>Ga0307472_100000369_pt1 | contig 15280 bp, 9 predicted proteins | sample atmos_gasesAM5C__2_FD_204582 | JGI IMG/M metagenome (GOLD analysis project Ga0307472, IMG submission 204582) | Hardwood forest soil microbial communities from Morgan-Monroe State Forest, Indiana, United States - atmos_gasesAM5C_05 | ecosystem: Environmental > Terrestrial > Soil > Temperate...
TATGTGCGCGTGATTATTCTCACGGGCGCGGGACGCGGATTTTGCGCCGGTGCGGATATGTCGCTGCTAAGCAGCGTCGCCGAAAGCGGCGTGGACGAGCGAGTTCGCAAGCAGGCCCCGAGCAGCTCGACGTCCGGGCCGGTTGACGGAGTCCGAGCGGACTTTCGCAAAAAATATTCCTATTTCCCCGCTGTCGGAAAACCCGTGATTGCCGCGATCAATGGTCCGGTAGTTGGACTTGGACTGGTAATCGCGCTGTATTGCGACCTGCGATTCGCGTCGGATGCGGCTCGGCTCAGCACTGCGTTTGCGCGCCGAGGGTTGATCGCGGAGTACGGACTCGCATGGATCCTGCCTCGCCTGGTGGGGCACGCAAACGCGCTCGATTTGCTTTTTTCAGCGCGAATGGTCGATTCTGCCGAAGCGCTGCGCATGGGCCTAGTCAATCAGATTTTTCCGCAGGACTCATTTCTCGCAAAGGTGAACGAGTACGCGCGCGACGTGGCCGCGAATTCCAGTCCTCGCTCGACGCGCATTATCAAGCGGCAGGTATACGACGCGATGTTCCAATCCCTCGAAGAGGCATTTGATGTTGCCGAGCGCGAAATGCTCGCAAGCCTGCAGTGCGAGGACTTCAAAGAAGGCGTCGCACATTTCCTCGAAAAGCGCGCTCCCGCGTTCACCGGCCGGTAAGCCATCTCGATGACATTCGAATTCAGCGAGAAAACGAAGGAACTGCAGAAGCGCCTTCAGAACTTCATGGATGAGCATATTTATCCTAACGAGCGGCGCTTTGACGACGAAGTGGAACGTGATCGGTGGAAGCCGACAAAGATCGTCGAGGAACTAAAGCCGAAGGCACGTGCGGCGGGCTTATGGAATCTGTTTTTGCCGGACGATTCAGAAGGAGCCGGACTAACAAATCTCGAATATGCGCCGCTGTGCGAAATCATGGGGCGATGCCACTGGGCGCCGGAAGTTTTTAATTGTTCCGCGCCGGACACGGGAAACATGGAAGTGCTTGCGCGCTACGGCACGCCCGAGCAAAAAGAGAAATGGTTGAAACCATTGCTGGCGGGCGAGATTCGTTCGTGCTTTGCGATGACCGAACCGGACGTGGCATCCTCCGACGCGACGAACATTGCATCAAGCATAGTCCGGCACGGAAACGAGTACGTCATCAACGGAAGGAAATGGTGGACGTCAGGCGCTGGCGATCCTCGCTGCAGGATCGCTATTTTTATGGGGAAAACCGACCCGTCCGCGGCGGCGCACAAACAGCAGTCGATGATTCTTGTGCCGATGGATGCGCCAGGAGTAAAGATCGAGCGGCTGCTACATGTTTTTGGCTACGACCATGCGCCGCACGGGCATGGCGAAGTTACCTTCAAAAATGTTCGCGTACCGGTGACGAACATGCTGCTCGGTGAAGGCCGCGGATTTGAAATCGCGCAAGGCCGTCTGGGGCCAGGCCGTATTCACCATTGTATGCGCTGCATCGGTGTTGCAGAACGCGCACTCGAAATCATGTGCAAACGAGTGCAGTCGCGGGTGGCGTTTGGCAAACCGCTGGCTGAACAAGGGACGATTCGAGCGGACATCGCTGCATCTCGAATCGAGATCGAACAGGCGCGGCTGCTGACGCTCAAGGCAGCGCACATGATGGACACCGTGGGGAACAAAGCGGCGCGCGCTGAAATCGCGATGATCAAAATTGTGGCGCCCAATATAGCGTTGAAGGTGTTGGACCACGCCATTCAGGCGCACGGCGGCGCAGGCGTTTCGGATGACACGTTCCTGGCAGCGGCATGGGCCGGCGTTCGCACGTTGCGACTGGCCGACGGGCCGGATGAAGTTCACTCCGAAGCCGTCGCGCGCCTTGAGCTCGGCAAGTGGGGGAAGCCGGCGCGCAGCTAAGCCGTTCACGGAGATTCAGTGCCGCCCGCTAAAATCGCCTCTATCGATGCACTGAAAGATTCGATTGGCCGTGAAATCGCGGTGAGCGATTGGATCGTCGTGACCCAGGAACGCATCGCTGAGTTTGCTGAGGCCACCGGCGACCGTCAATGGATTCACCTGGATCGCGAACGCGCCGAAAAAGAGTCCCCGTACGGCACGACCATCGCGCACGGATTTCTGACGCTCTCGCTGCTTAGTTTTCTGATGCAGAATGCGATTCAATTTGAGCAAGCGGGCCGGCGTGCGATCAATTACGGATTAAATCGGGTCCGCTTTCCCTCGGCCGTGCGCGCAGGTTCGCGGATACGCGGCCGATTTGCGCTAGCAGCCTTCAAAGATCTCGGTGATGCGATCGAGCTCGTGCTTTCTGTGACGGTCGAGTGTGAGGGATCAGATAAACCTGCATGTATCGCGGAGTGGGTGGTGCGGCATTACCGGTAGGAAGATTCATGTGATCCAGCGAATCGCCGTCAGCACTCGCTGCGGAAGAACTTAGATCTCGCCGGTTTCAGCGCAATGAAGAGAAGCGCGCAAGAGGCACTCGACCACCTCCGGCATTGCGGCGAAGCGTTCATCTTTCGTGAGTCCCTGATGATAGCGGTAGTAGATTTGCTGGACGATTACAGCAACCTTAAAGCGCGCGAACACTACATAAAAATCCATGTGCGAAACATTGCGTCCGGTCTTCTCGGCATAACGCTCGACGAGTTGTGCGCGCGTCATGCTGCCCGGATGCGTCGTTGGACCCCATCGAATTTTCTGTAGCGGCTCAGGATCGTCCGCGTCAATCCAGTATGCAAGGGCCGTGCCCAGATCGGTGAGCGGGTCTCCAATTGTGCACATCTCCCAATCGAGCACTCCGATAATTTTCGTAATGTCACTCGGATCTAAAACCAGATTGTCATACTTGTAGTCGTTGTGGACGAGCGCGGCGCCGCTCGTCGAAGGCAAGTGTTCTTTCATCCAGCTTACGATCCGTTCGACTTCCGGAAACTCATGCGTGCGCGAACCGTAGTAACGTTCCGTCCAGCCTCGCACCTGGCGCTCGAGGTAGCCTTCCGGCTTGCCGAGATCGCCGAGACCAATGCTCTGATAATCCAGGCTGTGTAATCGCGCGAGATTATCGACGAATGACTCGCTTAGCCGTCGCGCAACCTCCGCTGTGAAATCAAGGCTCGCGGGAGGATTCCGCCGAAGGATGACGCCGTGAATGGGCGTCATCAAATAAAACGGTGCACCGAATACGGTTTCGTCGTCGCAGTAAAGTAGGACCTCAGGGGCTTGTGAATAAACGGTGTGAAGCTTCGAGAGCACGCGAAACTCACGACCCATATCGTGCGCGGATTTAACTTTGCTGCCGAAGGGGGGGCGACGAAGCACGAATTCGCGGCTGCCGAAGCGAACAGAGTACGTGAGATTGGAATGGCCGCTGGGAAACTGCTTTACATCGAGAGGCCCGCGTTCATCCGGGAAATGCGCTCGTAAGTAGGCATCGAGGGCCTCGATATTCAGCTCTTCGCCGGCTCGGACTGCCGTTGCGCGATCCTCGAAATCCGGCAACGCGCGCTCCTCAAGGCTTTGATGCCGCGACGCCCTGTTCTCTTGTGAAATCGGCGAACTTCTTGCCATGCTCCGCCAATTGTTTCAGCAGGGGAGCGGGTTCCCAAATTTCGCCGTGTTGCGTCTGAAATTCGAGGACGCGATCATAAACTTTTTTCAGCCCAACGGTATCGGCATACCACATCGGGCCGCCTCGATAGGCGGGAAAACCGTATCCATTCAGATAAATGATGTCGATATCGACGGCGCGCAGCGCGAATCCCTCTTCCAAAATGCGCGCGCCCTCATTCACGAGAGCGTAGATGCAGCGATCGACGATCTCCTCGGCCGCAATCTGGCGCTGAGGAATTTTGGCCTCGCTGGTCCATTTGCGAATTAGCTCGACAACTTCAGGATCGGCGGCCGCGCGACGATTCTCGTCATACTTATACCAACCAGCGCCTGTCTTCTGGCCGTAGCGTCCCATCTCGCACAGCTGGTCTTCGGCAATTGGCTGGCGAATGCCGGGCTTTTCGAGATGGCGGTACTCCTTGCGAATGCGCCAGCCGACATCGAGTCCCGCAAGATCGCCGGTTGAGAGTGGCCCCATCGCCATTCCGTAATCGACCAGGGCTTTATCAACGGCCTCGACGCTCGCCCCTTCTTCGACGAGAAATTGCGCTTCGCGCCGATACGGACCGAACAGTCGGTTGCCGACAAAGCCTCTGCAATTGCCGACGAGCACGCCAATTTTGCCGAGCTTCTTCGACAGTTGCATGCAGGTGGCGATCACTTCTTTGCTCGTCGCCTTGCCGCGAACGATCTCGAGCAAGCGCATCACGTTTGCCGGACTGAAGAAGTGTGTGCCGATGACGGACGCGGGACGCGACGTGGCCGACGCGATTTCATCTATATTCAGCGTGGAAGTATTGCTGGCAAGAATTGCGCCCGGTTTGCAAACGTGATCGAGTTCCGCGAAAACCTGCTTTTTCAGCGCCATGCCCTCGAAGACGGCTTCAATCACCATGTCCGCGTCCGAAAAGCCATCGAAGCTGAGAGTCGGCTGAATTCGCTTCATGCATTCGTCCACGAATTGCTGGGTGAAACGGCCGCGTTTCACGGAACTCGCGTAGTTTTTTTGAATGTTTGCCAATCCGCGATCGAGCGCGGGTTGGTCGGCGTCCTTTAGCAGCACCGGAATTCCGGCGTTCGCAAATACCATCGCGATGCCGCCGCCCATCGTTCCGGCTCCGACAACGGCTGCTTTGTTCACGGGGATCAGCGGAGTGTCTTTCGGAACGTCTGGAATTTTCGCTACTTCGCGTTCGCCGAAGAAGACATGAATCAGGGCCTTGGATTGATCCGAGAAAAGACATTTGACGAAAAGCTCTCTCTCCTTCTCACAGCCCTGTTCGAACGGCAATTTCGTCGCAGCTTCGATAGCGTCAATCGCTGCCAGCGGCGCCATCAACCCACGCTGTTTTGTCCGCGTAGTTTCGCGAGCCGCGGCGAAAATCGGCGCATTTTGCTCCGCCGTTCCGAGCTTCTCATTCCTCTCACGCGTCTTGGGAGCAGGCTTCCCTGCAATTTCGCGCGCAAAAGCAATCGCGCCCGTGAGCAAATCCCCGTCAATCAGGCGATCGACAATCCCGTATTTCAGCGCATCCGGCGCCTTTACAGGCTTGCCTTCGACACACATCTCAACGGCTTTTTCGACGCCTGCTAGCCGGGGCAAACGTTGCGTGCCGGCGGCGCCCGGAATGATGCCAAGCTTCACTTCCGGCTGACCGACCTGCGCGTCGGGCGATGCGACGCGATAATGACCGGACATCGCGATCTCGAGGCCACCTCCGAAGGCTGTGCCGTGAATTGCGACTACAACGGGCTTACTCGAGTTTTCAATTTTGAGAAGCAGCGGAAGCAGGCCTGCGCCGCGCTCAGTTTTTCCGGACGTCATCTTCTCGAATTCTTTGATATCCGCACCAGCGATGAACGTTCTCCCGCCTCCAATCAAAACGGCGGCTGTCACGCTGGGATCTTTAGCGATCTGATCGATTGCGTCGCCGATGCCTTCCGGCACACCCGGGCTCAAAGCGTTCACCGGAGGATTGTTAATTGTGATAATCGCGAAATCGCCGTTCTTCGTCACTTGAACCAGGTCGCTCATAGTCGCTCTCTCTTTCGGAATCTTATGCGCCTTTCGCGAGCCGTTCGTCGGCATCGATCACAAGCCGCGCGATCCGCTCGCGGTGGAATGTGGAGTCACCGAACGCTGTTTCCGAGGATTTCGCCCGCCGGTAGTAGAGATGCACGTCGTTCTCCCACGTGAAACCCATTCCGCCATGCACTTGAATCCCGCGATTGCCCACGCTGCGGGCCGCGTCACTCGCATACATTTTCGCGATGGATACGGCAACGGAAGCGTCAGGCGCGTTTTCTTCGAGCGCCCACGCGGCGTAGTACGCAGCCGAGCGCGAGCTTTCGGTCTCGAGGTACATATCCGCGCACTGATGCTGGACCGCTTGAAACATACCGATCGGCTTGCCAAACTGTTTCCGCATCTTGGCGTATTCCACCGTGATATCGAGTGTGCGTTGCATTCCGCCGACCAGCTCGCAAACAAGTGCCGTGGTGGCGATATCGAATCCTTTTGCCAATGCGGATATATCTCCGATCTTTTCCGCGGGCGTGTTTTGGAATTCGATTCGATAGAGTTTCCGTGTCAGATCCATGCCTAGCATCGGCGTGATTCGCATTCCGGAAGCCTTCAGGGCCACGGTGAATATTCCATTTCGCGCGATTACGACAATAAAATTCGCCACGGCTGCGTCTGGCACAAAGAGTTTCTCTCCGGTAAGGGCGCCATTCGCAGCGGCTATTTGGATTTCCGAGGGGTTCCAGCTTGAATTTGCTTCAAGGAACGCGACCGTGGAGCGCGCATCGCCAGCGCAAATCGGCGCGAGATATTTCTTCTTATGCTCGGGGCTCGCAACCGCATCGATCACGGCGCCCGCAAGCGCCACGGTAGAGAAGAACGGCCCGGGCAAAAGCGCGCGTCCTGATTCTTCCATCAGCAGCGCAAGTTCCACTTTTCCAAGGCCAACGCCGCCATATTCTTCGGGAAAGATGATGCCCGTATAACCCTGCTCGGCCATTTTCTCCCACAAGGTTTGGTCGTAAGCCGTCTCGGTCTCCATCAGGCGGCGGACCTCTTCCATCGGGCACTCGCCGGCAAAGAATTTCCGGGCATTGTCCTTCAGCATCTGCTGGCTTTCGCTCAGTCCGAATTGCATCTTGTCTCCTACCTAGTAGCTTCTGGGCAAACCGAGCACGAAATGCCCGATGATGTTCCGCTGCACTTCCGACGTGCCGGCCTCGATTGTGTTTCCGCGCGTTCGCAGGTAGCCGTACGACCAGATTCCGTTGTCGACGGCTTGCTTATCGCCGGCGAGCAGTTGCCCATACGGTCCAAAGATCTCCTGCGCGATCTGCTGAACGCGCTGGTTCAATTCACTCCAGAAAATCTTCTGAATCGAGCCTTCGGGACCCGGAACACCTGTCGCAGTGACGCGACTGAAAGCGCGAAGCTGATTCCAGCGCATGATCTCGATTTCCGCATAGCATTGCGCGAGTTTCTGGCGAGTAATCGGATCCTGCGCCGCCGGATGGCCGTTCTTCTGGAATTTATGCGACAGCTCGATTAGCCGGTTGATATTGCGCTTGAAAAGCAGATGCAGCCGCGCGCCATAGGAGCCGCGCTCGTACATCAGCGTGCTCACCGCGACATTCCAACCGTCATTCACTTTGCCGAGAACATTCGCCACCGGCACGCGCACGTCGCGAAAAAAAAGCTCGTTGAACTCGCTTTCACCCGTCATCTGCTTCAGCGGACGAACTTCCACGCCCGGCGATTTCATGTCGATCAAAAGTACCGACAACCCTTTGTGCTTCGGTACGTTAGGGTCCGTTCGCACGACGAGCTCGCACCAATCGCCGATCCAGCCGTAACTCGTCCAGACCTTTTGCCCATTCACGATGTAGTGATCGCCATCAAGGCGCGCTTCGGTCTGCAGGCTTGCAAGGTCAGAGCCCGCATTTGGCTCAGAGAATCCCTGGCACCATATTTCTTCCGCGCTCAAAATTTTCGGAATGAATCGCTTTTTTTGTTCGTCCGTGCCGTAAGCGATGATGGTCGGGCCAATGAGTCCGAGCCCGAGCGAGTTCGCCATCGGCGGTGCTTCCACGCGCGCCATTTCTTCCCAGAAGAGCGACTGCTCCATCAGGGTCGCGCTACGGCCGCCGAATTCTTTGGGCCACGAAACCGCTGCCCACCCTCCTTCGTACAATTTTCGCTGCCATGCGCGCAGGTATGGGAACGACTCCTCGAGCGGTTTTTCCCGCCACTCGCCCCAGTCCTTGGGAACGTTCGCTTCGAGCCACGTTCTCAGCTCGTCGCGAAATTTAGTTTCGTCGGCTGTAAGATTCAGATCCATTCGGCAATCCTTTCAAACAGAAGCGGCAGCAAGCGGCATGCACGCGACAAACAGATTCAGCCTATTTCGAAACCTTTTGCGAATCCGCAGCAGACGATCGCGGCCGGATCGTTTCGCTCCCTTGCCAATATTTCTTGCGCAGCTCTTTTTTCAGAATCTTTCCGGTACCGGTCTTAGGAAGCGACTCGAAAAATTCAATAGAGCGCGGCGCCTTATAGTGGGCTACGCGCGTTCGACAGAATTCAAGCAGCTCTGCCTCCGTAGCCTGCAGTCCAGGCTTCAACACGACCAGCGCCTTCGGAACTTCCCCCCACTTTTGATCCGGCACCGGAACCACTGCGAGTTCGTACACGGCAGGGTGAGCCAGAAGCGCTTTCTCTATCTCAAGCGATGAAATATTTTCGCCGCCGCTGACGATAATGTCCTTTTTCCGATCGACAACCAGTAGGTAACCCTCTTCATTGATCGTCGCCATGTCGCCGGTGTGAAACCAGCCGCCGCGCAGGGCTTCTCGACTCGCATCCGGATCGTTCCAGTAGCCCTTCATCACTCCATCGGTGCGAGCGACGATTTCGCCGATGGCGACGCCGTCGTGCGACACATCCACGTCATTCGCGTCGACCACACGCAACTCCATCGCGGGCGCTGCGTAGCCCGTCATCGCTTGTCCTGCGTACCGGTCAGCTCCTTCCCACCGCAGCCAGGGTTTCATCGGAGAAATTGAAAGCATCGGCGAGGTTTCCGTCAGGCCGTAACCCGAAAAACAGGTGCACTTCAACTTCTCCTCCACCTCGCGCACAAGAGTCGGCGAAGACGCAGCTCCGCCAATCACAACGCGATTCAAAGTGGAAATGTCGTATTTCGGCCGCTCCGGACAATTCACGAGCGCCGTCGCCATCGTCGGCACCAGGCTGCACGACTGAACCTTTTCCTGCTGGATAAGCCGAAACACTTCGCGCGTCTCGAATCGCTGCATCATCACGTGCGTTCCGCCCATCAGCGTGAGGGAATGAGCCACGCCCCAGCCATTCGCATGAAAGAGGGGAATCGTGTGCAGCTCGACGCTCTCGAGTCCCGTGTTAAACGCAAGAGCGACACTCATCGCGTGGAGATATACGTTCCGGTGCGTCAGCATTACGCCCTTGGGGTTCGCGCTCGTCCCGCTCGTGTAGAAAAGTTCTGCGACGGAATCTTCGTCGACCTGCATGAAATCGGCACGAACGGGTTTGGCGCCAGCCAAGATTTCTTCGTAATTTCTCCGCTCAAGCCAATCCGCTTGGGGCGAGCCGTCGAGCAAAATCAATTTCTCGATTCCCGGAACATCTTTGCGGAAAGAGTTCGTCAACTCGACGAATTCCTTGCCCACAAAAAGAACCTTCACGCCTGCATCCCGCAAAATAAACGCCAGCTCATGCGGCGCCAATCGAATGTTCAGCGGCAACAAAATCGTCCCTGCTTCCAAAACTCCGTAATAGGCCTCGATCAAGCGATGGCAATTCATGCTGAGAAACGCCACGCGATCGCCGGGCGCAACACCCAGACTGTGCAAGCCTCCGGCAAGCCGGCGCACGCGGTCGGCCACCTGAGCGTAGGTGAGGCGCACGTCGTCGCAAACTATGCCGAGCTTGTTCGGGAATTGCTGCTCGGCGTATCTCAAGAAACGAATTGGACTCAGTGGAATTTTCATGGCCCTGTCAACACCGCCTGCTAAGCTGTCTGGCCTCCGTCAACCACCAGCACGTTTCCGGTCACGTAATCCGAGGCGCTCGAAGCGAGGTACACCGCAGCTCCCTTCAAATCGTCGTCGCCTCCGAAACGGTGCAACGGAATCCGTTTTAGAAAGTAATCTTTATTCCGCTCAATCACCACTTGGGACATGTTCGTCGGAAACCACCCGGGCGCAATCGCGTTCACCTGAATATTGTGGATGCCCCATTTACAAGCCAAATCCTTGGTGAACGCAATGACCCCGCCTTTGCTCGCGTGATATCCGATCGCCTGGAATTCCGGCGGAGCTCCGTGAATTCCCGCCACGGATGCAATGTTGATGATTTTTCCTTTTCGCTGGCCGATCATCACTTTGCCCGCGGCTTGCGAGAACAAAAATGTGCCGGTGAGATTCGTCTCGATCACCTTATTCCAATGCTCGAGCCGCATCTCCTCCACGGGCGCGCCCCAGGACGTGCCCGCGTTGTTGATCAAAATGTCGATGCGTCCGAACTCCGCAACCGTTGCATCAACCACATCCGTTACGCTGGCCGGATCCTTCACGTCGCAGCCGAGGGCCATCGTTTTCACGCCCAGACTTCGTAACTCTTCCGCGGTCGCTTCGCATCGTTCCTTTTTTCGCGCGCACAGCACCACGTTCGCGCCCATCTCCGCCAGTCCCCGCGCCATCTGACGGCCAAGCCCGATGGAACCACCTGTAACGATTGCTACGCGCCCGCTGAGATCGAAGAGTTCCCTGGTGTGCATTCAATATTCCGCATCCCACTCGATACCGAAAAGCTGCTCGCTGAATTTCACTGAGGCTTTCAATGAAATCTTATTCACAGCAAAAAAAGCGACGCCCGTCGTTCAGCAGGCGCCGCCCTTCAATCCTCTGTCGTTCCCTTTGTATTGCTCCTCGTGTCGTTCCCGACTAGTGCTGGAGCAAAAACGCAAGCGGGCAGTTGTGCCTGTCATCGCCGCCTTTGGGGCATAGCGCATCCAGAGAGTCGAATGGACGCGGGTAAGCATCCGAGGAGAAATCCACGAATGCCGGCGGCGTGGGAACCACCGTCATCGGCTCCACAGGAGAAGGAAAAATATTGAATTCGGGTCCGAGAGCCCCCGCCTCCCCGTTCAGGACGTTTGCCTCGACGGTCGGCCAGCTCCCAGTTTCCACCCTGGTCATTAAGGTTCCTACGGCTGCAATCGTTTCCGCTGGCGTGAAGGCGCAGTGCCCTGCGCGAGAAACGAACGTTTGACGCAGGAAATCGCCATTACCCACAAGATCGACGATCGTGCGGTAAGCCGCCTCGTTTTCATTTATGACGAGGCCATCTCCCGTGGTGTGCATCGTTAGAACAGGAATGTGGATCTCGCCGTCGAAGAATATATTTTGCTCCAAGTATCGAACTGCTCTTGGTTTCGCGTGGATTCGCGCCGCGCGATTCAGAGTCTCGATGTCCGCCGCCAGGCTCAGACCGGCCGTCTGATAGAGCGCCCACACCTCGTCCCGATTCGGCGACAAAAGAAGCTGAGCGCCGTAATCCACGTCCGTGTTCCACGAAACGTTTCCGCCGGCGCGGGCCTCAAGTTCGGCTCGAAATGCAAACACAAAAGGAAAATCAACGTTCTGATCCCACAGGAACTGGTTTAGCTCCTGAGTAGCAAAATCCGTTGGCGCGGGCTCCGCCGAAAGGGGCACAAACCAGCCGGGAGTATCGCCGAAGGCTGACGCGAGCGCGATTCGTGCCCGGCCTTGGGGCGTGGCCTGAGCAGTAGCGAGAATTCCTTCAGCGAGATCCAAATTAGCGATAGGGTTGGTGATGTCAACAAGCTGCAATGCGCTCGTGCCAGGGAGAAGCGTCTTAAAAGCAAATTCCGCATCGAGCGCCGCGTTCCAGGTGGCCACGCCGCCGGAAAGTACGCCGCACATTGGTTGCGCGGCGGTAAACCGCCCGGGATTATTTTGAATTAAACCGGCCGTGATAATGCCGCCGAGTGAATGTCCCCATGCAATCGTTTGTCGTGGCTTACCGAATTCGGCATCGAAGATGTCCAGCACTTGAATTTGATCGACGAGAGCTTCCTGGATCGCCCACCCCGTATGGGCATATGACGAACCGGCAAGAGCAAAACCGTTTGCGAGAAGAAAAGCTCCCGTAGCTGGATCGCCAACATCCTGGGCCGGATTCGGTTCGCCGGGAACCACATACCCGTGGCTGTACAGAAACAGGGTGCCGTTCCAGTTGGAAGGCATCTCGATCAAGTATGTCGCGCCATCGGGGAGCGAATCCGTCTTACTAGCAACGCTTACTTGTGCGCGGGCGGTGGTGGTTACTGAAAGCAATAATGCAGAAAATGCTAGAGCGAAAATTACCTGCTTAGCTGCTCGCCACATCCGACACTCTCCCTCTTATGGACCGGCACGAATTTGGATTTCCTCAGCTATGCCGTTTCTACTGCGGAGCTTGAATATTGCCCGAAGGCCGGCTGTTCGCTAACCGCCGGTGTTCGCCTGCATCGAAATTAGAAATCAAGCCTTACGCCTAGCTGGATTTCACGTTTCGGAAGCGCTGACGTGAAAGCCAGGGGCGTGCTCGGCGTGGCAACGCTTCCATCAGCAAGCACGGTCCCCGGCCGGAATCCGTGCACGTTGAACGAAGTGAAACCACCACCGCCGACAGCTGTAGGCAGCCCGAAAAGCGGACTCACTTCGTTGTTCACGCTTGCGAAGTTGGTGTGGTTAGCAATATTGAATCCTTCCGCCGTGAACCGTATGGTCGCCTTCTCGTTGATACGGTGCGACCAGCTCAAGCGCATGTCGAAATCGACATAGTTGGGACCAAGCCCTGTGTCGCGTGGCGCACCAATGGGGCGCTCGTTCGTTGTGTGATTGTTTCCGTTTACTTCTGTGCCGGCGAGCAGGTTGAAGGGATGGCCGCTGTGATAGCTGAAGATCGGAGAGAGCTGAAACCCGGCAAGAATCGGATTCTTCCAAGGGCTGTCGAAAACCCCAGCCACGACAACCTTGTGCCGCTCGTCAAATTCCGAAAGCGCCCGATCGAGACCAAGGTTCGTGGGATCCTGCGGACCATAGTCCGTGTTGAAGTCGGTGGATGTGTCGAATCCTTTGCTGAACGTGTAGTTCCCGAACAGCGTGAAGTTATTGCTGAAGCGTTTTTTCGCCTCCAAAATCAAGCCTTCGTAAAGGGCCGACGCCGCAGCAGTGTATTGGTTATTCTGTATGATCAGCGGATTCACGAAGCACGGCGAAACAGGTTGGCCGAAGCCGTTCAACGTAACAGCGCACGGATAAACGCCGCCGGCACCGGGACCGGAAAGTTGCAGGCCGGCAGCCGGGTCGGTCACCGCAGACGTGTTCCAGTTCCGGTAGGAAACGACCTTCCCATTCGCTAGCGCGATCGTGCTCTCAGGCGCTGGAAATAGATTTGTATCGATCGCTACGGGCAGGCGAAGAGTATGGGAGTAAATGCCGCTGGCTCCGACAGTGAAACCGGGTCCGATTTGCCGTTCGATCCCGAGCGAAGCCTGTTGCGAGTACGGCGGCTTGTAGTTAGGCGGATTGCTGAAGAGCACTTGCAACGGAGAGAGCTGTCCGCTGTTCCCCGCGATGATCCCGAACGGCGCTACGTCTCCCGGCGTGATGCAAGCTGCATTTCCCGGCGTTGGCTTCGTGCACGCAATCAGGTTTGTCCCGGACGGATTGCCCGCAGGATTGAACAGGCCTTGAAAAACGGTCGCGGAATTTGCAATCGGGAGTCCGGTTGCGTTGATCGGATCCACGTAGATGGAGATGAAGCGATTGCAAGGACTGGTTCCAGTCCCTGGGAAAATCGGAAAGCCGGGAAACCCGATGCCGCAGGTGTTCACCACATTGTTCACCTGGTCGGGAACCTGCGTCTTATTTCTCTGGTTTTCGACAGTCGAGCGGTTCTTATTGAGCACGCCGAGGCTCAGGTCCACCTGAGCAATCTGAGCGTCCACAGGCCCGTAGAAGATTCCGTAACCTCCGCGAATAACCGTTTTGTGATCCTTGAACGGATCCCAGGCAAAGGAGATGCGAGGGCCGACGTCACCGTAGTAAGTGCTCAAGGGGTTGTACTGCGAATCGATTTCCCAGCGCACGCCCAAGTTCAGCGTGAAGTTTGAGAATACCTTCCACGAATCCTGGAGAAAAAGGCCGGTGAGAGGTCGAGTGTATGCGGGGTAATCCGCGTTCCCGAATCCCTGCTGATAAACTACGGGTTGCCCCAGCGAAGCCGCCTGCAGCGAATTGATGTTGGCTCCCGATGTGGACAGCCCACAAGGGTTGATCGGATTGGCCGGGGTAGAGGGAAAGAAGCAATCACTCAGCGCAGCTCCCGGCAGAGAACCGAAGACGAAACGCCCGGGCAGGAAGGTGTGGGATTCCGTATGGTTGCCACGAAGAATCTCGTCAACGCCAAATTGAACCGTATGGCTGCCGCGAACCATCGTCACGTTGTCTGCAAATTCCCAGCGCCGCAGAATCGTCAGGTTCGGCAAAAAGATGTTCGTGCCGAGGTTATTCGCGAAGCCGGGAATCTGGAGTCCCACCGACGCCGGCGTGTTAGGAATCACGTTGAAGCTGTCGTAGTTAAACTGCACGCGAAGTTCGTTCTGCGTTCGCGGACTGAAGGTGTGGAACCAGGCGCCTTGCAGGTTGTTGTCGTAATTGTGGATCGAGCTGCCGGCTGAGAAACCCGTTAACGACTGCACGTCCGGATTCTCGATCAGGTCATGTGCGAACCGGTAGCTGAGCGAGAAGTTGTTTGCCTCGTCAAAGCGATGATCCAAACGGCCCGAAAAGAGATAATTATCCGTGTTGAAAGGAAACAATCCGCCATTCGTCTCAAACTGATTGATCAGGAACGAATTCAGAGCCGCCTGGCCGGGAGTGACAAACAATCCCTGAAGCGCATTCGGGTTGGGATTCACCGTCAGCAAGCTTTGAAGACCGAAGGCGCATGTCTGCGCGGGCAAATGCGTGACGGTTCCATTGGGATTGTTGATGCAAGGTACTAGCGGATCGCCTGGCAGGGCCGCAAGTCCCCCGAAAATAGAATTCTGCGCCCCGGTCGTAAGGAAAATATTCGTGTTGGTAAGAAGAGGCACTGCGTTCTGGGCATTTTGACGCAATCCTTCAAATGCCAGGAACCCGAAAGTCTTGTCCTTTTGGATCGGAAACCCGGCGTTCACGCCGAATTGATACCGCTGCAGGGAATTCTTGATCGGCGCTCCCTGCGAAGGGGGTCCTGCGGGATCAAACACCTGTCCGGGCTGGAGCGCCTGACTAAAGGCAAAAGGATCGCGCGCGTCCAGGGCATCGTTGCGGAAGAAGCCAAACGCACTCCCGTGAATGTCGTTCGTTCCGGACTTGGACACAATATTAATCGATGCGCCGCTTGCCGCCCCCAAATCAGCCTGGTAGTTGCTCCGGTTGATTTGGAACTCCTGGACGGCATCCTGGCTCAACGTTGGGCGTACCCCGCCGGCATCGTCGCCGGCCTCGCCACCGTCCACCGTAATACTATTCCCGC
>Ga0307472_100000371_pt1 | contig 15267 bp, 17 predicted proteins | sample atmos_gasesAM5C__2_FD_204582 | JGI IMG/M metagenome (GOLD analysis project Ga0307472, IMG submission 204582) | Hardwood forest soil microbial communities from Morgan-Monroe State Forest, Indiana, United States - atmos_gasesAM5C_05 | ecosystem: Environmental > Terrestrial > Soil > Temperate...
GGGCCCTCGTTCGCCCGCGCTTCGACGCCGACGCGCTGATTGCGCTCGATCGGCTGCCGTCCTGGCTGTGAGTTGCACGGCACGGCAAGGAACCGGCCGCGCCGGATGGCGTTCCCCCAATGTCGTCACGGGCGCATCAAATGGCCGTAATTCGGGCCCGCCCTGATGGCATGGTCGCCTTGCTGTGGTATATATTTTGCAACGCGCTGCGCAGGAGAATCTTGTGACCGAACGGCCCCCTGAGGTGACGGACACCGGCCATCGGCGTGGCGAGGCCGGTACGCTGCTGGCCCGGGCTCTGGCACGGGCGCGCTGGTCGATCCTGTGGGAACGGCTGTGGCCTGCGCTCGCCACCCTCGCGACCGCGGTCGGTTTATTCCTCGCTGCGTCCTGGCTTGGTCTGTGGCTGTGGCTTCCGCCGATGGGGCGCGCCATCGGCCTGTTCGCCTTCGTTGTGGTTACCGCGGCGGCGACCGTTCCGCTGCTACTGCTCCGGTTGCCGAGCGCTTATGAAGGCCTGCGCCGGCTTGACCGCACCACCGGTTTGCCGCATCGGCCGGCCACTGCCATTGCCGACGAAATCGCCTCGCCGCCCCACGATCCGGTGGCCATGGCGCTGTGGCATGCCCATGTCGAACGCGCGCGGCGATCCTCGCGCACGTTGAAGGCCGGCCTTCCGGTTCCGCGCCTCGCCATGCGCGATCCGCTCGCGGTGCGGGCCGCGGTTCTCGTGCTGGTGATTGCGACCTTTTTTGCCGCCGGCGGCGAGCGCATGAAACGGGTCGCGGCCGCCTTCGATTGGCAAGGTGTGGTCACGCCGGCGAATTTCCGCCTCGACGCCTGGGTTTCGCCGCCGCCCTATACCGGCAAGCCGCCGGTGATCCTGCCCGGCTTGCGCCCCGGCGAGCATGCCCAAGCCGCCGCGGCATCGGTCGCGGTTCCGACCGGCAGCATTCTCGTCATCCGCGCCACCGGCAAGGTGCACATGAATGTGGTCACCAGCGGCGGGCTCGCCGAGGCCGCCGCCGATCAGCGCGTGCAGAATCCATCCGGCAGCGAGGAACGCCGCTTCACCATCACCGACAAGGGCACCGCCAAGGTGCGCGGCATCGGCGACGACGACATTGCCTGGACCTTCACGGCGATCCCCGATCGCGCGCCGACCATCGCGCTCGCCAAGGAGCCCGAGCCGCAGGTGCGCGGCGCGCTCCAACTCACCTATAAGCTCGAGGACGACTACGGCGTGGTCGACGCGCAGGCGACCTTCGCCCTGAAGGACGCGGAGAACTCCGACGGCAAGCCGCCGCGTCCGCTCTACGGCGCGCCCGACTTCGCGCTGGTGCTACCCCAGGCGCGCACCAAGAACGCGGTGGGGCAGACCACAAAGGACCTCAGTGATCACCCGTGGGCCGGCGCCGACGTGATGATGACGCTCATCGCGCGCGATGAAGCCGGCAACGAAGGCCGTAGTACGGCGCACGATCTGCGCCTGCCGGAGCGTATCTTCGTCAAGCCGGTGGCGCGCGCGCTGATCGAGCAGCGGCGCAACCTCGCGCTCGATGCCGACGCGCGCGAGCGCGTGCTCATGGCGCTCGATGCGCTCACCATCGCGCCCGAGCACTTCGTCCCCGAAAGCAGCGTCTATCTCGGCCTGCGCTCGATCTACTGGAACCTGGTGCGCGCCAAGTCAGACGACGCGCTGCGCGACGTCGTGCAACGTATGTGGGCGATGGCGACGCAGCTCGAGGACGGCAACGTCTCCGACACCGAAGCGGCCTTGCGTGCCGCTCAGGAGCGGCTGCGCGAAGCGCTCGAGCGCGGCGCGAGCGACGAGGAGCTCAAGCGTCTGACCGACGAGCTGCGGGCGGCGCTCGACAAGTTCCTGCAGGCGCTGGCCGAGGAGATGCGCAAGAATCCGCAGCAGTTCTCGCGCCGCATGGACCAGAACTCGCGCATGCTGCGGTCGCAGGATCTCAAGAGCATGATCGACCGCCTGGAGAACCTGGCGCGCTCCGGCGCCAAGGAGGCGGCGCGCCGCATGCTGCAGGAACTGCAGCAGATGCTCGACAACCTGCAGATGGCGCGCCCGGGCGGCGACATGGACGGCGGCGACGACGACGACATGATGTCGGCACTCGATGAGCTCGGCGACATGATCCGCAAGCAGCAGCAATTGCGCGATCGTACCTTCCGCCAGGGCCAGGATCAGCGGCGCGAGCGCCAGCGCGGCCAGCGCGGTCAGCAAGGTCAGCAAGGTCAGCAAGGTCAACAGGGCCAGCAAGGGCAGGGCGAGCAGCAGTTCGGCGAATTGCGGCAGAATCAGCAAGCGCTGCGCGATCAGTTGAAAAAGCTGACGGAGGAATTGCGCAAGCGCGGCTTCGGCCAGAACCAGCAAGGTCAGAATCAGCCCGGCCAGGGCGACGGCGATCCGCTCGGCCGCGCCGGTGAGGCGATGCAGGATGCCGAAAGCGCGCTCGGCGAAGGCAATGCCGACGGCGCCGTCGACTCGCAAGGCCGCGCGCTCGACGCCATGCGCAAGGGTGCGCAGAGCCTGGCACAAGCGATGCAGCAGCAGGGCATGGGGCCCGGCCCAGGTCAGCCCGGTCGAATGGGCCCCGCGCGCGCCCAGCAGGACACCGATCCGCTCGGTCGGCCGTTGCGCGGGCGCGACTACGGCGACGATGTCACGGTGAAGGTGCCGGGCGAGATCGACGTGCAGCGCGCGCGGCGCATCCTTGAGGAACTGCGCAAGCGTTTCGCCGATCCGCAGCGCCCGCAGCTCGAACTCGACTATATCGAGCGGCTGCTCAAGGATTTCTGATTTTCTTCGCTATCGCGCGAGAACGCGATCGCAAAAACGTCTCAGAACAGCGGCGATGTCTGGCCGAGCGGGATCGGCCCGAGCGAGACCATGCCGTCGGAGAACCGCAACGGCAGGGTCACTGCGCGCTTGCCTTCGAGTTCCGATGGCGTGCCAAGGCTCGCGATGAAGGAGGCGATGCCGGTTTCCGGCTTGCCGCGGGCGATGCTGCCGAGCCCGGGGACTAAGCGGTCGAGGCTATTAGCGAGACCGGGCGAGGACTTTTCCAGGTTGCCGAGCGCAGGCGCGAACTGACTGAGCCGGCTGGTCAATCCGGGCGAGACCTGATTGGCGGTTTGGGCGAGCGTCCTGTCGAGCCCGAGCGCGACCACCGCCTGATCGAGATTGACCACGGCGATGCGCAATTCGCCGTTGGCGCGGCCGCGCGGCGTCAGTTGCAGCGCGCCGGTGGCGGAGCTGACCACGTCGCCCTGCGCCACGCGCGCCTTGGTCACTTCGAGGCGTCCGTTGGCAGCCTGCAATTCGCGCAGGCGCTGCGGCCACGGCTTCGCCGCCAAATCCTTGAGGCCGAGAAGCACGCCCGTAATGTCGGCGTCGATCGGCTGGACCGCGTATTGGCTGAGCGCAGGCGCCGTGGTCTTGGCGAGCGTGACGGCGATGTCGATCACCGGATTGTTGGTTGCCGATCCCGATGACACCCGACCGTGCAACTCGATATGCTCGGCACGTACCAGCGTCTCCATGCCGCCGCCGGCGGCGGCGCGCAGGAACGTCGGCTTGTCGAACACGATCGACACGCGCTCGGGCGCCGACGGCAGACCCCGCACGCTCGCTTGCGCCAGCACCCAATCGGCAGCGATCATCGGCCGTTGGCCGCTCTCGGCGACGGTCATCGGGCCGGCGAACTCGCTGATGAGCAAGGTCGGATCGTAGACCTGGGCGACGACCAGGAGGTCCTTGGCCCGAATCATGAGCGGCGGCTGCTCGGTCCGCAATTCGAGGCTCGGCTCGCTGCAACGGACCTCGATGCGAAACGGATAGCCGCCGACGGTCTGTTTGGCGCAGGCGTGGACGCGGCCGATCTTTGCTTCGCGTTCGCGCCAGCCGGCAATCGTCTGCTCGGCGGTGTTGGCGGCATAATACCACAGTGCGGTCCAGCCCAGCCCGATCACGACCACGACCGCGAACGGCACTGCCACCAGCCAGGACGGCCGGCCACGCGCCAGTGCGGGATGGTAGGGTTCATATCTCACAAAACGTCCCCTGTGGTTGCGCCGATCGGACCGCCCTGTTACGCGAGCGGAATATTGGCGAAGAAAAGACCTCGCTGCCGTCTGGAACTGGAATGAATACCGCCTTCGACGACGTCGACGAAAACCTCTGGGTGTTCGCCTACGGCTCCCTGATCTGGCGGCCGGATTTCTCCTTTGTCGACCGCGTCCCTGCGCGGCTTGCAGGGCTGCACCGGGCCCTGTGCGTCTACTCCTTCGTTCATCGCGGCACACCGGAAAAACCCGGCCTCGTGCTCGGCCTCGATCGCGGCGGCGCGTGCCGCGGCATTGCGTATTGCGTCAGTGCGGCGAAACGGCGACAGACCGTCGCCTCTCTGCGCTCGCGTGAGCAGGTCACCAAAGTCTACCGCGAAGCTGTGCGCCGCGTCACGCTGCTCGACCGTGAGCGTCGCCAAGTGCCGGCGCTCGTCTACGTGGTCGACCGTGGCCACCCGCAATACGCGGGAGCACTCACGCTCGCCGAGCAGTTGCACCATATCCGACAGGGTCACGGCCAATCAGGGCCGAATCGTGACTACGTGCTCGCGACCGTTAAGGCGTTGGAAACGCTCGGCTGCGTCGACCGGACGCTTCATCTCTTGGCGGAACGGCTCAAAGGGCCGCATGAAGTCCATCCGCCCGGATGATCATGCCGATGTGACGCCGTTGACGCCGCGGCAGGCAACCACTTGCCGTACGGATAGGGTCATTGTGTCAATCCGGTCACAGCGACGCGATATTCACATCAAACGTTGCAGCTCGCGCTCGCCTTCAGCGACGAGACGCGTTGTCGCTGCCTCGATGTCTCGCTGCAAGCGGATGAAAAACTCGTCGTTGTCGACACCCGGTGCGATCGAATCGAGAATCTCGACGAGGACGGTTCCGGGCCGGCGCAGGAAGCGCCGGCGCGGCCAGTACAGGCCGGAATTTAGTGCGATCGGCAGGCATGGGGCGACGCCCTCGCCGTAGAGATGGGCGACGCCGTATTTGTATCGCGGCTCGGCGCCGGTCGCCCGGCGCGTGCCTTCGGGAAAGATGATGATCTGGCGGCCTTCCTGCAGCGCGTCTCGCGCGCGCACCAGCATGGCCGGAATGACTGACTTGCCGGCACCGCGATCGACGGGGATCATGCCGCCTCGCCACGTGCACCAGCCAAAGAACGGAATCCACATCAGCTCGCGCTTGATGATGAAGGTCGGGTCGGGAAACAGCTGCAGCAAGGCGAAGGTTTCCCAAACCGATTGATGCTTTGACGCCACGATCAGGGCGCCGCGCGGAATCTTTTCCAGACCGCGCCATTCGACCCCGATGCCGCACACGACGCGCAGCAGCCACAGCGTTGTGCGGCCCCACAACCTCGCCAAGGCGATGATGCCCCATCGCGGCAGCAGCAATGTCGGCACTGCCACGATCAGATGCGCGGCGAGGTTGAGGTAGAACAGGACGTTGAACAGGAGCGATCGGACGATGAGCAAGGGGTTTGGCCTCGATTGCGGGGGGAAGATCAACTCGTCACGCCGCCGAACAGTCGCCCGGGACGGCTCGCGATCTCGGTCGGGCTTCGGTCGAGCCCGTGGCGCACAACGGCGAAGATATATTTCAGGTATTCGAACAAGAGGAGACGCACCGAGGCGTAGTTCGACCACCACGATTCGCCGCGCCGCCTCTCGGGCACGACAGGAAACGCGATCAACGTGGCATCGGGAAGCTGGTGGGCGAGTTCGGCCATGGCGCGAGGCATGTGGTAGTTCGAGGTGACGACGATCAGCGAGCGGAAGCCGCGCGCCTTGGCCCAGCGCCGTGTCTCGATGGCATTGCCGACGGTGTTGACGGCGGAATGGTCTAGATCGATGCAGCAAGCAAACATCTGCTCGTAGAGCGGAACCAGCCGGGCAATGCCGCCAGAATTGGTGGCCGGATTAACGCCGGTGATCAGCAGGCGTTGCCCGCGTTTGGCGGCGAGCAGTTCGATCGCGTCGGTGATGCGCGATGAGCCACCGGTCAGGACCACGATGCCGTCGGCATTGCGGTCGAGCTCGACCTCGTCGTTGGGTACGCGAGCGGTGAACCAGACAAAGCCGGCAACGAGCGCGACCGCGGCGGCCGTACCAGTCACGACCACGACGCGGCGCATCCGGCGGCGCGATCCGGACACGCGCGTGCCGTCCTGTCGCGGCGACGTGTCCGCGGCGTCCTTGGTGCCGTCTCCACCGCCCATCATCGCTATCAACCCCGGCGAATCATAACGCAAAATCCGGCGGCGCAATGGCTCGAAAGGCTCACTCGATGGTGGCGAGCGTCTGCTTGACCACCTGGCGCGAGGTCCAGGTGGTCACTGCGGCGACCAGGACGATCTGGCCGATCACCGCGGCGTAGCCCAATCGGCCGATCGAAAACGATCCGAACAAAGCGGCCATCTGGTCGGCCGTGGCCGTGCCTAGAAACCAGTCGCCGAGCAGGCCGGCCAGCGCGAACAGGAGAAGCGCGCCGCCGCCGCCGAGCATGCCGCCCTTGAGCCCGAGCACCAAGAAATGGCGCTGGAACTGCCCGGCGATGTAGCTGTCCTTGGCACCAAAAAAATGCAGCACCTCGACCACCGGGCGGTTGGTCGCCATTGCGCCGCGGGTGGCGAAGGTGACCGACAGCACCGTTGCGGCGAGGACGAGAACGAGGATGAGGACGCCGCCGACGATCGCGGTGCGGGCCATGGTGCGCATGCGTTCGACCCAGCCGCGATGGTCGTCGAGTGTGGCGCCGGGCACGCGTTCGGTCAGCAGTTTGCGCAAGGTCGCGAGGTCCGGGGTCTGACCGGATGCGATCTTGACGACAATGATGCGCGGGACCGGAAGGTCGTCGATCGCGAGGCCGGTGCCAAGCCACGGTTCGAGCAGGCGCGCCGATTCCTCCCGCGTATAAGGTCTGATCTCACCAATGCCGGGCACCGCGCGGGCCACGTCGGCCGCCTTGAACACCTCGGCGTCGATGTCGCGGCTCGCACCCGGACGCACCTGGATCGTCACCTCGCGCGCAACTTCGGATTGCCACTCGCTCGCCGAAGCGAGCACCAGCACCACGGCGCCGGTCGTCAGCGCGGCGAGAAACGTCATGATGGCGACCACCGCGACCAGGGCGTGGCCGGCGATCGAGCCTCTCGGCACGATCGGCGTTTCCGTGCGCGGCCCGGCGTTCACCGGAACGCGCGCCGATGTCGAAAGGGTGGGCTTGTCGGGATAGTCGGCCGTCATCGTCTCAATCGTAGATATGCAGCCGCCCCTCGTGCAGCACAAGGCGCCGGGTATCGTACTGGTCCATCAATGCGATGTCGTGTGTCGCGATCAATACCGCAGTTCCCGATTTATTGAGCTCGATGAACAGGCGCAGGAGCCGCTGCGCCAGCGAGGGATCGACATTGCCGGTCGGCTCGTCGGCGAGCAGAATTTCGGGGCGCGTGATCACCGCCCGCGCAATGGCGGCGCGCTGCTTCTCGCCGCCCGACAGGACCGGCGGTAATGCCGACATGCGCTCGCCCAGGCCGACCCATTGCAGCAGTTCGACCACCTCGCTGCGATAGCTCGACTCTTTCTTACCGAGAATGCGCAGTGGAAGCGAGACGTTCTCGTATGTGGTCATGTGGTCGAGAAGGCGGAAGTCCTGGAACACGATCCCGACGCGCCGTCGCAACGTGGCGAGCTTGTCCTTGCCTAGCGTTGAGACGTCCTGCCCGAAGGCCGTGACCAGCCCCCGCGTCGGCCGGAGTGACAGGAAGAGCAGGCGCAACAACGACGTTTTTCCCGCACCGGACGGTCCGGTGAGGAATTGGAACGAGTGCGGCTCGATGCGAAATGTGAGGTCACGCAGAACCTCGGCGCCGAGCCCGTAGCGTAAACCAACGTTCTCGAAACGGATCACGCCTGTCTCCGGAAATACCCTCCCGCGCACCGATGATCACGAGCGCTGCGATTCGGCTGCCAGGATAGCCCAGTTCGGGCGCGGGCCGCCGTTACGGTTAAAGAAGCCTTAACGATCCGTCATGCAAGGTCGGGCCCCTGGGCGACTCGCCAGGGTGGTTTCCGTTCGGTTATCGGACCTCGGCCGGGGCGGGCTGCCGGCATGCGGCCGGAGAGCGGCCATCAGAGGATTGAAACGTGTCGGGGGGCGCGTTCGAATATCCGGCTGGTGGTGCGACCCATCCAACGCGGCCCGCCGACCACTGGGGACTGACTGATGCAGATCGTCTGTCCGACCTGCACGACCTCCTATGAGGTTGAAGCGTCTACGCTCGGCACCGCCGGGCGATCGGTGCGTTGCGTGCGCTGCCGCAGCGTGTGGTTCGCCGGCGCACCGGCGCAGGAACCGATAGCCGTGGCGGCCGAGCCGGTCGACCCCTCGGCCGACTGGGCAGCATGGTCGGAGGAGGCTGCTCCGGCGGCTGTGCCGGAACCGGCGGCGCCGGCCGCCGGCGACAGCACCGACTTTTCGACAATTGCACTGGAGGATAGCGATGCCGGCGGCGCTGATGCGCTCGACGCGCTCGCCACAGCGGACGCGCCGCCGCTCGCCCCGACCGACGGCGACACCCAGCACGCGCCGCACGGCGATCCCGCCTTGGGCGTCGCCCAGGAGGATATCGAAAGCGTCGCCGCGCGTCGCTTCAAGCAGACCTCGTCGCGGTTCCGGGTTCCGCTGTCGCGGCCGAACCTCGCGGCCGCCATCGTGGCGCTCGTCGCGATCAATGCCGCCTTGATCATGTGGCGTACCAACATCGTGCGCGCGATGCCGCAGACCGGTTCTCTCTACGGCTTGATCGGACTACCGGTGAATCTACGCGGTCTCGCGATCAACGACGTCAAGAGCATGCGCGAGGCGCATGACGGCGTGCCGGTGCTCGTGGTCGAGGGTGAGATTGCCAACGTCGCCAAGACCCCGCTCGAAGTGCCGCGCCTGCGTTTGGCTGTGCGCAACGACCGCGGCGCGGAAGTCTATGCCTGGACGGTCTTGCCGGCCCGGTCGATCCTCAGCCCTGGCGAGCATATCCCATTCCGCTCGCGTCTCGCGTCTCCGCCCGGCGAGGGGCGCGAGGTGTTGGTGCGTTTCTTCAATCGGCGCGACGAAGCCGCCGGCATGCGCTGAGGCCGATCCGGTGGCCCGCATCCTGCTCGCAGAGGACGAAGAGGCGTTGCGCAGCTTCGTCACGCGCGCCCTCAATCAGGACGGGCATGACGTCGTCGCGGTCTGCAACGGCGCCGAGGCGCTCGATGCGCTCACGCGCGAGAAGGCGAGGTTCGATCTCCTCCTCACTGATATCCGCATGCCGCTGATGGACGGCATCGCGCTCGCGCTCGCGGCCGCGCGCGACGATCCCGATGTGATCATTCTGCTGATGACCGCCTTCGCCGACCAGCGCGAGCGCGCGCATGGCCTCGATGCCTTAATCCACGACGTGCTCACCAAGCCGTTCACGCTTGCCGACATCAAGCTCGCGGTCAACGAAGCCCTGGCGTCCAAGCAGCGGCGGTGATCAGCCGGCGCACGGCATGTCAAGCCCGCCTCTGGGTCGCTTTCTCTCTCAGCAAGACGGGCCCGTCGTGTTCGCGTCGGCGGCGCTGAGCGCCGCCGACATCGACAAAAAGGTCGAGAAGCTGTGGCAGCCGCTCGAGCCGCGCGCCGCGACGACCAGTGCATCCCGCCGTTCGACCTCGCGCTCGCTCATGAACTCTACGCGCTGCTGCTTAAGCCGGTCGAGCAGGCCTGGCGTCCGGCCAGGAACCTGATCGTTGTGACCAACGGCGCATTTGGTCTGCTGCCCTTGAGCCTGTTGCCCACGGCGTCGGTCGAGATCAGGGCCGCGGAGTTGCCGGCGGCATCGGCCAAGCGCGAGACGGTGATCGGCTTTGGCGATCCCTTGTTCAACGCCCAGCAGGTGGTCGAAGCGCTGCCGGACCAGGAGAACCGCGCCGGTCGCGCAGGCGGGGACGCGCGGGCTACCGCTTCGCCGGCGCAGCACGCCGCAGACGCGCGGCATCGACAATGCCGACCTCGGCCTACTGCCGCGCCTGCCGGACACCGCCAAGGAGCTCAAGTCGATCGCGCTGGCACTCGAAGCCGATCCGACCAAGGTCGTCCGGCTGGGCAGGCAGGCGACCGAAGAAACGGTCAAATCATTCCAATCTGTCGAAATATCGCATCATCGGCTTTGCAACGCACGGCCTGGTGCCGGGCGACCTCAGCGGCCTCACCCAACCGGCGCGGGCGTTGAGCGCGCCGTCGGTGACCGGCACGGCGGGCGACGGCCTCCGGACCATGGAGGAGATCCTGAGCCTTGAGCTCGACGCCGACTGGGTGGTGCTGTCGGCGTGCAATACCGGCGCGGCCGCCGGTGCCGGCGCCGAAGCGGCCTCGGGCCTGGGCCGCGCCTTCTATGCCGGAACACGCTGGTGACCAACTGGTCGGTCCGTTCGGCTTCCGCCCGAGAGGTGGTTAGCGATCTGTTCCGCCGTCATACCTCCGACGCCGGGCTGACGCAGGGGGAGACGCTGCGCCAGGCCATGAGCGCGATGATCGATGGGCATCCGCTGTTTTGGGCGCCTTACAGCATCATTGGCGACGGCGGCGGGGAGACGCCAAAATAGTCGTTGCCGGCCGATGGCGGGCGTGGTGAACCCGGCAGCAGAGCGAGACGACGAATGAGGATCGCTCAAGGTGGGAATCGGATCGAGGAGATTGATGCGATGACGAAAACGGCTTTGGCCATGGCGCTGACCATGTCGCTCACGGGCAGCGGCGCTGCACTGGCCCAGTCGAGCCCTTCCAAGCTTGTATTGATCACCGAACAGGAGGCCAAGCTGCCGGCCGCCGCCGCAACCGATTTGACCTTCCGCGCGGGGATCACGCGCGGGCCGAGAGTGTTGCTGGTCTCGCCGGCCAGCGACGCCAGCGTCCAGGCGCCAGTGCGGCTCCAACTCAAGTTCGAGAGCTACGGTGGCGCCAAGATCGACCCAGCATCGGTCAAAGTGACCTATCTGAAGAACCCGAGCGTGGATCTGACCGATCGGTTGAAGACCGCCACCCAGGCCGGCGGCATCGACGTCGGCGCCGCCGATGTCCCGCCCGGCGTCCACAACATCCGGGTCGACCTGAAGGACAGCGACGGGCGCGCCGGCACGGCGAACTTCACGCTCAAGGTGGCGCAGTAAAAGTCGGCGCATCACGGACCCGGCGGTTTTGGTGGGGAGGGGAGGGCCGAATGCAGTGCCCGTTCTGTGCAGAGGACATCAAGGACGAGGCACTGGTCTGCAAGCACTGCAGTCGTGATCTCAAGATCCCCAAACCTCTTATCGAGGAAAACCAGGAGCTGATCGCGACCATCGGCGAACTGCAGCAGGAGCTGAACAAGCTGCGGGCCGACTTGGCGCGGCACAGGACGCCCGGCGCTTTCTGGGCGACGCATCTCGCCGTCTATATCGTGCCGCCGATCGCACTGCTGCTGCTCGCCCACCTCCTGCTGATCGTCAAGTTCGACGTCAATCCGCTCGTCATGCGCGGCGTATCGATGCTCATCCCGCTGCCGTTCGGTTTCGCACTCGCCTGGTTCGCCTACCTCGGCCTGCGCACGGCCGCTTGCGTCGGCATCGCGATCGGCGTGATAGCCGTCGCCGGCATGACCGCCATCATCGGCTATACTGACAACGTCCCGATCATGCCGCAGAACGTTCGCGAATGGCGCGAGACCATCGAATACGCGCTGAGCATCGCGCTGGCGACCGTCACCGGGAACATCCTGGCGACAATGGCGCGCAACCTGCTGGCGCATCACGTGTCGGGCAGCATTCAGCCGAGCGCGATGGCGATGCGCGTCGCCATGCTGATCGGGCCGCATGTCGGCAAGCAGGCGCTGCGCCGGCGCGCCGAGAAGGTCGAAGGCCTGCTCAATACCATGGGCTCGATCGGCGGCGTCGTCGGCTCGGCGGCGGGAACGGTCTATACCGGCGTGCGTGCGGTCATCGGAATGTAGGCAAAAGTCTCAGCGGCATTCACTCGCCGTCGGTCGCATAGGGCCGCGGGAGCGGCACGGACGGATGCGCCGGGTGCGGCCGGCCGAAATCGGGCGCCGCCGCGTCCTGGCCGATCTCGACGATGCCGCGACGGATCGCGCGCGTGCGCGTGAACAGGTCGAACAAGGTATCGGCGTCGCCACGGCGTATTGCGCGCGTTAGCGCCGACACGTCCTCGTTGAAGCGGCCGAGCATTTCCAGCACCGCGTCCTTGTTGGCGAGGAAGACGTCGCGCCACATGGTCGGGTCAGAGGCGGCGATGCGGGTGAAATCGCGGAAACCGCCGGCCGAGAATTTCAGCACTTCCGAGCGCGTAACCGTCTGCAGGTCGTCGGCAGTGCCGACGATGGTGTAGGCGATGAGATGGGGCAGGTGGCTCGTCACCGCCAGCACCAAGTCGTGGTGCTCGGCCGACATGGTCTCCACATTGGCGCCGAGTGCGCGCCAGAACGCGGCGAGGCGTTCGATCGCCGTTGCATCGGCATTCTCCGGCGGTGTGAGAATGCACCAACGATTGACGAACAGTTCGGGAAAGCCGGCGTCCGGGCCGGAATGCTCGGTGCCGGCGACCGGATGGGCGGGAATGAAGTTGACGCCGGCGGGAATGTGCGGGGCCATGTCTTTGACCACCGAACCCTTGACCGAGCCGACGTCGGAGACGATCGCACCGGGAGCGAGGTGCCCGGCGATCTCGGCGGCAACCGGCCCGCATTGCCCGACCGGAATGCACACGATGACGAGATCGGCACCGGCGACGGCCGCCGCATTGGTGTCGACCACCCGGTCGGCGAAGCCGAGCTCGGACACCCGCTGGCGCGTGGCGGCGGAGTGCGCGGTGGCGACGATCGAACTCGCCGCACCATAGGCGCGCGCCGCGCGCGCGATCGAGGAACCGATGAGGCCGGTTCCGATCAGCGCCAGGCGGTTGACGATGGGCGTTTTCGCGCTCACGCCGGCCGCCCTAGGAATTCCGCCAGCGCCTTGACCACCAGGCGGTTTGCTTGCTCGCTGCCGACCGACATGCGCAGCGCGTTCGGCAGCTTGTAGGCCGCGACCCGCCGCAGGATCAGCCCGCGCGCGGTGAGAAAGGCATCGGCGTCCTGCGCCGTGCGGCCCTTGGTTGTCGGAAAATGGATGAGCACGAAGTTGGCGACGCTCGGCGTCACATCGAGGCCGAGCTTGCCGATCTCGGCCGTGAGCCAGGCGCGCCACTGTTCGTTATACGCCTGCGAGCGCTCGACATGCGCGGCGTCCTCGATGGCGGCAATGCCGGCGCGCATCGCCGCTGTGTTGACGTTGAACGGCCCGCGAATGCGGTTCACGGCGTCGACCACATGGGCCGGCCCGTACAGCCAGCCAAGGCGCAGCGCTGCGAGCCCATGAATTTTCGAGAACGTCCGGCACATCACTACGTTCTCGCTGGTCGCGACAAGCTCGATGCCGGATTCATAATCGTTGCGGCTAACATATTCCGCATAGGCGGCATCGAGCACGAGCAGAACATGCGCCGGCAATGCGCGATGCAGTCGCTTGACCTCGTCGAACGGCACATACGTGCCGGTCGGATTATTGGGATTGGCGAGGAAGACGATCCTGGTCCTGGCCGTGACCCGCGCGAGGATGGCGTCGACGTCGGCGGTATAGTTCGTCTCCGGCGCGACCACGGGCTTCGCGCCGCAGCCGAGCGTGGCGATCGGATAGACTAGAAAGCCGTGGGTGGTGTGGATCGCCTCGTCGCCGTCGGTGAGATAGGCGCGGGCAAGCAGGTTGAGCAGATCGTCCGAGCCGGCGCCGCACACGATGCGGTCGGGATCGAGCCCGAACGATCGGCCGATCGCCTCGCGCAGGTCCGAGGCAGCGCCGTCGGGATAGTCCTCGAGATGCCGCGCCACGGCCTGATAGGCGGCGATCGCCTTCGGGCTCGGACCGAGCGGCGTCTCGTTGGACGAGAGCTTGAATACCTTGGCGACACCGGGCGCGGTGCTCTTGCCGGGCACGTAGGCCTCGATATCGACCACGCCGGGGCGCGGTTCGGGGCGCTGCAACGCAGACATCCATATTCTCCGAGTGACCGTCAGCGCCCGGCGGAGACCGGCCGCGCGCCGTCGGTGGTGACCGTATAGCGGGTCGCGTGGCTCCCGACGAGGGCTTGGCTGCGCACAGAGGCCCCGGCACGGACCAAAACCGCGGCGATGTCGTCGAGCTTGCGGCCGTGGGGGACGGGGATCAGCAGGGCAGCGCCGTCGAACGCACCCTCCGGCACGGCGATCAGCTCGGTCAGCGCGGCGGCCGCGCGCGCCGGCTTAGCGCCCCAGCCCGACACCTTGACGCTCCACATTGTCACATCGGTCACCAGCGCGTCGGGATGCGGCCGCGCGATGGCGTAGACCGGCAGGGCAGCGGGATGGTCGGCGCGTTCGACGAACGGCAGCCGGGCGATGATCTTCGGCTGATCTGCGCCTTCGAGCGCGCTCCACCACGCACCGGAGCCGGCGCTCGCCAACGCCGGCACGAGGCCAAGGTCGCCCTTCGAACTTGCGACTGCGTCGACCACGCCGGCGGCGCCGAGATGCGCCCGGAACGGCACGGTGAAGCCGAAATGAAAGCGGGCGGAATCGCGCATAGCGGCATCGCCAGCCGACATGTCGGCGTGCACCGCGAACGGCGCCTGTACATAGGTGAACGTCGCGATAATGACGCGCCAGATGCTCTCGACGGTGTCGAGTGGCAGGATGCCGTGGTGACGCTCGACCAGGCGACGCATCATGTCGGCTTCGCGCGCTGGCCGGAACGCGGAGCCGCTCTCGCTCGTGCGCTTGACGTTGATCAGCCGGCCGATGATCTCACCACGCTCGATTAGCAGGCCGTGCATCGCCGCATCGATGCGGTCGATCTCGGTGCGCAGCTCGGCGAGCGAGGGCTGGTCGGTGCGGGTTGTCTTAACCATATTGCGCTTTGCTTCGATCGATGCGGCGCGGGCATTGATAGGTTGGCGCACGACCGAAAGCAAAGAAAACATTGACAGTTTCGGGCATGCCCCTATCTAAGCCGCGCGCGGCCGCTTACTGTTCTGGATAGCGCCGTCGGGTGCCGGGGCACGATGGTCGAGGCTCAACGCAAGATG
>Ga0307472_100000372_pt1 | contig 15264 bp, 18 predicted proteins | sample atmos_gasesAM5C__2_FD_204582 | JGI IMG/M metagenome (GOLD analysis project Ga0307472, IMG submission 204582) | Hardwood forest soil microbial communities from Morgan-Monroe State Forest, Indiana, United States - atmos_gasesAM5C_05 | ecosystem: Environmental > Terrestrial > Soil > Temperate...
CTGCTGGCGCGGCGGGAAGAGGTCACAAAAACCATCGCACGCACTCAAGAAGAGGGAAGAACTGCGGACGAAGACCCCACTGTGGACCTGGCGGACAAAGCGGCCAACTCCTATACCAAGGAGTTTCTCTTCGGCATGACCAGCACCGACCGTTCCCTTTTGAACCTGATTGACGCCGCTCTCAAGCGCATCCAGGAAGACGAATACGGGGTCTGCGCCAACTGCCAGGAAGAGATGCAGCAGAAGCGATTGGAAGCCGTGCCCTGGGCCAAACACTGCATCTCGTGCCAGGAGAAGATGGAACAGGGCTTGCTATAAGCGCTCGTGTAACCTTCCGCAGCGGCCTCAAAACTGCCTTCTTACTGTACCGTAATTTTTATCTTTAATAATCGTGTTGAAAGATGTATATTCCACTGCCGTGGCGGAAGCAGGCCCATCCACCACAATCTCATCGGTCGCGGACGATCCTTTTGTTGAAGTTTGAACAAATCGAGCCCTTGTGGGCCTGGTTTGCGGAAAGGCTTGTTGAAGTCCGGAGCGGCGAGCGCGACAGATTCGCAGCGGATGTCGTCGCTCCGGTGCCGCTCCACCGACAGCGCGAGCAGGAGCGCGGATACAATCAGGCAGCCCTGATCTCCAGGCCTCTCGCGAAGCGCCTGCGGCTGCCTCACAAAGCCCTTCTCCTGACGCGCACAAAAGCGCGGCCTGACAAGCGTATTCTCACTCTCGAAGAACGCTGGGAGTCAGTGCGTGGCGCTTTTGCCACGCGCCCAGGCGGCCAAGTTGACAATCTTCGCGTCCTACTGGTAGATGATGCATTGACGACCGGAGCGACCTTGGATGCGTGCGCGCGAGCCTTACGCGACGCAGGCGCAAAGTCCGTAGTTGGCCTTACCGTGGCACGCGCAGTAAGAAATCCACTGCCAAGCTCCGTAGAATGGTAGAATAATTCTTAGGAAGCTCTATGGGATCAAACCGGCATATGGTGGCCGATTCCCGGGGGGCTCATACCCCCGATGTGGCTCGCGCGGCTGCGCCCGGTTCCGAAGCTCCCTCTGGCAGTAGAATCCACAACTCGATTTCGCGCCGGGCATCGTTGATGCAGGAACCCGTGTTGGTTCTGAATGCCACCTACGAACCCATCAACGTGACCGCCGTACGCCGCGCGATGGTGCTGATGCTGAAAGGGGTGGCACAGGCCGAAGAATTGCATAGCGCTGAGGTCCACTCCGCCGCCCATGCACACCAAGTCCCATCCGTGATTCGCCTGCTTGCCTATAGGCACATCCCTCAGCAGAGCCGTGCGCTTTCACGCAAGAATATTTTGCTGCGCGACCGGAACACCTGCCAGTTTTGCGGGCGGGTGTTTCCAAGTTCCGAGTTAACTCTGGACCACGTATTGCCCCGTTCTCGCGGAGGCCGCTCTTCGTGGGAAAATTTGGTCGCTTGCTGCTACCGTTGCAATAACACCAAGGGGGACCGAACCCCGGAGGAGGCTGGGCTGAAGCTGGCTCGCAAGCCCCGGCCCTTCACTTTGCATACTTCCCGCCAACTCATGCGCCTGATCGGCCATCGCGACGATAGGTGGCGCAAGTACTTGTTTTACTGAGATTTGGGCCACTAAATCGATTTTGCTTAAAATTATTTTGTAGTCCCAGGAAACCTTTTTCGCTCCCGTACATCTAATATTACAAAACCACTTCGAGGACACACCCCGGGAAGCGGTTAGGGCTTGCCCCTAACCGCTTCTCTCCTTTTACCGGTGAATTTCTCTCCTTTATATCTTCCCCTCATACGCCGGATTCCGGAAAACTATCTACCGCCTCTTCTTCGCTTGGAAACTCAGGAAAAACCCTGAATAGCTGCGTAATCTTCAAGACCTCTTCCACCTTCACCGACAAACCTACCACTTTCATCGCGCCGCCTTTTTTCACCACCGAAACGTAGCTTCGTGCCAATTCCCCGATTCCTGAGCTGTCCAGATAATCCAGGGCCCCTAGGTTCAGTACGATGTTCTTGCGGCCTTCTTTCAAGAGCCGTGAGATGGCATCTCGAAGAGCGCTAACTTCGAACGATGTCAGGCGTCCTGCAACATCCAGGATCGAGACTGCACCTTTCTTTCGAATGGAAATTGTGAATGTGCCGTTCTGCAACGCGTGTCCTCTCCGGCGGGGGCCAAAATTGTACTGCGAGATGAGGACCGCGGTGAGAGAAACTTCTTCCGACAAGTAAGTTCGCGGCTTCTTGGATATCGAGCAACGATGCTACTGCCGCATGACCACGCGCAAGCCGCGCCTCCAACTCTCCGCCAGCCCCACGCGAACGACTTCAAGTTCAGGCGACAGGAATTTCAAGAGTTCATCCGTCGAAGGATGGAAGCGCAAGGCTGGCTCTACAAGATAGACAATCGGAGGAATCTGCTGCAGTTCGACGCCGGGAAAATAGCCATAGCGAGAAATCTCTCCCCGTTCCAGGTGCTTCCTCACGCGCAGCCAGTAATCCGCAGCTTGCAGCGGCAGATGAATGTGCTCGCTGGCCTTCAACTCGATGATCGCCAACCTGCCGGAGCGCGTCACCGTCAGTAAATCAAGGATCCCATGCTCCCCTGCGATGAGGCTCCGCGGCGATAGTGGAGTCCAGCGCCTGCCGGGCGCGTTGCAGAAGGGATTCCGATTCGCGAGTGGGAACCAGCCACGTATCCACATTGCCCGCGCTCTTGGGATCGATTTTTGCCAAAACGTTGAGCATTGGTTCGTGCTCGTACAAATCTAAAGGCAGCCGGGAATCGAGCGCGCCGAAACGACGGGCCACCGTTCGTGCGGTGTTCTTGGGAAGAATGACGCGAAGCCCCGCTATCGTTCCCCCCGTATGGGAATGGCGTACGCGGCTCAACCAGAGCAGCGCAAACGTCAGACAGTTGTCGATGGTGTCCGAGGATTCACGGGCAGGCACCGCCAGAACTGCATGTCGCAAAGAACCCCGGCGAAGCAGACCACGTGCGTAATTTCCGGAGAGAGAATGCTCCAGGTCCGCGGAAATTGTAAGCGACTCGACGGTATCGTCAGGAAACTGCTCGGCAAGGAGGGCGCGGAGGTGCTCGCAAAACTCTTCGCGTGACAACTGCCGGGTTCCCCGCTCGAACTCCCGGCGCACAGATTCCAGCCGATCCGGCTTGGCGCGCCCGAACCGCTCCACCGCCAGCACAAGGTGCTGTTCGGAATAATCCGTAATGGCCAGCACGCGCCGCGTTACGTTGAATCGCTCTGCCCAAAGATGCTGGAGCGGCTTTTCGCCGTCTCCCCGCACTTCCCATGACAAACCGCACTCGAACGACGTGCGGCCGCCATTCTCATACAAATCCACAAGGCCGGCAGCCAGAAACTCTTTCAGGCTCGCTTCGAGTTCCGCGGCGAGGTTCACCGCCGCTATTATAACTAAATGACGTACCCTAGGAATACCTAGCTGTGGGCCTGAACTTACCGGCCTACTACCAACCGCTGGACCAATGGCTCAGGCAAATGGGCCGAACGCATGCGTTTTTGCACGGTTTGGATGTCGTAGGGCACGCGCCAGAATTGCACTACGTTGTGTTCGAGATCGGCGATGGCGAAGGCCGCACGCGAGTCTCCATCGCGCGGCTGCCCAATCGAACCAGGATTCAACAAATACCGCTGTACCGGCTCGACGCGCAGCGCGGCATAGGACTCCGTCGCGCGCGGACGGATTTGCAGCACCTCGAGCTGTGAGTCTCGATACGAAAAGCCTCCTTGGTGATGCGTGTGGCCAAAAAACGTGACCAGGGCGTTCGAATCGAGTAGACCATCGAGGGCTTGTTCCGGCGTGAATACATATTCATCTTCGTCCTGAAGCGCACCGTGGACTAGCACTATCCCGTCCGTCTCCAGCGGTCCCTTCGGCAATGCCGACAGCCACGCCATGTGCTCCGCTTTGAGTTCACTTCGCGTCCAATCCACCGCCGCTTTCGCTACTGGATTGAAATCCTCGGTGGCCATCAAGCCGGTTACCGCTTTGTCGTGATTGCCTCGAATCGTCTTTGTACCCAATTCGCGCAATTTCGCCGTGACGTAATTCGGGTCCGGGCCGTAGCCGACCACGTCGCCCAAACACACAGACGAGTCCCAACAATCCTTCGCGGCTTCGAGAACCGCATCTAACGCTGTGCCATTGGAGTGCAAATCGCTGAGAATCAGAAGTCGCATCGTGGTCCCTGGAAAAAATGACCTAGAGTATAGATGAACAAGCTAGCCAATGCACGAAGCGATGAAACTTCAGTGAAAAAATACAGCATTTAGGTTTGCAGAAGGTCGTCCTGGTTTTTGCGGGTTTTTTAGCGAGAGTTTATTTCTCGAAATCGCAAATGGATTCTTTCTTTAGGGAAAAGCAATCTCTCCAGCCGCAATTTTCCGCATCTTTGCAAAATTTTATTGATGCCCGGCGAAACATTCCTCGCTGCTTTTTCGTCTATACAGGCGCAGCTCCTTACCGGGCTGCTTGAGGCGAGATTCAGAAAAAACCCCGCGGTGGCAGCCGCGGGGTTATGACACGCAGTTTTTCCGGCCGTTAGTCCAGGAAGAAGAGGTGTCTTCACGGGGGAGACTACCCGTCCAGCGCTTGCGTGTCAACTCCATCTTGCCGCGGCAGCTTGTTATCGGCTGACTCGAATCCTGTCCGAAAGGAATTTGACACGCATGAGAAACAGCTCCTTTTTCCGCTGCATCGCCCTGCTCGCCGCCATCGCGCTGGCAGTGCCCGTTTTCGCCAAGCCTTTTTCCAAAAACATCAACCTCGCGCAGACCGCCAAGCTCGGTAAGGCCGAGCTGCAGGCCGGCGAGTATCGCCTGCTGATCGAAGGCAACAAGGCCACCGTGCAGAAGGGCGGCAAAGTGGTTGCCGAATCCGAGGGACGCTGGGAAGACCGCAGCGCCAAATCCAGCTACGATTCCCTGCTCATCAGCGAAAATGGCCAGGTCAAGGAAGTTCGTTTTTCCGGCCAGTCTCGCGTGTTTGTCTTCAGTGAGTAAGAGTCCTTTGACTTTTTCCCAGGGACGAGAGGGAGGCTGCAGCCCGACGCGGCCTCCTCTCTCGCCCAGATAGCTTCAAGATTCGTCTTTGGCAGTTTCTTCCCCGCCGAAACCTTGTGCAAAGTATTCCTCGTCTGTTGATGTTTCCTCGGTCGTGCACTCTTTCGTTCGAATTTCTTTCTGCTTCATCAGTGAATTAGCATGCAATCCCCGTAACTATAGAACCGGTAGCTGGCATCAACCGCGTGGCGATAAGCGGCAAGAACATTTTCACGTCCGGCAAAGGCGCAAACCAACGCAAGCAACGTGGATCGGGGCAAATGAAAGTTGGTAAGTAGTCCGGTGACGGCGCGGAAGCGAAATCCTGGCGTGATAAACAGTTTTGCTTCAGCTTTTCCAGCGCTCACAACCTTTGCCGAGCCCGCTTCCGCAGAGTGCATTGCCGAATTTTCCAGTGCGCGCACGACCGTCGTCCCAATGGCAAAAACCGGGCGTCCTGCCACGCTCGCGGCATTGATCCGTTCGGCCGCTTCTGGTGGAATCTCGTAAGATTCCGAATGCATCACGTGGCCTTCCAACGTCTCCCCATGAACGGGCTGAAACGTTCCAAGGCCTACATCCAGCGTTAGCTCGCAGATCTCCGCTCCCCGCGCGCGGATTTGCTTCAGTATCTCCTCGGAAAAATGAAGCCCCGCTGTGGGAGCGGCAATTGCTCCGGTATTCCTCGCAAACACCGTTTGATAGCGTTCGCGATCCGCGGTTTCGTCCGGGCGTTCAATGTACGGCGGCAACGGCACGTGGCCAAGCCGCTCCAAATGTTCGTTCATCGTCTTCTGATCATGAGTGGTGAACCGCAGCGTGCGTAGGCCGAATTGTCCTCGCGCGATTATTTCGCCTTCCAATTCTCCTTCGCCAAAAAGAATGCGCTCCCCGAGGTGCATCTTTCGCCCCGGCCGGACCAGCGCTTCCCACGTGTCGCCATCGACTCGGCGCGTGAGCAGAACCTCGACCTTTCCGGTTAGGTGTTGTGCTCGAGTGGGCCGGGAAGGCTTCTGCGAACGTACGCCGGCCCTCCGTCCAAAGAGCCTCGCTGGAATTACGCGCGCGTTGTTCAGGACGAGTAGCTCGTTGCCAGCAAGAAGGTCCGGGAACGCTGCAAAATGGCGATCCTCGAACTCACCCGAGGAACGGTTCAAAAGCAGGAGGCGCGAGGCCTCGCGGCGCTCCAGCGGCCGCTGCGCGATTTGCTCCGGTGGCAGATGGTAGTCAAGCTCGTCCAGGCGCATGAGCAGCCGTAGTCTAGCAGGAACCGGTCCTTACCTCGCGGCGTAAGGACCCTATCCGAATCGAGATTGTTAGAACTTGCGACAAGTCGTTGAAACCTGGGATTCATGAGCAAACAACCTCTGTGATGCAAAGTAGTTTGTTTGGACAACTAGCTTGCACCGCAAGCTAGGTTGCGGGTTTGCCGCGAGCTGCCCATCCGCAAGGCCGAGCTAAGCATACCCATCAATGACCTCGAAGGCTGGTTGGGTATGGTGCTCTTGTATCGTATTGATATTACATAAGTTAAACCTACGCCAGTTTCAGTTGAGATCGTACTTGACAAGAAAACGCTCATGTTTTATGCTTTCATGGCAATCACCTATGGAGGTGCTTACAACTATGAGAACGATAGCCCGATGGGAACCCTTTCGCGGCGTCACTAGCTTGCAGGACCAGATCAATCGCCTGTTCAACGATGCTTTCGAGCGAACCGGCGAGCAGTCCAACCTCAGTGCTTGGGCGCCAGCCGTCGACATCTACGAGACCGAGCACGAACTCGTGGTGAAGGCGGATCTCCCCGATGTCGATTCCAAGGATTTGGACATCCGCGTGGAGAACAACATCCTCACCATTCGCGGTGAGCGCAAGTTCGAGAAGAAAGTGAACGAAGAGAGCTACCTGCGCGTGGAGCGCTCGTTTGGTTCCTTTGCTCGCAGCTTCACGCTGGCGAATACCGTGAATCCCGACGCCATCAAGGCCGAGTATCAGAACGGCGTGCTGACGCTAACGATTCCGAAGCGTGAGGAAGCGAAGCCGAAGCAGATCAAAGTAAACGTGAACGCTCCGGCCGTAGCCGCGGCTGCCTTCGGCAGGTAAGGGGCGACGCAGCGAAATGGCTGCAAGGAAGTAAGCAAACTGCGAGAATGGGGGGCTGGCCGACGCGCCAGCCCCTTTTTGCGACCGACATTGAGAGAAATAGGAGTGAGATCGAGGGTCCGTATGTTGCGATTTGAAAAAATGACCGTGAAGGCGCAGGAGGCTGTCCAAAGCGCTCAGGAAGTGGCTGCACAGCACGAGAATCAGCAGATTGAGCCGATGCACCTGCTCGCGGCCCTAGTGGCGCAGACCGATGGAGTGGTGTCTCCCCTGCTCGCCCGTCTTGGTATTCGTACCGAGGCGCTCACTCAGCAGATTGAACGCGAGCTAGGACGCTTGCCGAAAGTGCAGGGGTTTGCCCAGCAGCATATGGGGCGCTCGCTCAACGACGTCCTCGAACAGGCATTTAAAGAGGCCGATAGTTTCAAAGATGAATTTGTTTCTACCGAACATCTGTTTCTCGCGATTGCCAAGCGCGACCGCGATCCTGCCGGCCAATTGTTGAAGGGGCAGGGAGCTTCGCATGAAGCGATTCTGCAGGCGCTGGCCGGAGTGCGAGGCAACCAGCGCGTGACATCTCAGAATCCGGAAGCCACCTACGCAGCTCTCGAGAAATACGCTCGCGACCTGACGGAGCTCGCCCGCAAACAGAAACTCGATCCTGTTATCGGCCGTGATGAAGAGATTCGCCGCGTGATGCAAATCCTGGCGCGCCGCACAAAAAACAATCCGGTGCTGATCGGCGAACCTGGCGTCGGTAAGACCGCCATCGTTGAAGGCCTGGCGCAGCGCATCATTTCCGGCGATGTGCCGGATGTGCTCAAAACAAAACGCATTGTCGCTCTGGACCTTGCCGCGCTCGTGGCGGGAGCGAAATTTCGCGGCGAGTTTGAAGACCGCTTGAAAGCCGTTCTCAAGGAAATCACCGAGGCCGAAGGGCAAATCATTCTCTTCATCGACGAGTTGCATACGCTGGTGGGTGCGGGGGCCGCGGAAGGCGCGATGGACGCCTCCAACATGCTCAAACCGGCCCTGGCCCGCGGCGAGCTGCGGGCCATCGGCGCTACCACGCTCAACGAATACAAGAAGCACATCGAAAAGGATCCGGCGCTTGAACGGCGTTTCCAGCCCGTGTTGGTCTCGGAACCCACGGTGGAAGACACCATTGCGATTCTTCGTGGCTTGAAAGAACGCTATGAAGTGCATCACGGGGTGCGCATCAAGGATTCGGCCATCATCGCAGCGGCCACGCTCTCCAACCGCTATATTTCGGACCGTTTCCTGCCAGACAAAGCCATCGATTTAATCGACGAATCTGCGGCCAGCCTACGCATGCAAATCGATTCCTTGCCCGTGGAGATTGACGAAATCGAACGCCGCATCCTGCAACTCGAAATCGAGCGCCAGGCGCTGCTGAAAGAGTCTGATGCGCATTCCAAGGAGCGGCGGGCGCACATTGAGAAGGAGCTTGCCAAGCTGAAAGAAGAAGCAAGCGCGAAGAAGGCGCGCTGGCAAAACGAGAAGGAAGCCATTGGCAAAATCCGCAAGCTGAAGGAGCAAATCGAGCAGCTCAAAGCCGAGGCGGAGCGGTACGAACGCGCAGGCGAACTCGCCAAGGTCGCGGAAATCCGCTATGGGAAAATCGCGGTCGCGGAGCGTGAGCTCAAACAAGCCCAGGAACGGTTTGCTTCCGTGCAGAAAGACGCTCCCATGTTGAAGGAAGAAGTCGACGAGGAGGACATCGCCAAGCTCGTCAGCAAGTGGACGGGAATTCCTGCAGGCCGCTTGCTGGAGGGCGAAGCGCAAAAGCTCGTGCACATGGAAGAGCGCCTGCGGCAGCGCGTTGTTGGCCAGGATGATGCTCTGGCACGTGTCGCGAATGCCGTGCGTCGCAGCCGCGCGGGACTTTCCGACGCCAAGCGCCCCATCGGCTCGTTCATTTTTCTGGGACCCACGGGCGTTGGTAAAACCGAACTGGCGCGGGCCCTGGCGGAATTCCTCTTCGATGACGAAAAGCTGATGATTCGCATTGACATGAGCGAGTACATGGAAAAGCACAGTGTTTCGCGGCTCATCGGCGCGCCTCCGGGCTATGTCGGCTACGAAGAGGGCGGACAGCTAACCGAACAGGTTCGGCGGCATTTGTATTCCGTCATACTGTTTGACGAAATCGAGAAAGCGCATCCTGACGTGTTCAACGTCTTGTTGCAGATTCTCGAGGACGGCCGGCTTACCGATGGCAAAGGCCGTACAGTGGACTTCCGCAATACGGTCTTGGTGATGACCAGCAACGTCGGTTCGACGGCCATTTCGGAGCTGGCGGGTAAGGATCCAGAGCGCGCGCGAAAAGAGGCGATGGAAGCATTGCGCGCGGCGTTCCGGCCGGAATTTATCAACCGCATTGATGAGATCGTGATCTTCAATCCACTTGGAAAAGAGCAGTTGGCGAAAATCGTTGGCCTGCTTCTGAAGAGTGTGGAAAAGCTGCTCGCGGAGCGGCAGATTACCCTAGAACTGAGGCCTGCAGCGCAAGCACTGCTTTTGCACGAAGGCTACGACCCGGCTTATGGTGCGCGACCGCTTCGCCGCACGATTCAACGGTTGATCCAGGATCCGCTGGCGCTGCAGATTCTCGAAGGCAAGGTGTTGCCGGGCGATCATGTTATCGCGGATCGCGATGGCCAAAGGGATGTTATGCGCTTCGAGAGGAAGCCTGCGAAACAACCTGCGGTGGCGGCGCGTATCTAATCTAAAGAGGTGCAGTGTCGCAGAACGAATTCAAAACGGCCATTTCGCAATGACTGAGATGAGCATTTTGTGCGCGCATAGCGCACGCCTGGAATAGAAGGAAATTATGAGAGTCTTTCGAACTACCTTGGTGCTTGCAGCTCTTACCCTATCTCTGATGCTCATAGGCCAGTATTTGGGCGGACGAAACGGGATGACGATTGGTCTGGGTTTTGCGATTGTAAGCAACGCGTTTGCCTACTTTTTCTCCGACAAGATCGCGCTGATGTCTAGCGGCGCCAAACCTGTGACCCGCGAACAGTTGCCGCGCCTTTACGCCGTTATGGAACGCCTGGCCGCTAAGGCAAGTCTGCCTTTGCCGAAACTGTACGTCGTTCCTGAAGCGGCCCCCAATGCGTTTGCAACCGGAAGAAATCCGCGGCATGCCTCGGTCGCTGTGACGCAGGGACTGCTCGAACTGATGAATGACGATGAGCTCGAAGGCGTTATTGCCCACGAGCTATCTCATGTTCGTAATTACGACATTCTGATCAGCTCTGTCGCGGCAACTCTCGCTGGGGCTATCACATGGATTGCTCATTGGGGGCCCTGGCTGGGAGGCGGCGACGATGATCGGGAACGTGGTGGTGGAGGAATCCTCGGGCTTCTACTGTTCTTCCTTGCCCCGTTGGGTGCTTTTCTGCTTCAGTTGGCGCTTTCTCGTCAGCGAGAATACTCAGCCGACGAAACGGGCGCACGGATGGTAGGCAACCCTTACGGCTTGATGAGCGCACTACAAAAGCTTGGCGCGTACAACAACCGCATACCCACGACCGCGATTGCGCCTTCGACTTCCTCGCTTTGCATCGTAAAGCCTCTGTTCGGCAGGGGAACGGCTTCTTCGCTGTTCAGCACTCATCCGCCGCTCCCGGACAGAATTGCCAAGCTTCGCGAGATGACCATCGTTCCACAAAAGTAAGCTTGCACTCCTTGTCGAATCAGTGCTCATTTTGTCCATTTGGGGTGTAATCTTTTCAAAACTGAACTGTCACCTAAGGTTTATCCTGAAGCGACAAAGAGAACGTAAGCCTTTTTTTTTCAATAACTTCACGCCGCATAATTCGGAGGGCGAGCTTTTGGTGGTGCAAGTGCACAGCTAAATAGTGCCTAGCTGTCGCTTTGGGGGAAATGCTGAGGGCCGGGTAATGAGCTGTCGCGACACAATCCACTTGATTTGCTGGTATTTAGAAGGGCGTTTGTCTTCGGTGGTCGAGACCGAGATCAAGCGTCACTTGGAAGGATGCTCCGACTGCCGCCTTGTGCTCGAAGCTGCGGTAAATACGCTCGACTGCTATTTCAACCCGGAACGTGCTGAAGCAACAGCGGAAGCCTTCCGGGCTGCCTAGTCCCCTTTCCTCGTAACCTCCTCAATCCGAAGCTCTTAGCCGATATTGCTGCCTGAAGGCTCTTGCCGCGCCGCCGCAAACCATTTCAGAACTCGAGGAATTTCATCCAGTTTGAGTGGCTTCTACGCACTTGAGTAAGCTTTACACGTACTAGTACGTATAGAATTTAGCTTTGCGCATCCTCGATCAAGCCCATCCCCTTGATTTCGCTTACTTTAGCTAGTACTAGTAGCATGCGGTTCTTTTGGTGCCACGGGTGCTCATTTCCCATACACAGGGCAAAGTCGCCTACCTTAAAGGAGAGACGAACGTTTATGAGCGAATTCCAGGAATTTTCCCACACGACTACCTCGGGGACGCCTCGTTGGGTCGGATTGGCGCTGGGCATCTTGAGTGGCCTTTCCCTTATCGGATTAGGACTGGGCTGGAGCGCCCTTAATCAGGCCAAGAACCTGGAGCAGACGACGGTGGCCTCGAAGCAAGCTAGCGAAGCGCTGAGCCAGCGCCTGGCCAAAGAAGACGAAATCAATCAGCAACTGCAGAGCGACCTGAGGGTCATTGCAGACAAGCTGAACGTCACGCAGGGAGAACTGATCACTGCGCGCAAACAGACTAAGAACGCTACGAGCGCCGTGGACAAGAAGGTTGACACTCTCGCTACTTCCATGAAGGCCGAACTGGCCACCAAGGCGAGTGCGGATGACCTTACCAAGCTGAACGGCGACGTCACTGGAGTCAAAGGTGACCTCGACGCTACCAAGAACAGCATCCAGATGGCCCGCAGCGAGATGGGCACGCTAATCGCCCGCAACCATGACGAAATCGATCAGCTTCGCCGCACTGGCCAGCGCGATTATTTTGAATTCACCGTACAGCGCAAGGGCGGCGCGACAAAAGTGGGCGGCATTCAGCTGGTGCTGAAAGACACCAATACCAAGAAGAACCAATACACGATCAACGTTCTTGCGGATGACAACAGCTTCGAGAAGAAGAACCGCTCGGTCAACGAGCCCATCTTCTTCTACACGGGGGGTAGCCGCTCGGCGCTCGAGCTTGTGGTCAACAAAGTCACCAAGAGCAGCGCTGCGGGCTATTTGAGCATGCCCAAGGGCGCTACGACAGCCTCTGCAAGCAATACAACTTCCGGCCAATAAGCTTGGAACTAGTGTAAGCAACCGCAGATCCCTAGGATTGCGAGGCAAGCAGGGAGGATTCCAGAAGAATCCTCCCCTTTCTTTTTGCGCTCATACGGGAATAAAGTTAGGGCCTAGAAAGGTTTAGGAAGTAGCTGGACACCGGAGCCGCGGCTATGCGAAGCTACAGGGGCGGCCCGGCAACTCAACCACCACAAATGGACTTCTGGAGGGGGAAAAAATGAAACTAAGACTCACAACGGCGCTTGCAGCAACGCTGTTTACCGGGACACTTCTAATGGCGGCAGATAGCTCCATGACCGGCTGGATTTCCGACAGCCAGTGCGGAGTGAAGGGCGCCAATGAAAAGGCAGGCGAGTGCACGACCAAATGCGTCAAGGAACATGGCGCGAAGTATGTGTTCGTGAACGACACCGACAAGAAAGTGTACGTGGTCGATGCGCAGGACAAGGTAGCGGCGCATGCCGGCCATCACGTGACCGTCAAGGGCACGGTGGAAGGCGACACGCTGAAACTGGCCAGCATCGACATGGCGGCGGCGGCATCCAAGTAAAAGCTCTTTAGCTCTTGACAGGCGGGCGGACTAAGTTACTTGGTCTGCCCGTTTTGTTTTGTCCGGCCACGCATTTCCGCTACGATGTTGCACGATCATGCCGACCACTCTGATCCATGCCGAGCGTGCTTTAACTCCGACTTCCGAAATCAACGACGCAGGAATATTGATTCGCGAGGACGTCATCGAGGCGATTGGGCCGCGCAGCGGCTTAAGCCTGCCGGCAGGCGCGACGGAACTCAACGCGACCGAGAAGACGGCGATTCCGGGATTCATTGACATTCATATTCACGGCGCGGGCGGGCGCGACGTAATGGAGGGCGACGGGGATGCGCTAGGCGTTGTCACCCGGAAGGTGGCGGAGTTCGGCACCACCTCTCTGCTGGCTACGACGGTCACCGCCGCGCCCGACGCCACTATCCGTGCGGCGGCAGGGATTTCGTTGTACATCACGCAGCAGCATGCGGCGAAGGAATCCCGGGCGGAAGTTCTGGGCATTCACTTCGAGGGGCCGTTCATCAGCAAAGAGCGGCGTGGCGTGCATCCCGTGGAATGGATTCAGCCGCCGTCAGAGGATTTGCTCAGCCGCTTTCTTCAGGCCGCCGAAGGAAAGGCGCGGCTGATTACCATTGCTCCTGAAGTTTTGGGAGCGGCCCCATGCATTGAAGCGGCGCGCAAGGCAGGCTTGGTCGTTTCTGTGGGGCATACCGATGCGAACTATGAGCAAACCCGTTTTGCCATCGCTCACGGGGCGCGCAGCGCGACGCACACGTATAACGCCATGCGGCCGTTCACGCACCGCGATCCGGGCGTGATCGGCGCCGTGCTGACTTCTCCGGAAATCAATGCGGAGCTGATCGCCGACGGAGTCCACGTCGAGGAAGGCGCGATGAAGCTGCTCTTGAGAGCGAAGGGTTATGAGCGGGTCACTCTCGTGAGCGACGGGCTATCCGCCACTGGCATGCCGGACGGTAAGTACATGCTGGGCGGTTTCGAGGTGACGGTGACCAATGGCGTCTGCCGCAACGCTGCGGGAATCCTTGCCGGTAGCACCCTGACGCTCGACCGCGCGCTCCGGAACATCGTGAACCTGGGTGTTCCGCTGGCGGATGCGGTTCGCATGCTGACGCTGAATCCTGCGACCCTGCTGGGGATCGAATTCAAGAAGGGGTCCTTACGGGTTGGAGCGGATGCGGACATCCTGTTGCTAGACCAATCTCTGAGCGTGACCGATGTGTGGGCGCGCGGGCTATCAGTGCATTAGACCTAGTTTGCGCTCTCTTTAGGAATCACGGATTCAGCGGGATATTGAGTTCCTCTGCAAGCTCCTCGGGATCGAAAGGGCTGCAAGCGAAGTAGCGCCCGGCCACCTCCAGCGTCGGCACCTTGCGCAAGCCGTTATTGGCTTTCAGCACGATTTCTTCGCCGGCTTCATCCTCTTCAATGTTGACTTCGCGGTAAGCAACACCTCGTTCCCGCAGGAAAGCCTTCGTGTAGCGGCAATCCGGGCACCAGGCCGTGGTGTAAATCGTGATGGGCTCCATGTGCTTCGTCCACAACCAGATTAGATGAATTGCGGGGTTCCGCGTCACAAAATTGGCGGCAGCGCCGCGAATCGCAAACGTCAGCGGGAATTGGCAGGTACGCCGCGGTATTTGCGCGCAACCTGAACGCGAATGAGGGCGCGCTGAAGCCCCACGCTGGCACGGTCCCAATCGATGTCAGGATCGCTTGCGGCAAGGCGTTTCTCAGCGCGAGCTTTTGCGGCCTCCGCTCGCTCAAGATCAATTTCTGCAGCGAGCTCAGCAGTTTCCGCGAGGACCGTCACGCGATCCGGCAAAACCTCTGCGAAGCCACGAATGACAACAAGGGGCGCCCCCTGCGGCGCGCCCTGAAACGTCAATTCGCCGATGCCGAGCTCGGTCATCAATGGCGCGTGGCCCGGGAGAACTCCCAGATAGCCATTCGCGCCCGGTAGAGTGACTTCCTTCGTCCGCGCCCGCACCAATTGACGCGTGGGCGTGACGATGACCAATTCGATGGCTTCTGGAAGCATTTTCTCTTAAACGCCCGCCTTCATCTTTTCTGCTTTTTGCAGGGCCTCGTCGATCGTACCCACCATGTAAAAGGCCTGTTCGGGAATGTCGTCGTACTTGCCTTCGACGATTTCCTTGAAGCTGCGCACGGTGTCTTCGATCTTGACGTACTTGCCTTCGAGGCCGGTGAACTGCGCGGCAACG
>Ga0307472_100000373_pt1 | contig 15243 bp, 13 predicted proteins | sample atmos_gasesAM5C__2_FD_204582 | JGI IMG/M metagenome (GOLD analysis project Ga0307472, IMG submission 204582) | Hardwood forest soil microbial communities from Morgan-Monroe State Forest, Indiana, United States - atmos_gasesAM5C_05 | ecosystem: Environmental > Terrestrial > Soil > Temperate...
CGCCTGCGGTCTTGCGCGGCGGATGTTGCGGCTTGACGAACGGGTCCTTGGCCGGATCGTAATCCTTCGGTTTCGCTGCCGATTGCACGACGCGCAGGTGGCCGCCCGCCGCGGGCGGCTCGAAATGGAACGGCAGGTTGCCGTCGTCGCGCTCCCCCGTGATCACCGCGGGGCACGCGTGAAACACCCAAATATCCGTCATGTTGGTGCCCTTCTGGAACGGGCTGGTCTTGACGTTGGGGGCCGCGCTGTCGAACAGCACGCACGAGCGGCCTTGCGCGTCGTTGCCGGTCACCACCCGCCGGATCGGCTTGATGTCGTCGCTCACGATGCCTCGCTCCGCTGGAACGAATGGAAGTCGGGCGCACCTTGCGGCGTCCACGGCTTGGCTGCGATGGCGTCCATGTCGGTGACGACGTCGACCACCACCGGCCTGTTCATGGCGATGGCACGCGTGAGCGCGCCAGAGAGTTCGCCCGCCTTCTCGACGCGGATGCCAGCGCAGCCGAAGGCCTCTGCTACCTTGGTAAAATCGACCTCGGGAAAGCGCCACATTTCCTCGGCGCGGCCGCGCTGCTTGCCGCCGTAGGCGGCGTCGTTGAGTCGGATCTCCTGATTGAGCGCAGAGTTGTTGTTGACCACGATCACCGCGTTGATGCTGTGGCGGCGCGCCGTCTCGAGCTCGGCGATGTGATAGTAGAAGCCGCCGTCGCCGGTGAAGCAGACGACCGGCCGATCGGGCAGGGCGCATTTGACGCCGAGCGCAGCAGGAAACCCCCAGCCGAGCGAGCCAGCGGTGCGGAAATAGCTCTGGGTTGGGTGCTTGAGGTCGATCATGCTGGCGGTCCAGATACCGGCGTGGCCGGTATCTGACACGACGACGCCGTCCGCGGGCAGCGCGTCCGAGATCTCCTTACAGATGCGCTCGGGGCGAATGGGCGCGGCGTCGCAACAGCGCATCGTTTGGTGCTCGTCGCGCCATTCCGCCACCAGTTGCCGCACGCGCTGCGGCCACCCGCCGACCGCCTCCGCCGGCCGCTTCGACGCTGCATCGATCATGTGGCGGAGGGTCACCTTGGCGTCGCCCAGGATCGACACCGTATTGGGATAGTTGCGGCCCAGCTCCTGCGGATCGATGTCGAGCTGGATCACCTTGGTGCCGAGTGGCGGGAACATCCAGTTGTTGGTGACCTGCCCGCCGGTGTGGCTGCCGATGAAGAACACGAGGTCCGCCTCGATGAGGGCACGGTTGGCACAGTCGCGCGAATAAGAGCCGGCAACGCCGACCGCCAAGGGATGGCGGTCGACGATCGCGGCCTTGGCGTTGAGCGAGGTCGCGACCGGGATCGATAGCTTCTCGGCCAGCGCGACCATTTCGCGCGCGGCGTCCGAGCGCATCACGCCGCCGCCGGCGACGATCATCGGGCGCTGCACCTTCGCGAGAACCGCGAGTGCATCCATGACGCGCCGCATTTCGGGCTCCGGGCGGAAGGCGGGGGCGCGCGCGTACATCGTCTCGACCAGCGGATCGAGATCCGCTTCCTGTTCGGTGATCTGGCCGAGATGGCTCTGCACGCGCAGGTGCACCGGACCGGGCGCGCCGGAGGTGGCGACACGAAAAGCCTGCCGGACGAGATCGGGCATGCGCGTGACGTGATCGATCTGCGCGTTGAACTTGGTCACCGCGTCGAACTGGGTGATGTCGTCGACTTCCTGGTAGGCGTGTCGATTGCGCGACTGCGGCGTCGGTCCGCCGGTGATGGCGATGAGCGGGGCCCCCGCCATGAAGCCGTCGCGCAGGCCGGCAGCGAGATTGGAGGCGCCAATCATCTGTGCCATGCACACGCCTGGCTTGCCGCTCGCCCGTGCGTAACCGTCGGCCATGTAGGCGGCGGCCTTCTCGCCATGAACCATGACGCGACGGATCGGCCGGTCCTCCATCTCGGCGAAGGCCTTCAGCATGAACGCCGGCACGAAGAAGATGTGCGAGACGTCGTAGCCCTGCATCATTTTGGCGAAGCACTGCGCACCGGTCATCCTGGGCACGATGAGATCCTTGTCGTTGCGGGGTCCCAGCGAACGGTAGGCGCGCAACCATCGTCATGCAAGTTAGGAAACATCTGGCATATTGCTATAACCCATCGATATGCTGCGGCCGATGGAGCAAAACGGCCATGACGATGAAACTTCAGCAGTTGCGCTATCTCTGCGGCATTGCGCGCGAAGGCTTCAGCATGTCGCGCGCGGCAAGCGCGCTCGGCACCTCGCAGCCGGCGATCAGCAAGCAGATCAGTCTGCTCGAGTCTGAGCTCGGGGTCGATCTGCTGATCCGCAAGAGCAACCGCATTCTCGGGTTGACCGCGGCCGGCGAAGCAATCATCGCGGCGGCACGGCGCACCTTGTGGGAAGCGGAAAACCTCGAACGCATCACCGCCGAGTTCACCAAGAAGGGAAGCGGGCGACTGGTGATTGCCACCACCCACATGTACGCGCGCTATGTGCTCCGCCCGGTGATCAAGGATTTCATGGGGCGCCACGCGGACGTGCAGCTCGTCCTGCGGCAGGGCATGCCGGCGATGATCGCGCAGTGGGTCGCGTCCGGCGAAGCGGACATCGGTTTCAGCGGCCGGTCATTCGAGCCGCACGAGGAGCTGTTGTTCCTGCCGCGCGGTGATCTGCAGCGTAGCGTGTTCGCGGCCAGGCGCCATCCGATATTGCGGGAGAAGAAGGTCACGCTCCATGCGCTGGCGCGCCATCCGATCATCACGCTCGACCTCGCCATGGAGGGCGGGCGCAAGGTCATGGATGGGTTCGCGGCAGCGGGCATCACGCCCAATATCGTGCTCAGCGCGATCGACGCTGACGTGGTGAAGTCCTATGTCGAGCTCGGTCTTGGCATCGCCATCCTGCTGTCCGTCGCCTACGAGCCCGAGCGCGACCGCGATCTCGGCGTGATCGAGGCGGCCCACCTGTTCGCGCCGACAACGCCGCAGATCGTGTTGCGGCATGGCAAATATCTGCCGAGCTACATGCACGAATTCATCACGCGGCTGGCACCGCAGTGGAATCGTCGCGCCATCGAGCAGGCGATGCGGAGCGGTCGCAAGGAGGGCTGATCGTCGCGGTGCGAAAAATGACGGTGGTGCAATGTCCGTGCGATTGCCAGCGCTCGGCGGATGTGCACATTCTGGCGGCGAGAGCGCATTTTCAGGACAAGTGGAATCCGGTTTTGCCGTCCAAAAATGCGATCGATGCAAGGCAGGAGGCTCGCTCATGCAGGCTGGCGCGATGCGCATCGCGGCCGTGATCCTGGCTGCGCTTCTCGGTGTGACGGCGGCGCGGGCGGACTATCCGGACCGCAGCATCAGGCTGCTGGTGCCGATCCCGCCCGGCGGGGCGCCGGACATCGCGGCGCGGCTGCTCGGCCAATACCTGTCCGACGCGCTCGGGCAGCCCTTCGTCATCGAGAACCGCACCGGCGCCAATGGCAACATCGCCGCCGACGCCGTCGCCAAGGCTACGCCCGACGGCTACACGCTGCTGCTCGGCGCCGACAGCGGGATCGTGATCAATCCGCATGTCTACGCCAAGTTGCCGTTCGATCCGTTGAAGGATCTGGTGCCGGTCGTGAGCGTCGCATCGAACCAATTCCTGCTCGCGGTCAATCCCAAGGTGCCGGCGCAGAGCTTCAAGGAGTTCATCGACCATGCACGCCGCGCCGACCCGCCGCTTGCCTATGCCTCCGGCGGCAACGGCAGCCAGCACCAGCTTGCCATGGAGATCCTCAAGCAGCGTGCCGGCATGACCATGCTGCATGTCCCGTTCCGCGGCGGCGCGCCCGCGGCGACCGCGACCATCGCCGGCGAAACGCAGGTGCTGTTCGCCGGCGCCTCGAGCGGTGGGCTGTTCCAGTCGGGCCAGCTGCGCGCTCTCGCCTCGAGCGGCAAGAAGCGCTCCAAGCGCTTCCCCGACCTGCCGACCATCGGCGAGTTCTATCCCGGCTACGACATCGAGATCTGGCTCGGACTGTTTGCGCCGGTCGGCACGCCGGAGCCGATCATCGCCAAGCTGCGCAGCGAGGTGCACAAGGTCCTCGCGCGGCCGGACTTCGCCGAGAAGCTCAATGTCTCGGGCAGCCTCGAACCTTTGCTCCTCTCGCCGGCCGATTTTTCCACACTGATCGCCAAGGACTACGACAAGTACGGCAAGGTGGTGAAGGAGATCGGGATCAAGCTGGATTAGAGCACTGTCCGGATGGAGCTTGCCCCGGATTTGATCCAATGGCGACACCGGCCTTCCGAAAGAAAATGCGACACACATCGAATCTCGAGCACCTTTCGCCGACGAACGTCGCGAGTTGATGGTCAACGTAACCGAAAAAGTGCGCTACGGAACGACAATGAAGAGGCGACGAATCCTACCGACTATTGTCGCGAGCGGGTGCTTGGCTCTCGCGGCCACTCTGTCCGCGCACGCGCAAGCCTATCCCGACCGCGTCATCAAGATGGTCGTGCCGGCCGGCCCTGGCGGGCCGACCGACGTGCTCGCGCGCCTCGTTGCCGAGCGGCTGTCGTCTGCGCTCGGGCAGAGTGTGATCATTGAGAACCGCGGCGGCGGTGGCGGCGCGATCGGCGCCAAGACGGTCGCCAATGCCGATCCGGACGGCTACACGCTCCTGTTCGGCAACACGGCAACGCTCGCCAACATTCCTGCCGTGTCGAGGAGCGCCGGCTACGATCCGGTCAAGAATTTCGCGGCCGTTGCCAAGGTGATGGACTCCTATCAGATACTGGTCGTGCGGCCCGACTTTCCGGCAAAATCGGTCAGGGAACTCGTGGCCTATGCTAAGGCCAATCCGGGCAAGCTCAATTACGGCGCGGCCGGCGTCGGCAACCTGACCAACCTCGCCGGCGAGTTGCTGAAACTCAAGGCAGGCATCGATTTCGTGTCGATCCAATATAAAAGCGGGGCGGAGTCGATCGCGGCCGTGCTGGGGGATCAGGTGCAGTTGGCCATCGACAACGTCACGGCGCTGCGCTCGCTGATCGAGGAAGGCCGCCTCACGGCGCTGGCAGTGAGCAGTGCCGCGCGCCAGAAGGATTTCCCGGATCTGCCAACCATGATCGAGGCGGGCGTGCCCGACTATGTGGTGACGAGTTTCTTCGGCGTGGTGGCGCCGGCCGGAACGCCGGCTGCCATCGTCATGAAGCTCAACGGCGCGATCAATGGCGGCCTCAAGTCCGAAGCCCTGCAGACCAGCTTGAAGAGGCTCGGTGCCGAGGCGACGATCGAGACGCCCGAAAAATTCCAAGCTTTCATCTCCGCCGAAACCAGGAAGTGGACGGAGATCGCCAACACGGCGAATATCAAGGTCGATTGAGTATCGGCCGGTGCGCCGCCACGTCAGGGAGTAACACCGATGGATATCAAGCCTCTCGGATCGACGGCGTCGCGCCGCATGCCTGCCGATTCGTTCACCGGCACGGTGTGGCAGGATCCGATCATCGAGGCGCCGGCACCGGCGCGGATCAGGTCGGCCTGGGTGCGGTTCGAGCCAGGCGCACGCACGGCCTGGCACAGCCATCCGCTCGGCCAGACCTTGCACATCGTCTCCGGCGTCGGCCGTGTGCAGACGTTTGGCGGTCCGGTGCGCGAGATTCGTGCCGGCGACACCGTGTGGATTCCGCCCGGCGAAAAGCACTGGCATGGTGCGGCGCCCGATGTCGCGATGATGCATCTCGCCATGCAGGAACATCTCGACGGAAAGCACGTGACCTGGCTCGAGCACGTGACCGACGAGCAATACGGCGCGAAGGTCGGCGGGTGATCACAGCCGCGCCAGCGCTGGCATCACCTCGCTCTCGAACAGCGCCAGCGAGCGCAGCGCCTCGGCGAGCGTCATGGTGCCGAAGAACATGTAGGCGACGAGATAATTGACGCCGAGCGCGGCGACCTGGCGTTCGATCTCGACGTGTACGGTCTGCGGCGTTCCGGCGATCATCGTGCCGTCCCTGACGCATTCCTCAAAATTCGCGCCGCGCGGAATATTGAGCCGCGAGGCGAGATCGGTCGAGCCGTGCAGTCGGCGGAGCCAGTTGAGGTTGGCGAGCTGGTGCTCCATGGCGGGCTTGCCGATGCGCGCCGCCTCGGCGTCGGTATCGGCCACCACAACGTTGCGCATCACCCCGATTGCCGTGCCGCCCGAGAACTCGGCTTTGGGCTGCGCTGGACCGCCGCGTTTTGCGAGCGCGTCACGGAAAGCATCGACGTTTTCCTTGGCGCGGGCGATTGGTCCGAGTGTCGTGAAATGCAAGCCGCGTTCGCCCGCCCAGGTCGACCCGATCGTGTTCGACGAGCCGTACCAAAACGGCGGGTGCGGTTTCTGCAGCGGCTTCAACACGATCGGCACCTTGGAATAGGTGAAGTGCGGCCCGGAATAGTCGAGCGTGTCGCTGGTCAGCCCGGCGTTAAGGCAATCGAATGCATCGATGAAAATATCCCGCGACTGGTCGTGTTCGACCTTGTGATACTTGAGCTCGAACGGCGAGACGCCGCGGCCGACACCGACGTCGAGCCGCCCGTAGCTCAAATGGTCGAGCATCGCGATCTCTTCGATCAGGCGCAGCGGCGAATAGAGCGGCAGGAGGTAAACCAGCGGCCCGAGACGGATGCGCTTGGTCGCACGCGCAACGGCGGCGAGATAGACGCCCGGCACCGGCACCGTGTTGAGCGGCGTGGCATGGTGCTCGGCCACATGAAGGCAATAGATGCCGGCCTGGTCGGCGGCGGCGACGAATGTTAGGCGCTCGTCGTACAGTGTTGCGAGCGGGCGGCCGGCATCTTCTACGTGGTCGAACAGTCCGACTTTCATGATTTCCCCGAGAGGCGCAATGGATGGGGATGAATGGGCGGGCGAGTCTGTGTCGCGCGGACATCCTGATGGTAGCAGGTGGCGGGTCGGGGGTGGCAAGAGCGACGCATACCACGATGCGAATTATTTTGCATTCAACGTCGGCCGCCGAGAGCGCGAACGGATCGTGGTTGGGCGTTCGACGGCGCCCAAGCGCCGCGCAATGGGTTTGCGCTATGCGCGTGCGGCGGTGCGAAAATCACTGGGCCGTGCAGCCCGCTTCAGTTGCCACAACGACAGGCCGTGCAGGATGGTAAAGAGCGGAACGAAGAAGGCGGGGATCAGCACCAACGAAGCATCGCCCGTCACGCTGTTCGGCTGATCGAGTGCGAATAGCTGCAGGCGTCCCGGCGACGTCAGCGTGCCCATCGTCACGGCGACGACGAAATCGGCGATCCCGAGAACATTCCAGGCATAGGCGGCGGCGCGTCCGCCGCGCGCGCCAGACTGCACATAGAGCGCAACCGGCAACGCAAGCAGACCGACGAGCACGTCACCCGTGCCGGCCGGCAACGCGAACGCGCCGGGCAATTGCCCGTGCGCCCATCGCACCAGGAAAACAAAGCCGAACACGCGAAACACCTGGATGCCGATCAACCACGATGGCGGCACGGTGGCGAGCAGCGTCGCGACCCGCTGCGAGCGTGTCAACAGGATGAGCCCGGTCACGACCGGGATGGCGATCGCCAACGGAATGGCAGGCAGGCGGATATCCGGCGCTGTGCGGAACGCATTGAACTGCGCCAGTTGCCAGATCACAGCAAACCAGGTCATCAGCGGAAGCGCGATCGCAAGCCACGTCATCACGCGCGTCCGGTGATCAAATGGCGTTCGCTTCAGACCGGCCCAAAGGCCGAGGAGGATGATCGCCAGTAATAGAGAGCGGATGATCGGCCGAGCAGCGTCCAAGGCGTCGAGCGTGGCCGCCATCATGGCACGGCTCCATCGTCAGTGACTATAATAACTATAGTTAATATTAAAATCGATGTCACTATCTTTTTTTCGGTCCGGAAACTAGGGTGGGCCTGCAAGCGCCGCGATGATCGATCGCGGGGCCGAAGGCGCCGGCCGAGCGGCGCGGCGCTGCCAGGGTGTTTTGACAGGATGCCCACCGGCTACGCACAACATTGCCCGGTCGCACGCGCGCTCGACGTGATCGGCGAGCGCTGGACGATTCTCATCCTGCGCGATCTGTTGCAGCGGGGGCCGCGCAAGTTCCAGGATTTCGAACAATCGCTCACCGGCATCAGCCCCAACACGCTGTCGGCGCGACTCAAGGTGCTGGAAGAGAACGGCATCGTCAGCCGACGCTTTTACGAGGATCATCCGCCACGCGCCGAATACCTGCTCACCGACAAAGGCCGCGAACTCGGCCCGGTGCTCAAGGCCCTGCTGGCGTGGGGACAAAAACATACCGAATGACGCCAAGGCACCGTTCCGCTGGGCCCATTGTGGCTTGGAAATGCCGCCGGGATTTGCGAGATAGGGACCGCGCCGCAAGCAGCATGAGAACCGATCGCCGATGACTTATGCCGACGTCAATGTCCGGCCCAACCTGCCGGAATGGAGCGTGTCCGAGCTTTCGACGGCGCTCAAGAAGGCCGTCGAAGACAATTTCGGCTACGTGCGGGTGCGCGGCGAAGTCTCGAGCTACAAGGGTCCGCATTCCTCCGGCCACGTTTATTTCTGCCTCAAGGACGAGAGCGCGCGCATCGACGCCGTGATCTGGAAGGGCGTCTATGGCCGCATGCGCATCAAGCCCGAGGAGGGGCTCGAGGTGGTGGCGACCGGAAGGCTCACCACCTATCCGGGTCGTTCGACCTACCAGATCATCATCGAGAGTATGGAGCCGGCCGGCGCCGGCGCCCTCATGGCCCTGCTCGAGGAGCGCAAGAAAAAGCTCGCCTCCGAGGGCCTGTTCGATGCGGCGCGCAAGCAGCTCCTCCCTTACCTCCCCGACGTGATCGGCGTCGTTACCTCGCCGACCGGGGCAGTCATCCGCGACATCCTGCACCGCCTGGCCGACCGGTTCCCCCGCCGCGTACTCGTTTGGCCGGTACGCGTGCAGGGCGATGGTGCGGCCGAGGAAGTCGCCGCCGCCATCAATGGTTTCAACGCGCTGCCCGAGCAGACGCGCATCCCGCGGCCGGATCTTTTGATCGTGGCGCGCGGCGGGGGTTCGCTCGAGGACCTATGGTGCTTCAACGAGGAGATCGTGGTCCGGGCGGCGGCCGCGAGCATGATCCCACTGATCTCGGCGGTCGGCCACGAGACCGACGTGACGCTAATTGATTTCGCCGCCGACGTGCGTGCGCCGACGCCGACCGCGGCCGCCGAGATGGCGGTGCCAGTGCGCGCCGAGCTAGTGGTCACGATCGACAGCCTGGCGCGCCGCGTACTCGCCTGCTGGCGGCGTTGCCAGGAGGCGCGGCGCAACGAGCTGCGCTCGGCTTCGCGCGCTCTGCCGACGGCGGAACAGCTGCTGGCGATCCCGCGCCAGCGGCTCGATGCGGCGGTCGACCGCCTGCCGCGGGCGCTCCGCGCCAATGCCCAAATCCATCACACCGTGCTGTCACGTGTCGCCGGCCGACTGTCGCCGACTATGCTGTCCGTCCACGTCGAGCGACGGCGCGAACGGTTCGATGCGCTGGCCACCCGGCTCTCGACCGCAGTGCGCGCCAATGCCGAGAAACGCCGCGTGCTGATCGCGCGGGCGCGCGAACAGGTTGCGGTTTTCTTCGCCCGCGCCGCGCGCGCGATGACGACGCTGATCGACCGCCGCGCGGCTCGCATCGAGCGCGCCGGCGGACTGCTCGCCGCGTTGTCCTATCACGGCGTGCTCGCCCGCGGCTTTGCGCTGGTCCGCGATCCTGCCGGCACGCCGCTGCGGGCGGCGGCAAGCGTCAGCGTTGGCCTCGTGCTCGATATCGAGTTCAGCGATGGCCGTATCGGGGCGGTGGCTACGAGCGCCAGCGAGACGGCAGCGGTATCAGGCACGGCCCAACCGAAATCCAGGCGCCGCGGCGGCGAGGGGCAGGGCGATTTGTTTTGACGTTGACCGGTCACGACCGGGCGGGCTGGACCGCAACGGAGAGCGATCGACCGACATATTCAGCCGAACCGCACCCGCATATCGGCGATCATCGCCTTGGCGATCTCCTGCTCGCCCATGACGACCGTGCTCGCGCCATGGCGCTCGAGGTGGGCGATCTCCTCCTCGGAATGGGCGCGTGCGATGATCGGCAGCCGGCCGTTGATCGCGCGCGCTTGCTCGACCACCTGACCGCCCTCGAACGCGTCGGGGATCGCCACCATCAGGCAGCGGGCCGCACCGAGATTGAGCGCGTGTACCACCTCCGGGTCGGCGGCATTGCCGGTGATCGTCTCGACCCCTTGTTCGCGGAGGCGCGCCGCGACACTGGCATGGTCCTCGACCACAAGAAGCGGCGTCTTGGATTCGAGCAGCGCAGCGCTGATGACGGTGCCCACCCGGCCGTGGCCGACGAGAACGACATGATCGCTGAGATGAGTCATTGGTATGGGCTCGCGGCTCGGTGTCTCTTCCGACACGCGCGTCGCCGCCGCTTCCGGTGCGGTCGCCTCGCGTCGCACCGCCATCCGATCGAGCGCGGCAAACAGCAACGGATTGATCAGGATCGAGATGATGGCGCCGGCGAGGACGAGGTCGCGCCCGGCGGGCGGCAGCAGGGCGAGGCCCACGCCGAGCCCAGCAAGGATGAAGGAGAACTCGCCGATCTGGGCGCGGCTCGCCGCGATCATCAGCGCGGTCGTCTGTGGATGGCCGAACAGGCGCACGATGGCGTAGCCGATCGCCGCCTTGCCGACGATGATGATGAGAACTGTTACGAGCACCGAGGCCGGCGCTTTCACCACAATGGCGGGGTCGAACAGCATGCCAACCGAGACGAAGAACAGCACTGCAAAAGCATCGCGCAGTGGCAGTGACTCCGAGGCGGCACGCTGGCTCAGCTGCGACTCGCTGAGCACCATGCCGGCAAGGAACGCACCGAGCGCGAAGGACACGTCGAACAGTTCAGCGGCGCCGTAGGCGACGCCGAGCGCAATCGCCAGCACGGCGAGGCGAAAGAGCTCGCGGGAGCCGGTGTGGGCAACGTAGTGGAGAATGGCGGGGATCACGCGGATGCCGAACACCAGCATGCCGGCGATGAAGATCGCAATCTTGGTGAGCGTGATGCCCACGGGAAGCGCGAAGGCCTGCCAATTGGCACTCGCGCTTGCCTCGCCCTTCAACACGCCGGCGAGCGGCGGAAGAAGAACGAGCGTGAGCACCATCACAAGGTCCTCAACGATGAGCCAGCCGACCGCGATGCGCCCACGGTCGGTCTCGATCAGCCGCCGTTCCTGCAGTGCGCGCAGCACGACGACCGTACTTGCGACCGATAGCGCAAGTCCGAATACGAGACCTGCGCCCATCGACCAGCCGAGCGCCCACGCGAGTCCCATGCCGAGCGGGGTCGCTAGCACGATCTGGATGATGGCGCCCGGTATCGCGATCGCGCGCACCGAGAGCAGATCCTCCAGCGAGAAATGGAGGCCGACGCCGAACATCAGGAGAATGACGCCGATCTCGGCGAGTTCGTTGGCCAGGCCGAGGTCGCCGACGAAACCGGGTGTGAACGGTCCTATGGCGATACCAGCGAGGAGGTAGCCGGCGAGTGGTGAGATTCGGAAGCGATGCGCCAGCGCGCCGAACACGAAGGCCATCACCAGACCGGTCACGATGGTCGAGATGAGCGGCGTGTGCGGCATGGAGTGACCTCGTTGACGTCGCCTGACGTCGTTGTCCCGGGCCTATCCCTCTTAGCGGAGCTTCAACGCAAGCAGCAACAATGGTCGATCCGCCTGCGTCGGTTCAGCGCGATCGGTCTCGCTGCGATGATAGGTCGCTCGCGCGTTGTGCCCGGCGTGAAACGGGGGCGCCGTCGTCGGGCCCGTTAGCGACCGCGGGCTGTGTGTCGGGACCGCGCAGACGCATGGCTGATAGCCGATTGTCTGCCGCGCGCGCGGTGAGAAGCGGCCGCATGGCGTGCGCTGTTCCGACCACGACGACGATTCTCACGTTGCGATGCATGGATGCTGTCCCCCTGGCCTCGATTCGGCTTGCGACACTGGCCTACCCTCGGCAGATCGGCTAGGTGACGCAACCGCGCCCGGAGGATGTAGCGGACGTCGCCGTACTTGGACTCGATAGAGAAAATTCTTGCGCAAGAAGTCTGGGGTGTCCTCAGGCACTGGCTCCATCGCGGGGCGGTCGTCGGCATGAATGCAGCATGAGCAGGCTGCGATCCATTCCGCGATCGTGGTTGGTCAGGCCAAAGCGCAGGCTAGTCGTGCCGTTGCTACCGGCCCCAAGCGAACGGTTGCGATACCAACGCCGTCTATTAAAAGTTGTGCATGGAATGGTGGCGATAGCAAGTCGAAGTTCCATCGCGAACAACAAGAGACACACGAAGTGGCTCTATTCGGCGCTGCGGAACCGGAAAAATACCACTCGCGAACTGTGGATGTGTCCACGGCGCCGGCCCCTCGAGCGCGCGTTGGATATGGCCGCCCATCACGTTTGATCGCCGGTGCCCTTGTGGCGTGGCGATCCGCCCTCGGCGGCGGACGAAAGGCGCTCCCGGAGGTCGCCGACCGTGAGACCGCTATCAGATCGCTGACACGACGCGGGCGAGAGCGGACCGCAGGTCGGCAGCTTCGGCGATCCCGTATGTGTTTTCGAACTGCTTTTGCGCCTCGCGCCAGTAGACGCTCGCTGTTTTGAGGCGCTCCGCGCCCGCCGGGCTCAGCCGAACGACGCGTCTTCGTCCATCGCGGCCGGAACCGATGGCGACGAGCTTGTCGCGTTCAAGGGGACGGACGGCGCGGCCCATGGTCGTGCGGTCCATCACCATCATGGCGGCAAGCTCGTTGATCGACAGTGGGCCGCGCCGGGAGAGTTTGGCTAGGATCGAGTACTGCGTCGCCCGCAGGCCTGCCGGCGCCAAATGACGATCATAGAATTGCGTCGCCTGACGCGCCGCCTGGCGGATGGCCAGGCAGTTGCAAGCCGCCGGCTCAAGCACAGGCGCCGGTTCGAGCGCCGCTGTCGATGCACGCGCGGGTGAACGGGACGGCTTCTTCCGCATGGCCTCCATTCCGAAAAGGCGCATATGCGCTCTTGTTAATGAGAGTATATGCACCTATTACGGAGCGTGGTCAAGCGGAGGTGCGCGGCCATGGATGCACGCACGCGGGCTCTGCTCGAAGCGCCGATCGGGCGAACGATGCTGCGGCTTGCTCTGCCGAACGTCGTCGTCATGGTCGTGCAGGCCGCGGTCGGCCTGATCGAGACCTACTTTGTCGGCAAGCTCGGTACCGATGCGCTCGCCGGCATGGCGCTCGTCTTTCCGCTCTTCATGCTGGTCCAGATGATATCCGCCGGCGCGATGGGCGGCGGCATCCTATCGGCGATCGCCCGTGCGCTGGGCTCAGGCCGGCGCGAGGACGCCGGCGTTCTCGCCTGGCACGCGGTTGCGATCGCGCTCGGCCTGGGTCTCGCAACCACCCTTACCGCATGGGCCGGTGGCGCGAAGCTCTACGCCGCGATGGGCGGCCGCGGCGGCTCGCTCGGCGCCGCGCTGACCTATTCGACGATCGTGTTCGCCGGCGCTGTGCCGCTTTGGCTGTTCAACTCCCTCGCCGCCGTCATTCGCGGCACCGGCAACATGCTCGTTCCAGCGTCGGTCACCGCGGCGGGCGCGGCGGTCCTGATCCCGCTCTCGCCCGCGCTCATCTTCGGCTGCGGGGCGCTACCGCCGCTCGGGATCGCCGGCGGCGCCGTCGCGGTCGTGATCTATTACGTCGTCGGGTGTGCGGTCTTTACCGCCTTTCTGTGGTCGGGTCGCGGCGTGCTGCGGCCGCCCGCGCGCCCGCCGCGACTGAGTTGGCTCCCAATGCGGGAGATCCTGCGCGTCGGCGCGATTTCGTCACTCGTCAGTGTGTCGACCAACGTGAGCATCGCGACCGCGACCGGATTCGCCGGCGTCTTCGGTCCGGCGGCCGTGGCCGGCTACGGCACAGGCGCGCGCCTCGAATATCTTCTCGTTCCTCTGGTGTTCGGCCTGGGCGCGCCGCTCGCAGCGATGGTCGGAACCAGCATCGGCGCCGGCCTGCGCGACCGCGCGCTCCGCGTGGCGTGGACGGGCGCCGCCGTCGCCGGAGCGCTCACCGAAACGATCGGACTCGCTGGCGCGTTCGCTCCGCAGGCCTGGCTGTCGCTATTCGGCAATGACCCGCTGATGACCGACGTCGGATCACAGTACCTGCGCATAGTCGGACCGTTCTACGGCTTCTTCGGCGTCGGCCTCGCCCTCTACTTCGCTTCGCAAGGCGCGGGGCGGCTGGGCTGGCCGCTGGTCGCCGCCACAATGCGGGTGGCGATCGCCTTCGGCGGCGGCTTCTTCGCCTTGCATCTGTCGGGCGGGATCGCTGGCGTGTTTGTGGCGCTCGGGATCGCACTCGCCGTGTTCGGCGGCGTGAATGCCGCCGCCGTTGCGTCCGGCGCCTGGTTCGGCCGACCGGCCCGGCCGGCGGTGCGTCCCGCAGTGTCGTAACGATCGATCGTTCTACCGCGCCAGCCACTCCGACACGCGTTTCAACGCGTCGGCGCGTGCCGCGGCGTTGGTGCCGGTGTGGATCCTGCCTGAGCCGTCGACCGAAAAGGCATAACCGTGGCGCACGTGCACCGGCCGGTTGGGGTGGTCGAAATCGTGGTGGGCGCCGGGATAGACCACGATCGAGGTGCCGGCGCTGCGGCCACGCGCGCCCGCCACCATGTGCTCGCACACCGCCGACGAGGTCCAATCGTCGGCGCTGCCGATGAGGATGAGGGTGGGCACCCGCGCGCTCCAGGCCGTGTAGCCGAGGCGGCGACAGCCGGGATAGAGCGCGATGGCCGAGCGGAAATCCGGCGTGCTGTCGTTCGCCGCCGTGCGCGGTCGGACCGCCCACAGCGTGGCTATCGCGCCGTCCGACCAGCCCAGCAGCGAAATCCGCTCGGGCGTGATCCAGGATTGGGTCTGCAGCCAGCGGCGCGCGGCATTGGCGTCGGATACGCCTTCGTGGTCGGGCCGCACGATGCGCTTGCGCAAAAAGCATTGCGAGCCGGCCCCGCGCGAGCCGTAGCTGTCGGGAAACAGCACCGCGAAGCCGGCGGTCGAGAGCCGCTCGGCCCAGTCGCGGTAGCGGGTCGCGATCGCCCCGGTCCTGTTGTGGAGCCCGCTGCAGGTGTGCAGGCCGACCACCGCCGG
>Ga0307472_100000374_pt1 | contig 15165 bp, 9 predicted proteins | sample atmos_gasesAM5C__2_FD_204582 | JGI IMG/M metagenome (GOLD analysis project Ga0307472, IMG submission 204582) | Hardwood forest soil microbial communities from Morgan-Monroe State Forest, Indiana, United States - atmos_gasesAM5C_05 | ecosystem: Environmental > Terrestrial > Soil > Temperate...
CGGCTGTGACCCATCCGATCTGCCGGGAGCTATCCTCGATCCCGAATCGCCCCAGGTCTTTGAAAAAAAGCCTCCAACGCCGCTGGTCCAGCAACTCACTCTTGCTTCGCGAAAGATTGCCGCGGCCTCACCGCCGCAAATTTCGATCGATAAATGGCTGCCCGAGCAGAAGAGCTTTCGGGTCGAGACATCTGGTTCAGTGACGCTCGCCTTGCGGCTGCTGAACTATCCAGCGTGGGAAGTGCGAATCGACGGCGCGGCTGTCAACCCAGACTCACAGCCCAGGATCGCTCGAATGCTCCTGCAAGTGCCCACCGGGGAGCATCGTGTCGAAGTGACCTTTCGCCGGACATGGGATCGCACAGCCGGTGCGGCGATTTCTGGCTTTTCCGCGATGTTGCTCCTTGGTTGTGCCGTTTCCGTCGGCCGCCGGCGCAGCCGACCGTAACGGTACGCAGCCGACGGTCGACGCTTTCCTCCTGCGAACTTCAACGTCCAATACCTGCGAAGCGCGCGATGACGGCATTGGTGTAACAACTCCAGAAACCCGCACTCTTGGAGCAAATGTGCGCATCCCGTACAATATGATGAATTTCTAGGTCCGGAGCTAACGGCCAAATGTACGTGTATTTTCGCCTCAATCCACTCTTGCTGCCATTGCGCGCATCTAACGGCGGCATGCGGCTGTGCGCGCTGCTCGCCGTGGTGTGCTTTGCGGCTATCGTGGCGGGTTGCGGTCAGAAACAGGCCGCCGGCAACGAGGAGCCTCCTGCCGTTGCCGTAAAAACGGCGGTCATCCAGCCGGTGCCGATCTCCGAATCGTCGGAATACCTTGGAACGCTCAAGTCCCGCCATTCGGTTGTCCTGAATCCTCAGGTCGAGGGGCAGATTACGAATATTTTCGTGAGGTCGGGCGACCGCGTGAAAGCCGGAACGGCGCTCATGCAGATTGACCCCATCAAGCAGCAGGCTACCCTGGGAAGCCAGGAAGCCGCGCGCGCCGCGCAGGAAGCGAGCGTCCATTTCGCTCAGATTCAATGGGAGCGCTCGCAGAAACTCTTCGACGCCGGTGTAATCAGCAAGCAGGATTACGATCAGGCGCGCACCAACCTCGAAACGGCGCAGCACCAACTGAAATCGCTCGAATCGCAAGTGCAGCAGCAGCAAGCTGAGCTGCACTACTATCGCGTCAATGCTCCCACTGACGGATTCGTCGGAGACATTCCCGTGCGAGTAGGCGATCGCGTGACGAACGCGACCACGCTTACCACCGTCGACCAACCCGGCCCGCTCGAGATATACGTCAACATTCCCGTCGAGCGTTCGAAGGATTTGAAGATGGGTCAGAAAGTTCAGCTGCTCGATAGCCAGGGCAAGATCGCAGGCGGGACGCAGATTGATTTCATTTCCGCTCAAGTCGACAACAACACGCAATCCGTGCTCGTGAAAGCGACCGTTAAAAACACATCTGACACGCTTCGCACCTCTCAATTCGCGCGAACCCGCGTCATCTGGAGCGTGCATGACGGGCCCGTGATTCCGGTGTTGGCCGTACAGCGTATCAACGGGCAATACTTCGCCTTCATCGTGGAAGGTTCCGGAAAATCGCAGGTGGCGCACCAGAAAATTCTCACCCTCGGCGAGATGGTCGGAAACAATTACGCGGTGCTGAATGGCTTGAAATCAGGCGATCGCGTCGTGATCGAGGGTGCGCAGAATCTTGTGGATGGCGCCTCGGTCACCGAGGCGGCGCCGGCTCCGCCAGGAAAGTCTTCATCTTGATTTCAGTCCCTGCGCTTGGTGTTTGTGCAGCGAAAAGGCTCTCGTAGAACATGTTTGTCGATTTTTTCATCCGGCGGCCCATCTTCGCCACCGTCTGCGCGCTCCTGATTATCTTGGCGGGTGCGGTGACGATTCCCACGCTTCCAGTCGCACAATTTCCCGATCTCGCGCCGCCGCAGGTAAACGTAAGCTCCTTCTATAACGGCGCGAACGCGCAGACCGTAGAAACCTCTGTGACCACGCCGCTCGAACAGCAGATCAACGGCGTCCAAGGCATGAAGTACATGACTTCGACGAGCGGAAATGATGGCTCGAGCGGCATCACCGTCACGTTCGATATCACCCGCAACATCGATCTCGCTGCCGTCGACGTTCAGAATCGCGTCAACCAGGCGCTGGGCCGGCTCCCCAACGAGGTAAAGACCACCGGCATCAGTATCACGAAATCGTCGAGCAATTTCGTGTTCGGCGCAGGTGTCTATTCCGAACACGGAGAGTACAGCAGCCTTTTTCTAAGCAACTACATCGACATCTACGTGCGCGACGCGCTCAAGAGGGTTCCCGGCGTTGCCGATGTCGAGAATTTTGGTGAGCGAAAATATTCCATGCGTCTGTGGCTCGACCCGCTCCGAATGGCGGCGCGCGGACTGACCGCTACGGACATTTTAAGCGCGCTGACCGAGCAGAACGTCCAGGTAGCTTCCGGACAAGTCGGCCAGCCGCCATCGCAATCAGGACAGAGCTATCAGATCAGCGTCCGCGCGGTAGGCCGGCTCGTCGAGCCTTCAGAATTTGAAAATATCATCCTGAAGACAGGTACGGACGGCAATCTGGTGCGTGTGCGCGATGTGGGACGCGCCGAGCTGGGGGCTGAGGATTACAGCAGCGTTCTCCGCTTCGATGGCCACGACGCGGTCGGATTCGGCGTCACCCAATTGCCTAGCGCCAATGCGCTGGCCGTTGATAAAGCAGCAAAGGCTGAGCTCGAGAAGCTCTCGAAGCATTTCCCTCCCGGCATCAAGTACGCCGTCGCATTCGACACGACAACCGTAGTCGGCGAATCGATTAAAGACGTCCTCTACACGCTGCTCGAGGCGATCGCTCTCGTCGTGCTTGTGATTTTCGTTTTTCTGCAGGACTGGCGCAGCACATTTATTCCCGCGATCACGATTCCCGTTTCCCTCATCGGAACTTTTGCATTTGTAAAGATTTTGGGCTTCTCAATTAACACGCTCACGCTCTTCGGGCTGACGCTTGCTACCGGCCTTGTAGTCGACGATGCGATTGTCGTCATCGAAAACGTGCAGCGGCATATCACGGAAGGAATTTCCGAGCCGCACAACGCCGCTTCGATCGCCATGAAAGAAGTAGCCGGCGCCGTCGTTGCCACCTCCCTCGTTCTGGTAGCGGTTTTCGTTCCGGTGGCATTCTTCCCTGGCACCACGGGAATCCTGTTCCGGCAGTTCGCACTCACGATCGCGTTTTCTGTCTCCATTTCCGCATTCAACGCGCTCACCCTCACTCCCGCGCTTTCCGCCATCTTCCTAGGGCACGGCCGCGTCGTGAAAAGCCGCGTTTTCAGCGGCTTCAACAAAGGCATGACGGCTTTCGGCCGTACCTATCAGAATTTCCTGCGGTTTGTGTTGCGCTTCGAATATGCCGCGGTTGTCTTATTCTTCTGCGGGCTCGGCCTTACGTACTGGGTCTATCAGCACGTTCCAAGAGGCTTCATTCCGGAGGAAGACGGCGGCTATTTGATTATCGCGGTTCAGGCGCCGCAAGGCGCGTCGCTCGAATACACCACGAACATCTGCTCACAGGTCGAAGCCATTCTGGCAAAGGTCCCCGAGATGGACAGCGCGTTTTCCGTCGCTGGATTCAGCTTCGGTGGCAGCGCTTCCAATCGCGCGCTCATTTTTGCCGGACTGAAAGACTTCGACCAGCGCAAAGGCGAGGAACATTCCGGCAACGCCATCTTAGAACGGCTACGCGGGCCGCTCTCCACTATTTCCGGGGCGCAAGTGGTTCCGTTCGCCCCACCTGCCGTACAAGGTCTCGGACAATTCGGCGGCTTCCAATTCGTCCTCGAGGATCAGACCGGCACTTCGATGCAGGCACTTTCGAATGTCACCCAGAAAGTGGTCGAGGAAGGAAACAAAAAGCCTGATCTCACGGGCCTGTTCACAAGCTTCAGCGCCAACGATCCACAATTCGTTCTGAACTTCGACCGCGAGCGGGCTAAAGCGCTCGGCGTTTCGCTGAATCAAATTACGGACGCTCTGCAGGTGTACATGGGCTCGGTGTACGTGAACGATTTCGATTTCAACAATCGCGCCTATCGCGTCTACGTTCAGGCCGATAGGCAATTCCGCTCCGAACCGCGCGATATCAAGGAATATTACGTCCGCTCCGACAAGGGAACGATGGTGCCGCTCGAAAATCTCGTGAAGCTCGAGTCTCAGGCGTCGCCGCAGGTAATCAGCCACTACAATCTCTTCCGCTATGCGGAAATTGACGGCTCAGCCGCTCCAGGAAAGAGCTCCGGCGATGCGATCGCCACAATGGACGGGCTCGCAAATAAAGTCCTTCCACCCGGCTTTTCGTATGAATGGACTGGGCTGTCTTTGGAGGAAATTCAATCCGGCAGTCAAGCAACCGTGTTGTTTGGCCTGGGACTTCTAGTTGTGTACCTTACGCTCGCCGCGCAGTACGAAAGCTTTTCCCTTCCTTTCATCGTGCTGCTTGCTGTACCAATGGCTTTGCTCGGCGCTATCGGTGCGCAGGCATTGCGCGGGCAAGAAAATGACGTCTACTGCCAGATCGGGCTCGTGATGCTGATTGGCCTCGCGAGCAAAAACGCGATTCTGATTGTCGAGTTCGCTGAACAGCTTCGCGAAAAAGGCTTCAGCATCCTCGACGCCGCGGTGGAATCAGCGCTGATCCGCTTGCGGCCCATCTTGATGACGTCCCTCGCCTTCATACTCGGTGTTCTGCCGCTCGTCCTTGCGCAGGGCGCCGGCCGCATCAGTCGCCGTTCGGTCGGCACCACGGTATTCGGCGGTATGATCGCTGCGACGTTCCTGAATTTGATCTTCATACCTGTGCTCTACGTGCTCGTGCGCCGAATTCAATCCGGATTCAAGAAAGAAGCCCCGTCGGCTTCGCCCTTGCCGTCACCTTCCGCCTGATCGTGGCATCCGGTGCCACGATGTCACTCCGTTTGCCAAAGTCGCAGAGGCGGCGATATCCTAATCGCTGATGAAACCCGCAAAAACAGTTCGCCTGCTGGCACCGGCTGCCTGCCTTTTCATATCGGCCACATTCGCACAGTCGCAGGCTAATCAATCATCGCCGCCCCAGTCGGATCTGCGAGCGCAATCCGCGCAGACGAACGCCGCAGGCCACCAAATCTACCGGCTGGATATTGATGCGACAAAACAATGGATCGATACCGGCGTCGACGTCCGCGGCGGCGAAAAGCTTCGCGCAACCGGAAGCGGCAAAATTACCTATCCGCCCGCCGGTAAGAACCCGGACGAACGGACTTTTGGCCCCGACGGCCTCCCCCGCGGCTGGGCCGATTTAATCCACGAGTACGCAGTCCCTGACGGCAATCACGGTGAACTAATCGCCCGTATCGGCTCGGGCGACGCGGCTCAGCCTTTTTCGCTCGGCCTCACGAAAGATTTCACCGTCCCCGTCGCCGGGCGCCTGTTCATCGGAATCAATCAAAGCTACAAAGACGCGGGCGCCGCCAAGGGAAGTTTTCACGTGACGATCGAAGTCCTCGATCCGGGATTGAACACGTCCGCAGCGATCGCCGTCGGCGGCCCTGCCGAAACAAAAGTCGCGGGTGTCACGCCAGATCTTCTTGGTTCAATTCCGCGCCGCGTCTCCGACCGCCAGGGAAATCCTGGAGATATGCTGAATATCCTGATTGTCGGGACAAAAGAGCAGGTCGTTCACGTGTTTACCACGGCTGGTTGGGTAAGGGTCGATAGCGACGTGCAGTCAACCGTGATTGCCGGCCTGATCGACACAATTCAGAAAAAAGATTATTTGACGATGCCCATGAGCACGCTCTACCTGTTTAATCGCCCTCAGGACTACGGCTTCGCCCACGCCGAACCCGTCCGCGTCGCCATGTCCCGCAATCACCTGCGTGTCTGGGAATCGTCCCACTCGATCGGCGGCCGGCCGGTCTGGTGTGTCGCCGCCACACACGATATCGGCTTCGAACGCGACGAACGCAACAACGGAATCACGCACAAGATCGATCCGGAGATCGACAAGGAGCGCGAATATGTGAACGATACGCTCTCAGGCACTGGCCTCGTCGTCGCCCGCGAGCACGTCGCGCCGCCCGATCCTCTCACCGAAGCCCGGACGGCCACCGGCGGCACCTTTCGCTCCGACGGCCGCATTCTCGTTCTCGTCCTCGACAACACGAAGGCCACCACAAGTGGCAAATAGCGCTTATTTCTTGCCGGGAGATAGACCAAAAGCCTTCGCCTCAAATTCAAGCGAGGCCGGCAGATGCTCGGCGAAATACGCCCAGTCGTGCCCGCCCGGATAGATATGAAATTCATGCGCAATGTGGCGCGACGATAAAATCTTGTCGAGCACCTCGGCGCCGGCATTGAATCCGTACCCATCTTCCGATCCGCAATCGAAATAAATTTTCAGTCCCGCGATTGGGGCCGTCCGTGCCAGCGCAAGCGGGTTGTTGCGGTCCCAAAAAGCCCGGTCGGGCGGCGAGCCGAAAACGTCACCAAGAAGTCGCGTCCGCGGATTTTGCGCGGCATTCGCTACGCTAATGTTCGGCAACTTCTCCATCAGCGCCGCGCTATGTGCGCTCACGGAACCAAATAGCTCAGGATGCGTGAACGCAAGCCGCAGTGCTCCGTAACCGCCCATCGAGAACCCCGCAATGCCTCGCGTAGTGCGCGCCGCTGCAATCCGGTACCGGCCTTCGATCGAAGGCATGAATTCGCGAAGAAAACAATCCTCGTACCGCTGCTTGCCGTCGTGAGAATTAACGTAAAAACTTGCCCACGCCGCGGGTGTCACGATCAAAAATTCGCCCAGCTGATGTTGCTCCCACAGATCTTCGACTAGATTCCAGCCGCCCGAATGCAGAAACATCTGCTCGTTATCGCCGAGCCCGTGAAGAAAATAGAGCACAGGATAGCGCTGCGTCTTCTGCACGTCGTAACTCGGCGGAAGCAAAATGCAGTAAGGCACGGAACGCGCAAGAATCTTGCTCTTAACGCTCTGGCATTCCACGCGGCCGGCAGCCTGCGCAGCAACACCAGGAGATACGCAAACCAGCAAAGCCATCGCCAGCGCGACCTTCGCCTTACTCATACCGCAGGGCCTCCACCGGATTCAGCCGCGCCGCGCGCGACGCCGGATAGAGTCCCGCCACCAGGCTCACCACAATCGAAAACGCAATCCCGCCAAAAATCAGCCACACAGGCACGGAAAACACATGCGCCGGCGGCAAATTCTGTCTATGCAAATAAACATTCGTTCCCCACGTCACTGCGCGTCCGATCAGCCAGCCCATCCAAACGCCGAAAATGCCTCCCATCAATCCCATCACGCCGGCTTCGGCAAAAAACAGCTGCTTCACGTCGCGGTCAGCCGCTCCGAGCGCTTTCAGCACCCCAATCTCGCGCCGGCGCTCTAAAATCGCCATCACCAGCGTATTGATAATTCCGAGCGTCGCAACCGCGAGCGCCAGGCTTCCGAAAATTCCGAGCAATGAATCGAAAATCGTAAAGAACATGCGCAAATTGCGCGTGGCATCGAGTAGCGAAAATGTCGAAAACCCCATGTCTTTGATCGCCGACTCGATTGGCTCCACCTGCGACGGGCTCTTGGCGCGAACCGTGAGGCTCGCGTAACTGGTTTTTCCATTCGCTCCTCGCACCACGTCGCGCAAGTCATTCAATTGCGTCGCCCGCAATGTTTCGGCAACCGTCAGCGGAATCAACACACGTCCGCTGCCTATTCCACCAAATCCGGCCGCGGGTTCGGTATCGACGATCCCGATGATGCGAAGATTCTTCTCGCGCGGCACAACGGAAAATCCTCCGCTCCCGTTGTCGCTATCTTCCGCGCCGGAAGAGGGGCCCCTTCCTGCTTGCGGCCCCAGCGCCTGTCGCTCCGCATAACGGAGCACGAGATCTTTGCCGATCAGGCTGGACGGTTCGTCCGAGAGGTCCTTCGCGAATTCAATCTGCAAGATTGCTTCGTCCGCATTCCCGCCTGAGAAGAATTTCCCGTTTATGCCGTCGAATGCGCCGTTTCCCTGCGCCGACTCCGGAATTCCAGCCACCATCGTCGCGTATGGCTTGCCGGCAAATCGCACCTCCGTCGGAAAGCGGATCTGCGGATACACTTCCACCACATTGGGAAGCTTTTGCATCGTTTCGCGTGCGACATCGTCCAGCGGCGGAGATACGCGCGGCGCGTGATCTTGCCCGTTACTTTGCTCCGGCCCGCCTGCGGCTCGCCTCGGCGGCTCAGACGGCCTCCCAAATCCGCGCAGTCCCGATCTCGACATCACGATGACCGTGTCAAAAAGTCCTGAGTTCGAAAGCCGCTTCGTGGCCAGTTCCTGCAGGCCCACACCAAGAGAAAGCATGGCGACGAGAGACGCCACGCCCACGGCAATTCCCAGCGTCGTCAGCGAATTTCGCAGCAGCGCCTCGCGCAAATTGCGCAGCGCCAGTTCTCCCAGATCGCGGGCCTTCATGCCGCCACTCCGTCGCTGAGGAGTTTGCCGTCGGCCAAAGCCGCGATTCGGTCCGCGAAGCGGCTCGCCAGCGGCCGTTCATGCGTCACCATAATGATTGTCATCCCCATGGATAGCTGAATTTCTTTCAAGAGCTGCATCACCGATTCACCTGTCGCGCTGTCGAGGTTTCCGGTCGGCTCGTCGGCAAATAGAATCGTGGGCCGGTTGACAAGAGCGCGCGCGATTGCCGTGCGCTGCTGCTCTCCCCCGGATAGTTCGCTTGGCCGATGAGTCGCGCGCTTCGCAAGTCCCACTCGCTCAAGCGCTTCGCGCACGCGATCCCCGCGTTCGTTGCGATCCACTTCGGCCAAACGCAACGGCAATTCCACGTTTTCTTCCAGCGTCATTTTCGGAAGGAGATTGAACGACTGAAAGACCATCCCAACGGTGCGGCTGCGGTATTGCGCGAGCTCAATGGAATTAAGCTCAGACAAATTTCGGCCGTGGGTAACGATCGCGCCCGCGGTGGGTCGGTCCAGGCCCGCCATCAAATTTAGTAGCGTTGATTTTCCCGACCCGGATGTGCCCAGCAGCGCAAGAAATTCGCCCGCGCCCACTTCGAGGGTCACATCATCCACAGCCCGGATCAGCGCGGAACCCATCTGGTAGTGCCGCGACACGTGCTCAGCCCGAATCGCGGCCCCGTTACCTGCAATCGACATTCGCCCTCAATTGTGGTCTCCGATCTTGACTCTCCATGTTACTACGCGCGACGCACTGTCCGAATTTCACCGCTAACTTTTGGACGCGATGATCGTCCAAGTTTGATTGCCCGCCGGTGGAACAAACCCCGCGTGCTTGTCGTATAGTGGTTGAGTGGCGCGCACGCGCGGATCGTTGGTTCGCCATCTGAAAGATCGGCTAGGCCGACAGGAGAAAAGATGCGCAAGACTTTATCGTTCGTTGCATTCATTTTGGCGCTCGCTCCGGCTGCCGGCGCCCAAAGGCTTCCTGAGCTCGCCACGCCCGAAAACTATCAGCTGACGATCGACGTAAATCTCGACAAGGAAAACTTCACGGGCGATGAAACAATTGCAATCCGCGTCCTCAAGCCCATTTCGACGATTGTCTTGAACGCTGCCGAAATCACCTTCGGGGAAGCAACGATCACCGCCGGCGGCAAGACGCAGACCGCCAAAGTCACACCCGACGAAGATAAACAGATGGCGACGCTGGCATTCGAGCAGCCGCTGGCCGCGGGCGCTGCAACGCTCCACATCCGCTATACCGGCATCCTGAACGGGCAGCTTCGCGGCCTTTATTTGAGCAAGGCTAACAATCGCAAGTACGCCGTCTCGCAGCTCGAAAATACCGACGCGCGCCGCATGTATCCTTCGTTTGACGAGCCGATCTACAAGGCGACGTTTGACATCAACGCCATCATCGACAAAGGCGATACCGCGCTATCAAACACAAAGATAATTTCCGACACGCCTGGCCCGGGCGAAGGCAAGCACACCGTTAAATTTGCGACCACGCCGAAGATGTCTTCTTATCTCGTTGCGCTGGCTGTCGGCGATTGGCAGTGTGCCGAGGACACGGCCGACGGAATCCCCGTTCGCGTTTGCGGCATTCCGGATAAAAAGCCTTATGCGGACTTCGCGCTTCAAGCGGCCGTAGTTTCGTTGAAGTACTACGACCAGTATTTCGGCATCAAATATCCCTATGGCAAGCTCGACATCCTCGGCGTCTCCGATTTTTCCGCTGGTGCGATGGAAAACACCGGTCTCGTAATCGCGCGCGATCTTATTTTCGTCGATCCAAAGCAATCTTCGTACTTGCTCCGCAAAGCAGTAGCCCAGGAATTGGTCGCTCACGAAATCGCTCACCAGTGGTTCGGCGATCTGGTGACGATGAAGTGGTGGGACGACATATGGCTCAATGAAGGCTTCGCTACCTGGATGTCATTCAAGCCCATGGAAGCCTGGAAGCCCGAATGGAATCTTGACACGGATGCGGTGCGCTCCAGCACCGGCGCGATGGGCACCGATTCGCTTAGCTCTACGCGCGCGATCGAAGCTCACGCTGAAACTCCCGCGGAAATCCAGGAGCTCTTCGACGATATCGCTTACAACAAAGCCGCTGCCGTTCTGCGCATGGTCGAAGGCTACGTCGGCCAGGAGACATTCCGCAAGGGTGTAAATGCATATCTCTCGAAGTACGCCTACGGCAATGCCACTTCAGAAGATTTCTGGAACACGATTGCGGAAACTTCGCACAAGCCCGTCGATCGCATTATGTCCGGCTTCGTCAAACAGCCCGGCGTGCCACTCGTTTCGCTGAAGACGTCGTGTTCCGGAAAGAATGCGAATGTGACCGTCACTCAGACTCGCTATCTCCGCGATCGGTCGCTTCTCGAAGCAGGCTCAAAAGAACGATGGGATATCCCCGTGTGCTTGAAAGCCGGTAAAGATGAGAAGTGCGAATTGCTCCCAACGAAAGAGCAGCAGATTACTCTTCCGGGATGCGGCGACGGTGTATTTGGAAACGCCGGAGGCCGCGGATACTATCGGTCGGGCTACACTTCGGAAAACTTCAATCAAATCGCGTCATCCGCCGAGACCAGGCTCTCCGCTCCCGAACGCTACATGCTGCTTGACGATTCCTTCGCCGGCCTTCACGCCAATACCCTGCAGGCCAGCGATTTCATGCGGCTCGCGTCAGTTTTAAAAGACGACCCTTCTACTGACGTCATCGATCAGCTCACGAACTACCTCCAATTCGCAAGCCAGTACCTGGTGAACGATTCCGATCGGCCGCAATTCGAAAGCTGGATCCGCGCCACGTTCGGCCCGGTGGCGGAAAAAATGGGTTGGCAATCCGCTCCGCAAGATTCCGACGAAACCCGCGCACGCCGCGCGGCCCTTCTCACACTAATGGGACAGATTGGACGCGACCCGAAGGCGATCCAACTCGCGCGCGACCTGATGGATAAGTCTCTGAAGGGCGAACCGGTAGATCGGACGATGCTGATCGCCGCCATTCCAATTGCCGCGCGCAACGGCGATGAAGCCCTCTATAACGCGATCATCGCCCACTTTAGCCAGATCAAGACTCCGGAAGAGGGTCTCCTGTATGGGCAGGCACTGTGCCTCTTCAGCGATCCCGCGCTGCTTACACGGACGATGAAGTCCGCCATCTCTCCCATGATGCGGGCACAGGATGCGCCGCAGGTCTTCGGGGCGGTGTTATCGAATCCGGCAGGACGCCAGGTGGCCTGGAATTTCATCCGCGACAACTGGGCGGAAGTAAGCGCCAAGCTCAGCAATTACTCGGATTCAAGTGTCGTGGGGGCAGTCAGCGTTTTCTGCGACGCATCGAAGCGCGACGAAGTCGAAGCATTCTTCACCGCTCACAAGGTTCCCGCTTCCGACCGCACCTTGAAATTGACCATCGAGGAGATCAATGGCTGCATCGATCTTCGCGAGCACCAGGAACATAATCTGCAAACCTGGCTGCAGCAGCAGCCGACAGTCACAGCGAGGGCCGCGCAATAAACACGAGCCTTAGGCCCCTTTTACTGCCGATTAGAAATTTGTATCTTGCTGAGAATACGAGTGTTGCGGGGATCTTTAATCGCGCCACCGTAGATTAGAATTCGCGCGGCAGCGTCACGTTGGGGCCAGATCCGCCTGGCGCTCCGTGCCCGGGCGTGGTCTTCGAATCTGCCTTCACTTCACTTCCGCGTCGAAGACGCCCGTCTCTACGCGACCATTATACTTCACTTGGACGAAAATGCGATACACGCCAGACTTGGGAAATCCGTAAGGGAAACTCACCTCAGACCCGATAGGCCCCATAGCCATGCCGGCCATATTCATTTCCGGCTTTGCGGGCGAACTGCTTGCCTCTGCGGCGCCCAATTTTGCAGGAAGCGTCGCATCCGCGAGCTGAACCGCCGCCATCGGAACCGAGCCGTCCGGATGCACGTGAGCAAACACGCTCAAGTCCGAGCGCACGAATTCCGCATGGCCTGCCATTCCCATGTAGGGCTCTAGGCTTTTGACCGGCTTGCCCTTCGCATCCTCAACCCGAAATTTGAACCAGAGCAACTGACTCGCAGGAAGCGGACCCGGCGCGCGTTCCCAAATCATCCGCGTGCCGTCCGACAGCAAGGAAATCAAGCTTGCGTTCGCATCCTTCGCGTTTTGCGAACCCGCCGAAATGGGCTCCGCTGTCACCGTCGAGTCATCTCCGGAGAGCGGCTTCCCCGCAGTCTCAGGGATGTCAATCTCAGCCGTGAGCGTGTCGGGAAATCCAGAGACGCGCACAATGTCGGCAAAGACCTGATAATGCCCTGCCGCAATCGGCGGAAGGTCATCGAGAAACACGCCGGCTTTATCCGGCACCGGATGAAGATGGTAGAACCGGTCGAGCTGCGGCGTGCGAATCAGAAATAGGTGTATCAGGTGGCCGTGGTCGGGCATCAACGGCGTCGCGACCGTCTCCGGCCGGCGCGTGTGCCATTTGGAATCGCCGATGTGCAGAATCATCTGGTCGCCCGGAACCAGCGACACGAAAAGTTCGGGCGCTTTGTAAATCATGCGGTCTGAAAGAGTGGCCGCGGCGGATTTCCACCAGAAAGCACCTCCCGCGAGAAGAGCTACGACAATCACAAACGCGCCAGCCATCACGATTCGCGCAGCGCGCTTCTGCGCCGGGCCGGCTTGTTCGCCTGGTTCGAGCTGCCCTTCGCGCCGCGCCGCCCCGACGATCGAAACGATTCCGGCGACGAGCAGCACCATCAGCCCGGCGAGCAGCGCTCCGAGGCTTTTTTGCATCGGCATTGTGTTGCGCGCCGCAGCCGGAACCGGAACAGCAATCGTGCCGGAGCCGGCGTCACCATCGGCTTCGATGCGCACCTGCCAGGAACCCGACGCCATCAGCCAGAGCTTGCCCGAAAAAAATTGGGGATCGTCTTTCGACGGAAGCAGCACATCCGGCGGAGGCGGATATTTCGATCCTTCGCCGACGATATAGAGCGGAACGATTTTGATCTGGCGCACGCCCGGCGCAGAGCTGCGAATCTGAATCTCGGCGACTCCAGGAATCATCTGCGGCGTTCGGATCGAGACGACGAGCTGGTACGGACCGGCATCACCCTGAAAGAAAACATCCGGACTGCCGACATGCGCCGCGAGCGGCGCAGCTATCAGCATCGCGACAGCGAGCCAGACGGTGCGATTTGTTTTCACGTGGGTTAGCGCCTGACTTTCAGGAGCCAGCCGCCAAAGGCGATGCCGATGCGCGTCGAGAGGAAAACATAGATCCAGGCGCGGCCGAGCCCGAGCCAGAAAGCCGCGCGAGTTGGCTCGTATTTCTGGAATTGGTACGCAAGCCGATGCATCGAAACCGGTTCTTGATACGGAAAGTAAATCGTGCCGAAGAACCAGTTGCGGGCCAGCGGCGAAATCATGAAGCTGCCGAACGGCCACTGGATCAGGATCAGCGTAACGAGATAAACGGTGCCTGCAACAAGCGCGAGCAGCCACTTGTTGCGCCCCGCCAGCCGCGCGCGCACGAGATCGAACACGATCGCCGGAAAAATCAGCAGTACCGGAAATCCCATCGGCACCATGTGCGTCACGTTCGTGTACACCGGCCCCAGCTTCGGCTGCGCCGCGAACAAGGGCATTCCCCACAATCCCCCCAGCATCACCGCCATGTAAATTGCGCTGACGATCGTGGCTCCCCATTTGTGCTCGGAAGCAATTGCGTAGCCCATGATCAGGAGCGGGGTGCCCAGCATCACGACGCGATAGAAAACCGCGCTGTGCATCAAATTCGCGTCGCTGTACTCGGAAATGAGAATCATGTGGAGCATCAAGCTCAATCCCGCTAGATACAGGAACAGCCATGTGAGTTTCATGCGCACGGCGCCAGTGGCGCGGTTTTTTGCCGACACCACGAGAACCAGGTAACCGATTCCCACGCCAAGGATTCCCCAGCCGAGCACCACGTGCGGCGGGCTTAAGATTTCCACGTCCAGCCCGAACGAGTTGTGCCACCAGTTATCGAACGGCGCCGACGTTACCATCGTCACGCCGCCCCACGCCGTGAGAAACGCCCCGAGCGGCCCGCGGAATCCCCACACTTTTACAGAAGAAGATTGCACCGCAGGATCATGGGAGAACGTCGTCGAGAAAATAAGATAAGTGCAGGTGACCGCGGCGAGGATGCCACCGAATTGAATTAGGAGGTGGGCGGGTGTCCAGAACGTGTCGCGCCCGATGGTCATGTGCCAGGAGATATCCCAGTACAGGCCGAAGCAGATCGACGAAACCGATACGATGCCGGACCACACAAACCATGGGATCGGAGCCGAATGCGCGATTGAACTCGCTCGTTCGACGCTCGGTGCCGAGATTCCAAATGGAACGGTTTGCCCCATGATTGGCCCGAGAAAAGAATAGCAATTCCCTTCCCTGGAGACCATAGGAGCGCTGGGCTTCCGCGAAAACCGCCTCAGAACCCCCAAATTGAGAATCCTCTTCGCACCAACAATCTCAGAACGAGATAGGGAGTGATAAACCCTGTTCGCAACAGTTATCCGCAAAGTGCGCCTTGCTTACATACCA
>Ga0307472_100000375_pt1 | contig 15165 bp, 36 predicted proteins | sample atmos_gasesAM5C__2_FD_204582 | JGI IMG/M metagenome (GOLD analysis project Ga0307472, IMG submission 204582) | Hardwood forest soil microbial communities from Morgan-Monroe State Forest, Indiana, United States - atmos_gasesAM5C_05 | ecosystem: Environmental > Terrestrial > Soil > Temperate...
TCTCGGGCAGCGTCTAGGACAACGTGTTCCAATGCTTTCTCGCGGAAGTCGCTCATGGGTGTGTTCTATCTGCCCGGCGGATAGTCGCCGTAAGTGGTTGATTTTCCATAGCGCTAAAATTCTTCATTTTCCCCTTGAAATTCCACCAAAATGGTGGATAATAGGAATCGTGGATCGGTTGATCCACCCACCCGACCGGCGGTGAGTAGCCGGGGAACATGGAGAGAGAAAATGGCTAAGACCATCACCAAATCTTGCAAGGTCGGCATCTACGACAACTGCGAATACATCGCGCGGATTTACCCCGATCGCATCGTAGTCACCTCGCCCTACGTCAAGTGGGTCGGCAATACGGGTGGATACGCGGAAAAAAGGGAGCGCATCACCAATCCAGCGACGCTGGAAAGCGTGTGCGCCGCACTCGCTGACGATGCCGAGGAAAGCGCGTGGGGCGCAATCGGGCGTGCGCTTGACGATCCGTACTTGATGCACGCCGGAGCCTAACCACACCCCGGGCGCGGACCCCTCCCGCCCGGAACTCAGACAGGAGATAGGATCATGCACATAGTTAACACCGTCATCGTCGGACCTAAAATGGGATTCCACACGGCGCGCGCAACTCTGTCTGACGGCCGCGTTGCAGAGTTCTGGCAGGCGAATCTCGGGCATCGGGAATACCCGCACGCCCTCACCCCGGTCCACGTATTCGCATCCGATCATGTTGAGGGCGGTATTGTCGTTTTCCACGCCGGCGATGTCGTCATGCTCGACAAGGAAGGACGGTGGGAGACGGGCCGCTCTGGTCGGCTGGTAGCCTCTGCCTGACCCAGGCACCCCCAATGCGCCGCATCAACAGTACCTATCGAGCCTACACTCGCCGATTGCTGTGCTTGCTGGATTACGTTGCGCGGCACGGCGGGGTAACCCATGACGAGCTGGTGCATGAGATCGGGATTTCGCGTGCAACGGTGTATCGCGCATTCCAGGATCTCCACCAGGCGCTTGGGGCTCGCATCGTGTACGACCGGCGTAACATGGAATACGGTGTTGTGTCGTGGGGCGTGATCGATCCAGCCGCCGCGCGCCGACAACTGCGCAAGAGGAGATAGCCCATGCGCCCACAATTCCCCAAGCGCAAGAGACCGCCGAGACGCAAATGAGAGATCTCCGCTCATCGATGCAGCAAGCCGGCCATGGTCCCGCAGACGTGGCCCAACTGCTCGACGTGCCGCGACGCACGGTCGAGAACTGGCTCTCTGATGGGCATGCGGCCGAGATCCGCCCGGCGATGCTCCAGCTCTACCGGCACCTGGCCGGCCTCGAGCGGATACCGTTTCGCAAATCACGCTAGTCACGTTTCGCTGTTCCGTCGTTACTGCGGCGGATTGATTCGTCATAGTTGCCAGCGATGGCTTGGTCTAGTCCGCAAGTACACGGGCGCTTGCCACCACTCAGGCCGCCCATGCAGTCGGGTAAGTGCTGGCCGTATAGCTTCAGCGCGCCCCTGAGGAACTCCCTTTCTGACGCGTCGTACAACGCGCGCCCCGCTGATTTAGCCATTCTTGCTCTCCAGTTTTGCGGATGCTGGCTCTAGCGCTTCACGTATCGCCTCGCGGACGGCGATGTACATATCCACCTGACGCTCGCCCCAAGCTGGGCCGAATGACTTGAGCCAGCATTTGTTGATGGCACTGCGGACGAACTCGGTAACACGCTCGGCGAGATATTCGTTGCCCTGTTCGTGGGATACAGCGGCGTCCGCATGCCCACCAGCAGGGCCCTCTTGCGAAGGCGACGTGGTAACCGTCCGGCCGCCATGCGAGGCCGCTGTATTCAGTGCGAAGGGGTGCTTTGCGCGTTCACGCAGCACGTCGGCGATGCGTTGCGCGGCGTCCATGTAATGCCCGGAATACTCCTCATTGCTGTCGTGCCATGCGATCTGCATCTCGTCCACGATGACGGCGCAACGCTCCGCCACTTCGCGCGGGCTCGGCAGTTCGGAGGACGGTGACGCCGGACAATGGCAGCGCGGAAAGGAGCACCGTTCGTCAGTCATCACGAGAGCGCAGTCCCGGTCGGTGCTGCGTTCGGCAGAAACTCCACAATGTGGGCATTTGCTCATGTGTGCACCCAGCTCCTCTTTTGGACGATGGCGCGGATCGCGCTTCCCCTGACTCCGTACCGCTCCGCGTATGCCTGGACGTCACCACCGTGGCCCAGCCGCGGAGGGTTCGCCTTGATCTCGCGTACCTGCTCGGTCGTCAGCTTGGCCCACTTGTTCTTTGCCCCATGGGTGTGCCTGCCCTTGGCCTTCATGTCGGCCATGTTCTCGGAATGGGTGCCGAGGCTCAGGTGAGCGGGATTCACGCAGCGCGTGTTGTCGCAGGAGTGCAGGACATGCATTCCTTCGGGGATAGGCCCGTGGTGAATCTCGTAGGAGAAGCGGTGCGCGTAGACTTCGCCGCCATGCTGCTTCCGGAAGTGGCCGTAGCCGTCGCTGTTGACGACGGCGGTCCACAGCCAGCAGCCTTCGCCTTTCTGCACCTTGGGCCAGAATCTGGCTTGATCGTCCGTCTCGTGGACGTACCTGATGTGCACCCCGATCTGTCCGGTCCAGCTCACCTTCCCGCAGTAGGGGCAGGTGCGCTTCTGTTTCGAATAGCCCTTAGCCATTCTCGCGTTCCCTCTTATCGGACTGACTCGATTCGCCGTTACTCACCGGGATACTCCTTCGGAGCGTTCGGGTTCGGATCGTAGGGGCTGGCCGTGGCCTTCACGGTGTTGCCCATCGGGTGCTTGCCGGCGCGCTCGGCGAGGTATTCGGTGCGGGCGATGTAGCGGCGCAGGTATGCTTCGGCCGGCACGGTGCCAGCCCAACCCGCCAGCTTGGCGAGCGACTCTAGCGTGCTCGTCTCCGACGACGCCGCTAGCGTTTCGATTGCCCTGGTCATCGCCGCAAAATCAGGTTCGTCATCCCACAGATTGTCGTTACGAATACGGCGCAACTCCACCAACGCTTCGGATTGTGGGGTAGAAGGCGATTGGCGTCCGTTGCTCATGGCGCAAGTACCAGATGGTCGTGGCTGAATTGCCAGCGTCGCCCTGATTCGGCGCCGGTCAGAATGAGGGTCGTGGCGATCTTGCCGTCGCTGGCGAGCAGCATGACCTTCTCGCCGTTGAGCGTGGCATTCGCAAGCCCAGGGGGACATGCTACGATCCATCGGGCAACCTTGATTCCTTCGGCTTCCATGTTCTAGCCCTCCTGTGAAGTAGACTCACGCGCTTTCAGCATTGCGTCGGCAATGGTGAACGCCGTGAACGCGAGGTATTCTCGTGGCGAAGTGCCATCCAGATACTCGCCGGGCGTGATCTTGAGCAAATCAGCCGCCACCGGGATCGCTGCCGCCGCGAAGTAGTCGCGCAGGGACATGCCGCCAGCCACGCCCCCGACCATCTCGCCCGTGGGCGTCACTGGGAATGCTGGCCCGCCGTCTTTATCCATTGGAAGCCTCGCTGTTTGTGGCAGACTCACTCATGTTCGTGTCCGTAGTGAGGCTGGCCGAATTGCCTGTCCGCTTCCGACATGACAGCGCTTGCATCAAGGTCGGCCGGCACCCATTTCCGAATGACGCCATCGGCGGGCCGCTTGACGAATTTCGTAAAGCCCAGCCCGGTTAGCTGCTTAACGACGGCGTCACAGGTAGACTCGTCCATAACCGATTCCTCGCGCTTTGAGCGGAGCCACTTGGGCCTGCCGTCTTCAAAGCCAGCGTACAGCTCGCCTTTGTCGTTCACGATCACGCATTGCATTATTGAGCCTCCAATACGACGCGATTTGCCTGCCAGGAAACAATCGTCACCCGCTCCTCTACGCCCTCTACCATCGCGGTTACGTCCTGACGCTGAACGTACTCCGGTAGCTTCTTCAATTCCTCGATGAGCTGGGCGACGGTCATTGGTGAATGTAGCTGTTTCGCTGCTCTAGTCATGGGCTCTCCGTGATCGCGGCCATGAAGCAAAGGGCGAGAACGCGCTCGTCCTGCTCGTCGGATGACCACCAATGCGGCGGATGGCTATAGTCCGGCTCAAAGTAGTCCCAAAACGCCTGCACCTCTTTTGCCCACGAATCTTTGTCTCTTGCGCTAGGATTGGCCATTACTCCCGGATTGACTATGCGTGATATCGCCCAACACGCGCTATAGGCTCGCTCACTCTCGCCGTCTTCTCTCTCTGCCGCGAGCAGATAGACGGCCGCACGCTTCGCCCGATCCGTGCTACTCACGCGTTTTCCTTTACGTCGATAACTTCCCAATCTTGCTGGTCGATTTCCTGCTCGTCCTCTGCCATTTCAAATGGATTGGTTCGAGCATCCTCTTCCGTGCAGTCCGGGCACGACAATTCTTTGGTGACGACGCACCTCACCCTTACTGTCCAGTCCTTCACCACGGGCCTCTTAGCCACGCTCGTTCCCCTCAGTCATACGCACTCCCGCGAATTCGTTGTGGGTAGCTCTCCCCACCGTCACGCCGTACTGTGCATCCATCCCGCAACGGGCTCGACTGCCTGCCGTCGCTTGGCGGCCTTCTGGCTCCAGGCGTTCTCATGCCGCGATTACTCCCTCGCACTCGGGGGCAGGATGATATAGCGCCGCTTCTCCCTGCATCAGCTCCAGAGACCCTTGCGGGCATGTCGGCGCACTGAAAATTCCGTTCAACCACGCATCGAAGTCGTCATGCTCTTGCTGGCCCTTGATCGGCTTGCGGCCGAACAGCTTTTCCCACTGCTGCCAGCGCTCGCCGATCCAGACGATGAAGCCGCACATGCAGCCGCCGGGCCATGCCTCTTGATCGTGGGCGAGCTGCGCATCCGGATCGCGCCCCTGCGCCACGCAATACGCGACGTAGCGCGGTTGATAGCCAGTCCCGAAGGAAATCACCATGACCATGGCCGTCTCGGGCTAAGGTGATGGCACAGCTTCCGCCCGCACTTCGGACATACAACCGCAAGCCGGGCTCTGCGGCGGCGATTCCTGCGAATTCGGCTGTTGCTCATTGGATGGCACCCTCAACCTACGCGGGAGCTATTCGTATTCCTTGACGACGAGGTATCTGGTGCTCGTCAGATACACGTCCTCGCCGGTCATGGCGGTCGGGTAGGCGAGGTCGATCTCCTTCACGAGCGTATCCGGCGTCGGCGTTCCGTTCTCTCCGAGTGGCCCCTTGTCCCAAATCTGCACCTTGACTTTGAAGGTGGCGGTGTCTGCGTTCTCGATGCGTACTCTCTTCGTCATTTCATTTCTCCTTGGTTGAAATAGAGTCAGTCCTTGCCACACGCCAGCGTTAGACCGGCGGCGTCCAAGGCCCAGCTGCCGCAGGCGCGCTCCACGTCGCAGCCTGTGCGGGCTGCGGCGCTTGCGGAACCGCTGGAGCGGCGGCGTTCTGATCGTCGTCCTCGCCGATGTTGCGGCCTAGATTGTGGGCCATGGTGTGGCCCGTCTGCCGCATGTGGCTGATGCTTTGCGATGTTGCGCCGTACATGGCTTTCGTGCCCTTGGCGGTGCTTTGGAAGCCGGCTGTGTTCGCGAATGCGACGCCGATTGATCCGGCTTCCGCAAAGGCGTCCACGTTCGCTGCCAGATAGACGATGGCCCACTTTCCGCTTGCCTGCCTGGATTCGATCATTTCCTTGATCTGCTTTTTGCTGTACTCGCGCGACTCGTTTTCCTGGCCGTCCGTGACGATCACGAGAATGGCGCGCTCCGGCTGCTCCGTTTTCCAGTCGCCGTCCAGCGCAACGAGCGTCTTGCCGATGGCGTCCAGAAGCGGGGTTCCGCCCCGAGGCACGTAGTCGTCCACGCCAATGTGCTGCGCCTCAGCGAGCGATAGCATCGGCCGGAAGCGCTCGACGCCTTCGCTGTCGAATCTGACCATGGCGATGCTCGCCGGATCGGGAAGCTTTTTCTGCTCATCGAGGAAGGTATTGACGCCCCCGATCACGTCTTGCTCACGGCCCCTCATCGAGCCCGAGCGGTCCAGAATCAAACAAATCATCGTCTTCATGTGGCTCTCCAATTGTGCTGCGTTGAAAATATGGTCAGTGTTTTGCCGTGTGGCGCTAGAGATAGCCGACCACGGCGCCGATGGGCGGAAGAAAGATTCCCACCACCCTCACGACGAGCAACCCGGTAATCGGGTCCAGGCCCATGGCGACGAGCTTCACGATGTTCCAGATCCAGCCGAAGATAGCGGCCGGGATGATGACCAATAAGAGCAGCGTAATGACCATCTCGATGAGCGTATATCCGTTCTGCTTCATATTGCTCTCTCCTTGATTGGGGGTCCTGTTGGCGTCTATGCCGCTAGTCGGGTCGTGCCCCAAGCCTGCGCGCCGATGGGCGTGGAGCGGGATGCTCTACGAGGAGCGCGGCCGGGGCACGGTTGATCATTGCATCACCACCACGCCGCGCCGCACGACGATCAGCTCTATCTCGATCAGGATCACCAAACTGCGCGCGTGGCCTTCCCAAAACGCCAGCTCAACTTCGACCCTCGGAATGTCGGTCTGAACCCGGCGGTCGTACACGTCGTGACAGCACGAGCAAGCGTAAGCCCCGAGAAGATCGTTGGACTTCATCCACATGCCTTTACCGGCGGCGCTCCCGTTGCCATGCGCCCATACGGTCGTCTCCCGGTTGTGGTTGCAAACCCCAGGCAGGCGGATCTGGCACATCTGGTCGCGCGCGCTCTCGGTAATCTTAGACATGCTCCACCTCAAGCCACACGCCGAACTCGGACCCGTACCAGCTCTCGGTGCTCTCCATCAGCTCGGCAAACTCTTTTGTGTCCCTGGCGCTCGATCTCTTGTTCGGGATGCGCTTGGTCGTGATCTCCCCGGTGAATAGGTCGGGGCGCTCCTGCTCCGTGAAGCCGAAATGCCGGCACAGGGCGAACTCGTGCATTTCCTCGGGCGAATACCCAGTAACCACGCTTGCTGCCGTGTGGAGCAGCCACAGCCTCGCATTTGCCGTGTTGGAGCGCTTCCTGCGAAGCGGGCCGAGTAGCGCCTGGTATGGAAGCGGCTGGCGCAAGACGAACGCGGACAGGTGCTCGCGTTGCTGCTCAGTTTCAACATGAAATGAGCGCTCGTCTTTCACGCCGAGCTCCGTAGAATTTTCTGGTACAGGTTCTCGACCTCGGCTAGGAATATCCCCACCTGATCGGAGAGCTTCGCGATATAGGCGTCATCGCGCTTAACGCGTTCGACATAGAGCTGGAGCTTTTCCGGCATCCGAGGATCGAACGAAACGAATTCCCATTCGTCCAGCTCGCAGACCCACATCCCGCCTTGCACCTGGGCCATGTGCTCCGATGGCATCCCGCCGCTCAAGGTCTGAACATGTATAACCGATTGATGCGGGCACTTTATCTCCAGCCCGCGCCGGCCGATAAGTCCGTCCGGCGACGCGCCCACCAAGGCAACTTTAGGATGCAGGATAAAGCCGACCTCCGAAACCGATTCGCCTGTCTTGATCTCGTAGGCGATGCGGGCGGACTCCTCCTGCTCAGATCCCCATTGCATCGCTGCATTCTGGTAGGAATCTGCCGGGATGCCGGTCAAGCGCTCTGAGACCAATTGCCAGCGGTAATTTCTGCGCCCCGCCGCTTCCCCGGCCTTGACTGTCGCCAAGACATCATGGAACCTAGAGGCGGTGCAGTGCCCGGCTCTGGCCGAGAACCATGCCTCGGAGCGTTGCGGAGCGCTCACGCCGCAGCCGCCTTATCCGCCGCAGCAATGCTCCGCTTGCAGGCACCAAAAACGCCGGACAGTGTTTTGCGTTCTTCCTCGGTGAGCGCCTTCCAGGCGGCGAGAAGCGCCGACATGGAGCCGCAGGCTTCAAGTTTCTTCTTGCCTTCGGCGTCGGGCTCTGGCCCCTCTTTTTTCACGTTTCCGTCCCTGTCGTCCTCCCCCACTGCGACATTGAATATCCCTTTGAGCAGATATCGGCATCCGTAGGACATGGCGGCGCCGGCCGCGTGCGTCTTGGTCATAACGTCGCCGCCCTTAGCGCCCTTGCCGTCTGCTGGCATGTCCTGCTTATAGGTGCGCGTATGCCCGCCCTTCGCGACGTAGGCGAGCACTCTTACGTGCTCAGGCTTCGGTGAGTCGGCCGTGTCATAGCTGATCGAGAAGCCGTGTTTTGTGTAGATCGGACGAAGCACTCGATCCAACTGCGCGTATGTCGCATAATTGCTATGCGTTTGCGGATTCTCGGCATTCGTGGCGATCATGCGCATTTCGCTCTGGCACGCGGTCATTGAGTCGTTGAACGCGGCTTCTGCCTCGCGGGCCACGATGCGCTCATGCATCTGCATCAGGCGCTCCATCTTGTCGATGTCCACCTGCGGGTTCGATGCGGCCTGCGTGATCGCCTGCAAAAGCGATGTTGCGTTACTCGGCAACGCTGGCAGGGCGCTGCGTTCCATAACTGCGCTCATGTTGTTCTCCTGTTCGTTCATTGCTTGACCTTCCGAGCCTTCGCTATCTCGTGCACGACAGCCTTAGGGTTTTTCCTCTTATTCCATCCCGGCACAAGCCGGTCCCAGGTCTTGCGAACATTTGTCATGGCGGCGTTCGTGTATCTGAATCCACGGTCCAATACTGACTTCGTCGGCTTCATCGCAGAATCAATCCGCCAAGCCAGCAGAGCGCCACAATGACCGCGATGTGCTCAACGCATTTCATCCGCGAAGCCGTTCAATCTCGGCCTGAGCGTTAGCCAGCTGGTGCTCCAGCAGGATGATCCGGTCCTTTAGCATCTGGATCGTCGCCACTTGCAAATTGATCGCAAACTCGTACTGCTCAAGCGTATGGCTCAGCGTCCCAATAGTGGCGGCGTTAACCTGCGCTTCGTTCGGGATGGCGGACTCGTAGCCTATGGGTTCGATCATGCTGCCCTCCTGTCGCATTCTTCATCCTCACGTTTCGCTCGCTCGTGAGCATTCCAGTCGTAAATGTTGCAGGCTTTTTCAGCCAGCGGCATTAGGTGAGCGGCGAATAAATCATCTAGCCGGTCAAAGATGTTCGGGTCGCGGCGGCGCCACATCGCCATTAGCTCAAGCTCCTGGCTATAAGTGGACTCGTTCCATATTTCGCGCACCAAGCTGACCTCTTCGCGATTCAGCGAGCGCTTGACGGCAAGGTCAAACTGCCGGTCGATCCAGTCTGATTTGAAGTCGTCCTGTTCGCGTTCGCTTGGCATCGCCCACTCCCTTTATGCGCCCCGAATGGAGGTACATTAGCATCCTAAAGTACATAAGTCAAGCATTCTTAAGTATGCCGGCGAAATGGTGGCAATGAGCTTACGGCGGCACTATGGGACGCGTCTTAAGTGAGGCTCAGGACTGGGCAGGGGTTCCTGGGCCTTATTGTGGGCTTGCAGGAGGAGCTTAAATGCGGTGATGCCGCCGCAGTCGGAACTGAAGAAAAAGTACGAGTTATTTACTACGGTTTGTGATTTATTGGGCTCTCCACTCGAATCGGGGATTGCCCCGCGCATCGCTTTCTCAAGCAACGCGATGAGTTCTGCCTTTAGTGCCTCGTCCATGCCCAGTCTCTCCCCTGTTAGGTAAGGGGGCGTAAGCACGGACTCCCTTTTGTTTATGAGACGAGCCTGAGGATCGTCTTAACCGTGTCAGCGTCCACTCTGCCAGCTTTTATTGCAATGTCATACACCGCACATACCATACCCGCAATTTCGGATGCGGTGTAAACTTTTTGCACTCGTCGGGACGCCTCCATAACCGCCTCTATTGAGCCCTCCAGTAGGTCAGGGTTCACCTGACTCTGCTTGTCGCCTTTGGCGCCATCAATCACTGATAACACCCGATGAGGGCGCCTTATTCCCTTTTCGATCGCTAACCATCTGGCGTTGTAACCGGTGGCGTCGGCAATGGCAAAAATACTTTCGATGCCGGGCTTGGTAATGCCGGCTAGCCACTGGCTTACGGCGCTTTCGGACACCGAGCACGCCTTGGCAAGCTCCACGGCCTTAAGTGGGGGCGTCGTCCAGGCCATGGCCTCTTTGATCCTCTCGTCTATGGTCATCCCCATAATGCTGCCGGGAACGTCCTTTAGGATGCTTGACTTATTCTCTACAGTATGCTTAAGTGACGAGATGCGCACGGAAGAAGTTGTTTCGCTTTTTGGCACCGCGAAGGCACTCGCTGATTTTTTGGAAATCACTGAATCAGCCGTTTCCCAATGGGGAAAACAGGTCCCCAAGCTGCGGCAATATGAGCTTCGCGAGAAGCGCCCGAGTATAGATAAGGAAATCCAGAAAGCGCGGGCAACCGCATGAACTCCGCACGCTTGCCACATTTCCATCTCCTCCTTTCCTGGCGAGCGTTTTTACCCGGTCGCACAAGCGGCGTACATGGTCGGGACTTTTTCTAGTTGAGCGAGTCATGTACGCCGATCCAAGCCAGATCCGAAAGCACAAGGTCACGATCTACTTGAACGACCTGGAGGCCGACTTGGTTCGAGCCATCAATAATTATCGTGGGGGCGAGAAGGCCCCATTGCTTCGTGAACTGTTGATCGAGTCTGCGCATCGTGTGCTTGCTGGCGATGCCAATCTTGACGCATCCACAAACAATATCGAAGGCGCACAAATAGCGTCTTTCAAAGGCTGAAGCGGCGTTATTCAACCGTTTACAAGTGACGAAAATTGAACACCTTCAGCTGTCCGATAAAGAGATGGAGCTGGTGCAGAAGATCGCTAAGCGCGATGGGATTACGGACGATGAGGCCGCTACACAGCTTGTGCAAAAAGAGATTGCCCGTCGAGTACGAAAACGTACCGGCAAGGGGCCGGCGCGAATCTACCCCATGAAGCGCAGATAGCAGCAAAACAGGGGAGATAAAAATCAAAACCGCGCAAGTCTTCAGATTCTCAGAGCCGCAGCCGACGCCGCTGCCGCTGGAGTCCGTTCCCAATCCCGGCTCCAGATACGGGGCGGGCGAGGTCATCAAAGCGACCTTGCTTTCAATGAAGGGCGACGATTCGTTCTTCGCCGCCACTCAGGCTGATGCGCGTGTCGTGTATGCCGTTGCCAAAAAGTTAGGAATCAAGATCACCACCAGACAGGAGGGCGAAGGCCGAAGAGTCTGGAGGGTTTGACGCCTGCCCCGCGATAGGAAGGGCCTGCATGGGCCAACGGGCGAGAAACACAGCGCACATCGGCGCGTTGAACCGATACCCAGTGGGGTGCAATTCCCATTCATCTGGGCGGCTGGCGTGAATCCTATGGCCGAGGGGCTTACGGTGAAAGAGACGTGAGCAAGATAGGAGTCCCGCAAGGGGGCGACGCTCATGCTTTCCTATCAGGGGGTAGGGGGGCGCTTGGGCGAAATTAACAAGGGATAGCTCAATGGGGAAGGTAGTCCCGATCAGTGAGCAGAACGCGAAGTTAAACGACTTCGATCTGTTCTGGGAGATATACCCGAGGAAGAAGCACAAAGGCGACGCATTAAAGGCGTGGGTGCAGACTGAAAGCAAAAGACCTTCTATCGAGGAAATTTTGGCCGCGATCCAAAGGCAGGAAAGAGGATTTGATTGGACGAAAGATGACGGCCAATACATTCCATACCCGGCGTCTTGGTTGAGAAAGTGGGGGTGGGCTGATGAGGACTGATCTAGAAAAAGCCAGGGAATGGGCTCGCTATTTTGAGAGCATGGGGAGCCCAAGAAGCAGGTTCGACGCCTTGACGGCCGCTCTTGATAACGGTGGCCCAACAATTCTTGCGCTTCTCCTCAATGAATTGAAGTGTGACTCCGGAGTAGTCTTGGTGCAAAGGTGCGTCGCGAAATGAACAAAGCCCAAATACTGAAGGCTTCACGGTGAAACAACTCGAAACCGTTCACTTTACGGCTTATGGGTTGCCTGAGCCAGTCGGCGAGTATCGCTTTTCGTTCCCGAGAAAATGGCGGTTTGACTGGGCGTGGCCTGATCGCAAGGTTGCGGTGGAAATTGAGGGTGGGGCGTGGATCGCAGGAAGACACTCGCGAGGCGCTGGATTCTTGAGCGATATGGAGAAATACAACACCGCTGTATCACTTGGCTGGAAACTCTTTAGGTTCACTCCTGCCCAGCTCAGGAGCGGAGAAGCCGCCGCATTCCTGAACAGTGGAACATTGTTTAGAGTGGAACAATGAGGCCGATAACAGGATGGGGCGATATGTGGCTGAACGCTCACCGAAAGGATGGTCTGTGCTCTCGATGCGAGGGCGAGCGGGATCGGCTAGGGCAGCGCTATTGCAAAGCGTGTCATGCAGCTTACATGCGCGCCAATCGACCTATCCCTGGGGATATGTCGGAGGAGGCGAGGAAGAAGAGCTTTGCCCGCTCCCATGCTCGCATAGCGGTGCGGCGCGGACAAATCCAGAAGAAGCCGTGCGAGACGTGCGGTTCCGAAAAAGTTGAGATACATCACGAGAATTACGACAAGCCACTGCAAGTCCGTTGGCTGTGCCGCAAATGTCACCTAGCTGAACACAAATCAGCGGGCCGTGTCGCCGCTGGCGCTCAAGCGATCCTGGAGGCCGCTTGATAGAACAGGGGCATAGATTCAAAACTCCTGCGGGTCGCATAGCGGAATTTTTGGAATTAGCTCCTGGTGATAGATATCATCTGCGATATATTGATCGGGGTTATACAGAACGCGAAAAGCACAAGGGAGTAGATAAGGTTTGCTTACCTCGGAAACTACTAAAGCCGGCCACCACAAACTAGTTCTGTGGGCTCGGTGGGCTGGGATTGCTGGGGGCTGGCTGCTTTTAAATGTCGCTAAGCCTGGGCCATTGGCATGGCTTTACAAAGCCCCGCCGTGCTGGCATCCGCCGCAACCAAGACCACAGTTACCCACAGATGAAGAAGCCCTAAAGCTTGATAAGCTGGTTTCTGGTCTTCCGGTAAAGCACAGGGACGCGGTAGCTGCGAAATACCTCTTCAGATGGCGGCCTGATCCTCAGCTCCTCAAGGCAATTGGCATATCAAGGGCGACATGGTATCGAGCCATTGATAGGGCTCAAGACCTGGCCGGTCGTCAAGAAGTGTCCATTTCTCCTTGATTGATGAGACAAAACAGGCTAAAAATGGCCCATAAATCTATACCATGGGTGCGTTCGCACTCGTGATTTCTCACGAGGTTTTTACTGAAAGTCTTCATTGGTTTTGATGAGCGTCAGCCACTAGCCTATACGGTTTGTCGCAGCTCAATTGAGCGTCACGCAAGATCCAGGGTATCGGTAGAGCCGTTAAGGCTTAATTGGCTCCCGATCAAGCGCGTAGGTCTAACCCAGTTCACATTCTCGCGCTATCTCGCCCCATACCTATCAGGGTATGTCGGCTGGTCTTTATTCATGGACGGCGACATGATTGCCATAGGTGACGTCACTGAGCTGCAAGACATTGCTGATCCTAGAAACGCGGTTAGCGTAGTCAAGGGAAAGCTCAAGTTCGAGTGGCCCAGTCTCATGTTATTCCGGTCAGACAACTTCGCCTGCAAGAAGCTCACCCCGGAATATATAGATAACCCCGTTTCAAAGCCCCAGACCCTCGAGTGGTGCCCCGAGGACAGATTAGGAAGCCTGCCAGAAGAATGGAATCATTGTGTCCCCTATGACGACCCAGGACAAGCAAAGATCATCCATTACACAGCAGGAATACCCTGCTGGCCCGAAACCAAAGAATGCGAGCACTCAGCCGCTTGGTGGGAAGAATTCAGGCATGCAAACTCAACCGTGGAATGGAAAGACCTAATGGCTAATTCAGTCCACGCAACCCCGGAAGTCATGGGGAAGCTCAAAGCGACTGCATGATCCCAACCGAACGGCTAGCGCGCCCACTAAAACATGCTGACGCTAAAGCTGCCCTAGCACGCTATCTCTCAGACGAAAGCACCAAGGACATCGCCGAGAGTTACGGTATCACCCGCCAAGCCCTGGGCCAATGGCTGCTCAAGACCGCAGAGCAAGAATGGAAGGATGCTCAGGTAGCAAGAGCCATAGCACGCAAAGAGCAGGCAGATGAAGAGATTGAGGGCGCGGCTGACATTCTTTCTCTCGGGCGCGCCAGGGAAAAGTTGCGCTCTGCGCAATGGGATCTGGAGCGCGTCTGCCGTCGCATCTACGGTCAGGACCAGCCTCCACCAGGATCAGCTGTGCAAATCAACATAATGCTGCGCCGCGATACCCCAAATAATCCCGGGAACGATTCTCAACTGATAGTGCAAGTGCCTGATAAGCCTTAGTTTGTGCAAACGCACATCGCATAATGCGCAATATGTCAAATGGAAAAGAATGCTTTCTCGGGCAAGGAATCTCTTTTCCCAGGCCGGGGGTGGGGTCGGAAAACAGGGGGAGAGGGGAGGATGTCCAGCCACGGGTCCCATCCTCACACGCAGTTTAAATGAAGCTTTGTGAGACATGCGGCACGAAGCATCACGACTATCAGGGTCACGTGTTTGCATCTAACACTGCATCTAACCGGATTGCATCTAACGCCAGTGCATCTAACAAAGTATCCGAGGGACTTCAATCCTCCGAATCGCGGGAGGTGCGCGTGGCCGCTGGGGGCTCGTCCTGGGATTCTGAAGTGCGGCGAAGGGACGAGGGCGCACGACAAGAGGTGGTTGTTGCTCTGCCCGGAGCATTGGCAGGCATTGCTAAAAATGAGGCGAAGCAGCGCTGGTCCCGCGAGGCCTACAACGCCTACATGCGGGAATACATGAGGAAGCGGCGCGTGGAGGCGGTATAGACGCCATAAACTATGAGCCGGCCGGTGATACGGTCAATAGATTTCACAAGTCGAATGCTTTTGTAAGGTGTCTTGAGGGGCCTGTAGGGTCGTCCAAATCCTCTGGTTCCTGTATTGAGGTCTTCACCCGGGCTTGTGAACAAAAAGCCCACCAGGGCATTCGTAGAAGCCGTTGGGCGGTAATTCGCAATACCTATCCTGAATTAAAGTCCACCACAATCAAGACTTGGGTGGAGTGGTTCCCGTTTTGCCAGATGAAGTGGGACGCCCCTATTACGGGGATGATTTTGACTCACCTTCCGGACGGGACGCGGGTTGAGGCCGAGGTGTTCTTTTTCCCGGTGGATCG
>Ga0307472_100000376_pt1 | contig 15142 bp, 12 predicted proteins | sample atmos_gasesAM5C__2_FD_204582 | JGI IMG/M metagenome (GOLD analysis project Ga0307472, IMG submission 204582) | Hardwood forest soil microbial communities from Morgan-Monroe State Forest, Indiana, United States - atmos_gasesAM5C_05 | ecosystem: Environmental > Terrestrial > Soil > Temperate...
AGATCGCCTACGCGATCGGGGTCGCCGATCCGATGTCGCTCCTGGTCGACACCCACGGCACCGGCACCGTCGATGAGGCCAAGCTGCAGAAGGTGCTGCCGGAAATCTTTCCGCTGCGGCCGACCAACATCCGCCGCACCCTCAAGCTCAACCGGCCGATCTATCGCCGCACCGCCGCTTATGGCCATTTCGGCCGCGCGCCGGAGAAGGATGGCGGCTTCTCGTGGGAGAAGACCGATCTCGTCAAGGAGATCACAAGCGCGCTCGGCTGACCTTTCGTTGGTTGTGTTCGTTGCCGTCAGCGCCAACTATCCGGGCGTCATGGAGCCAATCGACCGGCCGCAGGACGATCGACGTCAGGACGACGCGCGCGCGCCGCGCGCGTTCTTCGGCCGCCGCAAGGGGCATGCGCTACGCCCGCGCCAAGCCGCCCTGATCGCGCATGCGCTGCCGCGCCTCGCTGTCGACGTCACCGCGCCCGCGCCCGCCGATCTGCGCACGCTTTTTCCGCCGGACGTCGATGATCTGCGCCTAGAGATCGGCTTCGGCGGCGGCGAGCACCTGGTCGCGGAAGCGCGCGCCCATCCGCATGTCGGGTTCATCGGCATCGAGCCGTTCATCAACGGCATGGCCAAGGCGCTGGTCCTGATCGAGGACACCGGCCTCGCCAACATTCGCCTGCATTTCGGCGATGCGCTCGACGTCCTCGGCTGGCTGCCTGCGGCCACGCTCGGGCGCGTAGACCTCATCTATCCCGACCCATGGCCGAAGCGCCGCCATTGGAAGCGGCGCTTTGTCCAGGACCGAACGATCGCCGCGATTGGGCGCGGCCTGCGCCCTGGCGGCGAATTCCGCTTCGTGACCGACATTGCCGACTACGCCGCCTGGACGCTCGAGCGGCTGCTGCGCTCGTCGCAATTCACCTGGACGGCCGAGCGTGCCGACGATTGGCGCCTGCCATGGCGCGGCTTCACCGCGACGCGCTACGAGGCGAAGGCCAAGCGCGAGGGCCGCGTGCCTTGCTATCTGATCTTTCACCGTCGCTGAACGCTACAGTCATGTCCGATCAAATTGAACCGGCTGGCTGCCGATTCGCTCGGAAAATGGCTGTAGATCCTTAGATCCTTGAGGGGCACACGGTGTTGTCGGCGAACCGGCCTCCGCTTCGCCGAAACATGCGCTATAAAGCATTTTTCGGAAAAGGCGGACAGCGTTGTCGCAGAAATTGCGATCAATCAAGAAGCCAGAGCGCGCTTTCCGAATCCCTAGCCGGAACATGTTCTAGCGGCGTCAACTTGCCTGGCGGGCTTCCGCCGGGCGGGCTTGCCAGAACCGCACCACGCGCTGCGCCGTCGAGCGCGACAGGCGCTCGAAATTCGCCAGCGCGTCTTCGAGGCCGACGGCCGATGTTCCCTGCCCCTTCGGGCGCACTTCGATCAGCAGCCGCGCGGTCGGCCAGCCGAAGCCTGCCGACTTACAGAGGATCAGGATCGGGTCTGGGCGATCGCCGCAAATCAGTCGATCGATGACGTTGACCGCGACGGCGCACAAAGCCGATAGTGCAGCGACCGTGTGCTCGAATCGGCCGGCCTTGGCGAATTCGGCGAGCTTGTTCTCGTTGAGTTGGCCCTCGTGGTGCAGCGCCAGCACGGCGCGTTGTGCCGGCCCGTAGTCGCGCGGCTTCACCTCGGCATTGAGCTCTTCGGAGATCATGGCAAGCACGCGGCGGATTTCGGCCTGGGTTTCCGGCCGGGCGGAGGCGAGCAGCCGCTCGCGCACGACATCCGTAGCCTTCATCACCAGTTCGCGGAACAGGTGAGGCGAAATATCCGGCCGTCGCCCGACATGTTCGGCCAACACGCCGTCGTGCTGCGCGCGCTTGACCAGCGCGCTAAAGCTGGTTTCGGACAAGCGGGCGCTGCGATTGCCGGCGACGGAGCGTACGACCTCCTGGTCGCCGCGGTCGACAAGCACATCGGTCACCGCCTCGCCGATCGCGGGCCGTCTGGAAATAGCAAGCAGGTGCCCCTGTCCCCTGGTGCGGGCGATATCGAGGAGATCGGCTTCGCCGAGTCGCGGCGAGCGGCGTAGCACCGGCCAGGCGACCTCGATATCGTCGTTCTTGGCCAGCCGGCGCACCACGCCGGGCGGCGCATTGTCGACCGGAGCAAGGCGGCGCGACAATTCGGCCAGCGCCTTGGTTTCGATCTCGTCAATCAGCCGGCCGAGGACGTCGTCGAACAGGCCGACATGATCCTCGCTGTAGCGGCCGGCCTCGGCGAGAAAGAGATCGGTGATCCGGCGCAGGGTCTCGGACCGCTTTTCCGCCGTCCCGTGGAGGAGGACATCCTCGATCTCGGGGATCAGTGACGCTTGAACGCTCATAATTCGCACGTCACCCGAATGACTTAGGGTCAGGATACGGATTTCGGCTCAAAATTATGCGACGAACGTGAAGGAAGTCTTAGCCTGGAAACAAAGACTTGCCCTTGCACATAGGCGCCAATCCGCTATATTGAATAGTGTCCGCTATGGACTTCTCATAACGGTCGGATGCAGTCGTTTAACGATGCAGTCTGACGGCTATTGAGAGTGGGCCCCGCCCGGGACCCGCTCTTTTTTGTTTACCGAGCGGACTGCTGGCGCCAAACGGATAGGAACCGCCCGTTTGGGTCGCACCACGAGCCGCCAAGCCCGGGCAGAATATGAAAGCCATTGTTCGGGGACCGGAACCAAAGACGCGAATGCCAGAGACGTCTGACGCCAGTGCAAATGCCGAACCACGCCTCGTTGCCGAGGTCGGGGTTGCCGCCCGCGTGGCAGCGCTCGCCGAGCCGGTCGTTGCTGGCCTGGGCTATCGGCTGGTGCGCGTGCGCGTCTCGGGGACGTCCGGCTGCACGGTCCAGATCATGGCCGAGCGGCCTGACGGCTCGATGACGATCGAAGACTGCGAGGCGGTCTCGCGCGCGCTGTCGCCGGTGCTCGATGTTGCCGATCCGCTCGAACGCGCCTACCGCCTGGAGATTTCCTCGCCCGGGATCGATCGTCCGCTGGTCCGGCGCTCGGATTTCGAGCGCTACGCCGGATACGCGGTCAAGGTCGAAATGGCCGTTGTCGTCGAAGGACGGCGCCGTTTCCGCGGCACGCTGCTCGGCACCGAGGGCGCGGCCGCCCGTATCCGCTGCGAGGGCATCGCCGAGGGACCGGTCGACGTGCTGCTTCCGATCGACGACATGGCCGAAGCCAAGCTCGTGCTCACCGACGAACTGGTCGCGGAATCGCTGCGCCGCGGCAAGGCCGCCGAACGCGAAGCCCGCGCGGCCGGCGACAGTCACCCCGCGGGCCCGTCCCGCAATCATGATCAAGTCCGCCGCACACCCGGACAGGTCCGGTGTGCCGCCCACCACGAGGGAGAGTGACGATGGCCGTCGCTGCCAACAAGCTCGAGCTGCTGCAGATCGCTGATGCGGTCGCGCGCGAGAAGTCGATCGATCGCGGCATTGTCATTGCGGCAATGGAGGACGCAATCGCCAAGGCTGCGCGCTCCCGCTACGGCAGCGAGACCGACGTCCATGCCGAGATCGACCCCAAGAAGGGCGAGCTTCGGCTGGCGCGCCACATGCTGGTCGTCGACACTGTCGAGAACCCGTCGAATCAGATCGGGCTCGACGAGGCGCGCAAGCACAATCCGGCGGCGCAGATCGGCGATACCATCGCCGACACCCTGCCGCCGCTCGAATACGGCCGCATCGCCGCGCAATCGGCGAAGCAGGTCATCGTGCAGAAGGTGCGCGAGGCGGAGCGCGACCGGCAATACCAGGAATACAAGGATCGCATCGGCGACATCGTCAACGGCATCGTCAAGCGCGTGGAATACGGCAACGTGGTCGTCGACCTCGGCCGCGGCGAGGCGATCGTGCGGCGCGACGAGATGCTGCCGCGCGAGATGTTCCGCAACGGTGACCGTATCCGCGCCTATATCTACGACGTGCGGCGCGAGCCGCGCGGGCCGCAGATCTTCCTGTCGCGTACGCACCCGCAGTTCATGGCGAAGCTGTTCGCCCAGGAAGTGCCCGAGATCTACGACGGCATCGTCGAGGTCAAGGCGGTCGCCCGCGACCCGGGCTCGCGCGCCAAGATCGCGGTGATCTCGCGCGATTCCTCGGTCGATCCGGTCGGCGCCTGCGTCGGCATGCGCGGCTCGCGGGTGCAGGCCGTGGTCAATGAATTGCAGGGCGAGAAGATCGACATCATCCCGTGGTCGCCCGATGTCGCCACCTTCGTGGTCAACGCGCTCGCCCCCGCCGAAGTCGCCAAGGTCGTGCTCGACGAGGACAAGGAGCGCATCGCGGTCGTGGTGCCGGACCAGCAGCTTTCGCTCGCCATCGGTCGGCGCGGCCAGAATGTGCGACTCGCCTCGCAGCTCACCGGCTGGGACATCGACATCCTGACCGAGCAGGAAGAATCGGAGCGCCGCCAGGCCGAGTTCGAGAAGCGCACCAAGATGTTCATGGATGCGCTCAACGTCGACGAGGTGGTCGGGCAACTGCTCGCATCCGAAGGCTTCACCTCGATCGAGGAACTCGCCTTCGTCGACCAGAAGGAACTGGCCACGATCGAAGGTTTCGACGACGACACGGCGAGCGAGCTGCAGGCGCGCGCGCGCGACTATCTGGCCCAGATCGAGGCGGAATTCGACAACAAACGTAAGGAGCTCGGCGTGGAAGACGCACTCAAGGACGTGCCCGGCGTGACGACCAGCATGCTGGTTGCGTTCGGTGAGAACGACGTCAAGACGGTCGAGGATCTCGCCGGCTGCGCAACCGACGATCTCGCCGGCTGGAGCGAGCGCAAGGACGGCGAGACCACCCGCTATCCCGGCATCCTCGACGGTTTCGGCCTCTCGCGCGAGGAATGCGAGGGGATCATCATGCAGGCGCGCGTCAAAGCCGGCTGGGTCAGCGAAGCCGATCTCGCGCCGCCGGACGCCGAGGAGGAAGCGCCGGCCGAAGAGACCCCGGCCTGACGAGGAGCAAGGTCCCGGAGATGCTCGCGTGGCTCGACCAGGACGACGCCGATGCCGGCCCGAGGAGCGCTGCCCCGGGGACTGAACGGCTTTGCCTGGTCACGCGCGAGGTCAAGCCGGTTAGCGGCATGATCCGTTTCGTCGTCGCTCCCGACGGCGAGGTCGTGGCCGATCTCAAGCGGCGGCTGCCGGGCCGGGGGGTGTGGATCACGGCGACGCGGCAAACCCTTGCCGAAGCGGTCAAACGCGGCGCTTTCCGGCGCGGATTCCGCGCCAATGCCAAGGTTCCCGCCGATCTTGTCGAACGCGTCGACGAGCGCCTGATGCGTCACGTCCTCGATGCGCTCTCGATCGCTCATAAGGCGGGGCGCGTGACGGCGGGCTTCGCCAAGGTCGAAGCGGCCGTCGCCGGCGGGTCGGCCGTGGCCGTGGTCCACGCCGCCGATGCCGGCGACGACGGCGTACGCAAGATTGCTGCGCGAGCGGCCCGCCGCGCGCCGGATTCGCCCGAAATCCCGCGAATCCGCGCATTTACCTCGGCTCAATTGGATTTGGCATTGGGCCGGTCAAATGTGGTACATGCTGCGCTGCTTGCCGGGCCTGCGAGCGATACGTTTCTGTCGCGCTGGCGCAACCTCGACCGTTTCCGGATGGGTCATCCGGGCGGCGGGGCTATGGCTTTTGGCAGCAAGCGAGAATAACGCAGGATCGGGATCGGAATGGTGGATACGAAAAACCCTGGCGACAAGAAGCTGTCGGTCGCTTCCTCGAAAACGCTGTCGATCAAACGCGGCGGAATCGAGCAGGGCGTCGTGCGCCAGAGCTTCAGCCACGGCCGCACCAAACAGGTTGTAGTGGAAAAGGTAAAGCGCCGCATCCCCGGACCGGGGGAGGCGAAGGCGCCCGAGCCGGCCCCCGCGGCTGCTCCCGCCGCCCCGGGCCGCCGCGCCGGCGCCAAGCCCGCTGCCGCGCCGGCCGCTGCCGCCGCAGCTGCCGCCGCGGGCGCCTCGCTCAGGACATCCGGCGTCGTTCTGCGCACCCTCACTGAGGAGGAGCGCAGCATGCGGGCACACGCCCTCGCCGACGCCAAGGTGCGCGACGCCGAGGAACGCCGCATCGCCGAAGAGGAGGCCCGCCGTCGCAACGAGCGCGAGACGACCGAGCGTTCCGAACGCGAAGCCGCCGAGGCGCGCAAGCGCGAGGAGGAGGATCGCCGCCGGCACGACGACGAGATCCGGCGCAAGGCCGAGCAGGAAGCCAAGAAGCGTTTCGGAGAAGACGAGACGAAGGCCAAGCCGCTCACCAGCGGCCCGCTCGCTGGACGTGCGGCGGCGGCGGAAGCAGAAGAGGACGAGGCGCCGCGGCCGCGCCGCGGCGGCGCCGGTCCCGCACGCCCGGCCCCGGCTCCCAAGCCCACCCGCAGCGTCGGCGAAAAACGGCGCGGCCGTCTCACACTCGTCACCGCACTCAGTGCCGACGAGGAACGCGAGCGTTCGGTGGCGGCGTTCCGCCGCCGCGTCCAGCGCCTCAAGGGGCACGCCAACGACGAGCCGAAGGAAAAGCTCGTACGCGAAGTCACGATCCCCGAAACCATCACGATCCAGGAACTCGCCAACCGCATGGCGGAGCGAGGGGTCGACGTGATCAGGCTGCTGATGAAGCAGGGCCACATGGCAAAAATCACCGACACGATCGACGCCGACACCGCCCAGCTCCTCGCCGAGGAGATGGGCCACAGCGTGCGGCGCGTCGCCGAATCGGACGTTGAGGAAGGCCTGTTCGATCAGGCCGACGATCCTGGCAAGATGGTCCCACGGCCGCCGGTCGTGACCATCATGGGCCATGTCGACCACGGCAAGACATCGCTGCTCGATGCCATCCGCTCGACCAACGTGGTCGGCGGCGAGGCCGGCGGCATCACGCAGCACATCGGCGCCTACCAGGTCACCTCACCCTCGGGCGCCAAGATCACCTTCATCGACACGCCTGGCCACGCCGCCTTTACGGCAATGCGCGCGCGCGGCGCCAAGGTGACCGATCTCGTGGTGCTGGTCGTCGCGGCCGACGACGGCGTCATGCCGCAGACGGTGGAAGCCATCCACCATGCACAGGCGGCGAAGGCGCCGATGATCATCGCGATCAACAAGATCGACAAGCCGGACGCCAAGCCCGAGCGGGTACGCACCGAGCTTCTCCAGTATGAGGTTCAGGTCGAATCGCTCGGCGGCGACGTGCTCGACGTCGAAGTCTCCGCCACCAAGAAGCTCAACCTCGACAGGCTGCTCGAGACCATCGGCCTGCAGTCGGAAATTCTCGAGCTCAAGGCCAATCCCGACCGCCCCGCCGAAGGCACCGTGATCGAGGCCAAGCTCGACCGCGGGCGCGGTCCGGTGGCAACCGTGCTCGTCCAGCGCGGCACGTTGCGCACCGGCGACATCGTCGTCGCCGGCGCCGAATGGGGTCGCGTGCGCGCGCTGATCTCCGACACCGGATCGCCCGTCGATTCGGCAGGGCCCTCGGTGCCGGTGGAAGTGCTCGGCTTCAATGGCACGCCCGAGGCCGGCGATCGCCTAGCCGTTGTCGGCAGCGAGTCGCGCGCGCGAGAGGTCACCGATTATCGGGCGCGGCAGAAGCGCGACAAGATGGCCGCACGCGCCACCGGCATGCGCGGCTCGCTCGAGCAGATGATGAGCCAACTCAAGACCTCGGGGCTCAAGGAGTTCCCGCTGGTCATCAAGGCCGACGTGCAAGGCTCGCTCGAAGCGATACTCGGCGCACTCGACAAGCTCGGCACGACGGAAGTCGCCGCGCGCGTGATCCACGCCGGAGTGGGCGGCATCACCGAGTCGGACGTCACGCTAGCGGAGGCTTCGAGCGCCTCGGTCATCGGCTTCAACGTGCGGGCCCACAAGGAGGCGCGCGAGGCGGCGGAGCACATCGGTACCGAGATCCGCTACTACAACATCATCTACGATCTCGTCGAGGACGTGAAGAAGGCGATGTCGGGCCTCCTCGCGCCGACGCTGCGCGAGACCATGCTCGGCAATGCGCTGATCCTCGAAATCTTCGCCGTTTCCAAGGTCGGCAAGGTCGCGGGTTGCCGTGTCACCGACGGGACAGTGGAGCGAGGTGCCAACGTGCGCCTCATCCGCGACAACGTCGTCATCCACGAAGGCAAGCTCTCGCAGCTCAAGCGCTTCAAGGACGACGCGCGTGAAGTCACCGCCGGGCAGGAATGCGGCATGGCCTTCGAGAACTATCAGGACATGCGCGTCGGCGACGTGATCGAATGTTACCGGGTCGAGCAGATTCAACGCACGCTGTGAGTCCGAACGCTCACCTGCGCTGATCGTCCACCCGGACAAGCGCGCTTTCAGGCTGCGTGGCCACCTTTCGGCCGCCCGGACGGTACGCTCGCTTCGAGATATAGAGGGCGCATCCAAGTACAACCGACGACGATTGTGCTCGATGAACGGGACTGATCGCATTGGCTGGCGGCCTTGCCCGCTTGCCCCGTGCTTGCAAAGGCGAACATCATGCCGCGCGGACATCATCGGGCAGCGGGCAGCGGTCGCTCGCAACGCCAGTTGCGAGCGGGCGAGCTGATCCGTCACGCCGTCGCCGAGATCTTTTCGCGCGGCGAGGTGCACGATCCAGTGATCGAGGGCCACCTGATCACCGTGCCGGAGGTGCGCATGACCCCCGACCTGCGCCAGGCGACCATCTACGTCATGCCGCTCGGCGGCCGCGACCAGGCCGAGGTGCTCGCCGCGCTCGACCGCAACAAACGCTTCCTGCGCGGCGAGATCGCGCGGCGCGTCGACATGAAGTTTGCACCCGACATCCGCTTCCGCATCGACGAGCGGTTCAGCGAAGCCGAGCGCATCGAAAAGCTGTTGCGCTCGCCGGAAGTCAAGCGCGACCTCACCGACAAGCCGGCCGACGAGGACTGACGATGGACGACGACGCCACGTCGGCAGGAATTGAGAGCGCGCCGCCGAGCGAAGCCCACCGTAAGGGTGAGAAGCGCGACGTTCACGGCTGGGTCGTGCTCGACAAACCGGTGGGCTTGACCTCGACCCACGCGGTGTCGCAGGTGAGACGGCTGTTCTCGGCCAAGCGCGCGGGACATGCCGGCACGCTCGATCCACTTGCCTCGGGCTGCCTGCCGATCGCGCTGGGCGAGGCCACCAAGACGGTGCCGTTCGTCATGGATGGCCGCAAGGCCTACCGCTTCACCGTGCGCTGGGGCGAGGAGCGCGAGACCGACGATGCCGAGGGTCGCATCGCGTGCACGAGCGAGGCGCGCCCCGCCGCGGACATGGTCCGTGCACTGCTGCCGCGTTTCACCGGCACCATCGCGCAGGTGCCACCGCGCTATTCCGCCATCAAGATCGACGGCGAGCGCGCCTACGACATCGCCCGCGACGGCGAAACGGTCAAGCTCGACGCGCGTCCGGTCGATATCTTCCGTCTTGACCTCGTCGACGTCCCCGATGTCGATCACGCCGTCTTCGAGGCCGAATGTGGCAAGGGGACCTATGTCCGGGCGCTCGCCCGCGACATCGGCCGCATGCTGGATTGCCTTGGCCATGTCACAGCATTGCGGCGCACCGCGGTAGGCTCGTTTGCCGAAAAAGACATGATTTCACTGGAACGGCTCGGGGCTTTGTGCCATAGAGCCGCAGCCGGCGAGGGTAACCTCGCCGATGCGCTACTGCCCGTCGAGACCGCGCTGGACGACATCCCGGCGCTGGCCGTCAGCCGGGCAGATGCGGCAAGGCTCCGCCAGGGCCGAGCCGTCTTGATGCGCGGGCGGGATGCTCCCGTCCTCCACGGTACGGCTTACGTTACGGCCGCGGGCAAGCTGATCGCTCTAGCCGAAGTCGACCGTGGAGAGATCATCCCCAGGCGTGTGTTCAACCTCGCCGGGCTGCAGGGCAGCGCCGGCCGACAAGAAGGTCGTTGACGATGTCGCTGACTACCGGCCGCAAGGCCGAACTCATCAAGTCGTATGGGACCAAGACCGGTGACACCGGTTCGCCGGAAGTTCAGGTAGCCATTCTGTCGGAGCGGATCAGCTCTCTAACCGACCATTTCAAGACGCATGTCAAAGACAACCACTCGCGGCGGGGCTTGCTGAAGCTCGTGTCCCAGCGCCGCCAGCTTCTCGATTATCTCATGCGCACCGACGAGGCGCGCTACAAGACCCTGATCGACAAGCTCGGCATCCGCCGTTGACAAGTCCTGCGCGGGCTCGCCCGCGCATATTGAGCGGATGGCGTTACGCATCCGCTGTCTTAGTCCGGTAGCAGAGGCTGCCGGACGAGTTCCGGGCACATGAGACCGGATGGAATCCGGCGCATCAAAAATGCTCCGGCACAACCAAGGCTCGAAGGCCATGGCAGGATCGCCGGATGCTGTTGCTATGCGTGGATCGTCCGCGCGCGGCAGCCTCTCGCCGTCTTGCTCATGGCTTTCGTTGCACACTGCAACCGGAGGCCCCTTCTCGAACGTCCGTTCGAAGGGGCTTTTCGAAAACCATGAGAGACAAAGACAATGTTCGACATTCATCGTGTTGAGCTCGACTGGGGCGGACGCAAGCTCGTCCTCGAGACCGGCAAGGTAGCTCGTCAGGCCGACGGCGCCGTCATCGCCACCTACGGCGACACCACCGTGATCGCCACCGTGGTCGCGGCCAAGGAGCCGAAGGCGGGAATCGATTTCCTGCCGTTAACCTGCAACTACCAGGAAAAATTCTATGCCGCGGGCCGGATTCCGGGCGGCTATTTCAAGCGTGAAGGCCGCCCCACCGAGAAGGAGACGCTGGTCTCCCGCCTGATCGACCGCCCGATCCGTCCGCTGTTCGCCGACGGCTGGCGCTGCGACACACAGGTCATTGTGACCACCATGTCGCACGATCTGGAAAACGATCCGGATATCGTCGCCATGGTCGCGGCCTCCGCCGCGCTGACGCTGTCCGGTGCGCCGTTCATGGGACCGATCGGCGCCGCCCGCGTCGGCTTCATCAACAACGAATACGTGCTCAACCCGCAGCTCGACGAGATGCCGGAGAGCCAGCTCGACCTCGTGGTCGCCGGCACCCAGGACGCAGTTCTGATGGTCGAGTCCGAGGCGAAGGAGCTCACCGAAGACGTGATGCTCGGCGCCGTCATGTTCGGCCACCGGCACTTCCAGCCGGTGATCAAGGCGATCATCCAGCTCGCCGAGAAGGCGGCGAAGGAGCCGCGCGAGCTCAAGCTTCCCGACAACGCGGCACTCGAGAAGGAGATGCTCGGCCTGATCGAGAACGACCTGCGCGCAGCCTATGCGATTGCGCAGAAGCAGGAGCGCTACAAGGCGGTCGATGCCGCCAAGGCCAAGGTCAAGGCGCATTTCTGTCCGGAAGGAAAAGAGCCGGCCTACGATGCGGAACGCATCAAGAGCGTTTTCAAGGACCTCGAAGCCAAGATCGTGCGCTGGAACATTCTCGATACCAGCAAGCGCATCGACGGCCGCGACCTCAAGACCGTGCGTCCGATCGTCTCCGAGGTCGGCGTGCTGCCGCGCACCCATGGCTCGGCGCTGTTCACCCGCGGCGAGACCCAGGCGATGGTGATCGCCACGCTCGGCACCGGCGAGGACGAGCAGTTCATCGACGCGCTGCAGGGGACCTACAAGGAGACGTTCCTGCTGCATTACAACTTCCCGCCGTTCTCGGTCGGCGAGACCGGCCGCATCGGAGCGCCGGGACGGCGCGAGATCGGCCACGGCAAGCTCGCATGGCGCGCCATCCATCCGATGCTGCCGGCGCACCACGAGTTTCCCTACACCATCCGCGTGGTCTCGGAGATCACCGAATCCAACGGATCGTCGTCGATGGCGACCGTATGCGGGACCTCACTCGCGCTGATGGATGCGGGCGTGCCGCTCAAGCGCCCGACCGCCGGCATCGCTATGGGCCTCATCCTCGAGGAGGGGCGCTATGCGGTGCTCTCCGACATTCTTGGCGACGAGGATCACCTCGGCGACATGGACTTCAAGGTGGCCGGCACCGAACGCGGCGTCACCTCGCTGCAGATGGACATCAAGATTGCCGGCATCACCGAAGAGATCATGCGGGTGGCGCTCAGCCAGGCCAAAGACGGCCGCCTGCATATTCTCGGTGAAATGGCGACGGCGTTGACCTCGGCCCGCGCCGAGCTCGGCGAGCACGCCCCGCGGATCGAGGTGTTCTCGATCCCGACCGACAAGATCCGCGAAGTGATCGGATCGGGCGGCAAGGTCATCCGCGAGATCGTGGAGAAGACCGGCGCCAAGATCGACATTTCCGACGACGGCACCGTCAAGGTCGCCTCCGCCAGCCATGATTCGATCAAGGCGGCGATCAACTGGATCAAGTCGATCGCATCCGATCCCGAGGTCGGCATGATCTACGAAGGCACCGTGGTCAAGGTCATGGACTTCGGCGCGTTCGTGAACTTCTTCGGCTCCAAGGACGGCCTCGTGCATATCAGCCAGCTCGCCCCGCGCCGTGTGCAGAAGGTCACCGACGTCGTCAACGAGGGCGACAAGGTCAAGGTGAAACTCCTCGGCTTCGATGAGCGCGGCAAGGTGCGGTTGTCGATGAAGGTCGTCGACCAGCAGACCGGCGAGGATCTTGAGGGTAAGCACAAGGCGGAAGGCGAGCAGCCGCGCGAAGCGGCCGGCGGCGAATAGCCGCTGACCGCGCCCAAGGTTGCGACAACAGGATCGGACGGGGCGGCCGCGCGGCCGGCCCGACCGCTCTCGCCCGGCGGAAAGCGCTTGCCGGCCGTCGCTAAAGATCGATAATAACCTATATTTCTCAATAGCTTGATGGCAAAACGAAATTCTGTGTTGGCCATCACGCCGCCGCCCAGCGCCGCGGCGTAGCTTCCATCTGTCACGTGCGGTCCGCCGTCGCCCTGTTCGCAGCAGAAGACCGATGTTGAAGCTTCGGACCCCTCCTCCCACTTGGGCTTCGTTCGCTTGTTCATCGGCTTCCATGTCGGCATCCGGGGACGGCCTTAGCGGACCGCCACGACGTTTTGTCGCGCCAGTCGACCTCCGACCTGGCGCGGCGCGGATTGACCCGCAACGCCGTCACATCGCCGCCGGCACGCTGTAGGACCGTCCGAGACCGCCTCGACTGTTGACCACCTCGATCGACCTCAACTCGGGTCCCCCCCCCGCCCATGCCGCCAGGCAGGGCGGGTTTTTCTTTATTTCGCCGCGTTTCCACGATGATCGTTTGCCCTTATCGTCGGGTTTCCGGGCGCCCCCTTGGGTGCGCGGCGATGGGGCCATCATGGAAAGCCGCCAAGGTACCAATCTGCTGTCCGCGCTTCCTGGACCGGTGGCGAGCCAGCTTTTTGCCGGCGCCACTCTGGTCAAGCTGAGCGCCGACAAGGTGCTGTTCATGGCGGGCGACGCCGGCAACGGTTGCTATCGGGTCGAACAGGGCCTGCTCAAGGTCAGCATGGTATCGCCGGCGGGCACCGAGCGGATTCTCGCCTTTCTCGGTCCGGGCGCGATCGTCGGCGAGCTGTCGATCATCGATGGCCTGCCACGCTCGGCGTCGGTCGCCGCACTGCGAGACTCGGAACTCAGCTTTGTCAGCAAGTCAGCATTCGAGGAATGCACCAAGAAATTTCCCGACGTCTACAAATACCTCGTCGGCGTGCTTGCCGCCCGCTTGCGCGAGACCGACGACGTCATCGCCGCGGCGAGCTTCCTCCCGCTCAAGGGCCGCGTCGCGGTCACCATGCTCGATCTCGCCGAGCACTTCGGCCACGACGTCGGCGCCGGCCGCATCGTCATCCGCCAGAAGATCACGCAAAGCGACCTCGCGGCGATGGCCGGCATCGCGCGCGAGAACGTCAGCCGCATTCTCAACGATTGGAAACGCCGCAACCTGGTGAGCCGGTTGTCGGGCTACTATTGCATCGAGAACAGGGCGGTGCTCGAGGAAGAGGTGGATTTGTAGGCCCGCGCCGGCGCCTGCATCTGCGCAGCACAGCGATGATCCTGGAACGGTGGTTCTCTCAAGCCGCGCCTCGCGCTTTGGCCGGGCGGCGCGCCGGCGCCACGCGCCGGTCCGGATCGGCGGTCCCGAGCGTCTCCGTCACCAGCTGCCCGAGCGCCAGGAAATCGACCTTGCGGGCCGACGTGCGCCGCCAGGCAAGCCCGATGGTGCGTCCCGGCTCGGGCGCGGCGAAGCGCAGAAGCTTGATGCGTTCGTCGCGCACCTCGACATCGACGGCGACCCGCGGCACCAAGGTAACGCCGTAACCGTTCGCCACCATCTGCATGACGGTCGCGAGGCTGGTCGCGCCGAGGCTTACGCCCAGATTGTTCACCGCGGCGCCGCGACCAGCGCAATAAGCGAGCGCCTGGTCGCGCAGGCAATGACCCTCCTCCAGCAGGATCAGCCGTTGCTGATCGATGTCGCGTGCCGTGACCCGTCTTGCCTCCGGCCGCGGATCGCCGGCCGGGACCGCGAGCAGGAACGGGTCCTCGAACAGGCGGATGGTCTCGATCTCGGCCTCGCTCGCCGGCAACGCCAGCATCACCGCATCGAGCGTGCCGCGAGCCAGTTCATCGAGCAGCGGTTTGGTCTGGGTCTCGCGCAACTCGACGCGCAGATCGGGATATTGCTGCTGCAGCGCCGGCAGGATGCGTGGCAACACATAGGGCGCGAGCGAGGGAATGATGCCGAGCCGCAGCCGTCCGCTCAACGGCCGGCCGCCGTGGCGAGCGAAATCGACGAGATCGCCCGCCGAAACGAGCACGCGCTCGGCCCGCCGCGCCACTTCGCGACCGACCTCGGTGAGCACCAGGTCGCCCGGGCGGCGCTCGACGACCTGGACGCCCAGTTCCTGTTCGAGGTCGCGGATCTGCATGGACAAGGCCGGCTGGGTGATGGCGCACGCCGCGGCGGCCCGGCCGAAATGCTTGTGATGCGCCAAAGCACTGAGATACCGCAGCTGTTTCAGGGTGATCATCGCGATAAGGTAATCTGATCGGAGCTCCCAGGCAATACGATTAGACCTGATCTTAGCCGGCCGCCATGGTGCCGGCCAAACCCGACCCGGC
>Ga0307472_100000377_pt1 | contig 15131 bp, 16 predicted proteins | sample atmos_gasesAM5C__2_FD_204582 | JGI IMG/M metagenome (GOLD analysis project Ga0307472, IMG submission 204582) | Hardwood forest soil microbial communities from Morgan-Monroe State Forest, Indiana, United States - atmos_gasesAM5C_05 | ecosystem: Environmental > Terrestrial > Soil > Temperate...
GCGCCATTCAGCAAGTTCGCACCATCTCTTATCTCCTGCATCCCCCCTTGCTGGACGAGGCGGGCTTGGCCTCAGCGCTGCGAATGTATCTCGATGGAGTAAACAAACGCAGCGGGATTAAGACGTTTCTTGATGTTCAGCCACAGAACTTTCCTCGCCTGGATGCGGAGGTCGAGACCGCAATCTTTCGTATTGTCCAAGAAGCGCTCACCAACGTTTTCCGGCATTCGGGCGCTACCAGCAGTTGGGTGGTTCTCAGTCGCGAGGAAAACCGCGTTGTCGCCATGGTGCGTGACAATGGCAAAGGACTGGCGGAGGAGACTGCTGAATTACGACCCGATCGGATCGGAGTCGGCCTCGGTGGCATGCGAGAACGCGCCAGACATTTTGGTGGAGACTTGCGAGTGAGCAATGCGAATCCCGGCACTCTGGTTGAAGTTGTAATTCCTGTTGCATCTCAACATCGCAAACGGCGGACCCTTCCGCAGGGAACTGATGGCAGGCAACCGGAAACCTCCACTCTCTCCGTTCATCCGGTCGCTTAAGCCCGGCGTGAGCTGATACAGTCTCCGGCTACAATTTGAGGCGTGAAAAAGAGTGGCTTTCTGGCTCCTAAGCGACGGCGGATGAAGCACTTAGATTTTACTCAGAAGCGCCTTCCGGATCGGTTACAGGCCAGTCTTCCGGAGGTAACGTAATGCCCCAAACATTCTGTGACTGTTCCAAAGCGACACCACAGAACCGAGGCTGCTCACGATTGACGTAGACTACCGTAGCCCTCGCGCATTTACCCGTCACCACGACGAAAATATCGACAATCATGCCAACTCGCAGTGGGATTGCAGTCGAGATAAATGCCCCGTGCAGATTGACAACCGCAGTCTCGCCCTCGCATTTCAGAGGTTCAACAACTCCCTGAGCCTCGATCGCAACGTTGAGGCGAACACGGGTGCTTCTTCGGCGGTCAAGAGCTAGGTCAGTGGGCATGTTGCGTCTGCCTATGCTTCGTTGGTGGGGATGAATCGCTAGATACGACTGGAGATGATACATCTCGGCCAAGATCCTGACCATTCGTCCGGCATTGGCACCAGACAGATCGGGACTCCCAAGATTGCCGCTGCCCGGTGTCACCCGACGGCGAATCGGCCTATGGTAACTTGCATCTGCACTGTTTTGTGAGGATGATGCCGTCGCACGATCACTGCCGACGACCTGCCGGGGCGGACGGGGGGTTTAGGGCCGATCCGTCTACTCAACTCACCAACCTAGGGTTGAAGATCTTTTCTCCGATTCCTGCTTTCGGGGCCACGCGGCGCCCTCCTGTGTTGACGGACGCTAGCGGCCATTCTTGGATGATCTCGAACATTCTCGCCGCGTGTTCCACGCTTCGCTGTTTGTAATGATTCCATTTGCATTAATCGCTTGGATACGTTCGAACAGGCCCGGACGCCCGTCGCTCGGCTTACAACCGTGACTTCGAGGCCAATCCAAGTACAATTGTCCGATGGCTAATCTCAAATCATTGCTCGATCAACTGGAACAGGAGCGCAAGACTATTTCCGCTCAGCTCGAACGCATCGGCTCAGCCCTCTCAGCGCTGGGATCAAGCGCTAACTCAGGTCGGAAACGCAGTATCTCCGCCGCCGGCAGTGCTCGAATTGCAGCAGCGCAACGCGCTCGGTGGGCCAAAGCCAGAGGAGCGAAGGTTGTGCCCATCAGTAGCCGACCGAAACGCAAGATGTCTGCGGCGGCGATTGCTCGTATCCGTGCCGCTCAGAAAGCTAGATGGGCAAAGTGGAGAAAGCAGCAGAAGACAGCCTGAGGCACTGGCCTGATTGGAAGCCCCTCGGAGGTTGAGGGAGTGATGTCTGACTACTATCCGTCGGACGATTCCGGATCTTTTCTGTCGTTGCTTGCGATGCCATTCGTTCCCGGGACCATAGGCGTGTTCGTGGGATCGGGAATGCTTGAGGTCGGTGGCAGAACTGGTCGGGCTTACGCCCGGAACGGTTTCAGCTGTTCTGAACAACTCCTCGGCTTCGCATTCCGTTCCGAAGCACACGAAGAAACGAATTTTGGCCGCGGCTCGCGCCCTTGACTATCCGCCGAATTTCTTCGCGCGGTCCCTACGGGTTAAGCGCACTAATATAATCGGAGTGATCCTGGAGGAGATTGGGGATGCCTACGGTTCGCTGGTCGTCAGCGGCATTGAACGCTATTTGCGAGAACAAAATGTCTTCTTCCTGACTGTGGCTCACCGCCATGACAAGGCATTACTGGCATCGTACTCGACTGTCCTTCGGGAAAGAGGAGTCGAGGGGTTTCTCACGGTGGACACTTTACTGACGGAAGAACCTGCTCTACCGACAGTTTCCGTTGCTGGTCATCGCAAGATCAAGGGGGGTCACGAACGTTGTTCTCGATCACCGCCAGGCGGCAGCCCTCGCGCTTACACATCTGCTCGATCTGGGTCACGAACAAATCGCATTCATGAAGGGTTCGAAATTAAGCGCTGATTCGGAGGACCGCTGGAACGCGATCTGCCAAGTGGCCGCCAGCTTGGGCATTCGCATATGGCCCGAATTGATCATCGAGCTCAAGGGAGATGATCCCTCCCCGAATTTAGGTTACCCATTCGCCAAGCAATTGCTCGCGCGCAAGCACCCGTTTACGCCCCTGTTTGCCTACAATGACATTTCGGCAATTGGTTCGATATGCGCTTTTCAAGAGGCGGGTCTGCGAGTGCCAGACGATATTTCGGTGATCGGCTTCGATGACATTCAGAGCGCCGCTTATATTCATCCACCCCTTACGACTGTGAGACAGCCTCTGAAAAAGATGGGCGAGATCGCAGCCCAGACCCTGTTAGATCGAATTGAGGGTCGGGTGAAGTATGTTCCGGAAATTGCGATCGAACCCGAGTTGGTGGTCCGCAGATCCACTGCGAGCCCGCGCAAGATGACGCGGCCGCGTTTGAGCGACGAATAACCTGATCACGTCCTCGATCACTCCCGATTGGCATTGCCCCAGTCAACTCTTGTGTTGGATTCTGGCGGTACTCAGTGGGATCAGCGGGTGTAATGGTCTCCTTCTTCGGGCTTCAGGCATGATCGCCGACTCAAGCCGCTTGCGTCATCAGATAATTCTGTTCGAGGACGCTCGTCGTGGGCGTAACGTCTCGTGAAAATGCCGCACGTTCAAATCGAAATACTTCTCCCGATACAAGGCCAGCACCTTCTCCACAGTAGCCCGGCACTCGCTTGGGACGAGGGCGGGCCGCGCCGACGATCCAACAAGCCGAAATAACCGAACTGCTCGTAGCGCTCACGAATGCGCCGCAAATGCCGGTCACCTATGTCCAGAATCTATTGTCTCTATGCACTCGCGCAAAAAGGAGTACTCTATGACGGTTTCTTCTAGCATCTTTCCGCCGCGCCCTGCCGGGTGACGGTGAGACGCACATGATCGAAGCTGCCGACCTCACAGCCGGAAAGCTGCTGTGGAGTTATCGTCTCGGCGAAACAGCCTCTGATGAAGACGTCAAGAAATTGAATAGATATGTAAGTTGCCCGCCGCCGCTAGTGACGGCGGCGACGCTGGTCAGCGAAAATAAAGTGCTGGCGTATCCGGCGTCGGGGGATTCGATCACAACCTCGGGCAACAACGAAGAGTACGTTTCCATGGGAATGACGGCGGCCATCAAGCTGAAGAAGATCGTCGAAAACACTCGCCACACACTAGCCATCGAAGCCATGGCGGCGGCCCAGGCGCTTGACCTGCTGACGCCCTTGAAGACCTCGAGACGCTTGCAGAAGGCACATGCGGCGATTCGGGCAGTATCGTCCGCTCTCGACAGGGATCGCGCGATGTACCTGGACTTTGCGCGCATCTCGGACGTGATTGCTAACGGAAAAATAGCGGACGCGTTACGCTGAGAGGGCCGAATGAATATGTCCCTGACCACCCTTCCTCCCGCTGACAACTCTTCGCGTCATCTCAAAGTCTATTGGTTGCTCATTGCGGCAGCCGTGATCCGCCTTTGGGTCATGCCGATGCAAGCCAGTCTTGGGCTCGATGAGACCGTTACCTACTGGAGCGCGTACAAAGGAATCGCCGCTGCCATCACTCGGAGCCAATTCTGGCCTGGGCAGAACATGGTCTATACCATGCTCGCGGCATTGATGATTCGTTTGGCTGGACCCAGCGAGATTGTCCTCCGCTTACCGTCGCTTCTCGCTGCGATCGCCACCGCCTGGCTGCTTTTCCGGCTTGGAACCGACCTCTTCGACAAAGAGACGGGCGTCTTGGCAACGCTAGTTTTCGTTTCATCGGACGAGATGATGCGCACCGCGGCCAACGCCCGGCCTTATGCCATCGCGTTGCTGCTGGTCGTGGGAAGCACCCTGCTTTTGGTGCGTTATCTGCGGACAGGTACTACCGCCTATCTGCTCGCTTACGTTCCGACCGCAGCCGCTATTGTTTATTTCCATCTGCTTTTTGCAATTATCTACCCGGTCCACGCCTTGTACGTGTTCACCGAATACCGCGCCGGAACACTGCGAATCCCCTGGCGAAACTTAGTCCTGGGCGCTCTGCTTGTTGGTCTTCTGCTTTCGCCTTTGGTCTGGAATACCTTGCAGGTGAAGGGAGTATCTGTTCAATCGTCGGTCGGAGGCACACCCGATTCAGAACGCTTGCTCACTGCTTTCCTGCCACCCGTCCTTGCCTCGTGCGTTTTTCTCGGTTGGGTGATAAGTCTCTTAATTCCGGGCATGACCGCAAAACCGACGGCCGGAATGCGCTCCGCGACAGCGGTTCTTCTATCCAGTTGGCTGATCCTGCCTGTCCTCCTGCTCTTCTCGCTCGCACGTTTCACTGCCTTCAAGATCTTCGTCCCGCGCTACTACCTCCCGATGTTCCCTGCCCTTGCCCTTCTGATTGGCTGGGGGATTCGGAGCCTGGCGCCTCCCAGAGCGAGGGTATGGGTGGGCGCGTGCGTGGTTTTAGGCGCCATGGCAAGCTTCGCGGGCTTCCATTTCCGGGTCTCTCCCTTTCCCGACGATTGGCGGGCCGCAGCCTCTTCTGTCAAACAGGCGGGCATCGACAAAGATACGCCCGTGCTGTTTCGGAGCGGCCTGATCGAAACGACCACCATTCGCTGGAACACCAATGTCGACCCCGACAATCCACTGCTATGCCCGCTTTCCCGATATCCCGTGCCGGGCCGGCCCATACTGCTGCCATTCCGGCTCAAGCAGGTCAATCTGAGCTACATGGAGAACGTGACCTCTAGCATTCTCGAGCCGTCTTCCCGATTCGTTCTGATGGCGCGACATGACGATGAGTTCCGGGCCTGGCTGGTGGGGCGACTTTCGGATCGCGGCTTTGTCGCGACCGACCTGTACGAGTCCGAGTGGCTCTCAGTCACCTTGTTCACGAAATCTGCAATCAACCGTTAGCAGCAAATACGGCGCTGCCAAGTAGTTTATTTTGCGGTACGCATAGCACTGTTCGAGAACGTTTAGGAACACTGAGTAACCGTTATCGAACCCAAAACGAACCCAAGTCCACCCGAATCATTTTTGGTTTCTGGTGAGGAAAACTTCTTGGCATGCCGATTACTTGTGAAATGGGGATTAATGAGATGGTCCGCCGCCGAGTAGGATTTGGCTCGGCAGTCAGGAGGATCATCACATGCACATCGCATCCATCGGCATCGATTTGGGCAAGACCACCTTTCACCTGGTTGCTTTGGGAGAACGCAACAAGGTTCTGCTGCGTAAGAAGTTCTCTCGCCCGCAACTGCTGCCCTACACCGCGAACCTGCCGGCCTCTTTCGTCGGGCTTGAGGCGTGTGCTGGAGCGCACTTTTTGGGAACCGCACTGCGAGAACAAGGTCACCAGGCGCGGCTGATCCCGGCGCAGTTCGTCAACCGTATCGGAAGTCGAACAAGAACGACTTTATCGATGCCGAGACCATCGCCGAGGCCGTGACCAAGCAGAACATGCGCTTTGCGCAGTTCAAGACGCAGGAGCAACTCCACTGGCAGTCCATGCACCGGGTACGGGATCGGCTAATGCGGCGTCGCAGCGTCCTGATCAATGAGATTCGCGGATTCTTGCTGGAACGCGGTATCACGTTTGCGGCTCAGCCCATCCATCTGCGCAAGAACCTGCCCATAGTTATTGAAGATGCCGAGCAGAACCTGAGCCCGCGCCTGCGCTGGTTGCTGGATTGCATGTGGCATCAGTGGAAGCAGACAGAGACCGAGATCCAGCAGATCACCGACGAGATTGAACGCATCAGTAATGAAGATGCACGCTGTCGGCAACTCCGGCAGATCCACGGCGCCCGCTCGGTATTGTTTCGCGTCAAGTACGACACCGGAGGATTCGGGCAGTGGGTGCGGCGGCTGGCGCAGTGTGCGCCACACAACAAAGTCGTGGTGGCGATCGCTAATAAACTGGCGCATCGCTTGGGCCGTGGTGTCCAGCGGCCAAGACTATCGACATCTGCCGCTGCAGCAACGGGCGGCTGCCTGATGGCCGTGGAAAAGACGCTGCGCTTCGAAAGCACAAAACGCTTTCCACTTTTCCCACCGCCACGACGACGGATGTTAGACAGAGTTCTACCTAGGTCTGCTGAGGAGAGAAGAAGACGAGAAGAACAGCCCAATGGCGTGCCGGAAAACCTGATGGTGAAAATGCGTCCCTAGTGACCGAGGGATTTGTAAGGACCGGCCCGTGCGTATCATCATCGAGTGCCCGGAAAGAATTCTCCACTTAGAGGCCGGATACATTTACGCGGATTGTCCCTTCGCTCAACTTCAAACCTCTTGCAGTCCGGCGGCGGACCATACATTTTCGCCAGTTACCTCCAAGACACCTAGTGAACCGGTGCTCCACTGAATTGGCGGCTCGGCAAGGAAGTCTTGTTTGGGACCTATAACGCAATCAATACCGCGATCCGCGCAGTCCGTAGATTGATAAGGCCCGAAAGCGGGTAGAATGTCGGAAACTTTTGGAGATGGACGATGATGGCGTGGCTGTTTGTGTTCTTCTTCATCTCCGGCTTCTGCAGCATCCTGTACGAATTGATTTGGCTGCGACTGGCTATGGCCGGTTTTGGCGTGACTACGGCCATGGTTTCGACCGTGCTTTCCATGTTCATGGCGGGCTTGGGGCTGGGATCATGGGTCGGCGGAAGGCTGGCGCGACGCTGGCATGGAACTTTTCCGGCGCTGCGGCTGTACGCGCTGGCCGAGCTGCTGATCGGCGTCTCGGCGATTGTGGTCCCTCACGAGCTGGCCTGGGGGCGCGACCTGCTGCGCGGGCTGGGTTCCTCGTCCTCGTTCGCCTACTACCTGTTTTCTGGCGCGTGGGTGGCGCTGGCGCTGGTGCCTTGGTGCGCATGCATGGGGGCGACGTTCCCTTTCGCCATGCTGTCGATCCGCTCCAGCTGCCAGCGCGAAGCACCGCGGTCGTTCAGTTACCTGTATCTGGCGAACGTTCTAGGAGCCGCCACCGGGGCGACGTTGCCGCTGCTGCTGGTCGAGATATTCGGATTCCACGGCACGCTGAGGATTGGCGCTGCACTGAACGTGTTGCTGGCCGCGGGGGCGTTTGCTGTCACCATGAGAGGACCGCTCGCCGCGCGGAATGTGCCGGCAGAATCACCCCGCGACTTGGCGCTCCGAACGACGTCTTCCCCTCGGCTGCTAGTCCTGCTCTTCGGCACTGGCCTTTGCAGCATGGCGCTGGAGGTGGTCTGGATACGGCAGTACACTCCGTACTTAGGCACGGTCGTCTACGCCTTCGCCGCCATCCTGGGCTTCTATCTGCTCACGACTTTCCTGGGATCGCGACGGTACCGGCGCTGGAGCAGCGCCGAGCGCCCAATGAACGAGCTGCTCTGGGTGATGCTGGGGCTAGCAGTGTTGCTGCCGCTGTTCGCCACTGACCCATCTTGGAAGATGCAATCCGTATTCCGTCTGGTGTTGGGAATCGGTCCTTTCACAGGCCTGCTGGGGTTCCTCACACCCATGCTGGTTGACCGCTGGTCCGGCGGAGATCCCGGGAGGGCAGGGGCTGCGTACGCACTGAACGTAGTGGGGTGCATTCTGGGACCGCTCGTGTCGGGGTTCGTGCTGCTGCCCCTGCTGAACGAGCGATGGGTGACCTTGCTGTGCGCGCTGCCTTGGTTCGCAGTGGGAATGTTGCAGCGGTTATCAGCCGGAACCAGTCGGGCAGCCCCCCTGCTGGGGCGGGCGGCGCTCGCCGCGGTTGCTGTCGGGGCCGTTTTTCTCAGCAAGGGCTACGAAGACCGATTTCCGCGCCGCGAGGTGCGGCGGGACCACACTGCAACCGTGATCGCCACCGGAGAGGCAATGAAAAAGCGCCTGATCGTGAACGGGGTGGGAATCACCATCCTGACGCCGATCACGAAACTGATGGCCCACCTGCCGCTGGTCTTCCTCGACCATCCGCCTAGGAGCGGACTGGTAATTTGTTTCGGCATGGGTACCACCTACCGGTCGCTGATGTCGTGGAACATGCGCACAACGGCGGTGGAGCTTGTGCCCAGCGTGCCAGAGTTGTTCGGCTATTACCACCCTGACGCGCAGGAACTGCTACGGTCGCCGCTTTCGCAGGTGGTCAATGATGATGGACGGCGTTATCTGGAGCGCACCCCGGAGCAGTATGACGTGATCACTATCGACCCGCCGCCGCCGGTGAGTGCCGCGGGTTCGAGCCTGCTTTATTCCACTGAGTTCTATGCGACGGTCAAGCAGCGCCTGCGGCCCGGAGGCATCCTGCAACAGTGGCTGCCCAACGGTGATGCTGTCTTATATGCTTCCGTAACCCGCGCGTTGACTCAGTCATTCGCCCATGTGCGCGTATTCGGTTCAGTGGAAGGCTGGGGACACCACTTCTTGGCCAGCAGTAGCCCCATTCCTGAGCGGAGCGCCACCGAGCTGGCCGAACGCATGCCCGCCAGCGCCAGCAAAGACCTGTTGGAGTGGGGTCCGCTGAAGACAGCGGAAGAACAGTTTGCGGTGATCCTGGCGAGGGAACTGCCGCCGGAGCGCCTGCAAGCCGGTGCGCCACTGGCTCCGTCGCTGCAGGACGACCGCCCCATCAACGAATACTTCGCCCTGCGCACGTACATGAGGCCCCATAGATGGCGCAAGCTGGTGTGGCAGGAGCGGCAACCGCTGTTCAACCGGGGCACCACTGCGCAGAGGCCGTGAGTTGAGGTCCAGCAGGTACGCTCTCGATGTGGCCGAAGATCAGGACGTAGCAATAGCTCCAACAAGTAGCGACACCTTCGGTTGGATACAGGCAAGATTAATCGAAATGAGGACATCGGTGGGAGACCCACTCTGCAGTCACGCAGGAATGTCTTCGAATGCAAGAAGTGGGCCTCGGCTGATCGGGAATGAACATCCCTGACGTCACCTTGAAAATCTGGTGTCCCGAATGGTGTCCCGAAACTGCCGAATGAGGTCATCCGGCGTGGTTTCTGGTGCGCGGGTGCGAACATAAGTGATTGAGATTGCTCGGCATCACGTCGCGGGAGAGAATTGCAGCCAGCAGCTAGGGGTTCTTCTTGGTGCGCTCTGGGTGCCGATCCGCATGGGAAGGTTTCGGGTGCTCGCGCTTGTGGAATGAGAGCAGCCTGGGCAGAACGTCACGTTGCAGGAAGCGCAGCGTTGGCCACCTAGCTAGGACTGAAGCACGAAAGCTGTCACCGCCGGGTTGTCGGTTAGCGGTGACGGGGCGTGAGCGTTGCTGTTCGAGGTAGCGAGAAATCGGGATTTTGTGAGGCCATCCCCTGATTACATCAATCGTCCATTTGATGCCTACCAGGAAGAGGGCAACCAGCACCACCAGAATTGTTGCGATGGAGACCATGGAAATTCTTACCCGCTGAAGTGCGCCTGAACCGCCGGTCCAACAAATCAGGCGCATGTACCCTTGACGTGTAATGCTACGCCGTTTTCTTCCTCGGTGATTCCGTGAGCTGGTCGGACTGGGCTGGCTTGGAATGCTCAATCCGATGGAACGACAGACAGCCGGGGCAGAAAAGGCTTTCGCTGCAGAACTCGCAGCGCTCCGCGTGGGCGGCGCACAGAGCCGTTCCACAATCGGAGCACTTGGCTGTAGCTGAGTGGGCGCATGTTGCTCCCAGCGCATCCTCGAGACTCCGGACTTCAACCACTCCGCAGTAGCTCATGGCTTCGAGGGCAGGAACTATATCATCGTGACCAGACGCTTTCCATCGGGCGTACCGTGGCGGAAAGATCTCAGGTGGACACGGGCCGGATAATGATTTAGGAAAAACCGCATGGCACGATTTCCGGGGCTCAGTCGCAAAACGCCTGGTGGAAGAGTGCGAAGTGACCACGAGTGCGAGCCGCGATTTTAGCGGCAAGCCCGCACAACACGCAGCCTTGGCTCTTCAAAGTAGCGGGTTCCACAATCGAGCTGTACATCGACACCGGGAGGAACGTTGGGCCGCTCGATCCGTATCTGCGCGAAGAGCACATCGGCATGGGTTGTGCTTTGGAAAACCTGCTACTGGCGGCGGCAGCCAATGGCTATCAGGCCCCGGTGACATTGTTTCCGGGAAAGCTGGGACCGATACCGTCCGATCCCACACCGCAGATTCTGGCTCGTGTTGATCTCTCTGCCGGAAATCGCGATCAAAGCGAACTCTACCGCGCCATCCCTCATCGTCATACGAATCGCGGACCCTACGACCCACACAAACCGCTCTCGCCTGAGTTTCTCGACGCCTTGAGCCGCCTATCCACTGATCAGCCCGATATCAAAATTTTTCTCTTCACCGCTGACGCCGATCGAACGAAGATCGCAGAGATTAGCTCCGCCGCGAATTCTGAGCTCTATTCCGACCCTGCGGTTGAGGCGGGTAGTGATCGATGGATTCGAATCGACTGGAGCCAGGTTCAGAAACATTGGGATGGACTTACAGCGGATGCCTTTGGACTGCCCCCTATCGGGACGGCGGTCGCCAAGATGATGCCTTTGTGGATGCTGAAATGGGTAGGATCGCACAGCGAGAAAAATGGCTACCAAAATCTGATGTTGAGCGCGCCCTTGATTGGGATCATCGCAGCGCGAGACCGCTATGATCGCCAAAACTGCGCAGCCACGGGCCGTATCTGGCAACGAGCGCACCTGTTGGCCACGGCTCGCAGCTTGGCCGGCCGCCCATGCAACGAGGCAGTTGAGATGATCGACTACGAGAAGACCCTCGATCGCCCGGCCAGACGCGCCGGGCTTTTGGCGGAGCTGCTTGGAGACACCTCTTGGCAGCCTAATTTCCTCTTTTATATGGGCTATCCGACATTGACAGCACGGGCCAGCCCGCGCCGCTCGATTGAGACCGTCGTGATCTGAGCCCAAAGATGTGCCCTCGATAATGATTTAGGAAAATTCTCATGGCACAGAGCCGTAATACAAGGTAGCGAAAATCGACATCACGCCCGCCCGTGCTTCCGCTCACTGACATAGGGTTGAAAGCGGCCGGAAGATTCTAAGCGGACGACTAGCCTTGCTGCGTCTCCGGGGGCGCCCGTCGATGTCTGCAAAAGGGACGAAAAAGGAACGGCCCATCATTCTGACAGAAGCACAAAGGAACCTGCCTCCAATTAAGTTCTGGAGCAACGAGGAACTGGAGCCCAAACCCTCGTCTACGCATACGGCTCTTACGAAAGATGAGTGGCGTAGAAGCGAGCATCGGGTAGGGATGCAGAACGCGGGGTGGAGCAAACCATCGGTTCAAGACTGGGGTAAAGCGTTCCCAACGCATCTTTGCGCGCTGGCTACGGCGGACCAGAACACTCTGCCAGCGCCGGCACACGCGAAGTTTGAAGATGCGCAACTGAGTCGTGTTCCCCGGAACAGCCTGGTATTGGTAATATCCCAGCACAACCTTCCCGAGCCATACACCGACCTCGGCCATGCGGCCATGCATCCGGCGTTGAAGCTCAACCTTGATGGCTTTGAGCTTCGCGACCATTCGCTGGAACGAATACTTCGGGTACTAAGGACCTCCCGCTCTCGCGGTGTTAACTGTTGATCCTTAACCGAGCCGCTAAGGTTTCCGGCAGGGTCTCCGACCGGGGCGAGGAGAGACCGATCGCCAGGCCGACCTGTCATCACTAACTCTTTCGCGTCCAAGTTGGCTCGGAAGCCGTGGCGGTGCCAAGCATTTACAGCCCGGCGATGATCGAATTCTGGCGGCGCGACCAGGTTCTTTCACAATCGCCGATCGAACAGTACATCGAGGCTGAATTTACGCGCACTTCCGAGCACGACGGCTATTTCATTTTGAAGAGAAAACGTTTCTCGGCTCAATAAATGCCAATCAGTGCCAGCCGGGAATGCCGGCACACACACAACCATGACCGGCGCGAGGCGTTCGCAGTGCCTTAGCGTCCCGGGCCGAAGCCTTCCTCGGGTTTTGTCTCGCGATAGAGTTCGAATTCGAAATTGGGATCGTAGTAGCTCAGCCCAGGACCCTCAAAGGCGATTTTCGTGACCAGAGCAGCGGCCGGCAATTGGGCGTCCTTTTGAAATAGCATCGCCAGTTCGGGCAGAGTGCTAGGCGCGTAGTTCACCAGTGTTGGCGCGATGAGCACCTCCGGAATAACACGCGAACTACGCACGTGTCCGCCCTGAGTAAGAGAGATACGTACCTCGGGAACACTCAGCAACTGACTGGCGAGCTTTCCCGTGCGACTGAGGGAACACTTCATGGTCAAGAAAACCGGCCCCTCCATCGCTGGGATTGGCAACTCGTCGTACAACCGGCCCCGGCCCCGCGCCACTGGTTGCAGGGACTCAAACCGCGGCTGCGTGCGGCGTTCGAGCAGAAGATTGCGCGGACCCAGCAGACGCGCATCATACCAGCGGTACACTTCCAACCACATAGCAGGTGTTTCGGCTAGCATGTTGCGCGCGTCGATGGTTTGCCCGTCGAAGATCAGGAATCGCGGACCTCTGTTGCGGATCCAGTCCGCATTCAAGCTGTCCAGATAGAGTGTGTATGCGGAATAGCGCTGCACGATCGGATAGAGCTTCAATCGCAGGCCATCCATCGCAGCCCAACTGTACACCACCGACAGCGAGGCCATGTCCGCATCGCCAATCGCCTCCCTCAGATTCCGTTCCATGCGCTTTGTCATGTAGTAGGTTTGCGACGCTGACCGCAAGTTGCTTCGCAAGTAGCCGACGCCTCGCGCAGCCTTGCAGACGAACGAGATCTGCCGGACGCCGGAAGCCATTGCCACAGTGGATATCACGTTCGAGGCAGTCGCGTTATGCTGCCAGAGGACGCCAAATACCGCCAGAACCATTAGCGCCGCCAATCCTCCGCCCCGCGGAAGAGGGAACGACAAGAAGATAAGCCCGAGGGCGAGGGCCGCAAAACAGAAAAAGATCACGATGTGGACATCGTCCTGGCGCACGAACCCGTGCTTTATTGAGAGGGCCAACGGAATGGCGAGCAGCAGAAAGTTGAAACGGGCGCTGAAGGGAGAGCGCCGGTGCTGCCACCAGAGGACGGCGCCTATCAGCGCCAAAACTTCGAAACAGGCAACTAACTCAAGATTCGGGCCAGCAAGCGACATCGCGAGACTGTAACCTCTGACCAACTCAAAGCTGACCTTCAGGAACTTGCCAACATCAAACGGCCAAAGAACAATGCATGCAATGCCGCCCGCAACGAGCGGAGGAACAAACACTGCCAAGAGCGCATCGCCGGCCACCTTCCAGCGGAGATTCAGCGCGCGATCTATCAGAAATCCCGCGAGTGCGCCGGCCGCCAACATTCCGCCCGTCAATTTGATCAACGGGATGATGCCTATCATGACCAGAGCCGTCAGATAACGAACACGGCCTTCGTGCCAGCGGTATACGGTCATCAGGAGCAGCGCACCTGCCAGGAGCAGGTTTTCCAGGCCCATGTAATTGAACCAGTACAGTGGCCCAGAGAGACCTAAGAACACCGCGAACAAGGCGGCATTGCGAAGCGGGAATCGCGCTATAAGAAACATATCCGCGACAGCCAGGATCAGAACGCCCCAGACGGCCACTTGAAATGTCAGTGCATGCACCAGGTTGTTGCCCAAGTCCTGTGGGAACGCGAGGTAACCTAGCGGGCCGCTGGTCCAAAAGATGTCGCGCCCGTTGGCAAGTCCCCGGGCAGCAGCACAGTTGGAAGCGAAAACCCATGTATTGTCGGCGCGATCTGCGATCGGCCAAAAGCGAATCGGGCACAAGACGCAAGCAGAGTAAAGAAACAAGACCACGCGTGCGGCTCGCGCGTACCAGGTCTCTAACTCTCGCGTAGATTGCGGGCATGTGACAGGTTCGGTTGTCATACATCTTTCCCGGCTCTGCGCACGGGGTAAACGTAGTCGCCCCGGCTAAAGTGTTTTTCGAGCCAGCAGTAAAGGGTGATGAAGAGATACCGGCTGCCCATCTCCTTGATTCTCAGTTTGGAGATACCCGTCCGCCGGTTTCTCCAGGTGATGGGCGTGACCGTCCAGGTGTAACCGCGAACAATAGTTTTCAACGGCAGTTCCACCGTCAGGTTGAAATGCGGCGAGAGGAATGGCCGGCAGCCGTCGATCACCTTGCGTCGGTAAGCCTTGAAGGCGTTAGTGAAGTCATTCAACTTGACGCGGAAAAGCAAGCGCAGGAACAGGTTGGCGAGACGATTGATCACCAGCTTATGCAAAGGGTAATCGATTACGCCGCCTCCTCGCATGAAACGCGACCCAAACACGGCGTCGATCCCTTCGCTCAGCGTCTTCCAGTAACGTGCCACGTCGCGGGAGTCATCGGACTCGTCGGCCATCATCACGACCACCGCGTCGCCGCTGGAGTTGTCCAGGCCCAGGATCACCGCGCGCCCAAAGCCGTTCTCCCCGGTGTTCTTGATTGCCTTAAGAGTAGCTCGCCGCCTCACCCAACACCTGCCAGGTGGAATCCGTGCTGTCATCATCCACTACAACGATCTCGTGTTCGATGTGGTTCAATCGCAGTTCGACGTAGAGATGCTCAACGTCACCCGCAATGCAGTCGCATTCATTGCGTGC
>Ga0307472_100000378_pt1 | contig 15091 bp, 11 predicted proteins | sample atmos_gasesAM5C__2_FD_204582 | JGI IMG/M metagenome (GOLD analysis project Ga0307472, IMG submission 204582) | Hardwood forest soil microbial communities from Morgan-Monroe State Forest, Indiana, United States - atmos_gasesAM5C_05 | ecosystem: Environmental > Terrestrial > Soil > Temperate...
CGAGGCGCTGGTGCTGTGCCTCGTGGGCGGGGTGATCGGCGTGGTGATCGGCTCGTTCGGCGCCGTGGTGTTGTCCCAGCTGGCCCACTGGAATACGCTCATCTCTCCCCTCGCCATCCTCCTCGCGTTCGTCTTCAGCGCCGCGGTGGGGCTGTTCTTCGGCATCTGGCCGGCGCGCCGGGCGGCGAGTCTCGACCCGATCATCGCGCTGCGTTACGAATAGAATGCGGAATGCGGAATTCGGAAGGCGGAATCGTTCGGCTGGCTGACGATTCGTAGGCGACGGTTCGACGCTAGTCTTGCCATTCCGCATTCCGCACTCCGCATTCCGAATTTACGTTTCCAGTCATGCTCGCCCTCCTGCTGGCGTTGCAGACCAGCGCTGCGGAGCCTCGCTCCGGCCCCGTCTACAGCGGCCTCGCGAAACAGCTCGACGTGCGCATCCCTCGCCTCGAGGACGCGGTGAAGATCGACGGCGTCCTGAACGAGCCGGTGTGGAATCGCGCCGCGGTGCTGACCGGGTTTTCTCTGTACCGGCCGGTGGACGGCAGGCCTGCCGACGACTCGACCGCGGTCCTTGTGTGGTACGGCGCGGATGCGATCTACTTCGGCGTCCGCGCGTACGAGGCGCATGGGCACGTGGTGCGGGCCACGCTCGCCGACCGGGACAACATCGACGCCGACGACCGGATCGAAATCCTGCTCGACACCTACCTCGACCACCGGCGCGCGACGATGTTCGCGGTCAATCCGCTTGGCGTACAGGAAGACGGGGTGTGGAGCGATGGTGTGAACGCGGGCGCGGCCGGTGGGCCGAGCGCCGGCGGTCGGTTCGACGCGACGATCGACCTGAACCCCGACTATGTCTACGAGTCACGCGGGCACGTGACCGACTGGGGGTACGAGGTCGAGGTGCGTATCCCGTTCAAGAGCCTGCGGTACCAGAGCACGGATCCGCAGGACTGGGGCATCCAGATCGTGCGGGAAACCCAACATTCGGGGTACGAGGAGACCTGGACGCCCGCCGTCCGCGCCAACGCGAGCTTTCTCATTCAGTCCGGCCGTCTCGTCGGGCTCACGCAGCTGAAGCGGGGCCTGGTCCTCGACCTGACACCCGAATTCACGACCAAGGTGGACGGCGCACCGGCGCCGACTGGCTACGACTACAAGGGAACGCCGGAAGCCGCGGGCACCGTGCGCTGGGGCGTAACGCAGAACCTGAGTATGACGGCAACGGCCAATCCCGACTTTTCCCAGGTGGAGGCCGACATCGGTCAGGTGACGTTGAACCAACGGTTCGCGCTCTTCTATCCCGAGAAGCGGCCATTCTTTCTCGAGGGTCTCGAGCAGTTCGACACCCCGAACCAGCTGATCTACATGCGGCGCATCGTGCAGCCGGTATTCGGCGCGAAGCTCGCGGGCAAGGTCGGAGGAACGGGGATCGCGTATCTCGGTGCCGTCGACAATCAGGATCAATCGGCCACGGGTGCGAACCCCGTGTACAACATGCTGCGCCTGCGGCGGGACCTGGGACCGACCTCGACGGTCGGGCTCGCCTACACGGATCGCATCGATGGCGACGCCTACAACCGCGTCCTGGGCGTGGACGCGCGCGTGGTCTGGCGCAACATCTGGTTCTCGTCAGTACAAGTCGCGGGCGCCTGGACGCGGGACACCGCGGGTGGACGCGCCGGCAAGCTGTGGGACATTACCTTCGCCGACCGGACCGGCCGTGCGTACGGAAATCACTTCGAGCTGCTCGGCCTGGAGCGCAACTTCGAGGACACGAGCGGATTCGTGAACCGCGTCGACATCGTGGCGGCCCGCACCTTCAACCGGTTCACCTGGTACGGCCGTCCGGGCGCGCTGGTCGAGCAATTCACCGCAATCCTGGGATACGCTCCGATCTGGAAGTACGAGGACTTCGGACGGCTGGGGCCCACTCTCGAAGACACCCTCCAGACGATCTGGATCGCAAACGTCCGAGGCGGGTGGCAGGGGATCCTCAACCTGAGCCTGGACCATTTCGGGTTCGACCCGGCGGACTACGCGGACTACTCGGTGGGCGGGACCGCGTTCGTGGTGCCGCATCCCCTCTATCATCTGCCCGCGGCTTCGCTCACCATCAACACGCCCAACAGGGCCGTCACCTCGAGCGCCACGTTCGCTTACGGCGCCACGCCGATCTTTCCCGAGGCCTCCGAGGGACGACAGGTGACGTTCGTGACGGTCACGCAGTTCCGACCGACACCGGCCCTGCGGATCGAGGCTCGCTGGGTGCATCAGCGGCTCACACGGGCGGAAGACGGGAGTCGCTTCTCGACGGCCAATATCCCGCGCCTCAAGCTCGAGTACCAGCTCTCGCGCGCCATCTTCGTCCGCTACATCGGGCAATACTTCGCGCAGGATCAGGTGGCGCTGCGCGACCCGCGCAGCGGACAACCGCTGCTCGTAAACGGCAGTGCCGCCACTGCTTCGGTAACGAACGATTTTCGGAACGACGTGCTGTTCTCATACAAGCCGATCCCCGGCACGGTCCTGTTCGTCGGGTACGGCGCATCTCTCACCGAGGCTGACGCGTTTCAGTTCAGCAACCTGTCTCGTACCGACGATGGCTTCTTCCTCAAGTTGAGCTACCTCCTCCGCATGTAGGAGGCCTCTTTCCCCGCAGTTCGCGCCGGGCCATTTTCCCTCCCATGTCCGACGCAGCCGATCTCGCTCAACGGTTCGCCGACGAGCAGCGCGCCAAAGAGCGGCAGTACGTCCTCACCAATACGCGCGCGCGCTGGGGGTTCGTGGGCATCGGCGTGCTGCTCCTCGCCATCGTCCGGCTGGCGGGGATCGTGCGGGTCTCGTGGGTCTTCATCCTGGCCTTCACCGTCGCCTTCGTGGCCATCAACTACGGCATGCTCCGCGTGGCCCGGGATCGCGCGTTCCAGGGTTGGTTCGCCTATCTGAACATCACCATCGGCGCGGCGATGATCTCGACCGTCGTCTATGCGCTCGGGCCGACGGGACACCTGCTGTACGTCGCCTACCTGATCGCTCCGCTCCAGGCGGCGCTCTACCTGGGCCAGACCGAGGCCTGGCAGGCGCTGCTGCTGAACATCACGGGATTCGGGCTCGTCACCGCGGTCCGGGTCAGCCAGGCGTCTCCCGGGTGGACCTGGGCTGCATTCGCGCAGGAAACGCTCGTGCTCGCATTCGCCTGCGTCGCGCTCGTCCCGATGCTCACACGCCTCGTGGATCGCTTGCAGATGGCCCGGGAGACGCTGGCCCAGATCGAGGCTGGAGACCTGCGCGTAAAGGTGCAGGACGACGAGCTGGACGAGCTGGGATTCCTCGGCGTGAGCGTGAACCGGACTACGGAAGCGATCGCGGGAATCGTGGGCCAAGTCCAGCAACAGTCCCAGGACCTCGCGGCCATGGCCCAGCAGCTGGCGGCGTCCGCACAGGAGCTTCAGGCCGCCTCACAGGAGATCTCGGCCACCGCACAACAGTTGTCCGACGGCACGACGCGCCAGCGCCAGCTCATCGGCCACGGGCGCGAGGATTCCGAGGCAGCCGCCGGCGTCGCGGCTCAGCTGCACACGCGGGCGCAGGAAGCCGAGCGGCAGGTCTCAGGTGTCGCGCAACAGGCCCAACGCCATGGTGTGGAGATCGCCCGCGCCAGCGAGCTGCTCGTGACGCTGGTCCAACACTTGGACCAGGTATCGGGTGCTGCCGGCCGATTGGAGCAGGGCTCGCGCGAGATCGGGAAGCTCGTGGACGCGATCACCCGGATCGCCAGCCAAACGGATCTCCTCGCCCTGAACGCCGCGATCGAGGCGGCGCGCGCGGGGCAGCACGGCCTCGGGTTCCGAGTGGTTGCCGATGAGGTCCGAAAGCTGGCGGAGCAGAGCTCGCGCACGGCCGACGAGGTGCGCGCTCGCGTTCGCCAGACGCAAGACCAGATCGCCGAGCTGATCGCAGCCATGGGGGAGGGCCGGCGGACCGCGGAAGGGGTAGGGGTCGTATCTAGAGCCGTACGCCAGGCGTTGGACGCCATTTTCGGCGACCTGAACGCCACCGTGCGCTTCGCCGGCGCATTCGCGGGAGAGACCGAGGGCCAGGCGCGGCGCATCCGCGAGGTCGTGCAGCGGATGGAAGAGGTGGCCGGGATCGCCGAAACGGCGGCGCTCGGCGCCGAGCAGGCCTCGGCCGCCACGGAGCAGCAGATCGCTTCGCTCGGTGAGTTGACCACGACCTCGCAGCACCTGTCGGTCGCGGCCGCGAAGCTGAGCGAGACGATTCGGCGCTTCAACGTGAACGGTGGGTCGTCACCACCCCCGGAATAGCGGCGCGTCTCCGTAATCCCACAGCAGGAACGCGATCAGCCGGGGATGTCTCGGCTCGGGCCCCGTGGCGGGGAGTTCGGCGCCGAGCGACGCGGCGACGTGTCCCAAGCGAGAGAGCCGCATCCACATTTGCGGGTACAGCGAGAAGACCCTGTCGCCGTGCGTGGGGACGGTCCACCCCACCTCGATCATCGGCACGACGCGGCCGATCTCCCGTCCCACGCCGAGACGATACGAGAACCCGGTGATGCCGGCTCCCTCCTCCCAGGTGCCGACCACTTCGCCCTGCACGACCGCCACACGGACGGGCGCCAGGCCGAACGCGAAGAACGGCTCGACGTCCCATACGGCCTGCCTCCCGAGGGGCGGCGTGGCTTCGACGCCAACGCTGGCCAGCGCCCGGCGCTCGAGGCTGTACCACAGGTTGTACTTGAGCGCGCCCGTGACCCCGTCGAAGGCGTTCGCCTGCCCGTCGAACGCGGTGCGCGCAGAGGCCTCCATTTGGAACCGCCGACCGAACCGGCGCTCGTAGATCAGCTCCTGGCCCCGCGCGCGATCCGTGAGCACCACTTCGTCCTCCGGGTACGCCTTCTCGACCAGGAACGCGCGCGGGAAGTTCAGCTCGCCAGGCGGCCAGCCGATCTCCCCACACAACGAGCGTGCGTAGCGCACCACGGACCGAATCTGCGCCGGGCTCGCCGCCTCGCCGAACGCCGGCATGTCGAGCGACAAGCCGAACGCCGCCCCGCCCTGCGTCACGATCGCCACCCAGCGATCCTCCGGCTCGGCAGTCGACGCTTTGCACTCCCTCAGGTTCGCGGGAGGAACCTCCAGCCGGGTAGTCGCGGCGGGCGTGCCGCGCCCATCGGCCCCGTGGCACGCCCTGCACCAGGCTTCGAAGAACGCGGCACCCGAGTCTCCTTGCGCGAGCTGTACGGCGAGCACCATCGCCGCCAGGATCATCCGAGGCGCGCCATCCTTTGTAGCGCCGACGCAGAACGGTCGGCTTCACGCACGATCTCGTCGATCGGCGCCGTCAGGAGCTCGTGTCCCAGCACGATCGGCCGCCCCTCGACGAAGACGTCGCGCACGTCGCTCGCACACGCCGCATAAACCACGAGCGACACCGGGTCGCCGATCGCCGGGTGAAGGTGGGGCGCGTGTAGGTCGAGCACCACTACATCGGCGCGCTTGCCGGGAGCGATTGAGCCGAGCTCGTGCTCCAGCCCGAGTGCGCGGGCGCCGCCCAGTGTCGCGAGCTCGAGCACCTGGCCGGCGGGAAGCGCGTCGGCGCCCAGGCGGGGCTTTTGGATGAGGGCAGCGAGGCGCATCTCGGTGAAGACATCGAGCCGGTTGTTGCAGGGCGCGCCGTCGGCCCCGATCGCCACCCGACACCCGGCCGCGAGGAGCTCCGGAATCCTCGCGGTGCCGCTCGCGAGCTTCAGGTTCGACGAGGGGCAATGCACGACGGTCGTTCCCTGTCGCGCGAGTCGCGCCGTCTCGTGGCCGTCCACCCACACGCAGTGCGCGAGCGCAGCCCGGGGACCGGCGATGCCGACCGAATCGAGGTAGGCGATCTCCTCGAGTCCCGTGGTCCGGAGCACGGTCTCGCGCTCCACGATGGTCTCCGCCGCGTGGGTATGGATCTGCGCGTCGAATCGCTCCGCCAGATCACTCGCCGCGCGGAGCAACGGTCCCGAGCAGCTGGGCACGAAGCGCGGCGCAAAGCAGACCCGGAGCCGCCCGCCGGCGGCTCCGTGCCACCGCTGTGCCAGCGCTTCGGCCTCGGAGAGCGCGCCGTCGGTCGATTCCGCAAGCTCGAGGGGCGCGCCCTCGGGGTGCGCATCCATGAGGCACTTGCCGGCGGTGGCGCGTATCCCGATGCGCTCGAGCGCCTCGAAGGCGCGCCCGGTATAACGCACCGTCTCCATGTCGAGGATCGCCGTCGTGCCGCCGAGCACCAGCTCCGCGGCGCCGAGCATGGCGGACCAGTAGACCGTCTCCTCGGTGTGAACCGCTTCGAGCGGCCAGATGCGGCGGACCAGCCAGTCCTCGAGCCGCAGATCGTCGGCGAGCCCGCGAAACAGCGTCTGGCAGAGATGGACGTGGGCCTGGATCAGACCGGGAATGATCAGGCACCCGCTGCAGTCGCGCACCTGCGGGCGATGGAGCCGCTTCGTTTCGTCCTTCCGTCGTGCCGTCGCCTTTTCGATTCGGTCGATCCTGCCGTCCCGCACCGTCAGGTCTGCCCGCTCCGCGTGCCATCCACCATCGTGGAGCAGCACATCACCGCCGGCGAGGACCAGCTCGGGAGGCTTAGCCTGGATGGCGCTCAGGTCGTGATCCGGGGCTGGGTGCTCGTGCTGTCGTCGGGCAGATCGAAGTAGGCGCGCAGCTCGTCCATCAGGTCCTCGTCCGCGTACACGCCGGTGAGGATGCGCTCGGGGCCGCCAGGCTCGATGAGGAGGTAGCCGTAGGGATAATCGAGGCCCGAGAGCAGGATGGTGCGGCGCTTGCTGTCGGGCGTCGACACATACACGGTGTCGGCGTTGGTGGCGAGCAACTTGATCCCGCTCGCCTCCAAGGCGGGGGCAACCTGCTCCGTGTAGTATTTTAGGTCGTCGAAGGTGTCCGTCCGGTCGTCCGTGGCGAGCGTGTCCGCGGCGCGCAGCCAGAAGATCACGACGCTCGGCTCCGTAATCACGCGCGGGATGAGCAGGGTGCTATCGACGGACCCGTGCGGGACGAGCCGCGCGAGATCCGTCGAGTCGCCTCGAGGCGTCCTATTGCCGGACCAGCGGATCTGACACGACCCCAGGGACAGGAGCGCGATCATCCAGATGACGGGCCTCATGCCGGGAAATATATTCAGCCGATGAACGACAGCCCGGCGCCTGCAACGCCCGCCTCCCGCGCACGGACGCCCGTGCGCCGTCACCACTGGATCGTCCGGCTCACGCATTGGATGACCGTCGTGCTGCTCGCCGGCATGATCGCGAGCGGCCTTCAGATCTATGAAGCGTACGCCCGGTTCGGGAACCGCGGTGGCCCGTTCCTCCCGAGCCCGTTCGACGGCACGCAGTTCCCGCACTGGAGCAGGCTGGGCGGGTGGCTGGCGGGCGCCCTCAATTGGCACTTTGCGCTCGCGTGGCCGCTCGTTACGTTCGGCCTGTTGTATCTCGCGTACCTCGTGAAGAGTGGCGAATGGCGGTCCCTATTGTTCCGGCCCCGCGACGTACCGGGCGCCGTGCAGATGGTCAGATACTACCTGCGCCTGCGCCGAGACCACCCGCCCCAGGGAAAGCACAACCCGCTGCAAAAGCTCGCGTACACGAGCGTAATCGTACTGGGGGCACTCGCGGTGCTCACCGGATTCGCCATCTACAAGCCGACCCAGCTTAGCTGGCTCACCGCTTTGTTCGGCGGTTTTCAGGCCGCGCGCTACTGGCACTTCTGGATCGTTTGGATCTTCGTGGGCTTTACAATCACCCACATCATCCTCGTGTTCGTCGTGGATCCCGCGTCTTTGCGCGCGATGCTCACCGGCTGGTACCGTGGACGATTCCCTAGCAGTGATTCCGATGTCCGAGCGCCTTGATCGCCGTCGTTTTCTGAGGCTCGCCGGCGGTGCCTCCGCCGCCTCGCTGATGGTCGCGTGCGGATGGGACGGCGGCCGTCTCGTTCGTCCGGCGCTACTCGATTGGAGCCGCGTGAACGACTGGGTGGGCGAGAAGATATTCTTCTCTCCCACCAGGCTGGCACGGACGTACGACCCCGCCGAGCGGAGCGCGATGCTCCCGAGCTACTTTATCTCGGACATGACGCCCATGCTCTCCGATCCCCGCGCGTGGCGGCTGCGGGTGGACGGCATGGTGGCGCAACCACTCGACCTCTCGCTCGACGATCTGATGGCGCTGCCGCGCGCGTCGTATACCGTGAAGCACCATTGTGTGGAGGGGTGGTCTGCGATCGCCAGCTGGCACGGCGTGCCGGTGTCGGCGATCGTGGAGCGGAGCCGCCCGCTCGCGGGGGCGCGCTTCATCGACTTCGTGTCCTTCGACGCCGGGTACTCGAACGGCTGGGATCTCGCGAGCGCCATGCACCCGCAGACGATTCTCGCGTACGGTATGAACGACAATCCGCTCCCGCCCGCGCACGGCGCTCCGTTGCGGCTCTACTCGCCCACCAAGCTGGGCTACAAGCTCACCAAGTACCTGGTATCGATGACGTTCACTGACAAGCGACCGGGCGGCTATTGGGAGGACCAGGGGTATCCCTGGTTCGGGGGGATCTAGCCGATCGCTGCCAGCGCATCGTGCATCTCCGCGGCGGTCTGATACCTGTTTGCCGGCTCTTTCGACATCGCTCGCTGAATCGCGCCTGCCAGTGACTCGGGCACATCGGCGTTGAGCCGTCGTGGATCGGGCGGCGCTTCCTCGAGTTGCTTTGCGATCAGCGCGTACATCGTGTCCGCCTCGAACGGCACCCGCCCCGTGAGACACTCGAACAGCACCACGCCGGCGGAGTAGAGATCGCTGCGCGGGTCGAGCTCCATACCGGAGAGCTGTTCGGGCGACATGTACTCCGGTGTGCCGATCGACATGCCCTCCTGCGTCAGCCCCTGGTCCGTGGCGCGGGTCGCGAGCCGGGCGATGCCGAAGTCCATCACCTTGAGGAACCCGCTCGGCTCGACCACGATGTTCTGGGGCTTGATGTCGCGATGGATGATGCCCTGCTCGTGGGCCACCTCGAGGGCGCGACACAGCTGCTTGCCGATCGTCAAGGTCACCGGGACCGGGAGCTGACCCCGGCCACCGATCAATTGCTTCAAGGACGTGCCCTCGACGTACTCCATGGTGAGGTAGTACGTCCCGTTCACCTCACCCAGATCGTACGTGCGCACCACGTTGCGGTGAGCGATCTTGCGCGCCAGACGGATCTCCTGCTTGAAACGCTCCAGGGCGACGCCGTCGCCTGCGAGCGATTCGGGTCGGAGGGTCTTGATCGCCACCGCTTCCTGCAGCTCCCGATCGAACGCCCGATACACGACGCCCATCCCCCCAGTCCCCAGGACCTCCTTGATATCGTAGCGATTCGCGAACAGGGACCCCGGCCGGAGCAGGGTGCCCGCGGAAGCGAGGGACGGGCGCGGGGTCTTGATCTGCTCTGTCGAGGCGGCCCCGTGGGCAGACATCATGTACTCGACCAGATCGGCTTTTTCCTTCAGGTCGGCCACGAGGCTCTTGAACGCCCGGGCCAGCATGCCGATCTCGTCACCGCTCGATACCTCGACGTCCACGGTGTAATCGCCGTCTTGCACGCGCCGGGTGGCGAGCGCCAGCCGGCGGATCGGGCCCGCGATCTGGCGCGCTAGAACGTAGGCCGAGCCAAGCGCCAGGAGCAGGCCCAGGAACACCGCGAAGCCGATGGTGCGCTGCAGCGCGCGGAACGCCGCCAGCTCCCGGTCGTGCGAGCGAAACGCCACGAAGCCGCCGAACGCGTCGCCGCCCGCCGAGCGGATCGGACTCGCGAGCCCGATCAGGGACTCTCCCTCCACGGTCGCCTTGAGCTCCGTCCCGGCCGAGTCGTGCGCCAGCGCACCCATCGCGCCGGTGTCGGCCGCGAGCGCGGGCTCGACCGCCTCCCGCGGCAGCGTCGTGCCCACGATGTACGGGTGGTTCAGCGTATCGAGGGCGAAGAACACCACGTCCGTGGTGGTCGCCTGCTTGATCTCCAGCGCCAGGGTGTCGTCGATCGCGTACGCGGCGACCAGGGCCCCCTGGGGCGTGGCCGTGGGCGACGCGCGCAACGGCACCGCGACAGCCATGAAGAGCTTGCGGCGGCGCTCATCCAGCCAGGCACCGCTGGTCTGGTCGCCCGATAGCGCATTGGCGATGAGGGCTCCGCGGGACAGGTCGATGTCCGACTCGGCGGGATAGTCCGTGCGGGCCACGAGAATGCCGCGCTCGTTGGTGACGAGCACCCACGCCGCCTCGAGCAGATGGCGATACTCCTCGGCCTGGTCCAGGACGTTGCTCCGCTCGGACGCCTTGAGCAGCCGCTCGCGGAACTGAGGCACCTCGGCCGACACGGCGCTCATCCCGGCGAACGTCGCGGTTCGCCCCGTCAGGAAGGCCCGCACGCCGCGCCGGACCCCCGCGAGCGCACGCCGGATCGACTCGTCGGCGGTGCGGTTGGCCGAGAGCGACGTGAGGCCGAGCGTGATGCCCAGCACACCCACGACGGAGAGCGTAGCGGCGATGAAGATCTTGGCGCCGAGCCCGAACCGAGCGGTTCTAGTAACGCTCGCGTCCGGCATTGGTCGGATAGTCTTTACCGTACTTGTTCTTGTGGGGCACCCAATGGAAGCCGCGGGCGTCGAGCTGGAGCTCGATCCCGGATACGCCGGCACCAGTGACCCGGACTTCCTGGGTGACCTGGGGACTCCGTTCGTGCCAGGCGTGGAGCACGTAGCGGCCCGGCGCGACGTCGTCGATCGAGAAACTCCCATCCGCAGCGGGTTGGGTGAAATACCGTCCCGCCATCACCTGCACGAACATCACCATTCGAGGATGGACGTTGCAGAAGACCCGCGTCAGGCCGGCTCCGGCGAATGTCCACCCCCGGGCCTCGCCGCGCCCGTACTGCCCGAGATCGAACGGATTCGGGTCGGACGCCGAGAAGACATTGTGATCGAAGGGATCGTGGTTCAGAAACCGGACGGTCGAGCCTGCCGGCACCACCACCACGCGTGGCACGAACTCCTTGTCGTTGATCGCCACGTCCACGGTCATCGGCCGCGCCACCGGGGTCTGGGCCTCGAGGTACACCACGGCGGCCCCCAAGTCTCGGGACGGCCCGCCACCCTTCTCGAGCAGCGTGACGCGGCCGGTAACCCGGCCCCCGCCCTGCCCGGCGCCGCGACGCGCCACGACGATGCAGCTCACACCCACCAGCAGCGCGACCCACCGCTTCACTCGGCTCGTTCCCCTTTGCGCTCGGAGCGTTGCAGCTTACTGTAGTCGTACCGAAACCGCCAGGAGCCCAAGATGCGCGCCACGCTCCTCGTCGCGCTGGTGGCAGTCGCGCTGCCGCTCACGGCGCAGACGCCTCCATCGCCTCCACCTCCACCACCACCGCCACCGACCGCGCCTGCGCCGCCCGCCGAAGCCAAGCGAACAGTGGAATTCACGGGCCTGGTGCTGGTGAACGGCTTCTTCACCAACGCGCGCGTGAACAACGTCGACGTCCCCCAGTTCGTCGACACGCTCGCGCCGGCGGGCGCGGCCGGCGGGACGATTCGCCAGACGCGACTCGGCGTGTTCGTCACCGACCCCGACGTCCTGCACGGGACCTTTTCCGGTGAGGTCGACGTCGACTTCTACGGCGGTCAGCAGCCATCCACCGGGGGGCGCACGTTCCCGCTGCTCCGCCTGCGGCGCGCTGTCGGCATCGTCTCGTGGGAGCACGCGCAGCTCTTGTTCGGCCAGGAGTCACCCCTCGTGGCGGAGAGAAGCCCACGCTCGCTCGCGTCGGTGGGGTTCCCCGACTTCGCGGGGGCGGGCAACCTGTGGCTGTGGCTGCCGCAGTTCCGCGCCACGCTGGAGCAGGGCTATAGCCTGCGTCTCGCCGAGCAAATAGCCGTGCTCGCCCCGACTGCGGGAACCGCACAGGGGCTCTTCAACACGCAACCGGACTCAGCCGAGCGGAGCCGCCGTCCCTACCTCCAAGCCCGCATCCGTCTGGCCTGGGGACCGACCGACGACCCCAGCGAGATCGCGGTCGGCGGCCATCTCGGCTGGCTCGCCGCGGCCGACAGCTTCTTCCAGTCCCGGGCGGTCACCGCGGATGCGCGCGTCAAAGTCGGCCCGGTCGAGATCATCGGCGAGGGGTTCACCGGAAAGGCGCTCGCGGGGTTGGGCGGCGGCGGGATCGGGCAGAACTTTGGGCCCACGGGCGCGGCCGTACGCACCAAGGGCGGTTGGGGTCAACTCAACGTGCGGCCCAAGCCGATGGTGATGTTCGGGGGCGGGTGCGGCCTCGACGACCCGGACGATCGAGACCTATCGGATGCCGTCGGGAATCCGCAGGGCCGTCTCAAGAACTTCGTCTGCGAGGGGCACGTCGAGCTACGGCCGCCCGGGCCGCTCGTTTTCGGCTTCGAGTTCCGAAGGCTCGAGACCACCTACCCGAGCGGCAAGTTCACCGCCAACCACCTGAATCTCGCCGCGGGTTACCGGCTTTGAGCTGTTACAGCGACTTCAAGTACTCCACGAGGTCGCGTTTCTCCTGTTCGCTCAGGCCCAGCTTGAGCAAGCCGTCATAGTGGTTCACGACCTCGAGTAACGTCACAAAGCGACCGTCGTGGTAGAAGCCGCTCTTCTGGTGCGACCACAACCCGGCCAGTGGTGCGGTCCGATACATGTGGGTCGGCGAGCGGTCGGCCTGCCACGCGTCCACACCGACCTCGGCGGGCGCGTGCAGATTGTTACCGGGTTCGGTGAACAGCGGTGGGACGTGGCAGCTGGCGCATTTCGCTTTGGTGTCGAACAGCGTTTTCCCGCGCCCTGAAGCGACCTGATCGAACGAGCCGTCAGGTGCCTTTGGCGCCGGGATCGAGAGCTGATAGAAGTGGAGGGCGGCAAGTTTCGCGGTCAGCTGATCGGGCTTCCCCCGCATGTCGTGCGAGCCACTCCGCGCCGAGACCGGGTACTGGTCGGTGCGGGCGAGGCGCGCATCGAAGAACGTCCCTGACCCGTGCATCTCGGTGGCGCCCACGTAGGCATTCCAGTACGGGACCGACCCGAACCCGGTCCAGGTGTGGAGGTTGACCCCCGCGAGGCCGAAGGCGGGCGGGATCAACGTGCCAGCCTGCTTGCCGTCGGGGCGAAAGGCCTTGCCGTCCTTGTCGAGCTCGGCGTCAAAGCGACCCGGTCCCCAGCTCGCCAAGACCTTCTTGACGGTCGCTTCGTCCACGCCCAGGAGATCGGTGAATGGCTTGAGGTTCGGCGCGAGCGCCACGATGGCCCCGACGTTCAGATCACGATTAGCCCACCCGTCCAATCGCCGACCGATCCCGGGTGCCAGCGCGTCATCCACGGTGGAGTGACAGAAGGCACACTGGATGCCAAGCGACCGCACGTCGCCGGCAGCGTTGAAAAACGCGGTCACCCCGACGACGCCGTTGAGCTTTAGCAGTGCCAACGTCGTCCCAGGATCGTCGAGGTTGACTTGACCCGCCTTCAGCTGCTGCTGCAAGGCGGGTGGAAGAGCGTCGAGGTCTACTTTGAGTCCGACGGCAAGCGCGGTCTTCGGGCTCACCCCCGGCCCGACGCCGCCGTGCTTCTCGCCGGCGATGGCCTTGTGTAGCTGGAGCGCGTCGCCCCAGAACGCTTCGTCGCCGAACGTGTCGAACCGGAAGATCCGCCGCCCGTCCCGCACCATCCGATCGGCATTGTCTTCAATCGTTTTGTCGAACCCCGAGGGCGCGGCGCCGTTCGAGTGAGGCAAGCGGCGAGTGCCCAGCAGTACGAGGGCGGCGAACGCGATACCGGCTGAGAGCGCGAGTTTCGAGCGGGAAAGACTTTGCATGGCCGTCCTCCTGCGAGCGCACAGGCAAGAGATGAGCGTGACAGGTGGTGCTGCTTGCAGAGATGACGTCCTCGACCACCGGGATGGATGCCGCAGTGTGAAAGGGAACGGTCAGGCCGGAAGGCGGCCCTTCAGATCTTTCGCACCGAACGGCCCGGGCTCCGCGATCAACGATCGCGCATGATCCACCTGGCCCCACGTGTTCCACAGGAGCACGCCGCGCACGCGACCGGCCTTGAGATAGTAAACCACCCCTTCGCGGAACGGCTGCTTCCAATCGGCGACGGTCTCGAGCCGCGCGTCCACGTCGCCCACGGCCTCGTAGCCGAGATCGAAAAGATCAGAGTAGAAGAAGGGGATGTGGTGATACGGGGTGGCCTTCCCCGCCATGTTCAGTCCCGCGACCCGCCCCATCGTGTTGGCATTGTCCTCATGCTCCACCCGCATCCGGGTGCCCAACGCCGGGTTTACGAAGTTGGCCACGTCGCCGGCGGCGTAGACGTCCGGGTGACTCGTGCGACAGAACTCGTCCACCACGATGCCGTTCTCAACGTCGAGCCCCGCCTCCTCGGCGAGCTCCACGCTGGGCAAAATGCCGAGACCGGCGACCACGACTTCCGCGACGAGCTCGCCGCCGGTGGTGGTTCGCACCACGCAGGAGCCTGCCCGCGGTTCGATTCCCGCCGTCCCCTCGCCCATCCGCATGGTCACGCCCTGCTTCCGGTAATAGTCGACCAGAAACGCCGACAGGTCTGCGGGAAACACGCGTGCACCGACCCCCGCCTCGGGCACGAGCATCGTGACGTTACGGCCGTTCATGCGAAGTGCCGCGGCGACTTCGCTGCCGATGAATCCCCCGCCCATGACGGCGAAGCGCACGTCGTGCTCCGCCAGGGCACGCAGGCGGCGGTAGTCATCGACCGTGCGGAAGTAGATGATCTGGTCCGTCTTGAGCGGCAGGCGTCGCGGCGAGCCGCCGGTCGCGAGCAGGAGCTTCTTGAAACGATACGTGGTTCCCCGATCATCGGTCGCACTGTGCGCGCGGGGATCGATGGCCGTGACCCGTCGACCCGTAAGCAGGGTCGCGCCGGTCTCCGCCGTCTTGCGCCAGATCTTCTCCTCGGGCTCGCCCTTCCACAGGGCCTTGGAGAGCGGGGGACGGT
>Ga0307472_100000379_pt1 | contig 15087 bp, 12 predicted proteins | sample atmos_gasesAM5C__2_FD_204582 | JGI IMG/M metagenome (GOLD analysis project Ga0307472, IMG submission 204582) | Hardwood forest soil microbial communities from Morgan-Monroe State Forest, Indiana, United States - atmos_gasesAM5C_05 | ecosystem: Environmental > Terrestrial > Soil > Temperate...
CCACCTTCGGTTCTTGGCGAGCCGAAATCGCCATGCATAAAATGCTAAGTGGTTGAATGCTTACTATTTGTATTTCTGACGCCACAAGTCAGTAGTTTATTTAACTTAAAGTATTAGTGTGCATGGTCGTCTGAATAAAGAGAGAGAAGTAGACAGAAAATGTATGCTTGGATGAGGCAAATTGCTACTTCGAATAAAATGTAACCTACAGTGGTTGTAATTAGTATAATTAGTCCCGTAATGGAATTAAATCATGCTGCTGCACAGTAAATTCCAATGAGACCGAGCACGATGTGGCCTGCTCTTATATTTGCTGCTAGTCGAAATGAGAGGGTTATTGGTCGCACGGTTACTCTAGTGGTTTCGATTAGGACGAGAAATGGGTTTAGTCAATCTGGTGCTCCGTCTGGAAGAAAGTGTGCGATTGATTTTTTGATTGATTTGAAGAATCTAGATAGTATTATAGCTAATCATAATGGGAGGCCGAAAATTAGTGTAAAGATTAAGTGTCTTGATGTACTAAAGAAGTATGGGATAAGACCTAGTAAATTGATTGTAATGATGGAGAAGAAGAGTGTTGTTACAGTTTGACTTATTCCTTTGAGGTTATTTATAAATGTTCGGGCAAGTTGTGAGTAAATGATTATGATAAATGGAGCTATAATTGAATTGGCACGTGATGATGTAGTTCAAAAAGTTAGTTGAGTTATAATAATTAGAGTTATATTTATTATTATGAATATTCTTATAGATGGATTAAGGGAGTTAAATCTATATGGATCGAAGGAGGAGAAAATGTCTGGTATCATTCAAAACATGGACTATCCATTTATAACTTTGAAGGTTATTAGTTTATTTAACTTAATGTTTTGGTTTATGTTTTTAGTAGATTATCTCATGAAGTTGATAGAATGGGGGTTAGGATGTAGAATATAAAATAGATAACTGTAAATGATTGCCCGATGATGATGAATGGGTCTTCTACTGGTCGGCCACCGATTCATGTTAGAATTAATCATGATGCTGTTAAGATTCAGAATATGATTTGGTTTAGAGGGTAGAATATTATTCCAGACTTATTGTTGGTAGATGTGAGTGGTAGAATAAATAGAATTAGTAGTGCTGCAAATAGAGCTAGTACTCCACCTAATTTGTTAGGAATAGATCGAAGAATGGCATACACTCATAGGAAATATCACTCTGGTTTAATGTGGATAGGGGTTACTAGGGGGTTTGCTAGGAGGAAGTTTTCAGGATCTGTTAGGAGATTTGGGGCAAATAGAACAAGTGATATAAATAAAGTTAATGCAATGATGAAACCTAATGCGTCTTTAGTTGAATAGTAAGTGTGGAATGGTACTCGATCACTGTTGCAGTTGATTCCTAAGGGGTTGTTTGATCCTGTTTGATGTAGGAATACTAGGTGAAGAAATGCTACGGCAGCTACGATAAATGGTAAGACGAAATGAATGGCAAAAAATCGGTTTAAAGTTGCGTTATCTACGGCGAATCCTCCTCATATTCATTCTACGAGAGTTTTTCCGATGTATGGGATAGCTGAGAATAAGTTTGTAATAACTGTTGCACCTCAAAATCTTATTTGTCCTCAAGGGAGAACATATCCTATAAAGGCTGTTGCTATGGTTAGAATGAATAGGATTACTCCAATGTTTCATGTTTCTATTAATTTGAATGAGCCGTAGTAGATTCCTCGTCCGGTGTGGATATATAGAAATAGAAAGAATATTGATGCTCCGTTAGCGTGAATAGATCGGATAATTCATCCGTAGTTTACGTCTCGAGAAATGTGGGCCACTGATGAGAATGCAAGGTCAATGTGGGATACGTAGTGTATAGATAGGAATAGGCCTGTTACAATTTGAATAATTAGGCATATACCTAGGAGTGATCCATAGTTTCATATAATAGAAATGTTGTTTGGTGCAGGAAGATCAATTAGTGCATTGTTGATGTGTTTAATGATTGGGTGAGATGTACGGATAGGTTTAAACATATTTGTTGTTGAATGGTCGAAGGGGTCCTTTTGTGTTGATAGTTAGTTTTACTACAATGATTATAGTTAGTAATAGAATTAGAGCTAGTATAATTAAGCTAGATGTGTTTGATTTAATGTAGAATATGTTGGATTGGATAGAGTAAAGAGGGGACGGAATAGTTTTTATTGAAGATAGGTATGATAAGATAAATAGGATGATGAATGTAGATATTATTATGATGGTTATAGATAATATGTTAATGGTTTGATTAGGTGTTAGTGATACAAAATAGGAGAATATTACTAGTATTCCCCTAATGTAAATTAGGAAGATTAGAAATGCAATTCAAGATGATATAGAATATGAGAATAGGATAGCTACAGATAGTGCTATAAATAGAATTGAGATTCCTATTGATAGAGGGTTTATTATTATAAATATGTTTATAGCTAGGGAGGAGATTATTAGGATGAAAATTGTGGTCATTTATAATCATGAGTATTGCACTCATTCTTTAAACATCAAAAGTTTATGTGCACTATACACTATTTTATAATTTATATAAAAATATTTTTAGGCTCTCCATCAGTAGATGCATAGGTATAGGCAAATTCATACTACGTCTACGAAGTGTCAATATCATGCTGCCGCTTCGAATCCAAAATGGTGATTAGTTGAGAAGTGGTGTGAGATAGCTCGATTTAAGCAGACTAGAAGGAATGTTGAACCAATTAATACGTGTGCTCCATGGAAGCCTGTGGCTACGAAGAATGTGGATCCGTAAACTCTGTCAGCGATTCTAAATGATGCTTCTATGTATTCTCCTGCTTGAAGGAATGTGAAATAGATTCCTAGGGCTACAGTGAGGATAAGGGCTTGAATTGTATTAGTTCGCCTTTGTTCAAGAAGACTGTGGTGAGCTCAAGTTACGGTTACTCCTGATGCTAAGAGAACGGCTGTATTTAGAAGAGGGACTCTAAATGGATTAAGAGGTGTAATTCCTGTAGGGGGTCATGCACATCCTAGTTCTGGTGTTGGTGATAATCTTCTATGGAAGAAGGCTCAGAAGAAGGCGAAGAAGAATAGTACTTCTGATGTGATGAATAAGATTATCCCTCATCGAAGTCCTTTAGTTACGTATGTGGTGTGGTGGCCGAGGTATGTTGCTTCGCGAATTACGTCTCGTCATCATTGAATTATGGATAAGATAATAATTGCTGTTGCTAAGTATAGGCATCATATGCCGTGGTTGTGGAATCATCTAGCAATTCCGATGGCTAGGGAGAAGGCACCAATAGATGCAGTTAGGGGTCATGGGCTATATTCTACTAAATGAAATGGTTGGCGGATCATTTATAATCTTTAGGATTTAAACTGTTTACTTGGAAGGTAATTGTACTTATTTATACTAAGATTATATAAGGGGGTTTATCCATAAATAAATTTACAGTTTATTGCTTAATTCGGCCACCTTATAATCATTTTCAAGAATTAGTTGATTTGTGGGAGGATGATGACTTTGTTGGGAAAGAAGCTGATTGATTTCATCATTGAATAGATGATAAAATTAGAAGAATAAATCAGAAAGAGGTGAGTGCTATAATTCAGTTTATGGGGGAAAGGTGAGGCATTATAAAATCACCATTGGTTATTAGGCCTTGACAAGGCCTTGTTATTATATATTAACTAGATTTTAAGTTGTAAGATTCAATTCATTTAGTGAATGATTTTAGGTTTACTGATTCTAGGGAAATTGGTATAAATGAGTGATTTGCACCACAGATTTCTGAGCATTGACCGTAGAATACTCCGGGTTGATTGATTGTAAATCCTAGCTGATTAAGTCGACCTGGAACTGCATCTACTTTTACTCCTAGCGCAGGAATGGTTCATGCGTGAATTACGTCTGCTGCTGTTACTAAAACACGAATTTCAAGTATTATGGGAAGAACAATTCGATTATCTACTTCTAGTAGTCGATAATCTCCTACTGATAGATCTGATTGTGGAACTATGTATGAGTCAAATTCGATGTCGGCGAAATCTGAGTATTCATATCTTCAGTATCATTGGTGGCCGATCGCTTTAAGGGTAATTCTTGGTTGACTTACTTCATCTGTAAGGTACAGTAGACGTAGTGAGGGTAAAGCTAAGAATAGGAGAATAATAGCAGGAAGAATAGTTCAGATTGTTTCGATTTGTTGAGCTTCTATGAGATATCGGTTTGAGTATTTATTGATTATTAAGGTATATATAGCGTATCTTACTACTGTTAATACTAAAGTTAGAATAATTAGAGTGTGGTCGTGGAATGAAATAAGTTGTAATATAATTGGAGATGCTGCATCTTGGAATAAAATTTGACCTCATGTCATACTAAGTGAGCTTATAAAAGCACAGGCCTAATTAACAAATAGGTGCCATTTGGCGTTCACTTATAGTTAGAGATAATTACTCCTGTTTCTTCTAGATTATGGAATCCTAGTGGGAGAGTTTCGTGTCATTCTATAGATGATGGTATGTGGAGGCTGGAGATTACTCTGCGTTGTGAAGAGAAGGCTTCTCATAAGATAAAGATGAAAAATATTAGAGCTGTGAATGATAGGAGGGATCCTATAGAGGATACTACGTTTCATATTATAAAGGCGTCAGGGTAGTCAGAATATCGTCGTGGCATACCTCTAAGTCCTAGGAAATGTTGTGGGAAAAATGTTAAGTTTACTCCGATAAATATTATGAAAAATTGGGCTTTAGTTCATCGTGCGTGAAGTGTAAGTCCTGTGAATAAGGGGAATCAGTGAGTAAATGCAGCAAATATGGCGAATACAGCACCCATTCTTAGAACATAGTGAAAGTGAGCTACTACATAATATGTATCATGAAGAATAATGTCAAGAGATGAGTTTGAGAGAATAATTCCCGTAACACCACCTGTAGTGAATAAGAAAATGAATCCTAGGGCTCATAGTATTGGAGCTGAGTATTTTACGTGAGATCCGTGAATTGTAGCTAATCATCTAAATACTTTAATTCCAGTTGGGACAGCAATAATTATTGTAGCGGCTGTGAAGTAGGCTCGTGTGTCTACGTCTATGCCAACAGTGAATATGTGGTGAGCTCATACAATGAATCCTAGGACGGCGATTCCTAATATAGCGTAGATTATACCTAGTGAGCCAAATGATTCTATTTTAGATCTATAGTGTGTAACAATATGGGAGATTGCTCCAAATCCTGGGATAATAAGAATATACACTTCTGGATGTCCAAAGAATCAGAATAGGTGTTGATATAGAATTGGGTCTCCTCCTCCTGCTGGATCGAAAAATGAAGTATTAAGATTTCGGTCTGTTAGGAGTATAGTAATTGCTCCAGCTAGTACGGGTAGTGAAAGTAGAAGTAGGACTACTGTAATGGTTACTGCTCATACAAATAGGGGAATTCGTTCTAGTTGAAGTCCTTGTCATCGTATGTTAATTACTGTTGAAATGAAGTTAACTGCACCTAAGATGGAAGATGCACCTGCTAGATGAAGGGAGAAAATGGCTAGATCAACTGAAGGTCCTGCGTGAGCTATATTTCTAGCTAATGGAGGATATACGGTTCACCCTGTGCCGGCACCTTTTTCTACAGCTGCTGATGATAGTAGAAGTATAAGAGATGGGGGTAGCAGTCAGAATCTTATGTTATTAAGTCGTGGGAATGCTATGTCTGGGGCTCCTAGTATAAGTGGTAAAAGTCAATTGCCAAATCCGCCAATAAATACTGGCATTACTAGAAAGAAAATTATAAGGAATGCGTGAGCAGTAACAATTGTATTATATAGTTGATCTCTTCCGAGGAATGAGCCTGGTTGTCTTAGTTCAATTCGAATGAGGAGGCTTATTGCAGCTCCTATTATACCTGCTCAGACTCCTAGAATGAAGTATAGTGTGCCAATGTCTTTGTGGTTAGTAGAGAATAGTCAGCGCATAATTATATTATGATTAGTGGGAGTATGGAGATTGATATAGTGGCGATAATTGTAGGTAATTTTATAGGAAGTTTGTTTGTTATTAAGTTTATGTTAGATAAATTTATAGAAAGGATTGAGTTAAATAGAATATTTATATAGAAGTATATGTTTATTATGGCCCCTAAGATTATAAGAGTTAGTATTAGTGGATATTGTTGACATAGTGAGTAGATTGTTAATCATTTTGGGATAAATCCTGTAAAGGGAGGTATACCTCTTAGTGACAGAAGTATAATTGGGATAATAATTTGTATGGTTGGTGATATGGAATTTAATTTATTGAATTGGGAGTTGTGTTGTTGATTGGTTTGATTAATAAGAATAAATAAAGGAATGATGATGGATGAATATATTAGGTAATATGTGATGGTTATATGTGGTTTGAGAATGGTTAGCATTCTTGTTATTCATCCTATATGGGTAATTGATGAGTACGCTATAATTGTTCGTAGGTGAGATTGGTTTATTCCTATTATTCCTCCTAGAAGTGCATTTATTGTTGCAATAATTATAATGAATGTTGGTGCTGTATTGTGAAGGATAAAGGCTAAAATGACTAGGGGTGCTAGTTTTTGTCAGGTTGCTAGAATTGTACAGGCTGATCAGGATATTGATGTTATCACGGAGGGGAACCAGAAATGGAATGGTGCTATTCCTAGTTTAAGTATAATAGCTCCAAGTAGTATTAGGTTTATTTGAGGAATGGATCTTGATGATCAGTGGGCCATTCTTGTTATAAGTATAAGTCTCGATCCTATAGCTTGTGCTATGAAATATTTGATTGCTGCTTCTGTTTCTTGGTTGGATTTGGAGTTAGTTATTAATGGGATGAAACTTAATATGTTAATTTCTATTGATATTCATAGAAATAGTCAATTTGTGCTGGATAAGGCTATGATGGTTCTGATGATAAGTGAGGATATTGTAAGTAGTAAAAATGGTTTATTTGTGTAAAACATAAAAACGTGGTGATTTGAAGCACCAAACTTAAAGTTAGAAGCTTTAGTTTATCATATACGTTTTAATCTGCTCAATTTAGGGATCCTTCATTTCATTCATGAAGGAGGCCGATAATTAGGATTAGAGTAAAAAGGCATGTATTGATTAATAGGATGGATATGTTGGTGGATATAGATAAGATAGGGATAGGAATTAGTAGCACAATTTCAATATCGAATACGATGAAAATAATAGCTAGTAAGAAGAATCGTATTGAAAATGGGATTCGTGCATTGTGGTTTGGATCAAATCCGCATTCGAAGGGTGATGATTTTTCTCGGTTAGAGATGGATCGTATTGCAGTAATTCATGCAATTAGAAATACAAGGGATGGTAAGATAATTGCAATTAATGATGAAGATAAGATTAGTGTGATTTACTAGAAATTATTAATTATCTTCTGATTAAAAGTCAGGTGCTTATTTAAGCTATCTAGTAATTTGAGATATTGGGTACAAACCATATTTAACGTCATCAGAGTTATCCGTTCTTCCGGCGCAATATCTGTTAAATTAAGAGGATTATGGATAATAGAATGATGGCGGCTAATCTGAATGGAAGAAATCTTTTTCATGTGAGATATATTAAATTGTCGTATCGTATACGGGGGAGAGTTGCACGAATTCAGATGAATAGTGTTGCTAATGCCATAGTTTTAAAGATAAGTTGAAGGTCTATAAAAAGGGGGATTGATCCTATAAATAGAGTTGCAGACAGTAGACTTATGAATAAGATGTTTATATATTCTGCTATAAAAATTAATGCGAATAGACCAGCTCTATATTCTACGTTAAAGCCTGACACAAGTTCTGATTCTCCTTCTGCGAAATCGAAGGGGGTGCGATTAGTTTCTGCGAGGTTTGTAATAAATCATATAATGAATAGTGGTAAAATTATTAATATTATTCATGATAAACATTTTATTATATTTAGGTCTATGGATTTTTGTAGAATAAGAACAGAGAGAATAATGAGAGCTATTGATACTTCATAGGAGATTGTTTGAGCAATTCCGCGTAATGCCCCCAGAAGGGCATATTTAGAGTTGGAGCATCAACCTGCTATAAATGTAGTATATACATTTATACTGGATACACAGAGAAAGTAAAGTGCACCATATATTAAGAATGATGATGGGCTGGAATGTGGAAATAAGATTCATAATATTAAGGCTAAGATTAAACCTAGAACTGGTGCGAATATATATGGTAACATATTTGCTGGTGTTGGGTTTGCTTGTTCTTTTGTAAATAGTTTGATGGCGTCGGCGAAAGGTTGAGGTAGGCCTATAAGTATTACTTTATTTGGGCCTTTTCGTAGTTGAAAATACCCTAGAAATTTACGTTCTATTAAAGTGTAGAACGCTATTGCTACTAGGGCTATTACGTATCTGAGCATAAATGAGATGGAGAAGGAGATCATTATTAAGAGAGTATAACTCATATATAGAGTTTAAATCTATTGCATAAATCTGCCATCTTAATAAAATCTATAAATGAATTGAACATTTATTTATGACTTTCAAGGTCATTTGTTACCTTAACTATAGATTGTAGATGAATGGTTCACCGGTTAAGTGCAAGTTAACTATTCTATTTAAACTAATCTACAAGAAAGTGAATAATAATTCATTTACTGATTCTAAGTCAGTTACATTAATCTGCCAACTTTCTGTATAGTTTATATTTATAGATTTTATATTTATGTTATTTATTTTTTATTTATATTTAATATCTAAAACAGGTCCTTTCGTACTATGTTTTATTTTATTATATTATGGATAGAAACTAACCTGGCTTGCGCCGGTCTGAACTCAGCTCATGTAGAATATTATAAGTTGAACAAACTTTCTTTATATGGCTACTGCGCCATAGAGATATTCTAAGCCAACATCGAGGTGCCAATCCCTATTGTTGATAAGGACTCTGTAATAGGATTAGCCTGTTATCCCTAAGGTAGCTTGATTCGGTGATCTAATTTAGGATCATTAATTTGATTTGTATATCTTAATTTAAAAGGATGATTTGTTCCTTGGTTGCCCCAACCTAAATGTAAAATATGGTGTATTTATAAATTAAAGCTCTATAGGGTCTTCTTGTCCTTTAATATTATTTAAGCTTCTTCACTTAAATATTAGTTTATATAATTTTGAGAAAGAAAGGTCTTATTTCGTTACCCCGTTCATGCTAGCCTACAATTAATAGGCAAGTTATTATGCTACCTTTGCACGGTTAGGGTACCGCGGCCGTTTAAAAATTTTCACTGGGCAGGAGATTACTTTATATGGTGATGCGTAAAGCAATGTTTTTGGTAAACAGTCGAAATAGATGTTGCCGAGTTCCTTTTTCAAATAAATACAAGTGGGAAATTTTTGTTTATTGATTATTTGTATTTGTTTAGACTTAATACTTGTTTTTACATAAAATTTATAATGAATATAGTTTTATTATAATTTCCTTTATTTGGTTCATTGATTAGTAGAATGTATTATGGTTTAATTTACTGTAACGTAATTTTGGTTGCTGTTTATAGGCATACTATAATAATTTTTGAAGGTTAATGGAATAAAATAATATGGCTTGTCCTATATTATTTAAAATATAAGTCTGTTATAGATTTATTTTATTAATGTATAATGCTCAAGGAAAGCCAGCGATATTCTAATGCGGTAGGTATGTAGCCTCTTAATTTATATATAATAAAAATTTTGCCACATTTATTACTTAGTTCTTAACATTATAAATTAAGCTCATTTAGAATTCGGGTTTATTTATAAAATGTTAAATTGTAAAACCATGATGCACAAGGTACATTTTGTAAAAATTACTTGTTTTTATTGTTTGTTCCTTTGAAGTACTGTATTGTTGTAGTGTTGGTTAGTGTATTGTTAAAATTTTTGTAAATTATGGTGTAATTAGTTGATATATTTTTATATTAAGAACAGGTGAGATACCCTCTTTTTAGTGTAAGTAAAATGCATTTATCTATGCTACATTCTTTATAGTTTAAGTGGTTATGTGAGTGGTTGATTAGTTAATATAAGTTTGTGTAGTAAGAATAGATGGATTTCTTCTTTAGATAGACTAATGCATTGTATAGTGTTTTATTCTTACAGACGCAACTTCCGTTACGTTTACTTTGTTACGACTTATCTCGTCTTTAGATGAGAGTGACGGGCGATGTGTACATGTTTTAGAAATTTTTATATTTGTAGTTTATAAATATTACTTTCAAGTCCACCTTTATAACAGTTTTATTGTGTTATGTCGTATTCTTTGTTGAGGTTGTAACCCATTATCTCCTCTTTATAAGCTGCACTTTGACTTGACGTAAAATAGATTGTATTTATTGTAAACTTTCTTTTATAGGTTTACTGGCGACAGCAGTACACAGGCTGATGTTCAATAAGAGGTTGGATTTTCGTGGAGTATCGAATTAAGAAACAGGTTCCCCTGATTATATAAAAACACCGCCATATCCTTTGAATTTTAATCAGTTGATTTTATTATCCGGCATATTGTTAGGTCTTAAATAGAAGGGTATCTAATCCTTGTTTTTGGTTAAGATTTTATGAATTTGATGATATTATAATTTATGAGACAGAACTATTATGTATTGTACCACTGGATAGTATTTAAATTTATATGAATGTTTCATTTAGCCTTATATTATTTACTTCAACTTATTGTCTAACCGCGGCGGCTGGCACAATTTTTGCCAGTTGGTAAAATTAATGCCACTACTCTATGTGAAATTTAGTAGTTTTATGTACTGTGAATGGAATGGTAAATATTTATTTGGTTTATGTGTTAAACTTACATGTACAGGACATAATTAATGTAAATATGTTAGCCAGAATCAAACTAATAGTAAGAGAGATTATCTCTTTTTTGGGGTATGGGCCCACTAGCTTGAATAGCTTATCTTACTGTGAGATAAAAGTATATATTTATACGTTTTTAAATTTGCAATTTAATGTTAGAGCTTAACTATTTTATCAGTTTCATACTCTAATTAGTTCTGGTTTAATGATTAATATGACTAGGGGGTAGATGTGAATAGAAAGAACTAACATATCTTTAGGTTTTAGTGTTGATAGAGGGTTTGTATAATTTCTAATTTGTCCGTGTTGTGTTGTTGTATATATATGTAGGGAGTATATAGCTGTAAGAAAGCTCACTATTCCTAATAATGGGGCAAATAGGGCTGACTTAGTTAAGGTTGTTGTGATTAGAGTGATTTCTCTTAATAAGTTGATTGATGGTGGTGCAGCCATGTTAGCGCAGGTGAATAGGAACCACCATATGGTTATAATAGGGTTAATAGTTATTAATCCTTTAGTTAAGAATATTCTTCGTGTATGAGTAATTTCGTAGGAGAGATTCGCCATAATGAATAGGGCTGACGATCTTAGACCGTGAGCTACTATTATTATTAGTCTACCTGTTATTCCTCAAGATGAGTTTGATAGTATGCCGGCTAGCATTAGTCCTATATGACCCACAGATGAGTAGGCAATGAGGGATTTAAGGTCTGGCTGGCGTATACAGATTATACTTGTAATAATTGCTCCCACTATTGAGATTCTTATTAGTATAGTTGATGATACAATTACTATATTTTGATAAATGATTGATATTCGGGCTAAGCCGTATCCACCTAGTTTTAGTAGGATAGCTGCTAGAACTATGGAACCGGCAATTGGAGCTTCTACATGAGCTTTTGGGAGTCATAGATGGGTTGAAAATATAGGAAGTTTTACTAGAAATCCTATTAATGTCATTACTCAGAATATTGATCTTAATGTAAAGAAGGAGGGGAAGGTTAATTCTGAAGTTATTGATATTAGTATGTGATTTGAGAATATGTAGATTGAGCAGAATATAATAAATATGGGGAGAGATGCAGTGATGGTATACAATATTAAATATATTCTTGCTTGAAGGCGCTCTGGTTGATACCCTCATGTCATGATGATCACTATTGTTGGGATTAAAGATGCTTCAAATCAAATGTAGAAGATAATTATATTTGATGCTGAGAAGCAGTTAATTAGGATGATAAGTAGAGTTAGATTTATAATGGAAAATAGTTTTGGGTTATTTTGATTATTAATAATTTTTGATCTTGCTATCATTATTAGGGCCGCGATTAGAATTCTTAGGGTGATTAAGGTTGATGATATGGTGTCAATAGAGGAAAATGACGTGATAGAAGAATTTAGTAAATTTAGTTGAATTAAAATGTTTATTGATGCTAATGTTAAAATAAATAGAGTTGCTATTGTAATTCATCAATAGTGAATATTGTTAGTTAGAAGAATTAGTGCTATAAGGGGGAAGATAATTTTTAACATTTATTAATTGATAGGGATTTAAATATGTCTCTGCCATAGTAACGTGATATTATTACTATTAATCTTAGTCCTAGGCTTGCTTCACATGCGCCAAATGTTAGAAGAATGATTCTTATGGTAGCAATTGGTATATTTGTAATTGTGAGTGATAGAGGAATTATTGCAACTAGTGTTAGTATCATACCTTCTAGGGAGAATAGGGATATTAAGAAGTGATGTCGCTGGATTAAAAGAGTAAATATTATTGCGTAAAACGCTAAGTGAAGAAATAAAATAATTTGAATGTGTGTCATAGAATTGAGGGATACCCATTTAACGACTTACAAGATCGTTGCTTTATACTTAAGCTATCAATTCGTCAGTTTACTTTATAAGAGATTATTGACACCCAAAGTCAAGGTTTTTTTTAAACTATAAACTGGTTATATGATATTTAAATATTTTTTAGGCATGAAAAGTCTATGTGTTATATACACCACATATAAATGTTACGAGACATAGTCAACTTACCAGCTTCAGTGGTGTGCTTTGAGTTTAAGCTACCGTAACTATATATTAAAGATTATTATTGATGTTATTAATGTAATTAGTAAGGTAGCTGATATTGTTAAGTATATGGTCGGTTGTTTAGGGGTTATATTGAGAACAATATTTGATGTTAGGGTCGAGGAGTAGAAAAATCCTTGACCTGATATAATTTCAAATCAGCCTTGATCAACAGTTTTCATATATTGATGTGCGGTAGTGAGTGGCAATTTTATTATGAACTGTGTTGATAGAGGTACTAAGTTTCATATTATACATGATGCATAGTGTAGTATTCTTATTTTTATTCTAGCAGATTTATTTAGGGATATATTACTATTGATTATTCATGCAAACAGAACTCCGAAGGTTACTATTACTAGAGGTATAAGTTTAATTGATGAAGGGAGTATATACATATTGTTAGTCAAGAATGTTGCTCATCTAATAGATCTTCCAGCAATAATTGACATTGTACCTAATAATATTGTTGGTAGAATGATTTTTATTTGTTCTTTAACTTGCATAAATGAGTTGCACAGATTTGGTCCTCATAACACTACCAATCTAAATCGTATTGAGTAGAATGATGTTAAACCCAATCTAAAGAAGGCAACTATTACTATAAATAGATTGTGGTTTATGTTAATAGATGCTTCTATAATTAAATCTTTTGAGTAGAATCCGGCTATGAATGGGAAACCGCACAAGGCTAGGTTAGCTAAGGTAATGCAGGCACTAGCTGTAGGCATTTGGAATAGGAGGTTTCCTATTCAGCGTAAGTCTTGTGTATGTAAGTGTTCATTGATAAATGCTCCCGCACAGATAAATAGAAGCGCCTTGAATAGGGCATGAGTTACTATATGAAAATAAGCTAGGTTTGGCGCGTTTAATCCAATACTTGTTATTATTATACCTAGTTGGCTTAGAGTAGATAGGGCAATAATTTTTTTTATGTCACACTCCGTTGTAGCTCTTAAACCTGCTATAAATATGGTAGATACGGCAATAAATAAGATGATGGAGTTAAAATATGGTAAGGAGTGAAGGAAATTGTAGAATCGGATTATTAAAAACACTCCTGCTGTAACTAGAGTAGATGAGTGAACTAATGCTGAAACTGGTGTAGGGGCTGCTATTGCGGCCGGCAATCAGCTAGAGAATGGTATTTGAGCTCTTTTTGTTATAGCGGCAATTATGATTGCAATTACTTGATATTTTAGTATAGATGACTCTCACATATTAATGATTAATCAGTGTCCTTGATTTAGTGTTCATGCTATAGCTAGTAGTAGCATAACGTCACCGACTCGGTTGGTAAGGGCTGTAATTATACCAGCACCCAGAGATTTAGAGTTTTGATAGTAGATTACTAGGATAAACGAAGTAATTCCTAGACCGTCTCAGCCTAGTAGGAGGATTATAAAATGTGGAAGAAAAATTAGTAGATTTATAGATAGAATAAATAGAAGCACTAGAATTGTAAATCGATTTTGATATTTTTCTCCCGCCATGTAAATTAAGGAAAATCTTAATACATTAGCAGAGATAAATAGGACTGTTATAGCAAATATTATTCCTAGGGGGTCTAGGATAATTGTAAAGATAATAGGGGACTGAGAAATAGATATTAACCTTCATTCTAGAAGAATTGTTTTGTAACTTATTACAATGTATGTAGTGGGTAAGGCTATTATTGAAAATATGAGTCAAATTATTTTATTTGAGAAAGTAAAGATGTTAAATTTTGGGGAAGATGTCATTATATAAATGGAGGTCTCAGGGTCGCGGTTAATGTGTTTTAATTGTTGGGTTTGTCCAACAATCTGCGTTTTTCGGAGACACACCCCTCCGGGGGCCTTATTTTGCCTTCATGAGAATTTATTGACCGCCATTTTTGCAAAAACAGACGAGTTAGCTGTCTATCGACCTAATTGCAGTGATTTTCGGAATAGCGAAAATTTTACCAGTAGGATTCTAGCACTTTAACGCCCGCGGGGGCCCGGCGGCGGCCCAAAAGGGTCATTATTAATCAATAAAATTTCACTAAATGTGATGGCCAAATTCTACGTCGCCGCAAGCATGTACATATAGCCCATAAATTAGCACATCATATTTCAATTTTTTTTAAAAATTTTAAAATTTTATTATATAAATCCTACTAAAATACCACTCACTTGCCGCCGGGCCCCCGC
>Ga0307472_100000380_pt1 | contig 15077 bp, 11 predicted proteins | sample atmos_gasesAM5C__2_FD_204582 | JGI IMG/M metagenome (GOLD analysis project Ga0307472, IMG submission 204582) | Hardwood forest soil microbial communities from Morgan-Monroe State Forest, Indiana, United States - atmos_gasesAM5C_05 | ecosystem: Environmental > Terrestrial > Soil > Temperate...
ATGCCGTCGGCCTTGGGAATTTCATTCTCGCGCGCGTGACGATTTTGCGCCACGATTTCGGTGAGATCGTCCATGTTGTAAAGATAAACGTTGTAGAGCTTGCCTACACCGGAGTCGATATTTCGTGGCAAACCGAGATCCATGAGGAACAATGCGCGATTCGCGCGCTTTTCCATGGCTTGCTCGACGATTTCGCGGCGCACAATCGCTTCTTCAGCGGCCACCGAGGAAACGATGACGTCGGGCACGGGCAGGGCGCGCTCCCATTCCCCCCAAGCCAGCACTTCGCCACCGTATTGTTTGGCCAAGCCATCGGCGCGATCTTTCGAGCGATTCATCACAAACAGCCGTGCAATACCACGGTCTCGCAGCTGCCCAATCACCTGCTCGCCGATGGTTCCGGCGCCCAACACCAGTGCACTGCGCTCGTCCAACTTACCGAAAATGCGCTCGGCCAGCTTCACACCAGCCGAAGCCACGGACATGGGCCGCGTGCCCAATTCTGTTTCTGAGCGCACACGCTTGCCAACTTCGAGGGCGCCCTGGAACAGGCGATTCAGCACAGGCCCCGTAGCGCCTAGCTCGTGAGCGACGCGATAGGCCTCGCGCACCTGGCCGAGGATCTCCGCCTCGCCCAGCATCATGGAATCGAGACCTGCGGCCACCCGGAAGAGATGCCGCACGGCTTCACGGTCGTAGTGGTGATACAACGACGTCCCGAGCACGTCCATGCGCACAGAATGAAATTCGCTGAGAAAGGTCGAAAGGCCGGGCGCGCATTCGCGAGAAGTTTCCGGCGGCACGCCGTACACCTCGCTGCGATTGCAGGTGGAGAGCACGAGCGTTTCCTCGAGAATACCCTTGGAGCGAAGCTCCTCGGAGGCCCGGCGCGCCTGCTCGGCATTGAAAGACACTCGTTCGCGCACCTCAACGGGCGCGGTGCGGTGATTCAATCCGACGAGAACGATCTCCATTTCCGAGGCTTTGTCTCTCCTAAAAGTACCGGTGACTGTGCGAAAGATAGAAATTCACCACGGTAAAACTCAGAAAGACGATCAGAAAATTGAAGACACACAGCTTCGAGGCGCGCGCTCCCCGCCATGCGGTGGTGCGGGCCAGCCAGAAATAAACCGCATAAAGGAGCAGCACGAGCAATGTAATGGCGTATTTCGGGTCATAGAAAGAGTATTTGTTGCTCAGGCGGTCGACCCACAAGAAGCCAAGGGCGGTTCCAATGGTAATGGAAATCAGCCCCACCAGAACGCTTGAACGGCTCATGCGCTCGAGCAGCTCCAGCGGAGGAAGGCGCCACACGACGTTGCCCAGTTTGTGATGGCGCAGCAGGCGTTCTTCCCCCAGGAAAACAAGGCTAAGGACAAAAGAAAGCGCGAAGGCAGAGTAGGCGAGGATACTCAGTGCAACATGCAGGGCGAAAGAAGGTCCATGGGCTTCCGGCGGAGAGAGCTTATCCGCTGGGGCAAGATGGGCAGCCACAAAAAACACCAGGACGAATGGCAAAACCAGAGCTCCCACCGAGCGCTGGCGGTGGTAAAGCTCCAATCCCAAGTAAGTGAGAGCCAACAGCCAGCCAAAGAGCGACATGGAACCGTACAGGTCGTGGTACGGAACCGTGTGGAGACCGCGCGATCTTTCCAGCAAGGCAAAGTAGTGAGTGACGAGCCCCGCGGCAAGCAGCACGGTTCCGAGCCGCCCGGTGAGTGCTTTTCCGGTATTCAAGAAAATTAGATAGAGCACAAAGCTCAGGGCGTAAGCAACGGCTGTCGAGATGAACAGGGTGAAGTGCACTCTTGCACCTAGTGACAAAGAGCCCACACGCGCGGAGACTTGCCCCTTACAGGCAACGGGCGCCGAGCTGGTTTGACGCTTCGAGTATAACTTACAGGACTGGCGACCTGCACAGCGTGACGCCCGTCACAGTACTTGCCGCGGCAAGACCTGCTAAGATGAGCTATCCTTCGACCGGCAGAAAAGGCGACTGGCAGAGAGGACATCACACTGCAAAGCACGGTCAATCGAAAGGACTTATTCCTCCGCGCTTGCCGTGGGGAAGCTCTGCCGCGCGTGCCCGTCTGGATGATGAGACAGGCAGGCCGGTACCTGCCTGAATATCGCGAAATCCGCGCAAAGCACGGATTCCTTGAGGTTTGCAAGACACCGCAACTGGCAGTGGAGGTCTCTCTCCAGCCGTTTCGCCGGCTCGGCGTGGATGCCGTGATCGTTTTTTCCGACATTCTGATTCCTGCGGAGGCGATGGGCCTGGCGCTCGAGCTTGGCGATGCCGGCCCTAATCTGCCAAACCCAGTGCGCAGCAAGGGCGCCGTCGAAAAACTGCGCGTTTTCGACCCGGAGGTGGAAACCGGCTTTTTGCCAGAAGCCATCCGCCGGCTTGTCAAGTCGATCGGACCCGAGGTTCCTGTTTTGGGATTTGCGGGCGCTCCCTGGACGCTCGCGTGCTATATGGTGGAGGGCAAAACGCGAGAAGGTTTTGCTACCGTTAAGGAATTCCTTTATCGCGACCCGAAAACGTTCCGCGAACTGCTTCATCGCATTGCGCAAGCCACGATTCCCTACCTGAAAGCGCAGATTGCCGCTGGCGCAACCGCAGTGCAGTTGTTCGATACTTGGAGCGGCGAGCTGAATTTGCAGGATTATCAGGAATCTGCCCTGCCCGCCGTGCAAGAAGTGATCTCGGAGATTTCCGGCTCAGTTCCCGTTATCTACTACACGAAGGCATCGCAGCACCTGCTCTCCGCGGCGGCGCGCTCTGGCGCAAATGTACTGAGTGTGGACTGGCGCGTAGACCTAGGAGAAATTCGCGCGGCCCTGGGTCCAAAAATCGCACTGCAAGGAAATGTCGATCCGGCGGTTTTAGTTGGGCCGGCGGAGAAAATCCGGGAAGTCACGCAGGACACAATGAACTCGCTTGCAGGGCGAGGACACATTCTCAATCTCGGTCACGGGATACTGCCGAGCACGCCCGTCGAGAACGCGCAGCTTTTTGTAGAAACCGGCCAGCAAGCCTGGCGGCAGGAAATGCGCCCTGCGGCGCAATCAAGGTAAGAGGATTTTGCAATGACGCTCGCCTATCCAACGCTCGAGCAAATGCGGGGCGAGCTGCGCGTCGACCAAGAATTCCTTGCGAAATACAACCGTCCCGGCCCGCGCTATACCAGTTATCCGACGGCGCCCGTTTGGAATCACTCCTTCGGCCCCGGCGATTTGGAAAAAGTCTTTGGCGAAGCAGAAAGCGCGAAGACGCCCGTTTCGTTATACATGCACATTCCTTTTTGCGAGAGCCTCTGCCTGTTTTGCGCGTGCAACGTGGTGATCCAGAAAAACAAGAGTGTCGCGCCACCGTATCTGGACGTGTTGAAGCGCGAAACGGAACGAGTTAGCCGCAGCATTTCCAGGGATCGCCCTGTGGTGCAATTCCACTGGGGCGGCGGCACGCCGACTTATCTTTCGCCGGAGCAGATTGAAGACCTTTTCGAATTTACACGCGAGCATTTTCGATTCGCGCCGGACTGTGAAATCGGCATCGAAGTGGATCCCCGCGTCACTTCGCGCGCACACCTTGAAACTCTCCGCAAGCTGGGCTTCAACCGGCTGAGCATGGGCATTCAGGATTTTCAGCCCGAAGTGCAGAAAGCGGTTCACCGCATCCAACCGTTCGAAATGACGCGCGATCTGCTCATCAGCGCGCGCCGACTGGGATTCGAAAGCATCAACGTGGATTTGATCTACGGTCTGCCGTACCAGACACCCGAAAGCTTTGCGCACACGGTGGATCAGATCATCGGCCTCAGCCCGGACCGTATCGCGCTTTTCAGTTACGCGCATGTTCCCTGGCTGAAGAAACAGCAAGGTTCGTTCATCGGACATTTGCCCGAGGGCATGGTGAAGTTTGAGATTTTTCGCACGGGCCTGCTCAACTTCGTCGAGGCCGGATATCTATACATTGGGATGGATCATTTCGCCAAACCTGGCGATGAGCTGGCCGTTTCGCAGCAAAAGCGAACGCTGCACCGCAACTTTCAAGGGTATACAACGAAAGCAGGCGCCGACCTGTACGGCATGGGCATCACGGCTATCAGCGGCATTCAGTCTGCGTATGCGCAGAATCACCGCGACATCCCTTCGTGGCAAGAAGCGGTGAACGAGCGCGGCCTGGCCACGATGCGGGGCTATCATCTTTCCGAAGAAGACCGCTTGCGGCGCGCGGTCATCAGCCGCCTGCTATGCCATACCGTGTTGCTGAAGGACGAAATTTCGCGCGACTTTGGTGTGGACTTCGACGAGTATTTCGCGGAAGAGCTGCGGCGTTTCGAACCCTTCTGCGAAGATGGCCTGGTGCTATTGGAACCTAGCGAAATTCGAGCCACGTGGCTTGGCCGCATTTTTATCCGCAACCTGGCCATGGTTTTCGATCCATACCTTGAAAAACAGCAGCTCGCCGCCAAGCCGCTCTTTTCAAAGACCCTCTGAGTTCGCAAGGATGCGCACCTCACCGTGACTCGTCACGTCCAAACCCTGGTGGTTGGCGGCGGAATCTCGGGATTGGTCTGCGCGTATGCCCTTCAGAAAGCGGGCGTCGAAGTTTTACTGGCCGAGGCTTCGGCGCAGCCCGGAGGCGTGATTCATTCGGTTAGGCGCGACGGCTACCTGCTGGAACATGGACCACAAAGCTTCTCCGGCACTTCGCAACTGCGAAGCTTGTGTGTGGAACTCGGAATTGCTGACCAGCTTCTTGAAGCGCCGGCGCGCGCGGCGCGCTATGTTCTCGTCAACGGTAAGCTGCAAGCCGTTCCAATGAGCCCACCGGCATTCTTCGCTAGCTCGCTCATCAACGGCTCGACCAAATGGACACTGGTTCGCGACATTTTTGGCAAGAGCGCTCCATCCGAGGCCGACGAATCTGTCGCTGCTTTCGTCCGCAGAAAATTCTCGGACCAGCTTCTCGACCGCCTGGTAGGCCCTTTTGTTTCCGGTGTGTACGCAGGAGATCCTGAAAAGCTCAGCCTTCGCAGCGCTTTTCCGCTGCTTCACGAAGCTGAGAAAGCTGCGGGCAGCATTGTTCGCGGCATGATGCGCCTGGCCAAAAACAAAAAGGAGCCGCGCGAGCGCGCCACGCTGAATACTTTTCGCGATGGCAGCGAAACTCTGGTGCGCGCTCTGGCAAGCGAACTTGCCGCAAAGCTTCTTACGAAAACGGCCGCCGCCAACATCTACCGGCAAAACGATGGCTCCTTCCATGTTTCCCTGGAAGGTGGCAGCAACGATTCCGTGTCAGCAAAGAGCGTGGTTTTTGCAACGCCGACGGATGTGACTGGAAAATTGTTCGCTCAGCTCGATTCTTCGTTCGAATCGCTTCTGACCACCATCGAGTACGCGGCGGTAGCCGTGGTTTCTCTCGGCTACGCGAAGAAAGATGTTGGTCACTCGCTCAATGGGTTTGGTTTTCTTGTGCCGCGCTCTGCCGGACTTCGCATCCTCGGCACGGTGTGGAATTCTTCGCTTTTTCCCGGCCGGGCACCGGATGGTCATGCCTTGCTTACAACTTTTGTGGGGGGCGCTACTGATCCGTCAGCAGCAAGATTGAGTTCTGAAGAATTGTCAAACATCGTTCACACTGAAATCGCTCCCTTACTTGCAATCAAGAATGCGCCCGCGTTTTGTAGCATCACAATTTGGCCGCGCGCGCTTCCCCAATACAATCTAGGCCATGCCGATCGGCTGGCTTCGATTCACAAGAGCTTGACGCGCTTTCCGGGCCTTTTTTTGACCGGCAATTACCTCCGCGGACCGGCTATCGGCGCGTGCGTCGAGCAAGCCCTGGCCGTCGCTGAAGAAATAAAAGCAGTGAGCGTCCGATGAGAACTGAAAGTTCCTTACTTCTTGCCATAGCGCAATGCCAGGCGCACCTCGCGTCTCTCGCCCGCTTCGTGGAACCTTCGCTTCTCTTCTTCCGTCTTCAGAATCAGCGGCGGCACTGGCTTCGGCAGTCGCGTGTGTTCATCGATGGCGACAAAGGTCACGAACGCCGACGTTGTGTGCTTCTTCTCACCGGTCAGAACATTTTCAGAAAAGACTTCGACGCCGACTTCCAACGAAGTGTGGAAAACGCGATTGACTTGCGACCTCAGGTTTACGATTTCTCCCAGATTCACGGGGTTGCGAAAATCAATGTAGTCCACAGAAGCCGTGACCACGTAGCTGCCCGAATGCCGGTGCGCCGCCATTGCCGCAGCCATGTCCACCAAGTGCATCACGTGCCCGCCCAGCAGCTTGCCCAGCGGATTCGTCTGCGCAGGCAGGACGATTTCTGTCATCTCCGACCGCGATGCGCTGACCGGTTTGCCCTGGTGGCCTGCTTCCCCGCGCTCTTTCTCCGTCTTTTTCGCGTTCATGCGAATCCTCGGTGGCAGCGTTTGGCGGCTTTTCCGCGCCCCCGTATAATACGGGACGTTCCTCCAAGTGAACAGTGAAGGAGCACATGACCGAGCCAACGCCCGCACAAAAGAAATCCCGCCGCCAAATGCTCGAAGAGTCTGTGGCCCAAAAGCCCGACGATGCGTTCTCGCGCTATGGGCTGGCGCTCGAATGCATGAACAGCGGGGACTCCGCTGCCGCTGACGAGCACTTTCGCGCGCTCATTGACCGCAATGCTGGATATATTCCCGGATATCAAATGTACGGCCAATTTCTGGCTCGCGAATTACGCACGGAGGAAGCCCGCCGCGTTCTCTCGAACGGCATCGAGGCCGCAACCAAAGCGGGCAATCAACATGCGCGCTCCGAAATGGAAGCGCTCTTAAATGAGCTATCCTGAATCTGTCACCTGTCGTTGGGGCCGCAAAAATGGGAATTGGAAGTCCGAGCGGAGTCAGTCTTCCAGGGTCGGCAAGGTTTTCAATACTTCTGCGGCTCGCGGGCGATTGCGCACCGATTCGTCTTTGCGAATTTTGCCGTCGCGGAACACCAGCACTCGTTTCGCAAACTGTGCGATGTCGTGTTCGTGCGTCACCATGACCACGGTCAAGCCCTTATCGTTCAGGTCCTGAAACACTTCCATGATCTCGACTGAAGTGCGGCTATCGAGGTTTCCCGTAGGCTCGTCGGCTAGCAAAATGGACGGCCGGTTCACGAGGGCTCGCGCAACAGCCACGCGTTGCTGCTGGCCGCCTGACATTTGCGAAGGGAAATGCTCGGCGCGGTCTGCCAGTCCGACCAGCGTCAGCGCCTCCGAGGCCCTGGTATGACGCTCCTCATTGCCGACTTTTGAATACAGCGTTGGTAGTTCGACATTTTCCAGAGCTGTGGTGCGGGCCAGCAGATTGAATCCCTGGAAAACGAAGCCGATTTTCTGATTGCGGATGAGCGCCAAGGCTCTCTTGTCATGTTGCGAAACGTCTACACCTTCCAGCAGATATCGCCCGGAGCTGGGCCGGTCCAGGCAGCCGAGAATGTTCATGAACGTGGATTTCCCGCTGCCGCTCGCGCCCATCACCGCCACAAATTCGCCGCGCCGCACTTCCACGCTTACGCCGCGCAGCGCATGCACTCGTGTTTCGCCCAACTCGTAGTATTTGTGGATGTCTTCCGCGCGAATCACCGCGGTTTCCGGCGCCGTCGTTGGCGCTATTGTCGATTGGTTGATAGCCGGCATGGATTCGAGCGTAGACATTCTCTGAATTTCCCGCGCAACCAGAACCTAGCGCGGGCCTCCGGGCCCTCCCGGCGCGCCCGACTTCGGCATCACCGTCCGAACTACCAACTCGTCTCCTTCCTTCAAGTCGCCGTGAAGGACGGAACTTACCTCCGTGTAGGCATGGTCGGTGATACCGAGCGCCACTTTCACCGGCTCCATGGAATTGTCGCGATGTAGCTTCCAAACTACGGCGCTGTCTGCGCGGGGCGTACGCGGCTGAATGGCGCTTGGCCCGGCGGCTGCCGGCTTTTCCGCGGCGGCAACTTCATTGCTTGCTAGTCTCCGCTCGCCGCCTTCGATGCCATACTGCTTGTAAAGCGCGAGAATCTCCTCCTGGGGCAGGGGCGGCTTGTAGCGCAATGCCGTATTGGGCAACTTGATTACATTCTGCACCGTGGCCACGGGAATGGTCACGTAGGCGGTCATCCCGGGAAACAGTTTTAAGTCCGGATTGTCGAAGTCTATGATCGTGTCGTAGGTCACTACGTTCTGAATGGTGGTCGCGTTCATCCGCACCTGGCTAACGACTCCGTGGAACGTATCTTTGGGAAACGCGTCCACTTTAAACGACACCTGCTTTCCTACTTTGATATTGCCTACGTCCGATTCGTCCGTTTTCGCATAGACTTGCATCTTCTTCAGGTCCTGCGCGATGGTGAAAATCGTGGGCGCCTGTAATGATGCTGCAACCGTCTGCCCCACGTCCACGTTGCGCGCTACCACCGTGCCGTCAATCGGCGACTTGATCACGGTATAGTTCAGATTCGTTTGTGCCACTTCGACCGCCGCTTTCTTCTGGCTCGCTTGCGCTTCGGCCTGCGACACGGTGGCGTCCGCACCGCCCACGGCCGCTTTCGCTGAATCATAGTTGGCTTTGGCAACGTCGAGCTGCTGCTGGCTGAAAATTCCGTCTTTAGTTAAGCCCAACGTCCGGTCGTAATCGGCTTTGGTCTGCACCATGGCTGCTTTGGCTTTATCCAGATTGGCCCTCGCAGCCAGAAGATTTGCCTTGGCGTTTTCATAGTCAGCGGTGGCCTGAAGCAGCGCTCCTTGCAACAGCGCCGGATCAATCAACGCAACCACTTGCCCCTTATGGACCTGAGAATTGAAATCCACGTAAAGCTTCGCGATGACTCCGGATACCTGGGAACCGACTTGCACGGTAATGACCGCGTTGATCATTCCCGTGGCTTCCACCACGTCGCGGATTTCGCCACGCTCTACTTTGGCGGTAAAGTGTTGCGGCTGGCCGTTGCGGTTAAGCGCAATCGCGGCAATCACTCCTATCACAACTGCGATCCCGGCAAGGACCAGCCATTTGGTTTTCGTTTTCATCACAAGTCCAAGGGTTTAGTGTCCGGGCGCCTCATTCGTATCGCAGCGCCTCGATGGGATCCAAGTGCGAGGCCTTTTGCGCCGGGTAATATCCGAAAAACACGCCTACGGCGACCGAGAACAGTGCCGCAACCACCACTGCTTCAATGGACATCTGCATTTCCCATTTCAGTGTCTGCCCTACCAGGTAAGAGCCAACTATTCCACCGAGAACACCGGCGGCTCCTCCCACGAGGCTGAGCATCACCGACTCGCCGAGGAATTGCAGTTGAATAGCTTCTTCCGTCGCTCCCACTGCTACGCGCACTCCAATTTCCCGCGTGCGCTCGGTGACGGAAACAAGCATCACGTTCATGATGCCGATGCCGCCGACAATTAGCGAAATCGAGGCGATGGCAATCAGCAACACGGTGAGCGTTTTGCTAGCCTCCAGCTGCGCTTGAATGATGTCTTCAGGATTGCGAATGTTGAAGTCATCTTCCTCTTCCGGGCGCAGGTGATGGCGGTCCCGGAGTATGGCCGCCGCTTCCTGCCCCGCAGGCTTCACCGCCTCCTGTGAAACTGCCGAGCACAAAATGTCGTCCAACCAGGAATTGCCGCTGATCTTCTTCATTGCCGTGGTGTACGGCATGAGAACCGTGTCATCCTGGTCTTGGCCGGAAACGGACAGCCCTTTGGGAAGAAGCGTGCCAACAATCTTACAGGGCATATCCTTGACCCGCATGACTTTCCCAATCGGGTCCTCTACACCGAAAAGCTGATCCCGTACTGTCCGCCCAATCACGCACACGTCAGCGGAGCGCTCAACGTCGTCCTGCGTAAAGGCCGCGCCTTGATCCATGTACCAGCGCTTGATGTCGAAATATTCGGGCGAAACTCCGCGGTATCCGGTGTACCAGTTCTGGTTCGCGTAGATGATCTGGACCGTGCCGTCGACGTTCGGAGAAACGCTCTTAATCAAAGACACTTGATTCTTAAGAGCCACAGCATCGCCCATCACCAGCGACTTCGTGCCGTGCGTTCCGGTGCGTCTCCCGTTGACCGCGCGTCCGCCCGCTTCAATCCATACAAAATTGTCGCCAAGGCTGTTGAGCTGCTGCTCGACGCGCGCCTGGCCCGCCTTTCCAATGGCCACAACGCAAATCACTGCGGCGATCCCGATCGTGATGCCCAGGACCGTAAGAACACTCCGCAGTTTGTTTCGCAGCAGCGCGACGAGCGCTGAGCGCAGCAGCCCCGCGTAATTCACTTCCCCTCCCGACCGCTACAGCCATTTTCCGTCTCCCAAGATAAATGGGAGATAAATCACAGGCTGCGAAAATGCAGCTTCAACAACCATTTTTCCACCAACCAAGTGGCATTACCAGCATTCTACGCCGTCGGACGCGAGAGCTGTTCTAGCCGGGGACGATTCAGGAACTGACCTCCTTGCATCGGTTTGGTATCATTTGGTATGGGAATTATGCGGCCAGAGCGCATTCCGCTTTTTCCGTTGAACGTCGTTCTCCTGCCCGGCGCTCCGCTACCATTGCACATTTTTGAACCGCGCTATAAAGAGATGGTCAAAGATCGCCTCGAGGAAAAATCTGAATTCGGCATGCTCCTGGCGCTGCCCAAAGGTGTGGCGAAAGTTGGCTGCACAGCAGAGATTCTTGAAGTCGCGAAGCGCTACCCCGACGGCCGCATGGACATTGTCACGGTGGGCCGCATTCCGTTTCGCGTAGTAGAACTGTTTTCTGAAGATCCTTTGTGGGAAGGGCAAGTGGACTACCTGGAGGACCGTGGAGTTTGCGGGAATCCCGTGCTGCAACGGCAGCTCGTTGAACTCTACGAAGCCTGCTATACGCTGCTTTTCGAGGACTATCCGAAAAATCTCGAAGGCGCCCCCGCAGAAGAACTTTCCTACCTCATAGCCAGCACTCTCCCGATGGACCTCTTGTGGAAGCAGCAGATTCTGGAATTACGCTCGGAGGAAGACCGGCAGGAGCGCTTGGTGGGATATCTTCGCGAGTGGGCGCCGCATCTACAGAATAATAAGGTCATGAAGCAACGCGCTGGAGGCAATGGGCACGGATTGAACTAGCTTTTTGCGGTCCGCTGGTGGCGGGCCGCGGAACGGGACCTAATGATGGCCAACACACCGCAATCTTCAGGACAGCCCCGGCCCCGCACGCTGGGTGAGCTCAAGAGTATCCCCGACTTCGATCCGCGCGGCGCTTCGCGCTCAGTGAAAGACGAAATCCGCCGGAACTTGCTGCGCGCGTTGGAGAAAGGCGAGACGCTCTTCCCTGGTGTGCATGGTTACGAAGACAGCGTGGTTCCGCAAATCGTGAACGCGCTGCTCTCGCGGCACAATTTCATTCTTCTCGGATTGCGCGGACAGGCGAAGAGCAGGATTTTGCGCGGCCTTATCAATCTGCTTGATCCGGAAATGCCGGTGGTGGCAGGCTGCGAAATCAACGACGAGCCTTTCAAGCCGATTTGCCGGGCATGCCGTGAAAAAATCGCTGCCGAAGGAGACAATACACCTCTTGCCTGGATGCCCCGTGAGCATCGCTATGTCGAAAAGCTTGCAACGCCTGACGTGACCATGGCCGATATTCTCGGCGACGTCGATCCGATCCGCGCCGCAAAGGGCGGGCGCGATTTGTCCGACGAACTCACGATTCACTACGGGCTTTTGCCGCGCGCCAATCGCGGCATTTTCGCCATCAACGAACTGCCCGACCTAGCGGGAAAAATTCAGGTCGGCCTCTTCAACATCATGCAAGAAGGCGACATCCAGATTAAAGGCTACCCGCTACGTCTGCCGTTGGACGTGCTCCTTGTTTTTACGGCAAACCCGGAAGACTACACAGCTCGCGGGAAAATTATTACGCCCTTGAAAGACCGCATCGGTGCGGAAATTCGCACACACTATCCATCCACTTTGGAAGAAGGCATGCGAATCACCGCGCAGGAAGCGTGGGTGGGGCGGGATTCGAATCGCAAAGTGGAGGTGCCGGCTTATTTGCGCGAAGTCGTGGAGGAAATTGCGTTTCAGGCACGCGAAGACAAGCGCGTCGACCGCCGTTCGGGCGTCAGCCAGCGTCTGCCAATTACCACGCTCGAAAGTGTCGTGAGCAGTGCGGAGCAGCGCGCGGCGCGCATCGGCGAAAAATCCACGGTTGCACGGCCGGCGGATGTTTATTCGGCGCTCCCGGCCATTACCGGAAAAATGGAGCTGGAGTACGAAGGCGAGCTGAAAGGCGCAGACACGATTGCGCGCGAGCTCATTCGAACCGCTTTTGGGCGCGCTTTCACCAAATATTTTGCGGACGTGAATTTTCAGCCGGTCATTCAATGGTTCGAACTGGGCGGCGAGCTGAAATTGCCTGACGTTGCGACCGCTGTCGAGCGCTGCCAGCAGCTTTCGAAGATTCAAGGTCTCATGGAACACATCAGCAAGCTGGGCGTTCAGGATCGCAAAGACGCCGCCTCGGCGGCCGCCGCGGCAGAAATGATCTTGGAGGGTCTGTGGGCTCATCGCCGCGTCGGACGCAGCGAAGAGCGCGGCTTCTACGCGGAAAAGCCGAAACCAACGGAGCATCGCGATCGGGAATTTCCAGGGGGGCGGCCACCACGGCGGCAGTACAACTGACGCAACGAAGCGGTCGTCCTTCCGAAGAGCACTGCGGCTAGCGATCTGTTTTTGCGTGTCAAAAAGAACTGAGCGACGAACGCTATGAAATTCATTAAATACGGCAAATATACGGGAGAGCCGGCCGACGCTATCGACCTGGAAGAATTGGTCAAGCGTCTGGGCAATTTTTTCTTGCAGAGCGGATTCGAGTCGCAATTTTACGGCGTTTCGCAGATGGATCCGGAGCGTTCGATGGAGGCTCTCCGTGAGGCGATTCTAAGAGCGCTGCAGGAAGGAGACTTGCTACCGGACAGCGCGATGAGCGATGAGCTGCGAGAAATGTTGAACGATCCCAATGCCATGAACAACGAAGCCGTAAAGGATTTGCTCGACAAGCTTACCGAGCGCCTGGCTAACGAGGGCTTCATCAATCCGCAGCAGCCACCCCAAGTGACGCCGCCACCGCAAACTTCTGCGCGCGGGCAAATCGGCCAGCCTCAGGATCGCGCCGAAGCGCGGTTTGAAATCACGGACAAGACCATCGACTTCCTGGGATTCAAAACCCTGCAGGATTTGCTCGGCTCGCTGGGGCGAAGCAGCTTTGGACGCCACGACACTCGCGATTTAGCGACCGGCGTTGAGTCCGGCGGCATTTCGCGGCCATACGAATTCGGCGACACGCTGAACCTGGACATCAGCGAAACTCTTTTCAATGCCGTGCGCCGCGAAGGGGCCAAAGTTCCTATCGAGATGGATTATTCTGACCTGATGGTGCATCAGTGCGAATACCAAAGCTCCTGCGCCACGGTGGTCATGCTCGATTGCAGTCACAGCATGATTCTTTACGGCGAAGACCGCTTCACACCGGCAAAGCGCGTGGCCATGGCGCTTTCGCACTTGATTCGCACGCAGTATCCTGGTGACACGCTGAGCCTGGTCCTGTTTCACGATTCCGCAGAAGAAGTGCCTCTCGCGGAGCTGGCGCGCGTGCAGGTCGGGCCCTATTACACCAATACGCGCGAAGGCTTGCGCATGGCACAGCGCATCTTGCTGCGCCAGAAGAAAGACATGCGGCAAATCGTGATGATCACCGACGGAAAGCCTTCGGCCTTGACGCTCGAGGACGGGCGCATTTACAAAAATGCATTCGGCCTGGATCCCTTTGTCGTGGGGCAAACGCTGGAAGAAGTAAACAAATGCAAGCGCGCGGGCATCCTGATTAATACGTTCATGCTCGCGAGCGACTATTCGCTGGTGAATTTCGTGCAGAAGATTACGCAGATGTGCCGCGGCAAAGCCTATTTCACCACGCCTTATACGTTGGGGCAGTACCTGCTGATGGACTATATGTCCCGCAAGACAAAACAAATTCACTAAAGAACTCGAAGAATTAAGTCAACGCAAGGCGTTGTAACGGCGACCGTGTGTCAGTATACTGCGCCGCGGATTCGGTTGCCTTGTCCGAAGTTTCTTAGAAACGAGGTCCGGTAAGATGAACCTTTTGAAGCCAGGTGTGTGCGTTTGTGCGTTGCTGCTCGCAACATCCGCAATCGCAAATTGCCAGGAAACGAAAGAAAAACAGGAGGCTCCCGCCCCACGCGGCAAAGACGGCAAGAAATTGTTTGGCACGGCGGAGGCTCTGCGCGTAGCGCGCGTATTCTCGCCGCGGATCTCGCCGGACGGCTCGCGCGTAGCCTATTTGGTTGCCGAAAACAAAATGGAGAAAGACAAGCCCTGGAAATCAGTGACGCAACTATGGCTCGCGCCAACGGCTGGACCAGCCAGCGCCGCGCGGCAATACACCCGGGGCGAAGAGAGCGTCTCGAACATTCAGTGGTCGCCCGACGGCAAGATGGTCGGCTTCCTGATAAATGTGGGAGACGAAAAAGAAAAGAAACAGCAAGTTTGGTTTATGTACGTCGATGGCGGAGAAGCCTGGCAGGTCACGAAACACAAATCCGGTGTGCGCTCGTTCGAATTCTCTCCAGATGGCAAAACGCTGCTCTTGGTGGCGACTGAACCCGAGACCGAGGACAGAGAGAAGCGCACGAAAAACAAGGACGATGCGGAGGTGGTCGATCACGACATGAAGATGGCTCACCTTTGGACGTGGAACATCTCCAGCGGTGAGGAAAAGCAAATAACGAAAGGTGATTTCACGGTCAGCGATCCGCGCTGGTCGCCCGACGGCACTCATATCACATTTATGAGCAATCCAACGCCGCGTCTGGATGATGGCAGCCTGCAGACCGCTTGGGTGCTCGATGTTGCGAGTGGAAAGCAGCGCAAAGTGGCGGACACCGCTGACTTCACGCACACGGCAAGGTGGTCGCCGGACGGCAAATGGATCGCCTATCTGGTCAGCCGCGCGGCTCCTTTTTACCAGACGAA
>Ga0307472_100000381_pt1 | contig 15063 bp, 13 predicted proteins | sample atmos_gasesAM5C__2_FD_204582 | JGI IMG/M metagenome (GOLD analysis project Ga0307472, IMG submission 204582) | Hardwood forest soil microbial communities from Morgan-Monroe State Forest, Indiana, United States - atmos_gasesAM5C_05 | ecosystem: Environmental > Terrestrial > Soil > Temperate...
TGGGGGGGGCCAACTCGCTCTAGGGAAGGATTGTGCTGTTGCGAAAGTGGATTAGCCATCCAGCCTCAAGCCACTAGCTTCGAGCATCCAGAATCCAGCATCCAGTTTCGAGCGTCCAGTCTCCAGATTCAAATCGGTACAAGGTGCGATTAGAAATCGCCGTAACGTATTCAAAACAAACGGGGGGGACCAATTCTAATCGGTACAAATTCGGGGGCCTGCCAGCCAGGTTTATGGAGGGCCTGCCCGCCGCACAGGAGGGCCTGCCCGCCGTAGCATTACGGTGTTGCGCAGTCGGGTCGGGCGCCGCAGCCGCAAGCTCAAATCCCATCCTTGTGGGGCGCGCCTTTTGCGGTCCGGATGCCTCTGCGGACCGGCGTGAAACTTATCCCGGACGAAACTGCGGGAACCCCGCCATTAGCGAGATCGAGTACCCCCTACCGCTTGCCTGCCCTGAGTGCTGTGGCGAATGGGCGCCGGGTCAGGAGTTTACCCTGTGCCTGCTGAATGGGCGCAATCTCCGCCTTTGCGGACCGGGGTTTACCCCAGCCATGAAAAACGATCTCATGCATTTCCCTACCGCTTGCGCTGGGTCAGGAGTTTACCCTGAGCCTGCCGAATGGGCGCAATTCCGTCTTTGCATTGGCCGTTCAAGCCTCCGGCTTCATGCCTCCAGCTTCCAGAACCTAATCGCAATGACGATCCGGCAAGGATCGCCATCCCGAGCGACTAACGGGAGCCGAGGGACCTGCCCTCTAGTCACTAACCACTTGTCACTAGTCACTGCTTTTCTAACCGCAACACATGCCAAATTAGAAATCGCTACAACCCACTCACAACAAAGCACATCACATTTTCTAATCGCAACTAAATTCTCTCTTTCCGGAATCGCCGCAGGTGCTGCCGCCAGCAATCAGCTTCTGAATATCTCATTACCGCTTGCGAGGATGTCGCTACCGCTTGCGCTGATTTACCTGCGCAATCCGCGCCTTGTGCGGTCCGGATGCCTCTGCGGATCTTTTCTCGCGGGGTTGACGTTCGCACTTGGGTGTGGGGTTCGCGGGCCACGAATCACAACTCACGATTCACATATCACGGGTCGCCGGCCGCGTCTGGCCACTCCAACCCTCACCCCTATCCCCTCGCCCCTATATCTTCGGCAGCACGATTCCCTGTTGCGCCTGGTACTTCCCCTTCTTGTCCTTGTACGACACCTCGCACTGCTCATCCGACTCGAAGAACACCACCTGAGCCAGTCCTTCGTTCGCGTAAATCTTCGCGGGCAGCGGCGTGGTGTTGCTGATCTCGAGCGTCACGAACCCTTCCCATTCGGGCTCGAAGGGCGTCACGTTGACGATGATCCCGCAGCGCGCATACGTGGACTTTCCCACGCAAATTGTCAGCACATTGCGCGGGATCCGGAAATATTCCACCGACCTGCCCAGCGCAAACGAATTTGGCGGCACAATGCACACCGCCCCCTTGAATTCCACGAACGATTTCGCGTCGAAATGTTTCGGGTCCACGATCGAGGAATTCACATTCGTAAAAATCCGAAAATCGTCCGCCACGCGCATGTCGTATCCATACGACGAAACGCCGTAGCTGATCACGCCGTCGCGCACTTGCCGGTCCTCGAACGGCTCGATCATCTTGTGCTCGAGCGACATTTTCCGGATCCACTTGTCAGACTTCACCGACATCCCTTCCTCCTTGTGGCTCAAAACTCTCCGGGGCGGCCTTTCGCGAGTGGCGCATATTATTACACAGCGCGGCGCTTGACAACCTGCAAACCCCTGTCTAGCATAGGCTTCCGCTGGCCCGGAGGTTTCCGTGATAAAGCTAGATATCGTCAACGCTATCGTACAGAAGACCGGCATCACCCGCAGCAAAGCCGAACAGTCGGTCGAGACCGTCTTCGAGGCTATGAAGAACGCTCTCGGCCGCGGCGAACGCATCGAGCTTCGCCGCTTCGGCGTCTTCACCGTCAAGCCGCGCAAGACCGGCATTGGCCGCAATCCGCGCACCGGTCAGCAAGTCAGCATCCCGCCCGGCAAAGCTGTTCGCTTCAAGCCCGGCAAAGAACTCCAGGCGCTTCCCGCAGGCAAGGCCTGATTTCGACGGAGCCGCAGCCGGCCCTTCAATATCGGCGTACCATTTTTTCGCGCCGCGGCATCCAATTTCCATGAGCGTTGACAACAACGGCGGCAATGGTCACGGCCGTGTCCCCGTCGAAATCATGGAGATGCATTTCCCGCCGCTCGCGGAGACGCCTCCGCCGCCGCCCCCGCGCCGCCGCCCGGTCTGGCGCGCGCTGATCCTTTTTATTCTCACGGTGATTTCCACTCTCGCGGTCGGCGTGGAATTTGCGCGCTCGTACGCGAGGAATGAGGCGCCGTTCTCCGGCGATCAGAATCCCTTCGCGATGATGCTCTACCCGCTCGAGCATCCGCGCCTGTTGCTGCTCGGCGTTCCGTTTTCATTTACGCTGCTCGGCATTCTGCTCGCGCATGAGCTCGGACATTACTTTGCCTGCAAGCTCTACGACATTGATGTCAGCTATCCCTACTTCATCCCTGCGCCGACTTTATTCGGCACGTTCGGTGCGTTCATCCGCATCCGCTCGCCAATCACCACGCGCCGCGCGTTGTTCGACGTCGGCCTCGCCGGACCTGTCGTCGGATTTCTCATCGCCGTTCCGGCCATGGCTTACGCGATCGCTTCGTCAAAAATTGTTCCCGGCGCACTAGCGAGTGCGCCAATCGTGTTCGGCAATCCGCCGCTGATGAAAATTTTTATTTCACTGTTTCATCCCGGCGTGGATCCAAATTCAATTTTGCTTCATCCCATCGGCCGTGCCGCCTGGATGGGATTACTTGCAACGGCTCTAAATTTGTTTCCGGTTTGGCAGCTCGACGGCGGGCACATCGTGTACAGTCTCGCGAGCCAATATCACCGGCGCATTTCCATCATCGTCTCGCTCGCGCTCATCGCGCTCGGTACGCAAGATCCGCTGTGGTATGGCTGGGGCGGCATCCTGCTCCTGCTTTCGTTGCGATTCCGCCACCCGCCTTTGGTCGATCGCTGGGAACCTCTGACGCCGTCAAGACGCCTGTGGGCCGTGGGCGCGCTCGCGATTTTTCTGCTGTGCTTCACGCCGTGGCCCGCCACAAGTCTAGACACCGAGCCGGAAGTCCCCACGTCGCCGCACAGGATTCAAGCCAGGCTCGTGGGATCCACATCCACGATCACAGCGGTGTCGGGAATTTCCTTGGATGTGCAGAAGTCCAGGCATCCGCTCAAGACCTGCGAGAGCGCCGCGCGGTGCGGAGATTTCAACACGAACTGAAATCGGTATTCCCGGCGCAATCGAGCGAGCGGCGCGGCGGCCGGGCCCAAAATTTTTACGCCGCGATTTTCAAACGGCGCGAAATATCCGGCCAGCGCGCGCGACCAGCGAATCGCATTTTCGATTTTGCGGTCGCGCACCAGAATATTTGCCAGCGCTGTGAATGGCGGATAGTGCAGCATCCGCCGGAAGTGCGCTTCCTTCTCGTAGAAAGAAACGTAATCCTGCTGCGCCGCATGCTGGATTGCGTAGTGCTCGGGGTAATACGTTTCAACCAGCACTTCTCCTGAAAGCTCTCCGCGCCCCGCGCGTCCCGCCACTTGCGTCAGCAATTGGAATGTGCGCTCCGCCGCGCGAAAATCCGGCCGCCCCAGCGCCAGGTCCGCCGCGACCACGCCCACCAGCGTCACCCGCTGGAAATCGTGCCCCTTCGCAACCATCTGCGTCCCCATCAATACATCAATCTCGCCCTTCGCGAACGCGCCAAGGACCTGCTGATATTCCCGCTTCGTGCGAACCGTGTCACGGTCCAGTCGCGCGATGCGCGCCTTCGGAAATTTCTCACGCAGATATTCTTCCACGCGCTCGGCGCCATCCCCGACGAAGTACATATATTCCCCGCGGCACTTCGGGCACTGCTTCATCGGCCGAATCGAATAGCCGCAGTAGTGGCATTCCAAACGCTGCCGGCTTTTGTGGTACGTCAGCGCGATGCTGCAATTCTGGCACTGCACGAACGCGCCACAACTCCTGCACAAAAGCGACCACGAGTAGCCGCGCCGATTGATCAGCACCATGGCCTGCGTGCCTTCTTCCAGGCGCAGCGCGATGGCCGCGCGCAAGGATTCAGAAACTGCCGCGGTCTCGTGCTGCCGGCGAAATTCTTCGCGCAGGTCCACCACGCGCACTTCGGCGAGCGGGCGGTTCTCCACTCGTGAAGTCAGCTCGAGCAGATGATATTTTCCCGCCCGGGCATTGTGATAGGTCTCAAGCGACGGCGTCGCCGAGCCGAGCAACGCAACCGCTCCTTCCAGCCGCGCGCGATAGACAGCAGTGTCGCGCCCGTTGTACCGCGGAGTTTCTTCTTGCTTGTAGCTGTTCTCCTGCTCTTCATCCACGATGATCAAACCGAGATTTTCGAGCGGCGCGAATACCGCCGAGCGCGTCCCCACCACGATGTTCGCTTCACCTCGCCTCACGCGCCACCATTCTCGCGCGCGTTCTATGTCCGGCAACCCGCTGTGCAAGATTGCGACGCGTTCTCCGAATCTTGCCCGCACCAGCCGACCCACCCACAACGTCAGCGCAATTTCCGGCACCAGCACGATTGCAGTCTTCCCGCGCGAAAGCGCCGCTTCGATCGCGCCGAGGTACACTTCCGTCTTCCCGCTGCCGGTGACGCCGTGGAGCAGCGCAGCCGAAAATTTGCCGGCCACAATCCAACGCCAGATTTCTGCGAGCGCTTGCTTCTGTTCCGCGTTCAGCACGTTCGCCGGCGGTGTGAAATCCGTCTCCCAGGCGTCTTCATCCGGCGTCAATGGTTCCTCCCACGTCAGCAGCCGGCCATTTTTTTCGAGGCGCATCACCACCGCGCGCGTAACTTTGGCCTTATCCATCAGCAACGCAAGCGGCAGCGGTCCACGCATCGTTGACAGCAGATCGCGAATTGTTTCTTCGGCAGCATTCGCGGGCGATTCCGTGTTCACTGGATTCCACGCCACGATCTTCTGCGTTCGCACGCGCCGCTTGCGCAGCACTTCGCGCGTAACCAACAGTCCGCGGCGAACGAGCCTCTCGGCCAGTGCTCCCCCAGCCGCGCGGCGACGAATTCGCGCAGACGGCTCAGGCTGATCTTGTGCGTCCAGGCAGCGGAGAAGTTCGAGCTCGGTCTTTTCCTCCGCAGTGTTCTCTTCGGTTGCGGCAAGCTCCTGCAAGTACTCGCGCCCAGCATCCGTCAGCGAGTATTCGCGGTCGTGCCGCAGCTCCACTTCGGGCGGTAGCGTGGCGCGAAACGTCTCGCCCACCGGCGCCATGTAATAGCGGCTGATCCATTGCCCCAGCTCGATCAATTTTTCCGGCAGCGCCGGCAGCGGATCCATCACCTCAGCAAGTTCTTTCACACGGGAAACATTCGGCGCGCTATCGGAAACTGCAAGACAAACCCCGACCATCGCGCGATTGCGGAAGGGCACCACCACGCGCCGCCCGACCAATTCCTCGCCGTTTAGCGAACCGGGCACGGAATAACTGAACGTCGAGCGCAGTGGAACGGGAAGCGCGACTTCGCAGTATCGTTGTTTCATGGATTCAAGACGCGATGGAATAGTGTACCAGTCCCGAGGAGCGATTCTCATCTCGCGGCTGCGTGGAAATCCTTAGTAGCTGACGAGGACGATGCCCGCGAAGATCAGCACAATACCGAGCCACTGGCTGCGCTCCAGCCGCTCGCGCAGAAATATCCAGGAGAGCACCACGGTCACAGCTCCGTAGAGTGACGCCAGCACGCTCACGACGGAAACCTGGCCCGTTTGCAGCCCGGCGTTATTGAAAACGAATGCCGCGGTGTCAAGCAATCCGACGCCCAGCAGCAGCCACCACACGCTGCCGCGCGGCAGTGCGATGGTTTGCCGCGAAGGCGCGGCCGCGACAATCAGCACCGTGAATGATGTCAGACGGATCATCCACACCGAGACCACGCTGCCGAGGACAGGCACCACATGGAATCCGAGATACCAAAACAGAACGCCGAAACCTACAGCCGCAACGATGGCCCACACCACTCCTTTCGCGAGCCGTGCATGCGGATGGTTGCCATGCGCCGGCGTATGAGCGTTATCCGCCGTGAAGGATGTGGAAGCCAACACGACTCCAATCAGCGTGACGGCAAGGCCAACTCCGCGTAACGCCTGGATGTGCTCGCCGCTCAACAATGCAAGCATCACAGTGAGCGCCGGATAACTGGACGACACGGGCGCCACAACGCTCATCACACCGACCTGGAAAGAATAGTAAAGAGCCAGTGACGCGACCATGTTCAAGAGGCCCGCGATTGCCCCGAATGCCCACGGCTTCCATCCATGCACAGAAATTTGCGCGAATCCATGCGTCCACTTCAGATACACGCTCAGTCCCACAAACCCGAAGGCCTGCATAAACAGAAGCGTACGGTAGGCTCCCACGCGCCGCGATGAAAAGCGCGCGAGAAAATCCGCTACGCCCCAGCACACCGCGCCCGCTAATCCGAGAATGATTCCCAAGATTTTCCTCGTAGTTGGAGCGCTATTTTTTCTTCGGTTGCAGTCCGAGGACGCCCATCACTTTCTGCAAATCTTTCCACACTTCGCCCTTGGCGTTCGGATTGCGTAACAGGTAAGCAGGATGGTAGGTGGCGATTAATTTTGAGCCGCGAAAATCGAACCATTCGCCGCGGAAGCGGGAAATGCCCTGGTTTGTTCCGAGCATGGTCTGCGCCGCGCAAGCCCCCAGGCAGCAGATCACTTTTGGCTGGATGGCCGCGAGTTGGCGCAGAAGAAACGGGGAGCAGGTGGCGATCTCATCTTTTTCCGGCAGGCGGTTCTCCGGCGGGCGACACTTCACCACGTTGCAGATGTACACATCTGCGCGGCGCATGCTCATAGCCTCGATCATTTGCGTCAGCAACTTGCCCGCGCGGCCCACGAATGGCTCGCCCTGCACATCTTCATCGTGACCGGGCCCCTCGCCAACGAATACCAACTCCGCTTTCGGATTGCCGACGCCATAGACAATTTTAGTGCGCCCCTTGTGCAGGCGGCAGCGCGTGCAGTCGCCGATGTCTTCCCGGATGCGCTCGAGGCTGTCGCCCTCCACACGTTCCACCACCTCAAACAGCGACGGCTCCGGCGCGGCAACAACAATCGGAAGCGCGGCTGCAGGAGTTGCCGGCGGTGCCGGACGCAGCGGCGTGGATTTAGGCCTGGCGGCCGTTTCAATCGGAGGCGCGGGCGGCTCGGCTTTGCTCTGCGCAGGCTTCAGTGTGGCGCGGTCGCGAAAAAATGGCGCCACACCCAGCTCCTCGCCGTAGCGCAGCCATGCTTCCACACGTGCGCGCGTTGCAGGATCCATGAAATCCCCCGCACAGAATCTACTTGGATTGTCTCTGAATTTCCAGCGCGTGATCGAGGATGTGGTTGGCCACTTCGAGCTTGTTCATTTTCGGGAGAGGAATTTCGCGGCCGTCGCGAACAAAGAGCGTGACAATGTTTGTATCCGTGTCAAAGCCCGCGCCTTCCTGCGTCACGTCGTTTGCAACAATCATGTCCGCGCCCTTGCGCGCCAATTTTTGCCGCGCGTTTTCGGCCATGCGATCGGTTTCCGCCGCGAATCCGACCAGCACGCGCCGCGCATGGACTTGTCCGCGCTCGCGCCCCAGCTCCGCCAGAATATCTGGCGTGGGCTCGAGCTCAAGCGTGAAGCTTCCGTCGCCGCGCTTTATTTTCTTTTCTTCGACAGCAGCCGGGCGGAAATCAGCGACAGCTGCGGCCAGGATGGCGATATGTGCCTCGCCCGCGCGCTCCAGCACGGCGCGGCGCATTTCCTCGGTCGAGCGCGCGGGAACCCAGTCCACGCCTTCCGGGATTTTTCGCTCCGTGGGCCCGCTGACCAGAATCACATGCGCGCCACGGCGATGCGCAGCCTCCGCAAGCGCGTAGCCCATTTTTCCTGAGGAGCGGTTCGTCAAGTAGCGCACCGGGTCAATGTCTTCGCAGGTTGGCCCTGCAGTCACCAACACAGTCTGCCCTTCCAGATCGCGCCGCAAGCCCAGAATTTCGCAGACTTTTTTCGCGATCGTTTCTGTTGCAGCAAGCCGCCCTGGTCCCGTCATTCCACACGCGAGGTAGCCTTCGTCCGGATCCACCACATGGACGCCGCGGGCCCGCAGTGCCGCCACATTTTCCCGAGTCGCGGCGTGGTCCCACATGTTGACGTTCATCGCCGGCGCCACCACCACAGGAGCCTTCGTCGCTAGGTACAATGTGCCCAGAAAATCTCCCGCAATTCCGTGCGCGAATTTTCCCAGGATGTCGGCGGTTGCCGGCGCCACCAGTAGCAGGTCAATCCGTTGCGCCACGGCGATATGTTCGATCGCGCTCTCCACGTTCGCGGGCCCCGCACCAGCGTCCCGGAACATGTCGGTAATAACTTTCTGCCCGGTGATGGCCGCAAACGTCAGTGGCGCGATAAACTCCTGCGCCGCCCGCGTCATCACCACCTGCACGTCCAGTTTTTCCTGCTGCAGACGCCGGACCAGCTCCGCGGCTTTATAGGCCGCCACGCCCCCGGTTACGCCCAGCGCGATTTTCATGGCAAGCGCGGCGCTTTACTACTTTCGCCGCTTTCCGTCCTTGTCCTCGGAGTCATCCGCCGGTTCCATCAGATCGTACTCGAGCAGCCCCTGCTGCAATTCTTCTTCGGCAATGCGCGTGGTCTTGCGCATTCGCGAGTTGTCAACCATCGGCCGCCCGCCGATCATCAACTGCCGGGCGCGCCTCGCAACCACCACGACGTAGGCAAACTGGCTTTCCGGTACGGTTCTCAGAACGCCCATGTGCAGATCAGCCTCCAAATGACTTCAATATTTCGCGTATCCGCTCTTCGTTGCGCGCCACCTGGCAGCGCGAGCCCACCGCGATGGCTTGCGCTTCCTGCCCTGCACGCTCCAGATTATCGTTGATAATGGCAAAATCATAGCTGCTGTAGCTCAGCATTTCCTGCCGCGCACGCTCCAGCCGCCGCACAATTTCTTCTTCCGAATCCTGGCCGCGGGCGCGAATGCGTTTTTCCAATTCTGCTCGCGAAGGCGGCAGCACGAAGACAGCCATGGCGTCGGGAACCCTGCGCTTCACCTGCAGCGCTCCCTGCACGTCAATCTCAAGCACCAGGTCTTTTTTCTGCGCGCGCGCCTGGTCCAGCCATTTCCACGGCGTCCCGTACCAATGCCTTCCGAACACCTGCGCGTATTCCAAGAATTCGCCGCGCGCCACCATCTGCTGGAAGTCTTCGTCGGTGACGAAATTGTACCACTTGCCGTTGCTTTCCGTACTGCGCGGCGGCCGCGTGGTGCACGAAACAGAGAGCATTGTTCCGGGAAGCTCCAGAATTTTTTTTACCAGCGTGGATTTCCCCGAACCAGACGGCCCGGAGACGATCAGCACCAGCGGCTCCGATGCGCTCATTCGATGTTTTGCACCTGTTCCCGCAATTTCTCGATCTCGGATTTGATTTCCAAGGCACCCCGTGTGATCTCAAGCCCCTCGGCTTCGTTGCCGGGAGTCTTCGAAAGCAGCGTGTTCGCTTCGCGCTGCATTTCCTGCAGCAGGAAATCGAGCTTCTTCCCGATATCGGCAGCGCCCGCCAGCAGAATTTCGAATTGCTGCACGTGGCTGCGCAGACGCGCCAGCTCTTCGCTCACATCGCTGCGCTCTGCGGCGATCGCCGCTTCCTGCGCCAGCCGCGCGGGATCCAATTGCGCTTCGCCCAGAAGATCTTTCAACCGCTGTTCCAGGCGCTGCGCAAACGCAGGCCGCGCGCGTTCGGCGAGCGGCTCCACTTCTGCGGCGAGTTTGGTGATGCTGCGCAGCCGCGCCGACATTTCTTCGCGCAGGTGGTTGCCTTCTTGCTCGCGCATGCGGTCAAGCTTGTCGAGTGATTCCACCAGGCAGCGTGTTACCGCGGTTTCTAACAGGCCGAGCTCTTCCTCGATCGACGCCGCAGCCGGCCCAATTACGCCCGGTAGCCGCAGAATTGAGGCCAGGTCCGGCTGCGTCTCGATGCCGAACTCCTCGCGGAGCGAATTCATCGCTTGCAAATAAGCCGCAGCCACTTCCCGGTTCACCCCGACCGCGGCAGGTCCCCCCGGATCGTAGTGCAGCGTCACATCCAGATGGCCGCGTCGCACGCGCTCGCGAACGATCTGGCGAATCCGCGGCTCCACCGGCTCAAATCCCTCCGGCACGCGCAAATGCAAGTCGAGAAAGCGGTGATTCACGCTGCGCACCGATACGCGCAAGCTCCAACCGTTCTCAATCACCTGTGTGTGCGCGTAGCCGGTCATCGACCGCAGCGACTTCGAGCCAGCAGCCCGCGGCTTCGACGGATTGTCGGGCGCGAATTGGGAGCCAGTCCCTGACATTTTCACATCGGTCCGATTGCGCGCGACGCTGGTTCCACGTCGCGAAATTGCATTTCATACAGCCGCGCATACAAGCCGCCACGCATCAGGAGTTCCTCGTGCGTCCCGCGCTCGCGAATGGTGCCGCCCTCGAGCACCGCGATCGTATCGGCGCGGCGAATGGTCGACAGGCGATGAGCGATCACGAACACGGTGCGCCCGGTCATTAGATTGTTCAGCGCGCTCTGCACCAGCATCTCCGATTCGGAGTCGAGCTCCGACGTGGCTTCGTCGAGAATCAAAATGGGCGCGTCCTTCAGCAGCGCGCGAGCGATGGCCAGCCGCTGCCTCTGTCCGCCGGAAAGCCGTTGCCCCCGGTCGCCGATCAATGTTTGATAGCGCGCCGGCATTTCCATGATGAAATCATGCGCCAGTGCTGCCTTCGCTGCGGCATGCACTTTTGCTTCCGGCAAATCGGGGCGGCCGTAGCAGAGATTGTTCCAGATGGTGTCGTTGAACAGGATGGTCTCCTGCGTGACGATGGCCATCTGCTCGCGCAGCGAGCGCAGCGTGACGTCGCGCACATCGCAGCCGTCAATCCGAAGCGAGCCGGACGTGACGGTGTAAAACCTCGGCAGCAGATTCAGCAGCGTGGTTTTGCCTGCGCCGCTCGACCCCACAATCGCGACCACAGCGCCTGCGCGCACCTTCAAATTGAGGTTGCGAAGAATCAGCGCGTCGCCATTGTCCTCATACGCGAAGCTGGCATTCTCAAACTCAATGGATTGTTCAAATCGTGGCAGCGTTTTCGCTCCCGGCTCTTCCATCACTTCCTGCGGCAGTTCGAGAAAAGAAAATACCTGGGTGGAAATCCCGACCGCCTGTTGAAGAAGCTGGTAGATGTTGCCCAGGCGCTTGACCGGTTCGTAGGCCTTGAACAGAGCGAAAACGAATGCGAAAAAGATTCCGGTGGTCATTGCCCCGGAGCGAATCAGGTCACGAGCGAAAAGTAGGATCGTGCAGATGACGGCGGCGCCCAGCAAGTCCATCAGGGGGGAGGTAGCGGCGTAGGCGCGAATCCAATGCATGTTTTCACGCAGCAGCTTTCTCGCGGCCGCGCGGAATTTACGAATTTCGAAGCCCTCCATCCCGAAGGCTTTCACCACGCGGTTCCCGCTGATGGTCTCTTGAAGGATTTGGCTCAGGTCCGCAAGCCGCGAGCGGCTTTTTTCCGAGGAACCGCGAATGCGCCGCGCCAGTTTGCCTATTGGCCAAACCACCAGGGGAACCAATAGGACGGAGCCGATGGTCAGCTTCCAATTGATCAGGAGCAATGCCATCATGAAGACAATCAAGCTGAAAAGTTGCCGGAAGAAATCGGAAAGATAATCGGAAAACGCGGCGCGCATTTGCTCGATATCGCCGATCACCGCCGACATCACGCGCCCGACGGGATTGTGCTGGAAAAATCCGACTGGCTGCTGCACCACGCGGCTGTACACCTGGTTCCTCAGATCGGTGACCGCCGACAGGCCCACGTGCTGAATCATCGTGCTCCCAAAAAATTCCGCCAGCCCCTTCGCGAAATAGAGCAACAAGATCCCAACGGCAAAAACGGACCACACATGGTGGATGCGCGCGGGGACAAAGGAATTGAGGTAAATAGTGGGACCGCCGTAAGGAAACTGAAAGAGCGCCAGGCGCTGGTTCACCGATTGTGGATTCAAAACAATATCCACTGCGGGGCGGATGGAGAGAACCACCAGCCCATCGGCCAACGCCATGAACGCCAACAGGGTAACCCCGGCAAAAAACCACGCGGAATACGGCCAGACATAGTGCAACAAGCGCCTGATTTCGCGCGTGTGTTCAATGTGTGGTATCGGTTTCATTCGTTCATTTCGACCGGGCACAAATTCCCGACGCTAGGTTCGCGCCGGGGAAAAGTCAAGTCGTGGACTTGTCCAGATCGCGGTGCACGACTTTCGATGCATAGCCCTTCTTCTGAATCGCCCGCCGCAACACTTCTGCAAGCGCCACAGAGCGGTGCCGTCCGCCCGTGCATCCCACCGCCACCGTGAGATAACTCTTCCCTTCCCGGATGTAGTGCGGAATCAGATACGACAGCAGGCTTTCGATGCGCCGCAGGAATTCGTTCGTCTGCGGAAAGGAACGAATATAGCGCGCCACGCGTGAATCTTTACCGCTAAACGGGCGCAGCCGTGGCACGAAATGTGGGTTCGGCAGAAACCTCACGTCGAAAACCAGATCCGCATCGGTCGGTATTCCGTAGCGAAACCCGAAGCTGACCACGGAGACAAGCAGGGGCCGGCGTCCCGGATTCTGGAAGCGGTCAATAATAAACTGTCTCAGCTCGTGGACATTGAATTTCGTCGTGTCAATGACCACGTCCGCCAGGCGGCGGATCGGCGCCATCCTGCGCCGCTCTTCGCGGATGCCCTCGGCGATCGACAATTCCTGCGCCAACGGATGCGGCCGCCGCGTCTCGCTGAACCGTCGCATCAGCGCTTCGTCGCTCGCTTCCACGAACACCAGTGTCGCGGGATGATCGCTCGCCAGCGCGCGGTAGAAGATGGGGAGTTTTTCAATCTGCTCGCCTTCGCGAGCGTCCACCAGCAACGCTGCGCGCTCGATTTCGCCGCGGCCTTCGTCATACAACTCGCTGAACACGGGAATCAGCGCGACAGGAAGATTGTCCACGCAATAAAAGCCCAGATCCTCGAAGGTATTTAGCACCGAGCCTTTTCCTGAGCCCGATAGCCCGGTGAGAATTACAAGCTGGCGTGTGTTTCGTGTCCGAATGGGGCGGCTGCGAGAGGTGCGGGTCCTGACGAGGCGCTTCACGGCGGCCGCGCGGCTAAGCCTTCACCCGCCGGCGGTGGGTGCTGGGAATGCGCAAGTCCTCGCGATATTTCGCGACCGTGCGGCGCGTTACGTCGATGCCTTCGTCGCTCAGCATTTTCGTGATTTGCTCGTCCGTCAGCGGGTGCGCCGTGTCTTCGTCCTCGATCATTTTCTTCACCCGCCGCTTCAGCGAAAGCAGCGACATTTCGCTTCCCTGCGGCCCGTTGACGGATTCGGAGAAAAAGTAGCGCAACTCGATCACGCCCTGCGGCGTGTGCACATATTTGTTTGCAACCGCGCGGCTCACCGTGGACGGATGCACGCCCACTTCTTCCGCCACTTCCTTGATCATCATCGGCTTCATGTGATCCGCGCCGTTATCCAGGAATTCGCCCTGGCGGCGCAGTATGGACTGGCAGACGCGCAAAATAGTGTGCTTGCGCTGCTCGATATTCTTCATCAATTGAATAGCCGCGGTGAATCGTTCCTTCACGTAGTTCCGGACGTCGCGGTCAGCCGCATCGCGTACCAGCAAACGCCGGTACGTGGCATTCAGGCGGAGTTGCGGCAGGTCGTCGTCGTTCATGAACACTTGCCACTCGCCGTCCACTTTTCTGAATTGCACATCGGGCTCGACTAGCCGAGGTTCCGTCTTGTTGTAGCGCAAGCCGGGCTTGGGATCGAGCCGCTTGATCACGTCCACCGCGCGCTTCACCAGCTCCACCGGGCGATTCAGCGCGCGCGCGACTTCTTTGAGTTGATTGTTCTGCAGCAGCTTCAAATGTTCGGCGATGATCTGCTGCGCCAGAGTGTTCTGCGGGTCGATCACCTTCAATTGCATCAGCAGGCATTCTTCCAGGTTGCGCGCAGCGGTTCCCGGCGGGTCGAATTCCTGCACCATGGCCAAAGCTTCTTCCACGTCGTCCATCGAATAATTGCCCGAAGCTGCGATTTCTTCGAGCGTCGCCGTCAAGTAGCCGTTCTCATCCAGATTCCCGATGATGGCTTCGGCAATTCGTAGCACCGTCTCGTTGCAGATACTGACGCTCAACTGCCAGCTCAAGTGGTCGGCCAGGCTTTGCGGCGACGAAAGGAACTTGTCGAACGAAGGTTTTTCGATGTCTTCACGCTCGCTGCCGGCGCTGCGCTCCGCGCCTGTGTCCAGGTACTGCGTGAAGAAAGTTCCGAAATCGAATTCGTCGAAGGGATTCGCTGCGGCAGTCTCGGGAAGTTTTTCTACTTCTTTCTTCAGGAACGCCTCGTCCGTGTAGCTGTCCGGCGTGACGTTTTCCTCGGCAGCCTCTTCGAGCACGGGATTGGCCATGATCTCCTGATTGATCATTTCCCGAAGTTCCAGGCGGTTCAGCGCCAGCACACTGACCATCTGCACGAGGCCCGGCGTCAGTATCTGCTTCTGCGCCACGCGGAGGCTGAGTTTTGGCTGGAGCCAGTTCATACCGTCTAGTTCAGTCGGAATCCTTCTCCTAAATAAATCCGGCGCACGTCGGCGTTCGAGGAAAGCTCGGCCGGCGACCCCGTGAACAAAATCTTGCCATCGCTGATAATGTACGCCCGGTTCGTCACCGCAAGCGTCTCGCGCACATTGTGGTCAGTCACCAGCACGCCAATGCCCGCCGCACTCAAATCCGCAATGATCTTCTGAATGTCTACAACCGTCAGCGGGTCGATGCCCGAAAAC
>Ga0307472_100000382_pt1 | contig 15055 bp, 15 predicted proteins | sample atmos_gasesAM5C__2_FD_204582 | JGI IMG/M metagenome (GOLD analysis project Ga0307472, IMG submission 204582) | Hardwood forest soil microbial communities from Morgan-Monroe State Forest, Indiana, United States - atmos_gasesAM5C_05 | ecosystem: Environmental > Terrestrial > Soil > Temperate...
GATCGTGAGTGCATCAAGTAGAGCTTGGGTCGGATGCTCGTGTGTGCCGTCGCCCGCATTCAGCACGGGAATCTCGATCCGCTTGGCCACGAAATCCGCCGCGCCCGAAGCGCTGTGGCGCATCACGATCCCATCGGGCCGCATGGCCTCGAGCGTGCGCACGGTATCGATCAACGACTCGCCCTTCTTCAAGCTCGACGCTTCGGCTTGCAGATTCATCTGGTCGGCGCCCAGCCGCGCGGCTGCTGTAGCAAAACTGATCCTCGTGCGCGTCGATGCCTCGAAGAATGCGAGTGCGATCGTTTTGCCGCGCAGGGTCGCCAATTTTTTTAGAGGATGCCGCTGAAATTCTTGGAACGGAGCTGCTTGATCGAGAATAAATGTGATTTGTTCGCGGGTGAGAGGCTCAATTCCGAGCAGGTGTTCCAGTCGCTGCAGCACTTTTTCCCTTTTGGCGAATGCCTCCGGAACGATCGCCACGGATTCAGGTGACGCGATCGACCAGCATCACACGCTCCTCTCCGTCGATTTCCCGGAGGCGCACTTCCACAATCTCGGTATCGCTCGTTTCAACAAGCCGGCCGATGAACGACGCTTCTACCGGCAGTTCGCGATGGCCTCGGTCAACAAGGACGCACAACCGAATCCGACGCGGGCGGCCTAGGTCAAAAAGCCCGTTCATCGCCGCGCGCACGGTCCGTCCCGTATACAAAACGTCATCGACGAGCACGATGTCCCGGTCGTCCACCGGGAAATCAATCTCGTTCGAGTGGACCACCGGCTGCTGCGCCACCGTTGAGAGATCGTCGCGATAAAGCGTGATATCAAGTGTTCCGACCGGAACGCTGACGCCCCCGGCCGTCTTAATAATCGCCGCAATCCGCTGCGAGAGCGGCACTCCACGCCGCCGCACGCCGATCAAAGCTAGGTCTTTCGTGCCACCGCTCTTTTCGACAATTTCGTGCGCCAGCCGCTGAAGCGTCCGGCCAATCTCCTCCTCGGAGAGCAGTTGCCGCTTTTCTACGACGCGCATCGCGCGACATCCTAACATACAGCCCGGGGAATTCGCAGCCGACGACCCAGCCGCCAGGCGACGATTTGTTGACCCGCATGCTAAGATTCTACTTGTGAGTTCGCCCGAGGCTGTCAGCGCCCCTCGGCCCACCCAGGTTGACCTTCGTGTCAGCGTCGGTACCGTTCCTCTTAAAAACCCAATCATTGCCGCCAGCGGGACTTTCGGTTATGGCGTCGAGTTTGCCTCCCTAGTCGATCTGAACCGACTCGGTGGCCTCGTTGTGAAAGGCCTCTCGCTTGAGCCCATGGCCGGTGCCCCCTCCCCCCGAATCTGCGAAACGGCCGGAGGCATGGTAAATGCGATCGGGCTCCAGAATATCGGCGTTCGCGCCTTCGTGTCCGAAAAACTCCCCGAACTCCGGCGTTTCAAAACGGCCGTTATCGCCAACGTCTTCGGCAAAACTATGTCTGAATATGTTGAAGTGATTCGGATCCTTGAAGATACAGATGGGCTGGCAGCCTATGAACTAAACATTTCCTGCCCAAATGTCGAGTCGGGCGGTATCGAATATAGTACTGACCCCAAGCTGACCGCGGCTGTCGTGGCCGCCGCCAGAAGGGCTGCGAAGCGTCCACTGTGGGTCAAGCTCTCGCCAAGCATTGGCATCATTGGACTTACGGCAGGGGCAGCCGAAGCCGAAGGTGCTGACGCTCTTGTTATCGCTAACACCTACCCTGCACTGTGTATAGATGCACACAATCGGAAGTCACGCCTGGGGGGTACGACCGGAGGGTTGTCGGGTGCGGCCATAAAACCTATAACCGTAAGGCTGGTGCATGACGTACATCGGGTGATTCAGATTCCGATTATAGGGCTTGGCGGTATTGAGAGCCCGACCGATGTTTTCGAGTATATGCTCGTCGGTGCTTCAGCGGTTCAGGTTGGAACGGCCCATTTTGTGGACCCGCGGGCATCAGAAAAGTTAGTGAGTGGCCTCGAAATGTGGTGCCGGGACGAAAGGGTATTTGAAATCAGCAGCTTACGAGGGAACTTAAGGCAGTAAATAGGGTTGCCGAAAGAGCTCTCGAAAAGGTATAATTTGCTGATTCAAATAAAGTTAGGGTGAAAATGAGAGCCAAGCTTTTCGTGATCATGCAGTCGGCGTTCTTGGGAATGGGGCTGCTCGTTCTGGTCCCAACGGTTAATCCAACTGCGTCTGGAAAGCCGAGCGATGCGTCACCCGATTCATCTCCACGCACATTCGCCTCTTCCTCTAAGCTGAACGCCTCAGCTCGAAAGCCGCTGGCTGTTTGGGAGTGCACCTCCAGCTGGTACGGCGACGATTTTGACGGGCAGCCTACCGCTAATGGCGAAACCTATGATATGTACGCCACCACTGCGGCGCACCCGACGCTTCCGCTCGGGTCGATCGTGCGGGTCGTGAATCCGCGCAACCACCGCAGCCAGATTGTCAGGATCAACGACCGCGGTCCGTATGTCGAAGGCCGCGAGCTCGACGTCTCGTACGAAGTCGCACGACGGCTTGGATTCAACCAGCACGGATTGGCGAAAGTCCGGCTGGAACTTCTCGAGGTGCCCTCACGCCCACGAGCCTCGGAACGCGCCGACTGATCGCTGCCCCAGACCCGCGAATTATAGTCGCCTTGGATTTTGAACGTCTGGGACCGGCGATTGATTTGGCCCGCAAGCTCCGAGGCGTCGCGGGGATGTTCAAAGTCGGAAGCCAGCTTTTCACCACCGAAGGCCCGCGCGCCGTTCAAAGGCTCGGGGGCCTTGGTTTTGATATCTTCCTCGACCTGAAATTCCACGACATTCCTAACACCGTAGCGGGTGCTGTCGCGGCTGCTGCTAAGCTGCCGAGAGTGCGTTTGCTCACTCTGCATGCCTCCGGCGGCGTCGAAATGATGCGCGCCGCGCGGGAAGCGGCCAGTGGCGGGCGGGCGCGGCCCCGGCTCCTCGCCGTCACCATCCTCACGAGCCTCGATGCAAAGTCTCTGCGCGGAATTGGCATGGCAGGTTCGCCCGTCGGCCGTGCCCTGGCTCTTGCGCGCCTGGCCCAAAAATCAGGGATTGACGGTGTCGTGGCTTCGGCTCATGAAGTGCGCGCCATCCGACGCGCTTGCGGACCCAAATTCCTGATTGTGACGCCCGGAATCCGTCCTGCCGCCTCCTCTGCGGATGATCAATCCCGAGTCGCGACACCCTCAGCAGCAATCCGCGTCGGCGCCGATTACCTCGTCATTGGTCGCCCAATCACTGCGGCGCAGAATCCGCGCACTGCCGCCCTCGCCATCGCAAGCGAAATAGCGCCAGCATAGAATCGATAGCGTTTCCCTTGACAAATCCTCGCTCAGCAGTCACTTTGTGCGGCTAACATTTTCAGCTGAAGGGAGTTGTGCATGAGTTTTGCGAGGAAATACGCGGTGCTGATGATTTTGATCGCCGGAACCGCTTGTGCACCGATCGCGAGCGCACAGGAAACAAAGCCCGCCGAAGCTCCGAAGCCGGCCTCGATCGAAGTCACCCCCAATGGCACCGAAGTTCACGTGGGCGACAAAGTCCAATTTAAAGCCGTAGCAAAAGACGCTTCCGGTAAAGTGCTCGACGTAAAGCCCGACGTCTGGTTTGCCGCCCCGTTCGACGTGGCGGGCGCCGACGATAAGGGCATCGTGGTATTTCATCAGCCTGGGGCAGTGACGGTCGGCGTGGTGATCGCCGACAAGCCCGGTTTCGCCCATGTGATGGTAGTCACGCCGCCGGTGGCAAAGATTGATATCGCCCCGATGCCCACGGCACTCGCCGCAGGAAGCTCCACTCTGATGATCGCGACCGCTCGCTCATCGAACGGCGATCCACGCACAGACGTTCCCATTCAATGGAAATCGAGCTCGCCTGCAATCGCTAAAGTCGACGCAGCCGGAATGGTTACGGCGGTGGCTCCGGGCACAGCAAAACTCCAAGCCACAGCTGGCCCCGCAAACACTGAAATCAGTGTTCGCGTCGTCGCGGATTCAGTTCAGTCGCTCTCCGTTTCACCCGCGGACACAACCGCGAAGACGGGTGACGTGGTTCATTTCACAGCCACAACGAAAGGCGCAAAGGGCGCCGCTGTCAAAGACGTATTAATCGCCTGGAGCGTTTCCGGACCGGGCGCGTCGATCTATCCCGATGGCGGCTTCGTTGCCATGAGGCCCGGAACTTACCTGGTGAAAGCTTCGATCGGGCGGCATGATGCAGTCGCATCCGTCACGGTCGCTCCTCGTAACGCCGAGCACGCTCTCGAGGTAGTGGCGCACATTCCCTCGAAAAACCCAACCGACGGAAGCGTACTGCAGACGTCCGAAGAATGGATTGTCGGCCATCACCTCTACGTATCAACAATCGCCGATCGCGTCTACTCCTACGATATTTCCGATCCTGCGAATCCCAAGGCCCTCGATTCGATGAAAGTCGATGCGCGCCTCATCAACGACGTCAGCACCACACCGGATGAAAAGGTCGGCGTGTTCACGCGCGAAGGAGCCTCGAATCGTAAGAACGGCATCGTCTTCTTCGATGCTTCCGATCCCGCGCATCTGAAAGTGCTCTCGGAATACACGGAAACCGTCACCGGCGGCGTGCACAGCGCATTCATCAATTCGCACTACGTGTACATCACCGACGACGCAACAGGCTCGCTCCGCATCATCGACTTTCGGGACCCGGCGCATCCGAAAGAAGTGGCTCGCTGGCAAACCGAGAACGCCACGGCGCAAACTGTAGTCGGTCCGCTCGGTCCATCCGAAACCGGACGCTACCTGCACGACCTGTATGTGAAAGACGGCTTGGCCTATCTCGCGTACTGGCGTGACGGCATGATCATTCTCGACGTCGGTAACGGAATCAAAGGCGGCAGCCCGGAGCATCCCCAGCTCGTTTCGCAATTCAAATATAACCACTACGAGCTTTACGGAAATGGCTGGCTCGCCGGAACACACACCGCATTCCGTTACAAGAACTATGCATTCATCGGCGACGAAGTCTTCCCGGCTATGTTCGATATCGGCAGCAAGGAGCGGGTCCCAGTCCGCGGCATCTGCCATGTGATGGACGTGAGCGACATCGAGCATCCTCGCGAAGTCGCGTACTACGAAGTTCCCGAAGGCGGCGTTCACAACGTTTGGGCGGATGACGATATGCTGGTGCTCGGCGATTACGCGGGTGGCGGCCGTGTGGTCGACATATCCGGCGAACTTCGCGGCAATCTCTACGCGCAAGGGCGCGAAATCGCGCGTCTTTGGACGGGCGACCCCGACGGTTTCCGGCCCAACGTGCAATGGGCGTGGGGCGCGCAGCCGGCCAACGGATTGATCTTTTTCAACGACATCAACTCCGGCATCTGGATCGCAAAGCTCAGCAAGCCCAAATTCAAGGGCCTGACCACAGCTCCTCCGTTGCAGGAAAAACAAGCCGCGCAGTAACCGAAACGGGAGCTCAAGATTGCCTTAGCGAAGCTAGAAGCAACGCCGCGACAGGCTCCCCACTTCGTTCATGGCTAGCATGCACTTCCGTAACGCCGGCGGCTTGCCGGCTCTTTTCTGCGATGCTGCGCCGCCTCGCAATTTGACCCGCCGCCACGCGTCCGTTAGCATCGTCCATCGCATCGAATCCTGCTGATGGAAACCACCAAGCACGTCATCGTCGGCACCGCCGGCCACATCGACCACGGCAAATCCACTCTGGTCGAAGCGCTCACCGGCACGAATCCCGACCGCCTCGAAGAAGAAAAGCGTCGCGGTATCACAATCGACCTTGGCTTTGCCTTTCTCGATCTCGGCGACGTCCGGTTTGGTTTCGTCGACGTACCCGGCCACGAAAAATTTGTGCGCAACATGCTAGCCGGCGTCGGCGGAATCGATCTTGTTGTCCTTGTGATTGCTGCTGACGAATCGATCAAGCCGCAGACGCGCGAGCACTTCGATATCTGCCGTCTGCTCGGAATCCCTCGCGGAATCGTGGCAATCACGAAGTCCGATCTGGTTGATTCCGATGTTCTCGGCATCGTGCGCCTCGAAATTGACGAGTTTGTTCGTAGCTCGTTTCTGGAGGGCGCGCCGGTCGTTCCCGTCAGCGCCACGACAGGCGCCGGCCTCGACGCGTTTAAAAAAGAATTGTTGAGGGTTGCAGAAACCGTGCCCGCTAAAGATGCCACTCAGCACTTTCGCCTGCCGATTGATCGCGCGTTTACGATGAAAGGCTTCGGCACGGTCGTAACGGGCACGCTCGTGTCGGGATCCTTGCAAACCGAGGGCGAAGCGGAATTGTATCCGTTGCGCAAACGTGTTCGAGTGCGCGGATTACATTCAGGAGGTAGAGCGGTTGCTCGCGCGCTAGCCGGTCAGCGCACCGCTGTGAATCTGGCTGGAATCGAGCGCGACGAAATTCAGCGCGGGATGGTCCTCGGCCCACCGTCCATATTCGAGCCGACGAAGCGTCTCGACGCGCGCATCACGCTTCTCGCGTCAGCGCGGCCACTGAAGAATCGGGCACGCGTGCATTTTCATCAAGGAACAGCGGAAGCGATTGCTGACGTCGTCTTGATCGCCGGCAGCGAATTGGCTCCGGGACAGTCTGCGCTGGCCCAGTTGCGCCTCGATCAGCCGGTTCTCTTGCTGCCGGGCGACCGCTTCATCCTGCGCCAGTTTTCTCCGGTCGTGACGATCGGCGGCGGCACTGCTCTCGACGTACACGCGCCGCGTCACAAGCGCGCCGATCCGTCGATCGCGCCATTTCTTGAAACGCTCGAGCGCGGCAATCGCGGGGAGATTCTTTCAGCGCTTGCAGAATCCGCGCCGCAAGGCCTGAGCCTTGCGCAAATCATCGCTCGCACGGGCTGGGGTGATGCTGAAATCCAGCTGATCGCGCACAGGCAAGCGGCTGCAAATCGCCTGCGCGTGATTGGTGACCAGCCCCTCACGATCGCTTCGCCGAAACTCGTGGCAGGCTATGCGGCAAACCTTCGCATAGCGCTCGAGAAGTTTCATCAGGCCAATCCGCTGTCGCCGGGAATTCCGAAGCAAGACCTGCGTGGCCGGGCGGGAAAAACGCGCGCGGAAATTTTTGCTGCGGCCCTCGATGATCTCGTGAAAACCGGTGTCGTGGCCGTTTCTGGCGATCTTGTCCAGCGCGCCGGCCGCGAAATTGCGCTCTCGGCGGAAGAGGCTCAAGCGAAGAAATTCATCGAAGAAGAATTCGAGCGCGCGGGCCTCACGGTGCCAAGCTTCGCAACTGTACTCGAAAAGTTGCCAGTCGAATTGAAGCGAGCGCAGAAAATTCTGCAAATTCTGCTGCGCGAAAAAGTTCTCATTAAGGTCACAGATGAATTGATCTTTCATCGTACCGCCGTCGCGCAGTTGCGAGAAATGCTCGCGAAATACCGGAAAGAACGCGGTAACAAGCTGCCAATCCCTGTATTTAAAGAGCTTACGGGCATCACGCGAAAATACGCGATTCCCCTGCTTGAATATCTGGATCGCGAACGCGTGACGCGCCGCGTAGGCGACGAGCGTGTTATACTGTAGGGAGTGTAAACGGTCGGACTGGCTGCAGGTCGGATGTGGTGCGGCCAGAAAGGTAGGTGATTGATGTGGGACAGCCCGATGCATTTGCTGATTATCGCCATCGTGGTGCTCGTGCTCTTTGGCGGCCGCAAGATTCCTGAAGTGATGCGCGGCCTGGGCCAGGGTGTGCGCGAGTTTAAAGATGGTATGCGGGGCGACCATCCAAATCCGAATCCTCCGACGAACACGCCCCCCTCAACGACCACTCCGGCTCCAACCGAAGAAAAGAAGTAGCGCGAAACAATCAGCGCGATTTGTCTCTTCGAGTTTGTCTCGGTCCGCTAGACTTCTGCTACTTACAACCAGTTTTCTGAAATTCACCTGCTTAATGTCGAGTGACGCTGAACGTCGAAAATTTGTGAAATTGTGACTTTTCCCGATTTGGAACGATATGAGAAATCGCAATCCGTTCGCGATTAGACTCGGTCGCGACCCTTTATTTCCATGGGGTTACGGCGATTTCTAATCGCGCATTCGCGATTAGAATTTTGGAGTCTAATCGCGAAGATTGGCCTGCTCGACCGGTCCATTGGCCGACCAGCCGAGCTCTTGCAGCGTAGCCCAAAGACGCCCGAGCGGCATACCCATTACGTTGAAATAGCAGCCTTCGACGCGCGTTACGTAGCGCCCTCCGATGCTTTGAATTCCGTACGCGCCGGCCTTATCGAACGGCTCCCCGGTCTCAATGTAGGCATCAATTTCCGCATCGGAAAGCTTTGCGAAGTGCACGCTGGTGACTTCTTCAATCACACGCTCGATTCCCTGAGGCACGCGGATGACTGCGAGGCCCGTATGAACCTCGTGCACGCCGCCACTCAATTGTCGGAGCATTCTCCGGGCATCATCGGGCGACGCTGGCTTCAACAGAATCTCTCCCTGATTGACGACTACCGTATCCGCTCCTACTACGATGAAATCCCCGGCGCTCGTCTCCGCGTTGACCGCTGCCCTAGCCTTTTCGAGCGCGAGGCGTTGTACATAGCCGCCGGTCGGTTCGCCGGGGCGGCGCGTTTCATCGATCGCCGTGGGGTGCACTTCGAATTCGATTCCCGCGTTGCGCAGGACTTCGGCGCGGCGCGGGGACGAGGATGCGAGGATGAGTTTCACGACTTTCAGAATTGTCGCTCCTGGTTAACAAGTTGTCGGCGCTGAGATTCTTCGCCGATCCTGGTCCGATGGTCTCAGAGGGACAAGGACTTGGCAGCAGCCCGCATCCCTGTAGATTACGCAGAAATTTCCAACGCTGCCATCGTTTCGGCTTTCGTCCAGCCGAAGAGACGCGCAACGTCTTTCGGCTGCGAACTTGGACATAGCGCCAAGAACTTTGCCGCGACCGTACGACGAGCGGCTTCTGGCGTTATTCCGCGAGCCGCCGCAGTTTCATTTGGAAACGCGCGACAGACAAGTTCAAACTTACCGGACGCCCATGCGGCGGTTTCCTGCTCGGTGCCGAAGTGCACCACGATCAGCATGCATTGCAGCTCCGCCATGGCACGCTTGAAGCGGACGTTACCGGCTTTTGAATCCATCTTTGCGACATTGCGAAGTTCGAGCGTAGCGAGAGGGCCGTGCGTTGCGAGCGCTTCCCAGATGGCGCGCGCGTTTTCCGTTATGCGGCCGGCGGAATAGAACTTGCCGTAATCGTCCGGCTCGATTACGGTTTCTTGCATTGCGAGGAGATAGGGAAGCTGCTTCAACGAGATGAAGGTGCCGCGGCCGCGAAAATATTTCCCGTAAAAAGCGCGCTTCCGCTGCGGGATGCTGCTTTTCCACCGCCAGAGTATTTCAGAGTAGCGGTCCCATTTGAACTCGATATGCGGGTTGCGACGAGTGACGCCATAGTAGAGTGAAGGAAGCGGGATGTTGTTTACGGGAAACAGCATGCAGAATCCGGCAGCGTCAATGAAGCGGACCGCTTCGCCGGAAGTGCGAACACGTTTGTGCCAGCGAAATGGGGTTGGTGGAACGGCGGTTCTTTTGCGCACTTTGAAAAACTAACACAGAGGACACGGAGAGCACAGAGAACACAGAGATTCACGAAGGGCAGCATCCCGGAGACATACCATCGAGCCGAGAACTCCCAATTCTGCGCGCACGTCCCGCGGAAGGGATTCACGCGCTATGCAAGACTTCTCGTTGTTTTCCGAAACAAGAGCTTCAGGCAACGAGTCGTAGCAGGCCGAGTGCTATCCATTTTCCGAGAATCGCCGCAAGGAAAATCCAGAGCATCCCGGAGGCATACAGTGCACGAAAATACCATCGCTGCCGGGACATGGGCTGTAGTTTCGATACACGCGTCCCAACGACCCTACCCAGCCTCGACATTGCTAGCGCACAGCACGCTCCAACCACCAAGCCAGCGATGATAGCCAGGGCGTAACCGCCAAAGACGACTCCTACCCGTTTTGCGGAATCCAGAGCGCCGATTACGGCAATGAAAAAAACTATGCTCTCTAATAGCATCCAGAGGGTCATGAGCTAGAGCCTCCCCGCAAGAAACTAAGAAACGTAGCCACCCCGGAACCCGAAGTAGCTGTGCTGCCACCCGCAGCAGCCGCATCTGGGGGACAGTTGCCAGCCACCGTCCTGGCTTGCTATCGGTCATTATTTAGCCTTGACCCACCATATCCCAACATCCAGATCGACCAACAGCCGGACTTCATCTCTCTTGATTTCAATCGGGTAGCCCGCGTGATCCAGGAGAACATTGGGGGGATTTCCAAGCACGATCCTCCAAACACCCTTCTTGTCTGACACGGCTTTAGTTGTGCCTCCTTCAACGAGGTCGTAACCTCCATCTGATTGCAAAACCAAATGGTTTAGGTTGTGATCTGTCGTCCGGCTTGCAGGATCTTTCGAGACGTAGGTGTAGCTTCCTACAAAGGCCTCTCGTCTGACCGGCCGCTGCGATGTATGACAGCCAGCGAGAGCACAACACGCAAGCAGCAATAGTACCGATAGGAATCGCAGATTCATGGTCAGTGGCATATCGCAGTAATGTTGTACGCCTGATGAGTATTTCCCATCGGAGTAGGGAAGAGCCACGCTGCGACTGAGGCCAGGCGAGAACCATGAGTGGCGCACGGAGAAAGAGAATTCACGAATTGTGAGACGCCAACCCAATTAGCAATGCGCAGGCCGCCATCATGATGACGATGAATACCCATAGAACGCTCAGAACCCTGGCCAAATTGCCCTTAGGATAGAACCGCTTATATTCGTCCCTGATCTTCTTAAGTTTCCCGGGAAACCCCAAAAGATAAGAGACTTGCTGGTTTTCCGGCAGCCGCCTGTTCACCTCTCCGATCATCGCGGAAATGACAAGAGCCGAACCAATCATGAGCGTTACAGCCCCGGTCAGGAGGACTGCAACCATAGGAGGAAAATTCATCAATTGCATGCCTGTCTCGCTAGGTATAGAGCGTCATCGAGGAGATTGTTCAGTCCGCTGCCTATGCTATAATAAGAGGCTGAGACGATGCTCCCTTAACACTTGTCACGCGGCCCCGCGGAATTGCCGACCAAGCCTTAACCGCGATTCGACTAAGGAATCCCGGCGTTTTGCGGCAACTACTTTGGATCGCCTCGTAATTGCCGAGTCGAATTGATCCGTTCTTGACGCCGCCTAATCTCGTGTGCTGCGAAAAACATCCACGACAAACTGATTCCCACTCCGCCTAATGTTGGCAGCCAGGCGCGATGTGCCACGCCGTTCGCGATGCCGACTGGGAGCAATAGTGCCAAGATGCCAATCCACGCTTTCCTCACCCAAATCTCTCGCAAGAGGCGTCTGTGAGTATCGTCATCGGCCGCTATTGCAGGCTCGGCACTCGATGCGAGTGTCTTCTTTGTCGCCAGTTTCCCCACCACCGTCCATAAGAGCAACGCAGCAAACCAGGTAAGAAGCCCAATCGCCCACTCGCGGGGCGACAGAGTATCGTAAGCGAGCCCCAGACAGAGTAGCGCCGGAACGCCGAAGATCACTACGAGCGCTATGGTTTTCAAAAGTGTCTTTTTCCTAGCTACCATTCCTCACAGTGTTCGGGCGTACGGCATCATTGTTGCCTGCAGCCGCCGCTGTTCGCAATTCCCATCTCAGCCCTGCGTCGACTGTGGCTTGAATTAGCTCCGAGACTGTCGAACTGACTCGTGCCAAACTGTGGAGGGTCACGTATTTCTGCGCCAGGGCCGGCCCCAATCGGCTGTCACTGTCAAGGCTCCGCTTGTAGTGACACTCGCCCCGGGCCAAGCACTCCGAAGCCAAACCCGTGAGAAGCGCAGTTCGTCGGTGGCGTTTGCGGCGACGCTGAAACTAAAACCCGGCAAATCCCGTCGCCCCTACCACAACAATGATTCCCACCGCACAAAGCCACGTCGCCAATAGAGCTGCGTCGAGCCACAACCCGCTGGAATCCTTGTGCCGCCGCCAATTCACGATTCGTAGGACAAAGAGAATCAGGACGGCCAATGTCGACAAAAACCACCAGTTTGCAATGAAATTCTCAAGAGCAGGCCTGCCAACCAGCGGTGAGCCCAGCCTGACAAGCAGCACGACAAATGTCGCCAGGTTAATCGCCAAAACAATCCGCATGACTTTTTGGATCATCGAAATCCGTCTCGAAGCTTGAAATTAAATCACTGCTTACACAAACCGGCGACGTTGCCTTCCAGATTAGACCACGTTGCCGATTCAGCAGAGTGTCCGCCAAGCACGTCCGCCAGCGAGTAGAATGCATTCGCAGTTCGGCCGTTTTCGGCTGTCAATCCACAATCGTTCAACCAATATGCGTATGCTGGCAACAATCCCGTAGCTGCGGACAGCAGTGCGACCGACCTGCAATTCGAAATGGGCAAAGTCGTTGTAAGCGAAGACTTGGTCGCAGTATCCCCAAATTTTGCCAAATGGATAAAAAAGCGAATAGCCGCCCTCGCCGGAGCCGTCTCCGACAGTCCGCTGGAGCCCGTCACGTCCTGGTGTATCTCGTTCGTGTACCCGTCCGGATGGTTTTGTGCCAAGTGGTACGCCGATGTCCGGTTCCTGTTCAGCCGCAGGTAACGGCCTCGTTGCTTGAATCCTAAGCCTTGGAAGGGAACCGACAATAGTACTCGCGTCCAGTTGTAGCGGCGGAGAAGGGCGCATCGAAGAGAGCCGGCAAGATGCCCGTTCACTATGTTCAGGGCAAGCTGGCGTTACGGAAGTGCAGACTCGCGCCTCGGTTGGCCGAGACTAATCGCGGGGTGAGGCTTGAATTTTGGCTAGATGACTACTGATTCCTCGTATTCGCCGAAGGCGCGACGGAGCGCGTCCGAAATTTCGCCGACTGTGGCGTAGGATTCGACGGCGTGTAGGATTGCAGGCATCAGATTCTCGGTGCTGCGAGCGCGGCGTTCGATTTCGGCGAGCGCAGATTTGGTTTTTGCGGTATCACGGCGCGCGCGAAGGGCGTTGAGCCGCGCAACCTGAGCCGCTTCGCCTTCTGCATCGATCTGAAGCGTGGGGATCGGGCGGTCGTCGTCGGTTTGGACACGGGTCTGGAAACGATTAACGCCGACAACGACCTGCTCGCCGCTATCGACGGCTTGTTGATATTCGTACGCCGCCTTCTGAATTTCGTGCTGCACGAATCCGGCCTCGACGGCGCGAAGCATGCCTCCCATGGCGTCAATTCTGGCGATGTACTCCTCAGCGCCTGACTCGATTTCATTTGTGAGTTTCTCAATCGCGTAAGAACCGGCAACAGGATCAACAGTGTTCACGACGCCGCTTTCGCTCGCGATGATCTGTTGCGTGCGCAGCGCGAGCAAAGCGGCTTGTTCGGTAGGAAGCGCGAGCGCCTCGTCCAGTGCATTCGCGTGGAGCGACTGGCAGCCGCCTAGCACCGCCGCCAGGCATTGCAGTGAGACCCGAACGAGGTTGTTTTCGGGCTGCTGAGCCGTGAGGGCAGAGCCGGCAGTTTGCGCGTGGAAACGCAGCATCATTGACCGCGGATCGCGGGCGAGGAAGCGGTCGCGCATCGTGCGCGCCCAGAGGCGGCGCGCAGCGCGAAACTTCGCAATCTGCATGAGAAATTCGTTATGCGAGTTGAAAAAGAAAGAAAGCTGCGGCGCGAAATCGTCGATCGCGAGGCCGGCATCAATCGCGGCCTGGACGTACGCAATTCCGTTCGCCAGCGTAAATGCAACTTCCTGAACGTCCGTAGAACCGGCTTCACGAATGTGGTAGCCGGAGATTGAAATCGCATTCCAATTGGGAAGTTCACGGCGGCACCACGCAAAAATATCGGTGACGATACGCATCGCCGGGCGTAGCGGATAGATGTAAGTCCCGCGAGCGATGTATTCCTTGAGAATGTCGTTCTGCACCGTGCCCGCGAGCCGTTGGAGATTCGCGCCTTGCTGCTTGGCGACAGCGACGTAGAGCGCGAGGAGAATCGCGGCGGTGGAATTGATGGTCATCGAAGTGGAGACATGCTCAAGCGGGATGCCGTCGAAGAGGGTTTGCATGTCTTCCAGCGAATCGATGGCGACCCCGACTTTGCCGACTTCGCCCTGCGCGAGTGGGTGATCGGAATCCATGCCAATCTGGGTGGGAAGATCGAAAGCGACCGAAAGGCCGTGAACACCCTGCGCCAAAAGGTAGCGGTACCGCTGGTTCGATTCGACCGCCGTACCGAAGCCGGCATATTGCCGGGTGGTCCAGAGGCGGCCCCGATACATCGTGGGATAGACGCCGCGCGTGAAAGGGAACTGGCCGGGGTAGCCGAGTTCGGTTTCCGGGTCCCGGCCGTTCAGGGCATCCGGAGTAACGACCGCTTCCATCGGCAGGCCGGTGGGGGAGGCGAGCTTGCGGGCTTTGATGTCGGGGAGCTTTTTGGTGCCGTCAGCCATTTTGATTTATCTGACGCGGCGGGCGCGGCGGAAAGATACGAGACCGAAGATCGCCATCATCAGCGCGTAAACGATTGCAATCCCTATCAGCCACAGGACAGGGCGCGTCTTCCATTGCCGCCAAGCTGCCAGGACTCCATAAGCAGCGAAAACAATGAACATCGCCCCGGCAAACTCGTGGAACACCTGGCGCGCGACGCGCCACAGGGCGCGGAACGTTACGCCGCAGGACCGCCAGAGCGCCGGGAGCATGTTGGCAGGCACGGAAAGATTGTAGTACAACCGCATGGCGGCTGCGGCGTGAGTATTGGCGCGAGCGGGGACCAGGACACGGTAAGGCTAGGACTAAGCACGACGAGGGGAGGCGCTCGTCGTGGCTACCCGTCGGGCACTCGGGACGGCTAGCCCGGGAGGACAGGTTACCGTCTTGAATCGTGAAGCGTAGCATGGCCTTGTTTCGGTGTTGTGCGCAGCCTAAAATTGGTGTAGGAAAGCTGGGGACAGGAGGTAACGGCTTTGCAACTCGACGACC
>Ga0307472_100000383_pt1 | contig 15046 bp, 13 predicted proteins | sample atmos_gasesAM5C__2_FD_204582 | JGI IMG/M metagenome (GOLD analysis project Ga0307472, IMG submission 204582) | Hardwood forest soil microbial communities from Morgan-Monroe State Forest, Indiana, United States - atmos_gasesAM5C_05 | ecosystem: Environmental > Terrestrial > Soil > Temperate...
CTTGAAAACGGTCGCGGTGTGCGGGAAAAACGGCGAGAAGTGCAAACCGACCGGCTCACTCACAGCGCCAGTCTGCCAGGCGATCAACGACAATCAGCTAATACCCAATGCCGATCTGATTTCAGCCTTCAGTCTTTATCTCGCCAGGCAGGTCCCCATCAGCCTGACAAGCTGCCCGACTCCGGCAGCCTATGCCGGCTGCATGACCGCCCCCTGCAAACGGACAGGCAAGATCGATCCGCAGACCAAGCTGCCGCTGGTGCAGTGCGCGTGCCCAACTTACACTGGGCCCTATCAGGTCGGTACCGCCATCGAACAGGACCAATGCGTACTGAGTGGTAACTATGTCTGGTCTGCCGCCTACGCGCCGAAGCCGAGTCCGCCGAGGTAGAGTTTGAATTCAGCTGTCAATCAGCCTTACAGTCGCGATGCGTTGCGTGGGCGAGTGGCCGTAGTTGCTGGTGCTACGCGCGGCGCGGGGAGAGGCATCGCGGCGGCGCTCGGCGAGGCGGGCGCTACTGTCATCTGCACCGGACGAACCAGCAGTGTGCGAAAGATCGCTTCGGACTACGATCGCAGCGAGACCATCGAGGAAACCGCCGCGTTAGTTACGAGCCTGGGCGGCAATGGTATCGCCGTGCCGATGGACCACCTCGTACCTGACGAAGTGCAAAGCCTGGCAGACCGTCTGCGCGAAGAGTTCGGCAAGATCGACATCCTGGTCAACGACATCTGGGGCGCAGAGATTCTCAAAGGCGGCCCGGCGGATTGGAACACTCCCGTCTGGGAACACGACCTGGCGAAAGGTCTGCGTATCCTGCGGCTGGCAATCGATACACACATCATTACTTCAAAGTATCTGCTGCCCTTGCTCATTACTGAGCCAGGTGGACTGCTCGTCGAAGTCACTGACGGCACGACGAAATATAACGCTTCGCACTACCGAATCTCGGTCTATTACGATCTGGCCAAGGTCGCCGTAAACCGCCTCGCCTTTTCACAGGGACATGAACTTGCTCCGCACGGAGCGACTGCGGTCTGCGTCACGCCCGGGTGGTTGCGTTCAGAGATGATGCTCGAGCACTTTGCCGTCACGGAAAGCAACTGGCGTGAAGCGCTCGATGCCTCGAGAGCTGAACGCGGTCTGCCGGTAGCGCCACCCGATTTTGCGCTTTCTGAGACACCCCGATACGTTGGCCGCGCCATCGTTGCGTTAGCCCTGGATCCGTCTCGCCAGCGCTGGCATCAGCAGTCGGTGAGCTCGGGCGAATTGGCGCGAGTGTATGGCTTCACTGACGTCGACGGGAGCAGCCCGGACATCTGGCAGCACATGGAAGATGCCGAGAAAGGCTGATACCTGATCATTCCACTCGGCCAAGCTTGCCCAGACTCACAACGGCGCTGCCGCCAAAGCCGCCTCCCGACCCTCCTGACGGCACACAATCGCAAAGGCTCATCTGCAGTTCCTGGTCCTCCCAGCAAGCCTGATGAGTGCCCGCGGGGCAAGTCATGTTGCGAGCTGGTTTGCTCTGCTGCTTGAGAGTGATCCTTGTGCCATCCGCGTAGATCGCCTTCATGCTCACGACTTTGCCGCCGTTGAGTGTTGCCTCGAAAGACGCCGGCAGCTGTTTCGTTACTTTTAGAGTGAGCACCTTATTTTGCACAGACCCGGTTGCCGTTCTCCGCGCATACGCAGAAATACCAAGCGCCAGAGCGAATAGCGTAGTGCCCGCGAGTAACTTCTTCTTCATGTGTGTCATGGTCACGACTCCTTATTAGCGGTGAAGGATCCAATGCGGATCCGTTACAAGTAGGGCGCAGTTTGATGTCCGATAAGCTTTTAGCTTGTCGAAAACGTGCGACAAACTGAAGTTCGTCGGACATCCAAGCCAAGCTGAGCCACTACCCCTGCATGATAGAGCTTGTCACAGCCTCGCAAGACGAATAAACTCTGCGCCCATAAATCTTAAGCGAAACTTTTTTCGCGAAACCAGCGCTGGCCCAGAATTTCCAGCAGCCCGAATGATTCGAGTTGGAGGCATGTGTGAAGTTAGCCTGCAGACCACCGGTCTTCAGTCACCGTCGCAGGCCTTTGGTATTTGGTCTGTGAAAGAAAAACTCAAACTCAGGAGAAGCGGCTATGGCAAGACCTTCCAAACTGGCCCACGTAGTGTACATGACGCGACGCTTTGACCAAATGGTTTCGTGGTACCAAACCGTCTTTGAAGCCAGGGTGCAATACCAGAATCCCGCCTTCGCTTTTCTTACCTACGATGATGAGCATCATCGTTTCGCTTTTGCCAATATGGAAGTGATCAGTCCCGATGGCAGAGCAGGTGAGGCCAGCCGTCTGGGCGTAAACCATGTCGGTTACACCTTCGCGAATCTGGGCGAGTTGCTTGATACCTATGATCGTCTTAAGCAACTCGGCATTACTCCCTATTGGCGCGTGCATCATGGCCTGACGCTTTCAGTTTATTACCAGGATCCGGACGGCAACCGGATGGAGTTTCAAGTGGATTGCTGTGCAAACGCGGCAGAGGCGGACACTTTTATGCACAGCGATGCGTTTGCCGCGAATCCAATCGGTGTGGAAATCGATGCCGATGCCCTGCTGGCCCAATACCGCAGCGGCGTTCCGCTAGAGACGCTGTTGCGTCAACCGGAGGGACCGGTGGCCGAGATACCACACGCCCATGGGCTGTAGTGAGATGAGACCAGAGAAATTTAGCTTACCCCGGCTAGCAACGTAACCGCTTTGCTATAAACCCTTCGCCCCAAGACCCAAGACCCAAGACCAAAGACCAAAGACCAAAGACCAAAGGCCAAAGGCCAAAGGCCTAGAAGCAAACCAAAGTCCCCTTCCCCCAAATGAGATATCGTCACCGAGTTCTCGGCTTCCTATGCTTGCTCGCGACGCTCACCTACCTTGATCGCATTGCAATCTCGGTGGCTGGGCCACGTATCCAGGACAGCCTGCACATCAGTCCCGAAGCGTGGGGCTGGGTAGTCGGCGTCTTCACAATTTCCTACGGCGTCTTTGAGATCCCCAGCGGCCGCATGGGCGATCGCATCGGTGCTCGCCGCGTGCTGACACGCATCGTGTTGTGGTGGTCCGCGTTTACCGCGCTCACAGGCCTGACCTCCAACTACTACGTGCTGCTGATGGTCCGCTTCTGCTTTGGCGCCGGAGAAGCAGGGGCCTTGCCCAATATCGGCGTTAGCTTGTCGCGCTGGTTTCCTGCCAGGGAGCGGGCGCGGGCGATGGGGTTCGTGCTGATGTCCATGCAAATTGGCGGGGCGCTCGCGCCGCTGATTATTGTGCCGATCCAATTTCGTTATGGCTGGCGCACTTCGTTCCTGGTCCTGGGAGTACTCACAACTCACTGAGCATCAACCGTCAGCACGCTTGTTAGAAGCTCGATCGGAAAACTCGCCGCTCTCCCGTCCCAGCGAGCCAAGCGGTTTGGTGAACCACTGCGACTTGGGTACCCAGACTTTGTTGTGAGGTTGGTTCTCGAAGTGCGGCGACATGATCTGCACGCCCTGCTCGTTGAAGGCATCCTGGATGTGCATATGCAACTCAGAGAGAATAGGCACGCGCTCTTCAGGGTGGTCCAGGCTTACTACCAGCTCGTACTCAACGTAAAAATCGGACAGGGCTTTCTGCCAAACCCTTGGCGCCGGATCTGTGCGCAGGCCGGCGGTCTGGGCGGCGGCATGCAGCAACATATCATGCACTTGGCGCCAGGGAGCATCGTAACCGATGGTGATTGTGGTACCCACACCGGCCCCCAGCTCGCCCGCATGCCGCGAGTAGTTCACTGTTTTTGTCCCCACCAACACCGCGTTGGGGATAATAATCTCTTCGCGCTTACGGGTGAGAAGCTTGGTCGATAATAATCCCACTTCAGTCACCTGGCCCGTGTCATCACCGATGCTTACGAACTCTCCCGGCCGTAACGCCCGCGAGTAAATGACGACCAGTCCGCTCATCACCTGATTGACCAGACCTGCCGAACCCAGAGAGAGCATTAAACCCACGAAGACACTGATGCCTTTGAAGGCGTCGGTGTTCGAGCCAGGGATGTAAGGATATGAAACCGTGAGGCCGAGGATCCAAATCAACACCGTGACCAGACGCCTGGTGGCGCGAGCTGTGTCCGGATCAAGCCAGGGTAGATTCAAATCACCATCTTCAACCCGATGAAAAACACTGCCCGCAACGCGCGCCACGATGCGCGTAAACACAAAGATTACTACTACCGTGAACACGCCGGGCATCGCGTGTAAAAATCCGGTGCCCAGCGTTGCGAACACATTGGTCAGGAATCTACCGAGGTGTTCTCCCCAGGGCTGACTGTAAGGAAAGCTCAGCAGGACAAAGGTGAGCCAGAGATAAACCAGGGCGATTGCCGCAGCCCAGAACAAAAGTCTGACGGTCCCCCGCAACAAAGAGCGCAGCATGGGTTCCGGATCTATCCCTCCAAGCTTGATCCGCTGCGACTGCACGCTCGCCGTCCAGGCCATCAAATCGCGCAAGCGATGGCCGCCGCGCTGCAACAGCCAAAGGCAGAGCAATAGAATGAGTGTCGCCGCGACCGCAACCCCGATGCTTTTGAACAAGACCCGCCAACGTCTTTGCTGGGCTCGGGCCTCCAGAGCAACGCGCAGCTGGGCCATCGCTTGATCCGTGGCCATCCTCAGGGTCTCTCCTGATTCGCGATCCAGATCGTCCGTGAGAATGCCCAGAACGAATCGGGCATTGACGCTGATAATCACCCCTGAATACTGTCCACTGGTGGCTTCGGCGGCGCCGATATTCCACTCAGCCGCATCAGGCAGCGCTGCCATGCGCTCGACAGCTTTGGCGGCTCGCTCAGCGGGACTAAGTTGATCGTAATACGAGCGATAGACTGTGATTTGTCTGTTCCAAAAGACGACCGGCGACGGCTCGCCAGTCCTGTGTTCGACAGTTGCTGCCGCGGAAGTAGGGGAGGGGCTCGGCGAGGGGACCTGCCCCCACCCGATAATCGATGACGAAAGGAAGACGGCGGCAACAAAAGAGCCGCGATGGAACTTCATCAGTTGTTGTTAGACACGCTTAATACCCTGTCGCTGATTTCACGCAGCGAAAACCGAGATGATTACTGGAGGAACGAATTTCGCCTTTGCCGCGAGTACCGACCATGTAGCGAGTGCAATATTCCTCGGTACAAAGAAAAGAACCACCGCGCTGGACTCGTTTCGGCTCGCGCGGTTCAGCTGGATCAAGGCTATCGGACGGTCCCTGGGGATTGCGCGCTACCCCGCCTTGTTGGGCCAGAGTTGAGTAGTAATCAGCACGGTACCAATCGCTGCACCACTCCCAAACATTTCCACCCACGTCAAACAGGCCATAGCCATTAGGTCGAAACTGCGCGACCGGAGCGATCCCCTTAAAGCCATCCTCGCCGGTATCGCCACCCTCAACCGGAAACTTGCCCTGGTAAATGTTCGCGGGCCATTGGCCGCCGGGTTTCAGATCATCACCCCACGCGTACGGCTTGCCGGTGAGACCACCGCGCGCGGCAAACTCGTACTCCGCTTCAGTCGGCAACCGCTTGCCTGCCCACTTCGCGTAAGCTGCGGCATCTTCGTAGGCGATTTGCACGACTGGATATTTTTCGCGGCCTTTCAAGTCGCTCGCGGGTCCCGCGGGATGACGCCAGTTGGCGCCTGGCACGTAACGCCACCACTGGTAATGATTGTTAAGCGGCACCGGATGAGTCGGCGGCGAGAAAACGATGGAGCCGGCGACGAGGTTTTCCTCGGGAGCGCTGGGAAACTCCTCACGAGTCGGCTTGCGTTCGGCGACCGTGACATAACCTGTCGCGCTGACGAACTGCTCAAATTGCTCGTTGGTTACTTCGGTCGTGTCCATGAAGAAACCGTCAAGATAGACGCGATGGAGAGGTCGCGCGTCAGCCATCGGTTGGTCGCCGCCGCAAACCATTTCGGTGGGGTCAAGCGAGCCCATGGAAAACTCGCCGCCGGGGACATAGACCATGCCGGAAGGGGTCGCACTCGGCGGAGAGCCAGGCCCGGCGAGGGTGGTCTCGAAATTTGGTTGTGCATTTGGCTTGAATGGAACCGGCTTCGTGACCGCGGTCAGGCTGGAATCAGCGGCAGGCGCGGCGCCACGCCAGAGCCACCAGGAAACACCAAGCAGAGCCAGCCCGATCAGCGCCCAGAGCGTCAACCGGCCCTTTGGGAAGGTCTTCGGTTTTCTAAGGGTCTTTGATCTAATCGTGGGTGACATACCTTCGCCCTCCTTTGAGACCCTCAATGATTCGCGCGTCAAATAGGCTGATCTCTTTCCCCCAAAACCGCTCAGTGGTCCAATGGATCCGCGTTGATCGCCGGCTTGATCGTCCAGCAAATGGATGTGTCCGAAGTTTAGCTACGGGGGAGCGAACGGGTACCTGTCACTTTTGACAGGCGCGGCAGATCGAAACTGAGCGTCGCTTTCTTTGGTCCAGTAATTCCCGACCTACCTATTTCTTAAGTTCGATAGTTATCTTATTGAGTGTGCCTTTGAACTTCGGCGAACCACCATAGTCCGTCACCGGCGTACCATCGTCTGTACCAACGTCCGCCAAATCGTCGACTGAGAATATTCCGGGCTGCGTTTTGGCAATCCGGCCTTCTCCCACCTTGGTCCCATCGATACTGATGGTTCCCACTCCGCCGGCGCCCGGACCGCCATCGGATTTGAAGTCATAAACGATAGTGTGTTTGCCGGGCGCCAGAGTCCCGGACGAGGCCACCTCAAATTTCTCCAAACCAAGGTAGTTGTAGGTGAAGGTCGGCTTGCCCTTGTTGATGTGGAATGAGTAGCCGCCGAATCTACCACCCTGGCAGACGAGCACTCCGTTACCGTCCGCAGCTACGTCGACGTCGGCCGTCATCGTATAAGAAGAGCCGGCCGTGGCGATGAAGATATCGACGCCCATTCCTTTCATGCCTGGGCCAAGCGTCACGGATTTTCTGCCTTCCATGACTGTCGGCCTGCCAACCAGCGTTGCATTGGTCCTTTCCAGCAAGCGGTCGTCGATCGGCAGCACATGGTATTTCTCGGCTTCCGTCATGAAGAGCGCCTGGAGTTCTTTCAACTTGTCGGCGTTACTCGCCGCAACATTGTTCGACAAACTGAAATCCTGATTTGAGTTGTATAGGTCCCAAGGATCTTCCGTGAGGCCCTGTGAGGGTTTTGGCTGCCAGGCCGGCCGGTGGATTGTTCGTGCATACCATCCGTCGCTATAGATCGCGCGGTTGCCGAACATCTCGAAATATTGCACGGTGTGCGTTTCTTTGGCATTGGCATCGGCAAATGTGTAAACGAGACTCTTGCCTTCGATCGGGTCCTGCGGAATGCCGTTGACGGTCTTAGGCGCAGGAACGTTGCAAGCCTCAAAAACCGTAGGGGCAATATCGATCACGTGTCCAAACTGCGAGCGGACTTCGCCCCTGGCCTTAATTACCTTGGGCCAGTGTATGACCATGCCGTTGCGTACGCCGCCAAAGTCGGACGCTACCTGTTTGGTATAAGAGAAGGGTGAGTCCAGGGCGACGGCCCAGCCGGCCGCAAAATGAGGATAGGTGTTCGGGCCGCCCCAGTCGTCATAGTGCTTCAACATATCCTCGACGGTTTCCGGCGCCGCGTTAAAGAACGACATCTCATTGAAACAGCCATTCAACTGGCCCTCGGCGCTTGCTCCGTTGTCGCCGACAATGTAAATGAAAACGGTATTGTCGGCCTGCCCCACTTCCTCAACGGCGCTGTACAATCTGCCAACTTCGTTGTCAGTGTGCTCGGCAAAACCGGCGTAGGTTTCCATTTGCCGAGTAAACAGCTTCTTCTCGTCGGCCGAGAGTTTGTCCCAGTCTTTGATGTCTTTTGGTTTCGGCGCCAGCTTCGTGTCTGCGGGAACAATGCCAAGCTTCTTTTGCCGTTCGAGAGTCTCCTCTCTCACCTTGTCCCAACCCTGATCGAACTTGGCCTTATATTTGTCGCGCCATTCGGCAGGTACGTGGTGCGGAGCATGAGCGGCGCCGGGCGCAAAGTAAATAAAGAATGGTTTGTCAGGGCTTAGTGCTTTTTGAAACTTCATCCACGAAATAGCCTGATTGGTCATGTCGGTGGTGAAGTGGTATTTGGGATCTTCCGGAAGCTCGACCTGCGCGGTGCCGTCGTAGACCAAAGGCGCATACTGGTTCGTTTCACCGCCGATGAAGCCGTAGAACTTCTCGAACCCCGAGTGGGTCGGCCAGCGGTCGTATGGTCCGGCCGCCGAGATCTCCCAGGGCGGTGTTTCGTGATACTTACCAAAAGCAGCGGTACTAAAACCATTCTGGCGGAGAACTTCCGCCATCGGAGTTATCGACTGCGGCCTGACACCGTTATTACCGGGAAACGCAGTCGAGGTTTCCATAATCGAGCCGGCGTTGTTGCTGTGATGGTTGTAACCTGTGAGCAATGCGACCCGCGTGGGGGAACACAGCGCCGTGGTATGAAAGCGATTGTATTTGAGTCCGGTCGCCGCGATTTTTTCCAAATTCGGCATATTGATCGGTCCGCCAAATGTGCTGGAAGCGCCAAAGCCGATGTCGTCGATCAATACTACGACCACGTTCGGAGCACCCTCAGGCGCCTTCACCTCGAAGCGCGCCGGCGCCTTTGCATTGCGAGCATCCAGCTCCTTATAGGTCTGCCTCTGTGGTTCATGGATTGGCAGGACAGTGCGGTCCAATTGATCGGAGGACGTGTTAGTCGCAGTCGTTTGTGGCTGTTGACTGCAACCGGGCATTAACGCGGCTATCGCAATGAGCGTCAGTGATGGAATCCGTGCGCTCTTTCTGGTCAACATTTCCGGTTCCTCCTATGCACGATTTTCTCCGACAGGATTTCGGAGGAGTTTACCGAGAGGAGGGTTGAGGATTACCTGTCAAAGTTGACAGGTGCGCCGCGAAGAGTCTGCCACGGCTGCAGAAACCGTGAAGAAATGGATCCCGTTTAGAAAGCGCACTTGTGCGCCCGCTGATGGCGCCACGCAAACTATTCGTAACGGACCACCTCTCGCAGGGGACCTAATTGTGAGCGAGGCGCACAAGTGCGCTTTCTAAACGGGCAGGTCTCCCTTCACGGTTTTGGCAGTAGGTGGGATTCGACTTTTTGCGCCAGTCGCACTTAGACAGTCACCCGGGTCAGCCTTGGGTAGTGTAAACTTTCGGCCCTACCGTTCTGCGAATTCCCTTTTGCCCGGGCTCAGCCTGGAACGCGTCCCATATGTTTGGAGGAAACCCAATGTTCTCTAGATCAGGACCGGATAACCATTGCTGGAGACGTGAGCTTTCGCCCCACAGGTCAAACAAAGCTTCGTTATGCCTCCAGTTTATTAGCTTTTTCATCGCTCCATTCATAAGTCTGACTCGACGCGCCTTGCTGATCATTTGGGTACTCTCGTTCAGTCTTGCTCCGGCTGGGATGGCCCAGACCAGACAGGCTTCGGACACTGACAAAGTTAGCTTGTCAATTGACGGATCTAAGCCAGGTGCGCGGATTGACCGCAACATCTTCGGCCAGTTCGCCGAACACCTGGGCCACGGTGTTTACGAGGGCGTCTGGGTTGGCCCTGATTCCAGCATCCCTAACACCCGGGGCATGCGCAACGACGTGGTTGCGGCGCTTAAGGCGTTGAAGGTCCCAAACGTTCGCTGGCCTGGTGGTTGCTTCGCTGACGAGTACCACTGGCGTAAAGGTATTGGTCCACAGCGAGTGGTAACCCTCAATCCGAACTGGGGCGGTGTGATCGAACCAAACACTTTCGGAACGCACGAGTTCATGGATTTCCTGGACCAGATTGGATCCGAAGCTTACCTTTCACTCAATCTCGGCTCCGGTACTCCGCAGGAAGCTGCCGAGTGGCTGGAATAAAGATGGTGCTGACTCCAACCTACTACGTCTACAAAATGTATGTTCCGTTTCAGGATGCGGTCTTTGTGCCGGTGGCTTTCAACGCGGGCGTCTATCAGCAGGGAGACATCAATTTGCCGCGCGTGGACGCCGTCGCCGCAAAGGATGCGAAAGGCAAGCTGTGGTTGGAGATCACTAATCTTGATCCCAATCAATCAATCGAGATTGAGTCAACTATCGCCGGCGGCACGGGCAAATCGGCAGTCGGAGAAACGCTGACCGCACCCAAAGTAGACAGCGTGAACACGTTTGACTCACCTCATACGGTAGTGCCGAAACCCATCTCAGCGAAAATACAAGGCGGGAAGTTGACTCTCAAATTGGAACCTAAATCTGTCACCGTGATCTCGATTGAGCAGTAAGACAGACTGATGCCGAACCGCAATCTCCGGCCAGCACGATGCCCAAGCGCAAAAGCTCATCCAACAGCCATTGGTGTGCTGTCACTGTTAAGCCTCGCGGCGTTTGGATTGACTGCGCCTCCTTAAGAGGACTCTTGAGGCAAATATTTAGATTGGAACAGTGAGGCGATTGCGCGTTTTCGTAGACATACAATCGATTAAGGAGTCTTGTCCCATGACGCTGGCACTCACATTGCTGTTCACGGTCAATTTCTATCTCCGCATCAAGCACACCTCCTAGCAGCGCATGTCTATTCTGTGACGGGTTTCGCGAGTAACCGGCTGCGCAGACAACTTTCGTGCAATAATGCGCCTTAGTTGGGTGACTAGGTACTTGACTCACCACAACGTTGCTTGCGGCTCAGCCGCGCTCCAGTGCGGTACGGCTCTGCCTGGCTCTGCCTTACCGAAAGCATTCAAAGTTGGATCGCGGCTATGCCGCTCGATGTGTAGTGGCGGCTGCGCCCAAAGGAGCTGTGCCTTCCATTTCTGGGACTGCGGCGGCGGCGCAGCCGCAAAACCAGATTGAGCGTTACCGGTAAGGCAGAGCCGGCAGAGCCTTACCGCACTGGAGGGCGGCAGAGCCGCACCCATTGCCTCCGCGTGAGTCAAAGGTAAAACTTCTGATTCTGTCGTTCGTCGTTCTGAAGCCAGGTCGCTGATCGAAATGATTTTCGTCACTACGCCTGGCGCGCACAGGACGAACTAGTCAGTCTTTCGCGTCTTCAGTTCCAGTGGTGAGGGTGCAACACTTCGACGTCATAGTGGTGGGAGCCGGGCTGTCAGGAATTGGTGCGGCTTGCCATCTGAAGATGGAGTGCCCGCATAAGAGCTTCACCATTCTTGAAGGCCGGACTGCAATGGGCGGCACCTGGGACCTCTTTCGCTACCCAGGCGTACGGTCCGACTCTGACATGTACACGCTCGGCTATCGCTTCCGCCCATGGCGCGATCCCGAGGCCATCGCCGACGGCCCCGCCATCCTGAGTTACATCCGCGAGACTGCTAACGAGTACGGTGTTGACAAGGCAATTCGTTATGGCCACCGCGTAAGGAGCGCCTCCTGGTCGTCGCTCGACGCACGCTGGACGGTAGAGGTCGAAAAGGGCCCCCACGAGCCGCTGGTCCAATTCACGTGCAACTTTCTCTACCTGTGCACCGGCTACTACGACTACGAAAACGGCTACACTCCCGAATGGCCGGGCGTCGGACTTTTTCGCGGGACGATGGTGCACCCGCAGAAATGGCCCGATGATCTGGACTACACAAACAAGCGCATCGTGGTCATTGGCAGCGGCGCAACTGCCATCACGCTCGTGCCCGCCCTCGCCAAACGCGCCGCGCACGTCACGATGCTCCAGCGCTCTCCGAGTTACGTTGTCACGCGCCCGTCAAAGGACGTCGTGGCCAACTTGTTGCGACGTTGTCTCCCGGACCGTACCGCCTACGTGCTCGCTCGCTGGAAGAACGTGCTGGAAGCCACATTCTTCTACAACCTTGCCCGAAAGAGGCCTGAACTCTTCAAGCGAATGGTGGCTAGAGGAGTGCGTCGTCAGCTCGGGATGGAATACGACTCAAAGCATTTCACACCTCCCTACAACCCCTGGGACCAGCGGCTTTGCTTCGCCCCGGACTCGGACTTCTTCCTCGCGATGCGTGAAGGCCGCGTTTCAGTCGTGACCGACTCTATCGAGACGTTTACTGACGATGGCCTCTTGCTCAAATCAGGCCAACACTTGCCCGCAGACATCGTCGTCACCGCTACTGGTCTGGTACTTAAGCTCATTAGCGGGATGCCACTCGAGGTGAACGGCGCGGCCGTGGCTATGCCAGAGACGCTTGTCTACAAGGGCATGATGTTCAGCGACGTGCCCAACCTCGCCTTTGCTATTGGCTACACGAATGCGTCGTGGACTTTGAAATGCGATCTTACTTCCGGATACGTGTGCCGGCTGCTGAACCACATGGACCAGCACGGATATGCGATGTGCACGCCGCGCCTGAACGACCCAACCATGGAGGCCGAGCCGGTCATCGACTTCTCCTCGGGCTACGTTGTGCGCGCCCTGCCCATGCTGCCGCGTCAGGGAGTGAAAACGCCATGGCGACTGCACCAGAATTACATGAAGGATCTTTCGCTGATGCGTTACGCGCGCCTGGACGATGGCACGATGGAGTTCAAAGGCCAGGAGCAGCAGGCAGGGGCAGGCGGGAGGCGGTGACACGTGGCTAAGCTCATGCGCCTTGAAGGACGGACGGCTGTGATCACGGGCGCGGCGGGCGGCATCGGGCGAGCGATCGCCATAGCGCTTGCGCGTCGCGGCTGCCATCTTGCCCTCGCCGATATCGACGAGGCCGGATTGGCAAAGACGGCAGACCTGGCGCTGGCCTTCGGAGTGCGTTTGTCTCGGCACCGCATCGACGTGGCCGATCGCGCCGCGGTCGCCGAGTTTCCAAATCTCGTAACCGCGGAACACCCTGGCGTTGACCTGCTAGTCAATAACGCAGGCGTGGCGCTGGGCGGGACGTTCGAGCAGGTCACAGTGGAAGATTTCGAATGGCTCTTCGAGATTAACTTCTGCGGTCTGGTGCGAATGACGCGCGCCTTTCTGCCACTCCTGCGGTTGAGCGGCGACGCCCGCATTGTCAATCTGTCGAGCGTCTACGGTTTGGTGGCGCCGCCAGAGCAAGTGGCATATGCGGCAAGCAAGTTCGCCGTGCGCGGGTTCTCTGAGGCGTTGCGTCACGAACTCGCAGGCTCAGGCGTAGGCGTAAGCGTGGTGCACCCAGGTGGGATCAATACGTCAATCGCAGAGAAGGCTCGCGTTCCTGCGGGCATCAGCGAAGCAGAGATTGCGCGACGTCAGGAGAGGTACCGCAAGCTGCTGCGACTGGCTCCTGAGATTGCCGGTGAGACGATAGTGCGGGGCGTCGAGCGCCGGCAGGCACGCATCCTCATCGGGTCAGATGCAAAGATCATCTCGTTAATCGCGCGGTTGCTTCCTGTGTCCTATTGGAAGCTGCTCTCGCGGCTACTCTAGTAAATCAGAAGCTTAAAACAACCGCTTCCCGCCCCGACGCTGTGGCGCACCTGCGCAATCTCGCAATTTCGCCACACTAACGCAGCTCACAGCGGATTGGCTTCGGCAAAAATCACGGTCGATTCCCCAACATTGTTTAGATCCATGTCAAAGCGGCCGCGGATCGAGACTGAGGCCGATGTGCCTCTCACTGCTGGAAACGAAGACTTAACGCATGAGGTCAGACCAGGACAAAGTGAAACCGCAGCGGAGAGGCAGGGGCGCAAGAGTTTTTCTGCCGGCTGGCTTTGGCTTGTGCGTTGCGCTACTCGTCTCTGGATGTTCCCGGTCGCACGTACAAGAAACCGTTACAGTCGCGCCGCGTGCCACCCCGGTCCCGGCGCCGAGAGAGATTGATACCAGCCGCAGTTCCTTCCTCCCAGCGGTTGATCGGGAGACCGAGGCAGCCGGCGACGCGCTGGCACACGCCATGGTTGCTTTGAAAAAAAAACACCGCGACGAAGCACTGTACTTCATGAACCTGGCGCGCACCCGACTAACAGGGCTCACGCGCCGCCTCAACCACTCTGTCACCGACACCAGCGCTAATTCAGATCCGACTCACGAGCGACTCATCAGCGACTTGCGCGCGCTTGACGCGGCCGAACGCTCCGCTCTTCATAACGATTACCAACAGAGCGCCACACAACTTCACTCGCTGAGCGACGAACTCGATCGTCTCAACTCGAAGCTCATTGATCGTCAGAATTAATTCCAAAGCGTTCGACCATGCGATAGAGCGTGCGGCGATTAATACCCAGGACCTCTGCCGCGCGGGAGCGGTTGCCGCCCGTTAACTCCATCACGTGGAGTAAGTACCGCCGTTCCATCTCATCAAGCGTCGGCAAGTCGGCATAAAGCGCAGCGAGCGGAGAGTGTCGCGCAGCGCGGAGAATGTCTTCCGCCTGGAGTTTCGGCGGCAGGTCCTCCGGAGTAACATCGCCGTCGCGCGCGTGGAGGACAGCATACTCAATGGCCGATTGCAGCTCGCGAACATTGCCCGCCCAATCGTAAACGACGAGACAGGCTAACGCTTCATCGGACAGCCGCAAATGACGTTGCCCTTCCGCCGTAGCGCGACGCAGGAACTTCTCGGCGAGTAACGGGATGTCCGTGCGGCGTTCGCGAAGTGCCGGCAAGTGAAGGGTAACGACGCTCAAACGATAGAACAAATCTTCGCGAAATCGTCCCGCTTTGACCTCTGCTTCCAAATCTTTATTCGTCGCGGCGATGATCCGCGCGTCCACCTGGCGACTCCGCGCCGCGCCCACTGGACGAATCTCACCTTCCTGTAAGGCCCGCAACAGTTTGACCTGCATCGCCTGACTCGTCTCACCGATCTCATCCAAAAAAAGCGTGCCGCCGTCGGCCTCTTCCCACAAACCTCTGCGGTCCGCGTTAGCTCCCGTGTATGAACCCTTCATGGCGCCGAACAGTTCAGCCTCTAACAGTGTTTCGGTGAGGGCGCCGCAATTGACGGGAACGAATTTATTGGCGGCACGCGAACTGTGTTTGTGAATCGAGCGCGCAACCAGTTCCTTGCCGGTGCC
>Ga0307472_100000384_pt1 | contig 15021 bp, 10 predicted proteins | sample atmos_gasesAM5C__2_FD_204582 | JGI IMG/M metagenome (GOLD analysis project Ga0307472, IMG submission 204582) | Hardwood forest soil microbial communities from Morgan-Monroe State Forest, Indiana, United States - atmos_gasesAM5C_05 | ecosystem: Environmental > Terrestrial > Soil > Temperate...
GCGACCTGTTTGCCCTGCCGATTCAAGGCCGCCTGCAGAGTAAGAACCGCACGCGCCTTTCCGCTGAGAACACAGGCGCTGTAGGCCATCTGCGCGACCGGAAGCGGCAACTCATCACCGCGCAGTGGCTTCCAGTAATATTCCTGAAAAATCTGCCGCGCCTCGTCTCTCGTCAGCTGGCGCACCTCCTCTGGGCTGACCGGCCGTCCGCGCCATCGGGCGAGGGTTTCCCGGGTAATTCCCATATTGGTGGCGCCGCCCGGATCGCTCGGGTGGTTGCTGAAGCCGCCCTCCCACTTCTCGACGAGAGGGCGCACCGCGTCCAAGCTGCCGAGAAGGATGCCGGCTGGGGTGGCTGAGCTTCCACTCGACGTGCCGAGCTTCGGCTCATCAGCGGCGGCGGCGACTACAGGCGCGACCCCGCTGGCCGGCATTTTCACGCTGCTCCAATCGATGCCGCTGGCAAGCTCGGCGGGCGTGACATCGAGCTCGAAATGCATCGAGTCCTTTGCGTTAATCCAGCTTCCACCCCATTCGAAGACTTGTTTGCCATCATTCGTCTTGATGGCCAACACGTCGGCGATCATCTGGGGTGTCATGTCCGTATCAGCTCTGTCCTGCTTGACGTCGATCGCGCGCTCCGCTTGGGTGGGTTTGTTCGAGAACCGCACCCTGCGCTTGTCGGGGGTTTGCCGATACGGATTCGTTGTCCAATTGACGTCGAGAGCTATGCCGTATGAATGCAGGCTCTTTCCGGTCCCGCCGGTGATCTCACGGCAATTGTAACTATCGGTGTCAGACGGACGTATGTCGTAATCGTGGTATTGAACGACGGACTCGAGCGCTCGCCAGGCATCGACCGTTGGCGGCGCAACACGAATCCGGTCTGGCCCGAACGGGACCAACACCATCTGGTCGGCTTTACATTCGTAAGCTTTCCAGGCGAGCCGCTGCTGCGATGTTGATTGACCCATGTTTTCCTTCCACGACTGTTGGCGCTCGGTGAGCGGGGGCGCGACAACGGAAATGGTACGAACGAATGTGGTGCCGCGAAGCTTGACGCTGCCAATATCGCGGCTGGGCAGTATGGAAGATCTCGCCTGTGGCCCGGGGCTGAAAGGACCTGTGCCCCAAAACGCCTCGAGCCCACCCGCATGCGCGCCGTGATTGAGGAAGTCGGCAGGCCCAGGCTCGACGGCAGCCCGGCGCCTATTCGTTTCCGGCAGCTGCAGTTCCGACTCCAGCCGAAGGGCTTTGGTCAGCAAGCGACGTGTGCGCCGGAACAGCGTCGTCCGCCGCGTGAGCGCCACGGCGAGGAGGTCGTGAACTTGGCGATCGATGATGTCCGGGTCGATCGCGTTGATCTCATCGGCGCTGCTTAAGAGGCGCAACCACGCTCCGATCACTGGACCGTCCGCCGCGTCCGGTAGGGCCGCGGTTAGATCGTCCACCAATCGTAGCGGCAGTCTGTCAGGCAAGAACCGCAGCAGGTAATGTGCTGCGAGCAGGATTCCGGTCGGGCAGGCGGATTTTCCGCTCAGCCAGCCAGCATCGTCGAAGCTCCGGACATTTTGCTCCCACAGTGCTTGGGGATCGTCCACCGGTGGACATCCGATCGCAGCGAGCAGGTCGGCGACGATAGGTTCTGTGGGAGTTGCCAGCGCCACGGGTGCGCGGTGAGCGGAGGGATTGAGATAGCGCTTCGCAGCACGGGTCGCGATGCCTTCGGCCAGGAAGGTGACGTCGAGCGGCTTCTGGAACGGCGGAGTCATGACGATTGGTCCAAAGCCGTCTCGATCGACCAGACCGACAGCCAAGCAACCGGATTCGATGCGGACCTTCAGGAACGAGGAGCCTTGGTCGGAATCGTGATCGGCGTGGATTGATGCCGTAACGTCCTTTCCCGGCAAATTCCACACGCGGACACGCATCGACCGCTCAGCCAGTGCGCTTCTGATGAACTGCTCGGGCGCATGTGCCGTCGTAAGAGCTTTCAGCGTCTGTGCCGTGAAGCCGTTGAGCGAGCCAAGGCGGCCTGGATTGTCGAGCCGAGGTATTCGTATGACCTCGCCTCGCATCGTTTCGGGCCACACGAACTCGTTCGGTGAATCCGGTATGTCTTTGGCCAAAGTGACCCTGGCGGGCTTGCCGGCGCTTACCGTGACGGATCGACGGAAACGAGCGTGATTGAGATGGGATGCGATCACCGCGCATCGGCCGGGTGGGACGTCGACCATGTGCTCGCGATGGTTGGAGGTGAGGGTGAACTCGATCAGGTCGCCGTTCTCCGGAATGATCTCGACGCTGAGGGGGCCGAGGGGAAGAGGGGCATCGCTGGTGACTGTCAGTGGCACGCGGGGGATTTTTGTCATGGCAAGATGAACTCCGCCCGCTCGGCCAGTGGAAGATCGGCAAAAATTTCGATTTGTTTCGTGATGCCGTCGAATGTGGCCGTTACCGTGTAATGCTGTCGTGCCGGCAGCAGATCCACGTGCAGCTCCGCGCTTGGCTGGGGGGGCAACAAGGTAAACGAGGGCCTGTCGGTTCCTTCGCGCTTGATGACGATGGCGGCATTCTTCAGCGCTATGGGCGGTATCGACACGGCGATGAGACGCGATCTTGGCTCATCTGCAACGCGGCGAAACCGCATGTGTCCCGGCGCGTCAGAGGATATCGGTGTCACGAACTCGTAGAACGCGGGATCCTGAAGGTCGGGCTTGCGCACCGCATAGCTCATTATCGCGTCCACGATTCCACGCTGGTCGACCCACCAGATGCCATACTGGTGAAAAATGGCGCCCGCTCCGTCGAGAGCATCGATCAGCATCTCGCAGAAGCGCGACGGCTTGTTTGGAATTCCGAACGCCTGCGTGCCGATCGTGGAGGACGCCAAGCCGAATTGCGAAACCGGGCCGAACTTTTGTTGCGCTTTCGCAAGCCCCTTCGCTGTGAGCCTGATCAACGGATCCCCGACCATTCCCAAACTTGTGAGGACCGTTTCGGGCATGTCGCTGCAAGCGTCGCAAAAGAGCCACTGGGTCCGGGGCGGTTGCTGCCGCAGACCCAATGCGAAGCTGTCCAATGCGATGACGCTGGTCCATGGGTTGTTCACATTCGCGCCAAAATCGGAAAGAACAAAGCAGCGTTCGTCCTTCCAGAAGCCATGGCCGCAGCAGAGAAAATGCAAATGATCCTTGGCGTCGGCAGCTTGCAGCCAAGCAGTCAACGCAGCGTTGACGTTCCCCAGGGTCGGCTCGTCGAGCCTCGTTCCGTCCGCCGCCTCGCCTGGAACGCCAAGCGCCGTCCACGTTGCACCGCCGGGAGATGCCCCATCGGAGATCAAGAGGTCGACGGTGCCGAGCGGGGCGGCGAGATCGCTTCTCCACTCGCGGACGAGCTTGGCAACGAAAGCGCGAACGCTGGGACCGACGCTTGAGAGATCGTTGAGCCTTGGGATGTTGGGGTTCGTGCCTTTGGCGTGCGGGTAGCGGCCTGCGCCGATCACCAGGGCTCGGGTGCGCGCTTCACGGGGCCTATCACCTTCTAGGCGTTGATAGACGCGCGTCATAGGCTTTGCCTTAGCTTGTCGAGCCTGGTGCGCAAGCGCTGGTAAAAGGTGGGCCGTTGGAAGTAGGAGGTATGCGCGCTGAACAGGCCGATGACGTTGTCGAACTCGAAATCTTCGACGTCATTGAAGATCTTGTTGCAGCTGAACGAGAGGATGTCCGTGTAGTCGTAGACGTTGAGCCAAGCGCGAACCGATTCGGGGCGCGGGAACCTCCCGTTTGCGGCGCTACCAAGCGCCGTTCCGTAGAGGCCCATGTCGGCGAACAGGCCTGGCTGCGCGCCTACCGTGATCCAGGCATCGACGATGAGCTCAGACCCGCTATCCGTCTCGATCTGCGAAACGGCCGATCGATCCGACAGGAGATCACAGAGAATGACGCCGCCGAGACTGTGACCGACCAGGATCAGAGGATCAGCGCGCGATCGCAACCTGGTCGCCTTCACCAGGTCGGTGATGATCGGCGCGAATATTGGCTTGGCGACACCGTCGGTTTCCCGCCGCCGGAGATAAACGAAGATGTCACCGAGAAAGAACGCGACCTGCTCGGTCACGGGCCGACGGACAACGCGCAGCAGGGCGTCCGAGAGCGTGTTCGAAATTGGGCTTACGAGATCTTTGAGCCCCCGCCCAAGCCATTGCAGCGCATCGCTGCACGGCCCCATCGGTTCGGCGGCCAGACCCTCGTTGGGCAAATGAGGCTTGAGTTCGATGGCGAGGGCCGAAAGAAACTCCGCGTCAGAACCCAGGGGGTCGAACGCGCTCTTGTCGGCGCCGGCCTCGAGATATCGAACCGCTGCCGCGAAGGCTTCGAGCTCTTTCGTTGTCAGCGCCTCGGCCAGATTACCCGTGCGACTGGCGGTTTCCGCGCGCGCTGCAAGACCCGATTCGAAGGCGATGTCGATGGCACGGTCCGGATGTCGTCTCGCCAGCCGCCCAATTCCGACCTGGCCGGTTCCGACTTGGCCGGTTTGGCTCGTCCCGAAGGGCTGTGCTCCGCCCGGCTCGGGCAGCCACGGCAGGGCGGGATCGAACTTTACGCCATCGCTACCCCAGTCGGGATCGAAAACCGCGGCGCCCTGGGGCAAGACGAGCTGCTTGAACAACGCGTCCCGCTGATGAACGTGCGCTCGATGCCGGGGACTTTGTCGCGTGGCGACGCCATGCACGAACACGAGCGGCATCATGGTCCCTCCGGTTGCCGTCGCCCCATGAACCTCCTCTGGTTGTGCTCGTAATGATGGCCTTGCTGACACACCGAGACTGATGCGGTGCCGAAGCGTCTTGTTTTGAACTCAGGCGATACGTCAGCAACTCGACATGAACGATACGGTCCGCCCCATTGTTCTCGGAAATGCCCAATGTGCGCCGCTTTCCGGCAACATTTTCGTGTGATTGGCCGATATTCGAAACAAATAAGATGTCGCACCCCGCTTACACCATAGAAGAGCAGCCTCCTTTCATGTCGGTTGACGACCGGCAGGTTCGGGAAATAATCCATTCCCAACCGAAGGTTCTGCGCCTCGCGCGCGTCACGAGCCGTCCCATCAAACGGGTCACGAACGCGACATTCACCAGACCAATTCATGGCAAAGCTTCTCCCACCGATATTGCCGAAGGGTGTCGGGAGGGAGCACCCTTCGGCCAACGCCAGACCGTGCCCCTGGGTCCGCCTCAGGCGGGATTCTGGCGTCGTGAAGACCACGCCATCCGGCGTCGGTTTCGCCGCTGCCGTCAAAGACGTCGCCAGAAATGCGTTGATGCTGCCCGTTTTCACTGGTGCAGCATATTTTATTTGTAGCAAATAATTTTGCCATGTAAACCACATGTCGATGTATGGGTATCAAATGCCCGTGAATGATCGTGTCGTATTTCCTATGATTGAGCAGGCAGACAGTCCATGCCCCACTGAGCGACATCGCTGCGGCGTCTTGATGAAAAATAATAGTTAGTAATTATAACTTGTTATAGGGAAACAACCTGGGTCTTGATGGATGGGTTCATTTGGCGTGATCCGGCAGCCAATTTTGGCAAAAAGTGACGATGCAACGGAGAGGGTACCCCCGTTGATGAGTCATCACAAATAAACATGAAAGAAATATTACTAACAAATAAGTTAGTCGGATTATTATCCACAAATTGTCTGTAGAAAGCTGACCCGTATTCTCGTAATTTGCGGGGACTGCAGATGTTTGCTGCCCGCGGTTGCTCCTCGGGGCCAAAGGATAACTTTACTGGCCTCGGACAAAGCCCGAGAATGTTGTTCCAAATAATCGGGTTTGGTCAGAACATGCTCGTGGGGGAGCACCGATGTCTGATCAGGAGTTGGATTCTGAGCTTCAAGCGATTGCGGCCCTCCTAACCGCACTCGAGCCTTTGAGCCATGACGCTCAAGTGAACGTCATGACGTATGTCTTGAAGCGTCTTGGCATTGATTTTTCTGTGCTGAATTTGAGAAGTGCCGTTCGAGCGGACATTGCGGCGGCTCACAGCGCGAGCTTCGATACAGACACCGTTGGCGTGATCGATATTCGATCATTCAAGGAAGAGAAGCAGCCGAAGACAGCAAGCGAGATGGTTGCGGTCGCGGCATATTATATCGCTCATCTCGCGCCGCCGGACGAAAGACGCGATTACATCGTGGCCGATGATATCAGGAGATGCTTCCTTCAGGCGGTCTTTCCCTTGCCGAGTGCACCGCCCCACATGACACTCGTGAATGCCAAGAACGCTGGTTACCTCGATGCCCGCGAGCGCGGTCAGTATCGGCTTAATCCTGTGGGCTATAACCTTGTCACGAACAAGCTGCCACCGACACAGACCAGGGTGGAAAGACGGCCAGCGGGCACACGCAAGAAAGCCGGCACAGCCAAGCCCAAGCCGCGCGCGTAGTGTAGCGCGCGTAGTGTAGATTGAGGAACGACGGACGAAGCGATACTCGGCTCGGAGCCGACTGATAGGCAAGAACGATGACGCTCCTCGCGACGGGCCGAGGCCGATGCTCGAGCAAATTGCCGATACTCGAGCGCACGCCCGTCATAGGTCCTCATTGGCGAGTGGGAAGGCATCGGCGAGAGCATCGCGAATGCAATGGTACTGCGTGCTGTTGAAGAACGGTCTTCTCGACGACCTGCACGCTGGCCTCGGTTGCGCGTCTTCGCGGCATGGCGCTCGGCTGGGTGGTGATGAGGACGGCGGGCCACGAAACGCAACGGCGGCGCCACGCGCTGCACAAAGTCTGGGCCGGAGGCCTGAATGCGCCCGGCCTGGATAGTGGCGGCTGCGATGATCGTCGCCGACCAGTGGTGCGGTTGCTGACGGCAAATCAAAAGACGACAGCAAAGAGGGACCTCGCCCCATCATCCGCGTTCCAAGGAAGATTGGAGCTCGAGGGGCGTCATCACATCAACGTCGCTATCGCCACCACGCGGCTCTAACGCGCGCTGGCCGACCGACGCAGGTCAGGCTCAAATTTGCGGAGCTGGCCGACAAGAAACCGCCGGCTCCCTCGGTCAGACGACGTGCGGCAGGCCAAAGTGGCGGGCCTGCTATGCAATGGCAATCGGCAGACTATGTCGGAAGCGAATTTAAGTTTAAATTGACGACCGTGCTACCGACCTTGTGATAGCTGAAACGACTCCATATGCGCTCTTACCAGGAGGATAGTGATGCGATCGTTACAAAGCGTTGCGGTGAGAATCGCATTCTCCGCGCTGATGGTGGCAGGCGCGACCTATGCCATTAGCGCCGCCGACGAGCCGCTCGGCGTTCGGTTGGTCGATCAGATGAACGCGCTCTACGGCGCGCACCCGGGCGTTCGCGCGAACCACGCCAAGGGTGCCGTATTCGAAGGCATGTTCACGCCGGCGCAGGGCGCCGATGCGCTCAGCTCCGCTGTCTTTCTCAAAGGTGCCCCTACGCCGCTGATCATTCGTTTTTCCAATGCGGGCGGCGTGCCGGACGCGCCCGACACCCACCCTTCGACCGACGGCGTCCGCGGTATGGCGATCAAGTTCCGTCTCGCGGATGGGGGCGAGGCCGACATGGTCTGCATATCGGCGAACGGGTTTCCGGTGGCGACCGGCGAGGATTTTCTGGCCCTGCTCCAGGCCGTCGGCGCAAGCGGTCCCGACGTGCCCAAGCCGACGCCAGTCGAGAAATTCTTATCGACTCATCCGGCCGCACTCGCTTTTGTTACGACGCCGCGGCCTGTGGCGGTAAGCTACGGCACGCAGCCTTTCTTCGGCGTCAATGCGTTCAAGTTCACCAATGCGCAAGGGATGAGCAAGTTCGGCCGCTATCGCATCGTGCCTGAGAGCGGCCCCGCCTATGTAAGCGACGAGGAGGCGGCGAAGCGTCCTCCAAATGCGCTCGCCGACAATCTACGGGCATCCCTCGACAAAGGGCCGGTCAAGTTTCGCCTGCTGGTGCAGGTTGCCATGGCCGATGATTCGACCACGGATGCCACGAAGGTCTGGCCGGATAACCGGCCGACGGTGGAGCTCGGTGAAATCGCGGTCATCAAGGCGTTGGACACGAAGAAGGTCGAGAACGCGTTGCTGTTCTTGCCGACCAATGTGACGAGCGGCATCGACTTCTCGGACGACCCGATCATCTACACGCGCACCGAGGCCTACGCGGAATCGTTCGGCCGGCGTACCAAATAGATCGCCCGACGGTCATCGGATCGGTGCCTGCGCGGGCAGGGTTCGCCCTGCATGATGATCGTCACCGATTGCATCATCGAAGGCGGCCAGCGGGGCTAGATCGCTAGCGGCCAATCAGGGAACAACGGATTTGGGTCGTGGCTGTCTTCCGAACGAAGTGTTCAATATGAAGCGACGCTTGTCGTCGGCTCCCAGCATGTGAACGGTATCCGCCATGGTCGCGGGCGACGCGGGCAAAATCTCGAAGGGCCAGGTCGCTTAAAGACCGAGGTCGCTCAAAGTCGGGTGGTCGTCGGGGCGTCGGCCAAGTGGCCAGTGATACTTTCGATCGCCCTCCTTGATGGGGAGGTCGTTGATGCTGGCGATGCGTAAGCGCATGAGGCCATACTCGTCGAATTCCCAGTTCTCGTTGCCGTAACTGCGGAACCAATGACCACTGTCGTCGTGCCACTCATAGGCGAAACGCACGGCGATACGATTTTCACGGAAGGTCCAGACTTCCTTGATCAGGCGGTAGTCGAGCTCGCGGTTCCACTTGCGCGTCAAGAACGCTTCGATGGCCTCGCGGCCCTGCAGGAATTCCGCGCGGTTGCGCCAGCGGCTGTCGGTTGTATAGGCAAGCGCGACGCGCGCTGGGTCACGGGTGTTCCACGCATCTTCGGCCATGCGCGCCTTTTGCCTGGCGGTCTCGGCTGTGAAGGGAGGAAGCGGCGGGCGGCTCACGATGTCTCCTCGATTGTCGGCGGTCTAACATCCGGCATCGTAGACGAAGCGGTGCGTGCTGGGCAGATGCTCCGCCTCTATCGGTCGGAGGGACCATTCACGTAGCGGTTACGTCCCGATCGCGGCTTCGTTGAGGGCGGCCTGGCCTAAGGGCGGCGATGACCTTGACCGGGCCCGCGATTTCATGATCAGCAATTGTACCAACGACGGGAGCCCAGGTCCCTTCCACCCCTACTCGAGAGGGATCGTATCGTGATCGAGCTGCCGTGTGCTATTCCGCCGATCGCGGCCCGTCGTCCATGAAAGTCTGTGCGACGGGCGCAAGCTTGAACAGAGTGATGGGAGAAGAGGTCATGCGCAGCATAGCAGGTTGGTTCGTGTTCGGTGCGGCGTTGCTTGGCGGCAACTACGCACATGCGGATGGCGACGCTGCAGCCGGTAAGACCGTGTTCGAAAACCAGTGCGCGGCCTGCCACGCCACCGAGGCCGGGAAGCAGGGTTTCGGTCCGCCGCTGGCAAGCATCATCGGGCGACGGTCCGGAACGCTGGACGGCTTCAAGTTCACACCCGCGATGGCGAATGCCCACATTACATGGGATGCCAAGGCGCTCGATGAGTTTCTTACCTCGTCGGCGAAAAAGGTTCCCGGCACGTCGATGCCGGTCGAGCTGCCCGATGCTAATGTGCGCGCCGACGTGATCGCGTATCTGGCAACGCTGGGACAGGCGGTCGCCGCGACCGTGACGGCGACGCCGGCCGTACTTGCGCCGATCGGCAGCGGGCCAACGCAGGACGAGCTCATGCGCGCGGCATCCGATACGCACAACTGGCTCTACGCCAGCAAGGACTATGCAGGCCAGCGCTTCGTCGATCTCGACCAGATCAATACGGAGAATGCGGCTTCGCTGCGCGCGGTGTGTATCTATCGTTCGAACAGCGCCGGTCCCACGCAAACCAACCCGCTGGTTTACAACGGCGTGATGTACTTGACCGTCGATCAGTCGATTGTCGCCATCGATGCCGCCACCTGCCATGAGCGCTGGACCTACAACTGGCAGGTCAAGGGTAACGTCCTGTCTCCCACCAACCGTGGCGTGGCGCTCAAGGATGGCCGCGTCGTGCGCGGCACCGCGGATGGGTATTTGATCGCCGTCGACATGGACAAGGGCACGCTGTTGTGGAGCCGCAAGATCGCCGACGCCAAGTCCAGCCAGTACCTCAGCATGCCGCCGCTGATCGTCGACGATCTGATCATCTATGGTCCGGCCGGCGCCGATTGGGGTTCGAAGAATTGGATCGGCGCGTTCAGGCTGGCCACCGGGGAGCCGGTTTGGCGATTCAACCTCATTCCCGATGCCAACGAGCCAGGCGCCGACTCCTGGACCAACCCGCAAGCGCGCGAGCACGGCGGAGGCAGTGTATGGACGCCCCTGTCGTTCGATGCCGAAAAGGGCGTGCTGTTTGTGCCAGTCGGCAATCCGGCGCCGGATTTTTACCGCGAGGTTCGCCCCGGTGCCAATCTTTATACCGACGCGGTCGTCGCGCTCGATGTCAATACCGGCAAGCTCCTGTGGTACCGCCAGTTCGTTGCCAACGACATGCACGACTGGGATCTCAGCCAGGTCAGCCCGATCTTCCACGCCGCGGTGAACGGCAAGTCGCGCAACCTGCTGACGGTCAGTGGCAAGGACGGTCTTCTGCGCATGCTCGACCGCGACAGCCAGGAGCTGCTCTACGAAATGCCGATCACGACGCGCTTGAACGCCGACGCCGAGCCGAGCGTGACCGGCGCGCACATTTGTCCTGGCCTGCTCGGCGGGATGGAGTGGAATGGTCCTGCCTTGAATGCCAGGACCGGCACGTTGTTCGTGGCGACGGTCGACTGGTGCGGCACGTTCAAGAAGCTGGATAGCGCTCCGGAATTCGCGCAAAACGCGCACTATTACGGCGGCTCGGTCACGCCGGATGCGCGCGACCAGGCGAAGGGTTGGCTGTACGCGATCGACGCTGCCAGCGGTTCGGTCCGCTGGCGCCGGCAATGGCCAACGCCACTCGTCGCCGGCGTCACCGCAACATCGGGCGGAGTCCTGTTCACCGGAGATCTCAACAATGATTTCCTGGCAATCGACGCGCGCGATGGCAAGACGCTCTACCATTTCAACACCGGCGGATCGGTCGGTGGCGGCGTAATCAGCTACGTGCTCGACGGCAAGCAGTATGTCGCGACGACATCGGGCGTGGTCTCCGGATTCTTCGGCGGCACCGGCACCTCGGCTGTGATTGTGTTCGCGCTCCCGTGAAATCGTCGCGCCGTGAACGTAGCATCCATTTCGGCTTTTGCAGCGTTAACGGGATCGATGATAGGCGGGTTGACGTTGTGCGCCACATTGTGGCCAAGCCAGGCCGGCAAGCCGATCGAGGAGCCGGTCGCCTGCTGCGGGCCGATTGTGATGAACACCAAGGCGAAGCTGCAGCAGGCGGTGTCCGAACTGCGCAACGGGACGTGGCGGCACGCGAAAGCGTGCCCACCCTACGTGCCTTCAGGACTCACCGACTCGTGATTGGCGTCAGAGACGCCAGCACACGATCAGTAGGGCACGTGAGGAGTGGCGCGATGTCCGGCAGGCGCCTTGACAACGGTAGCGACCTAGCCGTTTGGCTAGCGAGCGCTCCGCCGCCGCCCTCCTGTAAATTCGTTTCGAGAAACTATCGTCATCTTTGGGTCGAACCGATCCACTATCTCGCTGAAGAGATTTAGAGCCGTGCTCTATAGGTCGAGTATGGAGGAAAAGCCCATGTCCCGCGTGATTCTGCTAGGGGCGCTGCTGTTTATCGCCAACCTGCTCGGCGCTTGCGACAGCAAGCCGTCGGCGAGCGCCGTTCCGGCGCCTCCGACCGTCGCCGCCGCGCCGCCGCTGCAGAAGAAGATCACCGAATGGGACGAATATACCGGCCGGTTCGCCGCCGTGGCGACGGTTGAGGTTCGTGCCCGGGTCTCGGGATTTATCGACACCATCCATTTCAAGGACGGCCAGCTCATCAAGCAGGGCGACCTCTTGTTCGTCATCGACCCGCGCCCTTATCGGCTCGCCGTCGAGCAGGCCACGGCCGACGTGGAACGCGCAAAGGCCAAGCTCGAACTGGCCACGCTAGACGTCGAGCGGGCGACGCCGCTGGTGCGCAACCAGACCTTGACCGAACGGGAATTCGATTCACGGAAATCAACGCAGCGCGACGCGTCTGCCCAGGTCGCTTCGGCCGAGGCAACATTAAAACAGGCCCGGCTCAATCTCGAATGGACCGAGGTGCGCGCGCCTGTTGCCGGACGCATCTCGGATCGGCGCGTCGATGCCGGCAACCTCATTAGCGGCGGCCAGATCGGCGCAACGCTGCTGACCGTCATCGTATCGATCGACCCCATTCATTTCGTATTCGACGGCACCGAGGCGGACTATCTGCGCTACGTGCATCTCGCGGTGGCCGGAATACGGCCCTCATCCCGTGACGCGGCCAACCCGGTGTCTGTCCGGCTCGCGGACGAGACCGATTTCAAGCATTATGGCCGAATGGATTTCGTCGACAATGTGGTCAATCCGAAGACCGGCACCATTCGCGGCCGCGCCGTCTTCGACAACAAGGATGGTTTGCTCACCCCGGGATTTTTTGGGCGGCTTCGGCTGTTCGGCGGCGAGCACGACGCTCTGCTCGTTCCCGACAGTGCGATCGTGTCTGATCAATCGCGCAAGATCGTGTTCACGGTTGCCGACGACGGCACCGTCGGCACGAAGCTCGTTGAGCTCGGTCCGATGGTCGATGGCCTGCGCGTCATTCGTTCGGGCCTCGCGGCGACGGACCGGATCGTCATCGACGGCCTGCAGCGGGCGCGGCCAGGCCAGAAGGTCAAGCCGGAGGACGGCAAGATCGAGGCGATTGCTCAGCAGGCGGCGCGGTAGAGGATGTTCAGATCACGTCGATCCGCGCGATGAGGGGGCTTGTCATGCGGTTGGGTTGGCGACCTGTCCACGAGCACGGCGCCTGCGGCTCGCGAGGCAAACCAGTCGAATCTATGAACGGTCTTGCTCGCACGAGCTGTCGTTAAGACGTGTGATTGACGCGAAGGGGCACCGGCCATGCGATTTTCTCATTTCTTCGTCGACCGGCCGATTTTTGCCGGCGTCATCTCCATCATCCTCACGCTGGTCGGCGCCATCTCGTTTCGCGCGCTGCCGGTCGGCGAGTACCCCGAGATCGCGCCGCCGACCGTAGTGGTGAACGCGACTTTCGCGGGCGCGTCCGCTGAGGTCGTCGCCGCCACGGTCGCGGCGCCAATCGAGCAGGAGATCAACGGCGTCGACAACATGCTCTACGTGGTGTCGCAGTCGACCGGAAACGGCGCGCTATCGATCAGCGTCGTGTTCAAGACCGGCACCAACGTCGATCAGGCACAGGTGCTGGTGCAGAATCGCGTGGCGATAGCCCTGCCGCGCTTGCCCGAGGAAGTGCAGCGCATCGGCGTGACCGTGCGCAAGAATTCTCCCGACCTGATGCTCGTGATCCATCTGATCTCGCCCGATGGGACGTTGGATCAGCAATACATTTCCAACTACGCCACGATCAACATCAAGGACGTCATCACCCGGATCGACGGGGTGGGCGATACGATTGTGTTCGGCGCACGCGACTATGCCATGCGGGTCTGGCTCGACCCCGCCAAGGTGCAGGCGCGCGGGCTCACGGCCAGCGACGTGGTCGCCGCCTTGCGCGCCGCCAACGTCCAGGTGGCCGCCGGCGCCATCAACCAGCCTCCGGCGACCTCGCCGGGCGCGTTCGAGGTCGCGGTGCAGACGCTCGGCCGACTCTCCAGCCCCGATCAGTTCGACGACATTGTGGTCGCCACCGATCAAGACGGCACGGTGACGCGCGTGCGCGATATTGGCCGGGTCGAGCTCGGTTCGCAGGATTACACGACCAACGCCTATCTCGATAACAAGGTGGCAACCGCCATCGGGATCTTTCAGCGGCCGGGCTCGAACGCGCTCGCCACCGCCGCGACCGTGCTCGGGACGATGGAGGAGCTCGCAAAAAGCTTCCCGCCGGGGCTCGGCTATCGCGTCGTCTACAATACCACCGAGTTCATCCAGCAATCGATCGACGAGGTGAAGAAGACCCTGTTCGAAGCTGTCGTCCTGGTTGTGATCGTGATCATCCTGTTCCTGCAGACTTGGCGCGCCGCGATCATTCCGATCGTCGCCATTCCGGTGTCGCTGATCGGCACCTTCTTCGTCATGACGGCCTTCGACTTCTCGCTCAACAATCTCACACTGTTCGGGCTTGTTCTGGCCATCGGCATTGTCGTGGACGACGCCATCGTGGTGGTGGAGAACGTCGAGCGCTACTTGCGCCAGGGGCTGAGCCCACGCGATGCCGCGCACAAGACCATGGACGAGGTCGGCGGCGCATTGGTGGCGATTGCGCTCGTGCTCTGCGCCGTGTTCATCCCGACCGCGTTCATCACCGGCATCTCGGGCGCGTTCTATCGGCAGTTCGCGCTCACCATCGCGGCCTCGACGATCATTTCCGCAACCGTGTCGCTGACGCTGTCGCCGGCGCTGGCGGCGCTGTTCTTGCGACCGCATGGCCACGACGAGCGGCCGGGGATTTGGCGGACGTTGGGCCTGCCGTTCAATATCTTTTTCTCGCGCTTCAACAAGCTGTTCGAGAAGCTGTCGTTGGGCTACGGCGGGCTGACCCGGCGGGTGTTGCGCGTCTCGGCCCTGATGCTGGTGATTTACGCCGGGCTGATCGGGCTCACCTATTTTCAATTCGCGCGCACGCCGTCGGGCTTCATCCCGCCGCTCGATCGCGGTTATTTCATCGTCGCGATTTCCTTGCCGCCAGGCGCGAGCCTGGAGCGGACGGACCGTGTCGTGCGCAAGGCGTCGGAGCTGTTGATGTCGCGGCCCGGCGTTGCCCATTCGGTGGCATTCGCCGGCTTCGACGGCGCGACCTTCACCAATGCGCCCAATGCCGGCGTCGTGTTCGTCCCTTTGAAGCCGTTCGAGGAAC
>Ga0307472_100000385_pt1 | contig 15020 bp, 14 predicted proteins | sample atmos_gasesAM5C__2_FD_204582 | JGI IMG/M metagenome (GOLD analysis project Ga0307472, IMG submission 204582) | Hardwood forest soil microbial communities from Morgan-Monroe State Forest, Indiana, United States - atmos_gasesAM5C_05 | ecosystem: Environmental > Terrestrial > Soil > Temperate...
CGAGCATGAACACGCCCGGATACGCCATGAACAGTTTGAATGTCGGGATGCCTTCGCGCACTAGCGTCTTCATCTCCTGGAGCTGCGCATCCGCCAGTTCCGTAATGATGCAATGGAAGGAGTAGTCAGTCACCGCCTTGCTGCTGGCCTTCTTCATCCATGTGTCGAATGCCTGATGCAGCGTCTGCCCCTTGTACTGGATCGCAAAATCAATCAGTGTGGTCGTCCCGCCGAAAGCCGCCGCGATTGTTCCCGTCTCGAAATCGTCTGCGCTGGTGGTTCCGCCAAATGGCATGTCCAGGTGCGTGTGAACGTCAATTCCGCCGGGCATTACGTACCGCCCCGTCGCATGAATCACGTTTCCCGCATTTTCAATTGGCAGGTCCTTGCCAATCGCCGAAATTCGCCCGCCGAGAATTGCGACGTCGGCGAGATAGGTGTCAGTTGCCGTGACAACTGTACCATTGCGAATCACGGTATCAAATCGCATGGATGAGGGCCCTCCTCAAGCACAGCCTAGAATTGCTACGAAGCGTTGTAGCTTACACTGGTTCTACTATATTTGGCACGCAGCCGCCGTGCCCAATTGTCGCCACCATGAGCCCCTTTGCCGAATTGCTCATTCTTCAACTTCCTCTCGAATTCGAATGATCTCTTCGCCGATTCGGGGTGTTAGAATGGCGTCTTTCCAGGGCGGCGCGTGCCGCACAGATGCCTCCATGACGCTCCGAGAAACCGCACCGAAGCTGACTGCCGAACAGTACGAAAGGAATTTCGCCGAAATTGTCCCGCCGATGTCGCCGCGGCAAGCGGCCATCGAGGCGGCGCGCTGCCTCTACTGTTTCGACGCGCCGTGCACTGTCGCCTGCCCCACGCACATTGACGTACCCGCATTCATCAAGAAAATCTTCACCGGCAACCTGCGCGGTTCCGCGCGCGTGATTCTCGAAGCCAACATCCTCGGCCAGAGCTGCGGTCGAGTTTGCCCCACAGAGGTTCTTTGCGAGGGCGCTTGCGTTATGGAAGAAAAGGGCGTGAAGCCGATCGAGATCGGACGTCTGCAGCGCCACGCCGTGGACTACGTGCTCGACCGCAAGATTCAGCTTTTCCATGCCGGCGTACCCAATGGGAAGCGCGTCGCCTGCATCGGCGCGGGTCCAGCGTCGCTCGCGTGCTCTGCTGAGCTCGCGAAGCTCGGCTACCGTGTCACGATTTTCGACCGCAACGAATTGCCTGGCGGCTTGAACACGTACGGAATCGCGGCTTACAAACTGCGCGCCGCGGATTCGCTGCGCGAAGTGGAGATGGTACGCGGCCTCGGCGTCGAATTCCGGCAAGGAGTGGAAGTGGGCCACGACTTCACGTTCTCGCAGCTCGAAAAGGAATGCGATGCCATATTCATCGGCGTCGGCCTGGGTGAAACGTGGGACCTCGAATTGCCCGGCCAGGATCTGAAAGGCGTCTTCGGCGCGATCGAGTTCATCGAAGCGACGAAAGTTAAATCCTTTCCAGAAGTGGAGGTCGGTCGGCGCGTCGCTTGCATCGGTGCGGGAAACACGGCGATCGATGTCGTCACCGCCGCCAAGCGCCTGGGCGCCGAATTCGTTTATTTGATTTATCGTCGTGGCGAAAAAGAAATGCCCGCGTTTCACTACGAGTACGACCTGGCCAAGCTCGATGGCGTAATCTTCCACTGGCGCACCCAGCCCGTCCGAATCCTCGGCGAACACGGAAAAGTTGCCGGCATCGATTGTGTGCATACGGAAGCGAAATCTGCCGGCGCTCGCGGCCGAAGCGAAGTCGCGCCGGTTCCAGGAACTGAGTTCAAGCTCGATGTGGATATGGTGGTTCGCGCCATCGGCCAGAAACCCGTCACCGACCTATTCCGCACAGTTCCCGGCATTGAAATTCGCACCAACGGAACAGTCGCTGTAAACGAGCGCCACCAGACCGGTAACCCCAAATATTTTGCGGGCGGCGACTGCACCAACGGCGGCAAAGAAGTCGTGGATGCGGTGGCCGAAGGCATGGCAGCGGCGCGCAGCATGGACGCCTCGCTCGGCTCGCCGCGAGGGAAGAATTAGCCGGCCGTGCGCCTGCCGGAATCATGGACCGAGCGGCTGCCATTTCTCGAAGTGCTCGAAGAAGACTGGGACCCGGTCCCGAAAGCCGTACTCGTAGCTTGGCTCTTTTTTTACTCCCTGTTTCTGTATCAGGCGGCGCGCGGGCAGGGAATTCTTCTCTTGATGGACGGAGTGTTCGTGCCCATTCACGAGGGTGGCCATCTCTTATTCCGGTTTTTCGGCGAATTCATCAGCGTTGCAGGCGGAACGATTCTGCAATTGCTCGTTCCGGTTCTCCTCGCGTCGTATTTTCTGTTTCATCGGCAGCCGCAAGGAGTGGCGTTTTGCCTGTTCTTCATGTTCGAGCAGCTTCTACCGATCTCGACGTACATGGCCGACGCGCGCGCGCAGGATTTGCCGCTGCTCACGATCGGCGATGCGGAGGATGTGATTCACGACTGGAATTTTCTTTTCGGCAAGCTTGGTGTGCTCGACCACGATATCCAGATTGCCGGTTTCGTGCGCTTTCTTGGCTGGCTCGGGATGATCGCGATTGTCGTCTGGCTGCTGTGGCGCGGGGCTCACGACGTGGCGCCACTGAAGAACGAAATCGAGAGGTGAAGTATGGCTGATCTGAAAGTTAAATTCTGCGGCATCGAGTCTCCCAACCCATTCTGGCTCGCGTCCGGCCCGCCGACCAACACGGGCGGCCAGGTGATGCGCGCGTTCGATGCCGGATGGGGCGGTGCGGTCTGGAAAACGATCGGTGAGCCGATCCAAAACACCTCCTCGCGCTACGGCGCCATAGATTTCAATGGCGTGAAGATGATGGGTCTGAATAATATTGAACTCATCAGCGACCGTCCGATCGAAACGAACCTACGCGAGATTGCCGAAGTGAAGAAGCGCTACCCGAAACATCTGGTGATCGCCTCGCTGATGGTGGAATCGAAGCGCGAGGCCTGGCACGACATCGTTCGTCGCGCGGAGGACGCCGGCTCAGACGCGCTGGAACTGAACTTCGGCTGTCCGCATGGAATGAGTGAGCGCGGGATGGGCGCGGCAGTCGGCCAGGTGCCGGAATATACGGAAATGATTACGTCGTGGGCCAAGGAAGCCGCGGATACTCCGGTGATTTCGAAGCTCACGCCCAACGTCACCGACATCACGCACATCGCGCTCGCTGCCGAACGCGGCGGCGCGGATGCGGTCAGCTTGATCAACACGATTAATTCGCTGATGGGCGTGGACCTCGAAACATTCGCTCCGGCGCCAAACGTCGCCGGAAAATCTTCGCATGGCGGATATTGCGGCCCAGCCGTCAAGCCGATCGCGCTGCATCTGATTTCGAGCGTCGCGAAAAAAGTGAAGATACCAATCGTCGGCATCGGCGGCATCGGCAATTGGTTCGACGCAGCCGAGCACATCGCGCTTGGCTCTTCTGTGGTGCAAGTCTGCACCGCGGCCATGCACTACGGCTTTCGCATCGTCGAAGACATGGCCGACGGCCTCAGCGGCTACATGGACGACCACGGCTACCACAGCATTGAAGATTTCCGCGGGCGTGCCGTGCCCAACGTGATGGACTGGGGCGACCTCGATTTGAATTACAAAATTATCGCGAAAATTCACACCGAGCTTTGCATCGGCTGCCAGCTGTGCTACGTCGCCTGCGAAGACGGCGCGCACCAGTGCATCGAGCGCGCTCCGGCAAAAAATAGCAATGGCAAGCGCAATCCGAACGGCATGGAAGTCCACGTTCCGAAGATAATTGAAGATGAGTGTGTGGGCTGCAATCTCTGCGCCCTTGTGTGCCCGGTGGACGGCTGCATAACTATGGAGCAGATTCACACTGGCTTGCCTCCCATGTCGTGGAAGCAGAGAACAAGTGGCGCAGCAGGTTTGAGTGAGCCACACACGTAGGAATTTCAGTAGAAGGCTCGCAGGTCAGGGGTGTGGTGCAAGAGAAGTTCTACAACGCGACCGTAGTCTTTCATTGTGAAAGTAATTCGTTCCGCACGCCCGACGTCCCGTACAGTCCACGCCTCGCTTGGGATCACGCGGTTTTCCAGGAAAAGATCTCCGCTCTCGAAATCTTTTCCCTGCGCTTGAAGATCTGAAGGGAGAACTTGATAAACCAGCTTGGCTTTGAAATCAATCGCCAGGTAGCGGTGCCCCAGCAACACCAACGCCAGGTTGCTTTTCTTATGCGATTTCTCCGGCACGTAGATGTTCCATGTGAGCGGAGGTTTACCGTCAATCTTCAATTGCGCATCGGTGAGTTGCTTCCAGTGAATGCGATCGCCCTCACCGCCTGTCCCCGAGGCATTCGTGCATGCGAGAACGATCAGGAAGAAAAACAGAGGAGCAATGCGCGCAGTCCATCGGGAGCAGGAAGCGACGGTCATGATCCTGTCTTGCTGGGTCAATCCCAATTGACGCGCACCTGGCGCGACGAAACCATCACGTAGCCCTTGGCGCGGCCGTGCTCGACCACATCGCGCAGGATAGCCACATCCTGCTCGCAATATTCCGCCACGCGGTCCTTCTGCCCGGCGCGCCACCATTCCACAGCCTTCAACCCGTCGCCACTCTTCGTCTTGCCCAGTGTGTCCTTCGCAAGCTGGTCGAGCTTCACGCGATGACCGAGCTGCTTGAAGAGCACGTCGTGCACATCAAACGAACGCTCCTGAATTTTATGAATGGGGGCGTAGGCGCGCAGGACTTCGAGGTCGAAGCGGTTCCCATTGAAGGTAACAACATCCGTGAAATTTTCAAGCTCTGCCACCAGTTTTTCCACCTCTTGCTCAAACCATCGCCGGAAGCCGTGGTCCTTGTCCCAGGTCACAGCAACAGCGACTCCGAACGCGCGGATGTTCGACCAGCCGCCTTCCACTTCATGCGACAGGCGCAGAGTCTCAATGTCCAAGTAAATTTCGCGATCGAATAGTCCGGCCGTGAGAGTTTTCCCCTGAGAGTCTTGATGTCGCTTTTGCAATTCCAACTTCTAATTTCTAGCTTCGGACTTCTAGTAGATGCTCGATTCGCGCTTGCGGCCGGTGTAGTCGATGTAAACGATTTTCGTGTCAGTGTAGAAATCGATTGCCGCGTGGCCCACTTCGCGCGGCCCCACGCTTGAATCTTTCGCCCCGCCAAAAGGGACATGCGCCTCGCCGCCGACCGTCGGAGAATTGACGTGCGTCATTCCCGTCTCGATTTTGTCCACAAACTCGAAAATCTTGTTCGAGTCGGTCGAGTAAATTGAGCTCGAAAGACCATAACGGACCGAATTCGCAACCTGCAGCGCCTCGTCAAAATTCTTTACGCGGATCACACTTAGCACGGGACCGAAGATTTCTTCCTGAGCGAGCTGGCTGTCCCAGCGTACCTGATCAAAAATCGTCGGCGAGACAAACCACCCTTGATCATACTTCGGCCCGCTCAGCCGTTCGCCGCCGCAAAGCAGATTCGCTTCCTTCTTGCCGATTTCGATGTAATTCAGCACTGTTTTCATCTGGTTTTCATCCACCGATGGCCCCATGTCGACCCCCGCGTCGAGGCCATCGCCGACCACATATTTTTTCGCCCGCTCAACCAGCATTCCAATGAACTGGTCCGCGATTGTTTCTTCGATCACCACGCGGCTCGTGGCTGTGCAACGCTGGCCGGTGGATGCAAACGCACCCGCGAGAGTGGATTCCATGGCTAGTTGCAAATCCGCATCGGCGAGAACGACGACTGGATTCTTGCCACCCATTTCGCACTGGATTTTCTTCAGCCGCTGCGCGCCCGAAGCATAAAGCTGGCAGCCGACTTCGTTGGAGCCGGTGAAAGAAAGTCCGTGAACGTGAATGTTGGTCACGAGCTCATCGCCAGTGTCCTTACCGGAACCCATCACCAGGTTCAACACACCCGCGGGTAGCCCGGCTTGCTCGAAGATTTCGACAATTTTCATGGCTGTGAGCGGAGTAAGCGTCGCGGGCTTGAACACAACCGTGTTGCCGCAGACGAGCGCTGGCGCGATTTTCCAAACGGGGATAGCGACCGGGAAATTCCAGGGCGTAATGGCGCCAACAACACCGAGCGGCTGGCGGATGGTGTATGCAAAATTCTTCGGGAGCTCGCTTGTAAGCGTTTCGCCATTCAGACGCCGAGCCTCGCCGGCCATGAATTCGATGATATTGATGGCGCGCTGCACCTCGCCGAGCGAATCTTTCAGGGCCTTGCCTTCTTCGCGCGTCAGCAAGCGCGCCAGCTCTTCCTTCTGCTCCTGCATGATGCGTGTGGCGTTGAACAAGATCTTGCCGCGGTTCGGTGCGGGTGTGTCGCGCCAGGCTGGGAAGGTCGTCTTCGCCGCGACGATGGCTTCCTTCATCTCCTCGCGGGTCGAGAGCGGAATCCGCGCCACCACTTCATCGGTGTTGGCGGGATTGCGCCGCTCGACAATTTTCGGCGACTTCGACTCCACCCACTGCCCATTGATGTAATTCCTGCAAAGTTGCCCAATCAATGTTGCGGTTGCCATTTGTCTTCTTCCTTCAAAAAGTCAGGTACGTACTTCACTGAAAGTTTTGTCGAGCAGGCGAATGCCTTCGTCCACATCGGCCTTGGAAATGTTCATCGGCGGGGCCATGCGGATGGTGTTGCCATAGAGGCCGCCCTTGCCGACGAGCAGGCCGTTCCGGCGCGCCCCTTCGAGGACTTGATTTGCTTCCTGCGGCGCAGGCTCCCTGGTCTGGCGGTCTTTGACGAGTTCGAGCGCTTGCATCATGCCCATGCCGCGAACGTCGCCGATCAGCGGATACTTCTGCTGCAACTCTTCGAGTTTCTTCCTGAAATAACTGCCGACGACGAAGGTGTTTTCACGCAGGTTTTCTTCCTCAATCACTTCGATCACCGCGCGAACGGCCACTGATGTCACCGGATTGCCCCCAAAGGTAGAAATCGTGAGACCCTGGAATTTATCGGCGAGCTCAGCGGTGGTAATTGTCAACCCGACCGGGACGCCGTTGCCCATGCTTTTCGCTGAGGTGATGATGTCTGGAACAACTTCCCATTGCTCGATGCCCCACCATTTCTTGCCGGTGCGGCCCCAACCGGTCTGCACCTCGTCCGCGATGAAGAGCCCGCCGTAATTCTTTACGATGCGATAAACGATCTTGAAATATTCCGGTGGGGGCGTAATGAATCCGCCGACTCCCTGAATCGGCTCGGCGATGAACGCAGCGATCGAGCCGCTTGTGCCGGTCTGAATCAGGTTTTCAACGTCGTTCGCGCATGCCACTCCGCATTCGGGATATTTCAAATGCAGCGGGCATCGGTAGCAATACGGATTCACAGCGTGAGAAATCCCAACACTGATGACGCCAGCCTTGCGCCAGGGCGCCTGCGCCGTGACGGATTTCGCCAAACTAGAACCTCCAGCGTAGGCGTGGCGCAGCGCGACAACGTCGTAACTCGGCCCCACCATGCGCGCGAGCACGATGGCAGCTTCATTGGCTTCAGTGCCGGAGCTGGTGAAGAAACTCTTCTGCAATTTTCCAGGAGTTATCTGCGCCAGCTTTTCGGCGAGCGCAACGATGTGCTCGTTGGGGAAGAGTGTGGAAGTGTGCTGCAGCTTGTCCACTTGCGATTTGATTTTTGCTGTCACCTTAGGATTGCAGTGCCCCACGCCGATGGTAACGATGCCGCCGAAGAAATCGAGGTACTTGTTGCCTTCAATGTCCCACAGGTATTGCATCGAAGCATGGTCGGCGACCAACGGCTTCTGAAAGTAGTTGGCGACGGCCGGCCAGATGAATTCCTTGTGCTTGCGAACAACCTCATCACTGCGGCTCTCACTCATTTTCGGCGTCGTCGTCATCTGTGAGATCCCTTTAGATGTCGAATTCTCTTCCAGTTTCCAAATCGCTCAATTTGCAGCATCGGCGGCGCGGGCAGCCGTTTGTGTGCGCGTGATTTCGCCGTAGGATTCCGGGCGGCGGTCGCGATAGAACTGCCAGGTGGCGCGCACCTGGTCAATTTCCTCGAGGTCGAGATCGGAAACAAGGACTTCGTCCTTGTCACGGCTGGCCTGCGCCACAATTTTTCCTCGCGGGCTGCAAAAGTAGCTCTTGCCGTAGAACTCGCCGATATTCCAGGGCGCCTCTTTTCCAACGCGATTGATGGCGCCGACAAAATAACCGTTCGCGACGGCGTGTGCCGGCTGTTCGAGCTCCCAAAGATATTCACTTAGTCCTGCGACCGTCGCTGACGGGTTGAACACGATTTCCGCGCCATTCAGGCCCAGGACGCGAGCGCCCTCCGGGAAGTGACGGTCGTAGCAGATGTAAACTCCAATGCGCGCAAACTTAGTCTTGAATGTGATGTAACCGGTGTTCCCGGGCGTGAAATAAAATTTCTCCCAAAAGCCCGGCGCCACCTGAGGAATATGGTGTTTGCGATATTTCCCAAGATACTTCCCATCCGCATCAATCACCGCGGCGGTGTTGTAGAAGACGCCGGTCATTTCCCGCTCATAAATTGGAACCACCATCGCCATCTCGTATTTCTTGGCAAACTTTTTCATGCGCTCGACGGTCGGTCCATCCGGGATGGGCTCGGTCAATTCGTGCCATCGAACCTGTTGTTCGGCGCAGAAGTAGGGCCCGTTGAAGAGCTCCTGCAGGCAGAGGATCTGAGTTTTCTTCTTGGCAGCCGTCTCGATCAGCTTTTCGTGCTTTTCGAGCATCTTCTTGCTGATGTCGCGGATCGAATATTTTTCGGGCGACCATTCGCAATGTGTTTGGATGAGTCCGCAGCGCACCGGGCGAGCCATAACGCACCTCCCAGGGAACATTTCGCGACCAGTTTACCCCGCGCCGCTCAGGGCGGCAAGCGCGCCGCCATGTCTTGAGAGAATTCACCTGCCGTGGACGAACGTTGCCCACGCGCACAAAGAACGCGTGCGCAACGCCATGATTCCCGTATAATTCCGCGGACGAGCGATGCAACGCATGCTGAAACACTTCTTTCGCGGGCTGGGCCGCGTCTTCCCGGGTTGCATCACCCTCAGCCAGGCAATCGCCTTCAACATGTTCCTCGCATTTTTCCCCATACTGCTCTTGATTCTCGGCCTCTTCAGCAGCACCAGTTATTTCCACACGGCCATGAAGGAGCTGCCGGAGCGTTTGCGGCTGATCCTTCCGCCAGGGACGGAAACCGTCGTACTGCAATATTTTGTCCGCCGGGGCGTGTATCCCTGGAGATGGATTGGGCTCGGACTCGGCGGGACCCTGATTGCCGGCTCGCAGGTGATGGTCGGATACATCGAAGGGTTCCGCCAGATCGAAGGCGACATTCTGCGGCCCGGGTATTGGCGTCTTCACCTCCGCGCGCTGATTCTGCTTTGCCTGACGCTTGTGCCGTCGCTTTTGGTTGTGATTCTCACGGTATTCGGAAAACAGGCGCGCGGCTGGTTGATCCGCCAATTCGGAATGTCGAACGTGATCCGTAACGTTGGGTTCTTGTTTTACGCGGCCGTGGTGTTCCTGCTCGGCATGGCTGTGCTGGTCATGATCTACCGTATCGGGCGGCCCGGGCACAAAGGGTACAGAGACGTCCTCCCTGGCGCGGCGCTGGCTACGGTGCTGTGGTGGATGGTGGATATCTTTTTCGGGTTCTATGTGCGCAAAATGCCCTACGATGTAGTTTACGGCGGGTTGGCGGCAGCGATCGGCTTGCTGCTGTGGATGTACGTCACGGCGCTGGTGGTGCTGTTGGGGGCCGCGTACAACGCCGAGGCCATGGAAGATGAGTGAAGCAGGTCCTGGTTGTCGCGCTGCGAGCTGTGCGGTCTGAAAACACCGGGATTTGCCGGCACTTTAGAGGCGCAATGAGCGAAATGCGCGTGGAGTGTTATGCAGGGCATCGCGCTGACGAGCGACCGCTTCGGTTTGTCTTCCGCGGGCGGCAGTTCGAAGTGAGCGAGCTCGACGGCCGTTGGTATTCGCCTGATGCGAGCTATTTCCGTGTCCGCGCCGATGACGGCAATTTCTACGTTCTGCGCCACGACGAAGCACAGGATCGGTGGACACTCGACGGGTTTCGCGCGGCCCGTTAGGCAATTTTTTCCTCCAGCTTCTTCCGGTTTCCTTCCCGCATGTACTCCAACGCTGCGGGACGCAACTTTCAGCCTCCGGCAGGGCTAGCCACAGATGAGAAACGTGGGGGGAGGACTTATGCTTGTGCGTGTCGCGCGCCACGAGGCAAATCGGACGAAACATACCAGATCGCTGAGGATCCGGCGAGGTCTGAAGTTGGCCGGGACTAGCGAAGGAGAGCTCTACCAGGGCGGGGATCTGGCCTTGACCACCGACTATCCCAGCGTGCTTGGCGAAATCCTCGCGAAGTATGTGGGCAGCCGCGCCATGAAGGGCGTCTTCCCCGGCTACTCGAACGACCCGTGGCAGTTCCTCGGGCTGGTCAATGCCTAGAGCATGCCAGGGAGCCCGGCGATTTGACGCGGCTGACATCATTTTTCGGCCTACTGCTTCTGAACCGACCCCCTGAAAAACTACCGATTAGAATCGATGCCCGCCTTTTGTTTTGAGTAAGTTACGACGATTTCTATTTGACCTGAGTTGCGATTAGAAATTCGCACGCCCCGGCCCCATTAAGCGTCTTGTCGCCCCCTGCGCCCGTTTTAGCTGGTGCAAAATCAGGCTACGGTAGCATAGAAATTGAATTCGGGATATCCGCAAAACTACGTAGTACCTATGAAAGCTGGAGGCTGGGTCATTGAACACATAGGGATCGAGATTTCAGCCCACTCTGTTGATGGACTACAAGGAGATATCCTGGATTGATGGCGGAATCCGCTCAGCTCTGTGTTAACAGAAAGTGGCCGCTAAAATGGTCAAGCCCATTAACTCAAAGTGTAGCTTTCAGAAGGCCGGATTGGCCTTCGTAGCAAACTTGAAACGTTTGGTAGGACGTAATTGAAAGTTTGTCGAGGGATTCCGCGCAAAATCTGCCCTGAGCGAAGCCCGAGGGCTTCTGGCGGTGGTCAAGAGTGCTATTGTGACATCGGGCTTGGAGTGGATGGAAAGAAGTCGTCCACTCACTCTTTTTCAATGGTTGTCTTCGTGCTCTCCGTGGTCGTGCTTTTTTGGATTCACGACCAGGCGCATCCAGGGATGGACGCAACACATATACTTTATTTGTTTCTCATGATCCCCAATCGTCGGACCCTGTTCAGTTGTGCCCGCCTCGACGAAGATATTGTCCGGGGTCTCCGGCTGCGGGGCGAGGCTCCCATCGGGAAGAACTCGCGCACACTCCGGCGCCAGGACGGGATTCCCAGAAAGCGCATTGAGGGGAGCCACAAACCCGCCGCCGAACTTCTCGACCTTGGTAAGCGTGTGCAGTTCGCCGCCGAGATTCGCCAGAGACAGCATCGTCCCTTCTTCAACCTGGATTGCATCGGGATTGAATCGCCACTCTCCCACGGATTTATCCTGACTGAGCTCGTGAATGAACACGCCAAATGGCATCAATCCGCTGCCGATACATGTGCCGGGGCTCAGGGCTCACTGCTAGATTGAGCGTCGGTGGGTCGCAGTAGTCACGCATGCGGATTTCGAGCACGCCCGGCTTTTCCCCCTTGTCCGAATGCACGCGTGTCGTCGCGCTGAGACCCAGGCCGACAGCAGAAACGAAAACAACCAATGACAAAACGAAGCGCCTGCTCAGTGCGCTCATTGTAGGTAACCTCCTTCGGTGGACATGAAGTTGCGAGACGTGATTGACGGGGCCCCGATCCATCCATGGACCTGTCGCAGGGCAAATTCTTCACGCGCTTATACAACGCAGAATTGCGGGAAGTCAACAGGCGCTTGTTGAGGTTTATCCGGAAATTCGGATTTCAACTCTATCGTTGGCGCGGAACCATACGCCCGTGACCCTCCAGAATGAGCCAGGGCATGCGGGGTTTACTCCGATTGCTTGATGCGCATGCCGTAGAAGGAGCGGTGGACGAAGAAGAATGAGACGGCGAAGAAGGCTGCGGCGAGGACGTGGGTCAGGTTGCCGCCGGTTTCGGAGGTCAGCTTCACGGCCAGCTCGACGGCGAGAAGGCCGAAGAGAGTGGTGAACTTGATTACCGGATTCAGGGCGACCGAGGAGGTGTCCTTGAAGGGATCGCCGACTGTGTCGCCGACTACCGTTGCGTCGTGCAGCGGGGTGCCTTTTTGTTTCAGCTCGACTTCGACGATCTTTTTCGCGTTATCCCAGGCGGCGCCGGCGTTGGCCATGAAAATAGCCTGGTAGAGGCCGAAGACGGCGATGGAAATCAGGTAGCCGACGAAAAAGAACGGGTCGACAAAAGAGAAGGCCAGCGTGGCAAAAAACACGGCAATGAAGATATTCAGCATGCCCTTCTGCGCATAGAGCGTGCAAATCTCGACCACTTTTTTGCTGTCTGCAACGGAGGCTCGGTCCGAACCTTCGAGCTTGATATTGGCTTTGATGAATTCGACAGCGCGATAGGCGCCGGTGGTGACAGCCTGTGTGGAAGCGCCGGTGAACCAGTAGATCATGGCGCCGCCAGTGACCAGGCCGAGGAAGAAGGGTGCGTGCAGAAGCGAAAGCTTGTCCACATTTTCTGTGATGCCATGCGTGAGGGCCATGATGATGGAGAAAATCATGGTGGTTGCGCCCACCACAGCCGTGCCGATGAGCACAGGCTTGGCGGTAGCTTTGAAGGTGTTGCCGGCACCGTCGTTGGCTTCGAGTAGGTCTTTAGCGCGGCCGAAATTCACGTCCACGTTGAAATCTTTTTTGATTTCCTGCTTGATGTTGGGGATTTGCTCGATCAGGGAAAGTTCATACACAGATTGCGCGTTGTCCGTCACCGGGCCGTAGGAATCCACTGCGATGGTGACCGGGCCCATGCCCAAAAATCCGAAAGCTACCAGGCCGAACGCAAATACAGGAGCGGCAATCATCAGATTGCTGAGGCCGCCCAGGCTGACCAGATAGCCGACGGACATCAGCGCCACCATGGCGAGTCCGAGGTAATATCCGGAAAAATTGCCAGCCACGAAGCCTGAAAGGATTCCAAGTGAGGCCCCGCCTTCATCGGCCGAGCGGACAACTTCGCGAACATGCCGCGAGTCAACCGAAGTAAAAACCTTCACCAGCTCTGGAATCACGGCGCCTGCGAGCGTGCCGCAGGAAATAATCGTCGCGAGCTTCCACCATTGCGTGGGGTCGCCTCCGAGCGTGGGAATAATCTGCGAGGAGATGACGTATGTGAGCGCGATGGAAACGAAAGATGTGATCCACACGAGCGACGTGAGCGGCGATTCGAAATTCATTTCGTCGGCATTGGCATAGCGCGCTTTGGCGATTGAGCCGTTGATGAAGTAGGCGGCGGCGCTGGCGACCAGCATAGCGATGCGCATCACGAAAATCCAGACGAGCAACTGAACCTGGACGGTCGGATTCTTCACGCCAAGGAGAATGAAAGTGATGAGGGCGACGCCGGTGACGCCGTAGGTCTCAAAGCCATCGGCGCTGGGGCCGACCGAGTCGCCTGCGTTGTCCCCAGTGCAATCGGCGATGACGCCGGGATTGCGGGCGTCGTCTTCTTTGATCTTGAAGACGATTTTCATCAGGTCGGAACCGATGTCGGCGATTTTGGTGAAAATGCCGCCAGCGATGCGTAGCGCCGCCGCGCCGAGGGATTCGCCGATGGCGAACCCAATGAAGCACGGCCCGGCATAAGCGCCGGGCACGAAAAGCAAGATGAAGAGCATCATGATCAGCTCGACGCTGATGAGCATCATGCCAATGCTCATTCCGGCTTCAAGTGGAATTTTGTAAATCGGATAGGGCTTGCCACGCAGACCGGCGAACGCGGTGCGCGAATTGGCGAACGTGTTGACGCGAATTCCGAACCAGGCCACGCCGTAGCTCCCGGCGATGCCGACCACACTGAAGAGCAGGATGATGATGACGCGCATGGCTTCATATTTCAGCAGCAGACCGAAATAGAGCACGATTACGACAGCGATGAAGGCTTCGAGCAGCAGGATAAATTTTCCCTGGGTGATCAGGTACGTTTTGCAGGTCTCGTAAATCAACTCGGAGATTTCGCGCATCGCTCGATGCACGGGGAGATTTTTCAGGCGCTGGTAGATAGTGAGGCCGAAGGCCAGGCCGAAAACGCAGAACACGATTCCGAAGAGCAGGAGTTTGTGGCCATCCACGCCGAGAAAATTCACCTGAGAGAGGTCGGGAAGGGTGAGGTTGGCCTCGCCGCCTTCAGGTGCCGGCGCGTGCTCCGCCATCGCTGCGGCCGCGCTCAATAGGAACAGCGAGGCGCTTGCCGCGCATTTCTTCGCAAACTGGAAACATGCTGGTACCGACATTCAGCCTCCGGAATTAGACCTCGCGATTGGGACCTTGCTGATTGCGAGAAGTCACGTCAAAGAAATAGCCTTTTTAGCAGGATTTCCATGCTTCGTCAAGAAATTACGGGGTTTACGAGCGAGGGCGATTTTCCCGGGCTACTGCTCGCTGCCGAGCGGGACATCGAAAAACATCATCAATTTGTTGGTAGGGAGCATGACAACGTCGGGGACATAGAGGCTGGAGTGCGATACCACGGAGACATCGTGGTTCACATCGAAGTAGAGGAAGCCATGGACCGAGGATTTGGGAGCGATTATGTCGGCGTCGAGCGTAAGAGGGCCCAGGATGTCGACGAGCTTCTGAACGTTCTTATCCTTGCCGGGTATGGTAACAGGGACTGGAAGCCGTCGCCGCTGAGGATCGCGAGCGCCGCCTGGATGCGCGATGGTTCTGGCGACTTCGGCGGCGGTGAGCCAGTCGATGTCCTGGCGCGGGCCGCTGCGCACGCGCACCTCGAGTTGCACGGTGCTGAGGTCAACTCGGATCGGCTGCGACGACTCG
>Ga0307472_100000386_pt1 | contig 15013 bp, 16 predicted proteins | sample atmos_gasesAM5C__2_FD_204582 | JGI IMG/M metagenome (GOLD analysis project Ga0307472, IMG submission 204582) | Hardwood forest soil microbial communities from Morgan-Monroe State Forest, Indiana, United States - atmos_gasesAM5C_05 | ecosystem: Environmental > Terrestrial > Soil > Temperate...
AAATTTTTCCTTCCGAGTAATTCCGAGTCGTAAGCAAAATTTTCATTAGCCAAAGTTGTCATTCCGAGCGTAGCGAGGAATCTCGTTCACCTCGCCAATCGAGTGCGGGCAATGTCAGCCAGGGCGGCGATCAATGTAGGAGACTCGTTGAGCGACTCGGCGCGCCACAGCCGCATCCCCTGTCTCGCGGCAAACTCCCGGAAGCCCACATCAATATCGTAAAGCACTTCGACGTGATCGCATAAGAATCCGATCGGCTGAACGAAGAGGCCTTTGTGACCTTTGGTCCTAAGACCTGTAATCGTGTCTTCGACGGTGGGACCCAACCAAGCGCCGCCAGACATGCCCTGACTCTGAAACGCAAAGCACCAGTTTTCGTCTTTCAGGCCGACGGACTTGGCGACCAAAGCGGCTGTTTCGCGGGCTTGCGCCTCATAGGGGTCGCCTTCCGCGATGGTGCGCGCGGGAACGCTGTGGGCCGTAAACACGATCGGAAGCGCGGTACCGGCTTCAGCACAGGCTGGGACCCAGCCAGCGCGCAATTTGTCGACGAATGCCTGAATCAGCAACCGAAGATCGTGCCATGACTCCACAAAATCCAGCGCAAATGGCGCACCGTTCTCGCCTTCAGCCGCCTTCCGGTAAAGACCCACGCTCGTGCGTGAGTTTTGCGGAGCCAGGCAGATGGCGACCGCGCGCGTAATACCGTCCGCGTCCATCTTGTTTACGACGTCTGCAATCAAAGGCTTCCAATTGCGCATACCAACGTAGACAGGAATGCCCAGCTCGCGCGCCAGTAGTTCGCCTTGACGCGCCGTGATCTCGTTCATAGGCGAATGTCCAATCAGCGAGTAACGATGCTTCACTTCTTCGATGACATCCGGAGGAACGGGGCGACCTCCAGTGACGTTACGAAGAAATTCCGGAATGTCTTCGATCGAGTCGGCGGTGCCGTGAGCAAGCAGAAGAACCGCAGAGGTCTCGGATTTGTTCGCGGTTGGCACGCTGGTAGCTATTGACCTTTGACTATCTCGAAGAGTGTTGCTGCACAAACTCACACAGGCGCTTGACGTTGTCGACGGGAGTTTCAGGCAGGATGCCGTGGCCCAGATTGAAAATATGTCCGGACCGGCCAGCAGCCTGCCGCAAGATATTCTCGGCGCGCGCTTGAATCTCACTCCAGTCGGCAAATAGGAGTACGGGATCCAGATTTCCCTGCACCGCGCCTGCAAACTTCATCATGCCCCAACCTTGGTCCAAAGGAATCCGCCAGTCAAGACCAACGACTTCGGCTCCAGTTTCCTTCATCGACGGTAGAAGGGTGGAACTGTCGGTACCGAAGTAAATGATAGGTGCGCCCGTTTTTTGCAATCTTTTCACCAGATCGGTAACATGCGCCAGAACGTAGCGCCGATAGTCTTCCACGCTCAGACAGCCCACCCAGCTATCAAATATCTGGATAGTATCGGCGCCTGCGCGCACTTGCTCGGCCGCATATTCGCTGGTTACCGCCACCAGCTTGCGCATAAGCTCATCCCAGGCCTTCGGGGAGGAATACATCATTTTCTTAGTATGGACGTAGTTCCTGGAACCCCCTCCCTCAATCATGTAGCTCGCCAGGGTGAACGGAGCGCCGCAGAAGCCGATCATGGGCAGTCGATCGCCAAAATGCTTGCATACCAGCGCAATCGCTTCCGAGACATAGCCGAGTTCGGCGGCCCGGTCCGTGCGCAACTGTGCGACGTCCTGCTGATTACGGACCGGCTTGTCGATTACCGGACCTTCGCCAGCTTCGAAGTGGAAAGGGAGTCCCATCACTTCTAACGGAAGAAGCAGGTCAGCAAAAATAATGGCTGCGTCCACGCCCAGCGCTTCCGCCGCAGTGATGGTGACCTCGGCAGCGAGTGCCGGCTTCTTGCAAATTTCGATCAGCGAGTGTTTCTTGCGGACGGCGCGATACTCAGCCATGTAGCGGCCGGCTTGGCGCATGAACCACACAGGCGTGCGGTCGACGGGCAGCGCTTTGCACGCCCTCACGAAGCGGGAGTTAGGAGCAGACATGAATCTTTCAATGTAGCATTTTTGGCGGAGATGGGCACCCACGCGGGGTCTGATGGCATCTTCAGGCCCGCCCCCGATGGCCTTGAAAGTTACAAACTCGCGAGTTTCTCAAGATTGATCCGGCTGCCGTGCCTATGAATATCGTCGACGATCTGAAGCGCCAGGGCGAGCGCGCGACGGCCATCTTCCAGAGTGACCGTGGGGATCGATCTCTGGCGCACTGCATCCAGAAACGAGCGCAGTTCGGCACGCAAGGGCTCTTCGGACTTGATGGGCGGCTTCACCACGCCGATCTGCGGATTCACCGAGGGGGTGGCATCACTATCGCCCACTGTAAACACAAGCACGTCCTGCCGGCCGTAGTCGATCGAAATGTATTGCCTCGGCTGAAAGAAGCGCAGCTTGCGGATGCGTTCGGTAGACACCCGGCTGGCGGTAAGATTGGCCACGCACCCTGAGGCAAATTCCAGGCGCACATTGGCGATGTCGGTCTTGCCCGAAAGAATGGGCAGTCCAACCGCCCGCATTTCCTGCACGGGCGAATTCACAAACGACAAGACGATATCCAGATCATGGATCATCAAGTCCAGTACTACATCGACATCGAGAGCACGGGGACTGAAGACGCTGAGCCGGTGTACCTCGAAGAACATGGGCTGAGTGATGAACGGGATGGTTGCTCGCACGGCGGGATTGAAACGCTCGAGGTGCCCAACCTGCGCGACGCGCTGGTGCTTCTTTGCCATGCCTAAGAGTTCGTCGGCCTCGGCGAGTGTGGATGCCAGCGGTTTTTCGATGAGCACATCCACTCCAGCTTCGATTAACGTCCTGGCTGCCGACAGATGATGCAGCGTAGGAACCGTGACCGAGGCCGCCTGCACCTCGCTATGAGTAGTGAGGAGTTGACCGAGCGACCCGAAGGAGCGGCAGCCAAATTCCCGCCCGACCGCATCCGCTCGGCTCACATCCTGGTCCACAATTCCGAGCAAGCGCAACGGCTCACCCTGTTGCTCGAGTTCCTTGTAGACGCGAGCGTGGTTGCGTCCGAACGCACCCACACCGATCACCGCAACGTTGACGAGGTCCCCAGAATGCAGGAGAGATTCTCATGCGGCCGGTTGCCGCCTTGCCGATTGTAGTCACGAACAGTGGAGACGTACATCGGGGGTTCTCCCCCGGTTACCTCTTCAAGTGCGCGCCTTTTTCAGGATTGCAATTTGTCCGGCGTGGTAAAGCTCGTGTTGGGCGACGCCCTCGAGCATGAAACGGATGTTGTAGGTCTTGCCCGGAACTTGTTCGGTGAGCCGGTGGTCGGGCAACGCCTCGACGGTCCTCAGCAATTGCTTATGAGCTTGCTTCACATGATCGACGGCCTTCTTCCATTCCGCCGAACTTTTGTCCTTCACCGGCGGAAAATTCTCTTCATCCTGGAGTTCGAGAGCCTTTCCCAGCACGATTCGGCGGTTTACGGCATCATCCCAGGCGGCGATGTGCAGAACGAGTTCCCAGATGCTATGAACGTCCTTGATGGGATGCATCGCCGCCGTGGGTGCATCGATGTGAGCTAGCAACTCGAGGAGAGCAGGACCGTGCCAGGCGTCACCCTCGAAGGCACGGCGAAGCTGGTCAGCCAGGAGAGCAGATTCATTGGTTGCGCTAGTCGACGACAATGGTGATGTTGGCTTCGTTCGCGGCATGTCGTACTCCGTCGCCATCTAACAACAAACATTTCCCGGCGTCGATGGCGAGGCAGGTTGCCCGGGCTTTTTTCATGGCTTCAATCGTACCGATGCCAATCACAGGAACATCGAAGCGCATGTCTTGGTTTGGCTTGGCAATCTTGACAACCGTGAGCGAGCGGCTCAGCGTGGAGGCCGCGCCTTCCAGCGATTGCATGAGTTGTCCAGCGCGTTCGATGGTCGCATCAGTGCCTTCCATAGCTTCCACAGCTACGCAGGCAGCCTCGGCGACCACTACCGTCTGTCCAATGTCGTACTGCGCCACATGGCGGGCAACGGCGCGGCCATAATTGACGTTCCTTCTTTCTTCCTCCGTGGGCGGGCGATCCGTAAACACCCCAGGCTTGGCGAGAAGGGGTTCCAAGAAAGAAGTGGAATTTTCCACCGTGATGCCCTCATCGCCCAGAACCTTGGCCACCGCGCCCAGCAAAGCATCGGTATTGCGCGTGCCCAGCGACAGCAGCAGTTTGGCCAGGCGCCAGTCCGGCTTGATGCTGGAGAATATCTGCTTGTGTTTCACCTGCCCTGCCATAATCGCGCGATGTACGCCTTCTCGCTTGAAGGTCTCGATTAACTTGGAAAGTTCGCCCAGAGACAGCCAATGAACGGAGGCGGCGCCGCTGGACGCGATCTCCGGGAACGTTTCCTCTTTAATGGCTGCTACGACAACTTCAAAGCCCTGCGCGCGAGCAGCATCGAGAATCAAGAAAGGAAATTTTCCGTTCCCGGCAATGAGTCCGAGTTTGTCCTTTGCGGGCATAACGGTCAGTGGTCAATGAGAAACGGTATCAGCTACTTAATGACTCCCCTCTCTGAGGACTCGATAAATCGGATGAGCAGGCCTACATCTTCTCCCAGATCACCCTCCGCTTTCAGCTTCTCAAGAGCCTGTGTTGTATTCAGTTTGGATGCGAGCAGCACTTTATAGGCGTGGTGAATCCTGGCGAGCCGCTCTTTGCTGAAGCCTCTGCGTTCAAGCCCAACCGAGTTCATCCCAAAAGCGTGGGTATTGCGTTCTGCGGACGTCTTCGAGAAAGGGAGCACATCCTGCGTGATGGTGGTGCCGCCGCCGACGAACGCGTGCGTACCGATGCGGACAAAATGGTGCACCGGGCAGAGCGCGCCCACCTGCGCCCAATCCTCGACGATCACATGTCCACCGAGCGTCGCTGCATTCGCCAAGATCACATGATTGCCGACCTGGCAGTCGTGCGCGATGTGGGCATAGGCCATGACCAATACATGACTGCCGACCCGCGTTAAGCCGCCGCCCTTCACGGTTCCGCGATTGATGGTGACGAATTCGCGGATCTTGTTGTGATCGCCAATTTCAAGGCGGGTGGGTTCTCCGGAGTAGGTCAAATCCTGCGGCGCCATCCCTACCGAGCAGAAGGGAAAGAAGGCATTATCGGCGCCGATTTTTGTGGGGCCCTCGATCACCACATGCGACACCAGTTCGCAACCCTCCCCCAGTTCGACATTCGCGCCCACCGTACAATAAGGACCAATTTCGCAGCCAGAATGGATCTTTGCGCCGGGATCAACGATGGCCGTCGGATGAATGCTCATCGGCACAAAGAATCAAGTGGCGAGCAGCGGATTGTGGCTGGAGTTTCCAAGGAGACGTATGCCAGGCGCTATGCCTCCGGAGAGGAGCCGTTGGCCTCAGGCTCGGTCTTTTGCGTGCCCGCGCGGGCAATCAACTGGCACGTGACGGTCGCTTCCGCAACCCGCTTGTCACCAACGAACGCTTTGCCTTCCATGCGGACCGCGTTCATGCGCCAGGACTTCACCTCAACCTCAATGCGCACCTGATCGCCAGGAATGATCGGGCGGCGGAAGCGGGCGCGCTCGATTCCGGTGAATACCATCAGTTTCTGATCGCGGTCTTCGACTTCCGTCAGCAAAAGCGCGCCCCCGGCTTGCGCAATTGCTTCCACGACCAGCACGCCCGGCATGATGGGGAGATTGGGGAAATGGCCCTGGAAGAAGGGCTCGTTAATGGTGACATTCTTGATGGCTACAATGCGCTCGCGCGGCGTAAGATCAATGACCCGGTCGATCAGCAGAAATGGGTAGCGATGAGGCAGAATCCGCTGGATTTCGTTGATGTCCAACGTGGTCGGCGCAGCCTTCGGAGATTCGGTTTCAGGGTGAGTCGTGTCAGTCATTCGTGGAATCGGACAGCCCCGAGATTATACTGTACCGCGCCTTAAGAACCGACAGGCCGGCAGCACGGCTCAACCCGACGCGAACCAAGCGAGGCATTGGGTCGTCCACTGCAGGGCTGAAGCAATCGCAACCAATGACAAAAGACGACGGTAACAGTCCCTTCAAATCCACCCGCCAACAGGCACAAAGCCGGCTTCGTTATTTCGAGCAGCATCGCGATCAGATCATCGACACAATTGTCCGCCTCGTTGAGCTTGAATCACCGAGCGATAACAAGCAGGCCGTCGACCGTTGCAGCGCCTTCGCGGCGGAAGAATTCGCCGCGCTTGGCGGACACGCCCATTTTCACCGCGTGAATGATTTCGGCAACCACCTGCAGGTGGATTTCAGCGGCGAGACCCAACAGAAACCTGTGTTACTGCTTGGCCACTACGATACTGTCTACCCGCTTGGGACGCTCGCTACGATGCCCTGCCGCAAGGGCAATGGGCGCCTTCGGGGGCCGGGCGTCCTCGACATGAAGTCCGGCATCGCCCTCATGCTGCACGCCATCCAGGGACTTCAGGCCTGGTATGGACAGCTTCCGCGGCCGGTCACGGTGTTGCTAGTATCGGATGAGGAGATCGGCAGCGAGTCATCGCGCCACATCACGGAGAGCCTCGCCAAGCAGTCCTCCGCCGTGCTCGTGCTCGAACCCTCCTACGGGCCAAAGGGAGCAGTAAAAACAGCTCGCAAGGGAGTAGGTCAATATTCAGTGAAAGTCACCGGGGTCGCTGCGCACTCGGGCCTTGATTTTGAGAAGGGGCAGAGCGCGATCCTCGAACTCGCGCGACAAATTCTGGCCATTTCGAAATTGGTGGACGTAAAACGCGGACTTACCCTCAATGCCGGCCTGGTGCAGGGAGGGACGCGGGTCAATGTGGTCGCCGCAGAAGCCACGGCTAGCCTCGACGTGCGCGTTGCCCGGATGAAGGACGCTGCGAGCATCGACAAGAAGCTACGGTCGCTCAAGCCTTTCAATCGGAAATGCAAATTGGAAATCAGTGGAGCGGTCGACCGTCCTCCGATGGAGCGGACCGCGGGGGTCGCAATGCTCTACACCAAAGCCTCGCAGATCGCACGGGAATTGGGCTGGAAATTGTCGGAAGCCGCGGTCGGAGGGGGCTCCGACGGCAATTTCACCGCCGGACTCGGCATCCCCACACTGGATGGGTTGGGCGGTGTGGGCGATGGCGCTCACGCCGTGCACGAGTTCATCACCATTGCCGAACTGCCCCGTCGCGCAGCCCTGCTGGCGGGCTTGATGGAAAGTGTGTGAGGGCAGTCGTTGGTCGCTAGTCGTTGGTCGTTGGCGAAACCCGGTTCATACGACTCCATGGCATGGAAAGCACATCTTCAAAGTGAAAAACCGGTTCCGAGAAACGCGTGCCTTGCCAACGACCAACGCCCATGGACCAACGACTCTTCTTTGACTCCCACCCTTCCCTGGCCTACACTTGCTGCAAGGGACTTGCGTCAAAAAGAGGTTTTGCGAAGGGTTCGGGCGGAGGCCCCGCTGAGGATCGTATGGGTGGCAAATTAGGCTTGCCCGAAATTCTGCTGATTCTGGCAGTGGCCCTGCTAGTTTTTGGGCCGAGCAAGTTGGCCGATCTCGGTAAGGGTTTGGGCGAGGGCATCAAAAATTTCAAATCAGCCGTCAAAGATGGCGAACAGGATTCAGAGAAAAAATCCTGAAGGCAAACGGCAGGTACCATCGTATTTTCACGATCACAGCTCAGCCTTGATCGCGTCTTTAATATTAATATTCCAATGCTGCTAAATCCCACCTGCTTCCTTCAACATTCGGTAGACCAGGGCAATCGGTAATCCAACAACGTTGAAGTAGTCCCCCTCGATGCGCGGAATCCAGCGTGAAGCAATGCCCTGGATCGCATAGGCACCGGCTTTGTCCATCGGTTCGCCAGTTGCGACATAAGCACGAATGTCATCATCGCTCAATGCACTCATAGTGACGAGGGTGGTTTCTGAACGAGTCTCTCCAAGCGTGCTCTCGCCTTTCGAACTCGTGGGGGAATTCGCCGCGGATTTCGGACCCATGAGGCAGACCGCGGTCGTGACTTCATGCTTCCGGCCGGCCAGCAAGCGCAGCATCCGCTCCGCATCAGCGGGATTGACGGGCTTGCCAAGAATTTGTCGGTCCACCACCACGATCGTATCCGCTCCCAGGACAAGGTCGGTTGGCCGTTGCTTGAAGATGGCCCAAGCCTTCTCTCGCGCCAGGCGCTCGGCGAAGATCTTGGGCGCTTCTCCGTCCAACGGCGTTTCCGGAATATTGGTGGGTTGCACCGTGATTGCGATGCCGGCTGCGCGAAGCAATTCTTGACGCCGGGGCGAAGCGGAGGCGAGTACGAGAGCCATCGACAGAATTCTAGCGGAATTTCGCGAGCTCAGTCGGCGACCAGCTCGATTCGGTTCCCAAACGGATCGAAAATATGACAACGGCGCACGCCTGGGATGTCTTCCGCTTCGATGGTCTCGATCCCCTGACTTCTGATCCGCGCCAGCAGGTCCTGCTATGCGCCTTTCGCACCTTCAGTGAGCAATGGGCCTTCGGACTTTTGAAGTTGTGCTGCCAACTGCTCCATTTGCCGCATCGCACGCAGATGATTTCGCCCCGCTATTTTGCGAACGTCCTCATCAGAATACTTCCGTCGCAACAGTTCGGCGAACAGGTACGGATAGCGGGTTACATCATCCAGGCCTTCCGCCATCGAGTTATGGCCAACATCATAGAAATCCGCGCCAATTCCGACATGATCGATGCCTGCAACATCCCGCAGATGATCGATGTGGTCGGCAACCTCGGAGATCGTCGGCCGTGGGTACGGATTCTTGTCTTCCCATTCTCGTATCCCTTTCTGGATTGCCTCATCGGAATCGAGGTGAGTGTGCAATTCGGCGAGAGCCTGGGTTCGCTGTTGCTGCCAGGCCGGGTTTTTAGAAGAGATAAATTCCTTGATGAAGTTGGCGTGCACCACGCCGCCGTTGGAAGCGAGTTTGCGAAGAACATCATCGGGCACGTTGCGCGGATGCGGGTTGATCGCAAAGGCGCTCGAGTGCGAAAAGATTACAGGCGCGCGGCTGAAGGAAAGCGCATCCCGCATGGTATCGGCGCTCACATGCGAGATATCGACAAACATGCCCAGACGATTCATCTCGTGCACCACCTGCTTGCCGAACCCGCTCAGTCCGTAGTGCTCGGTCCGGTCCGTCGCCGAGTCAGCCCAGTCGATATTGTCCCAGTGGGTAAGCGTCATGTAACGCGCGCCCAGTTCGTAGAAAGTTCGCAAGACTGCCGGCGAATTTTCGATCATGTGACCGCCTTCCACGCCGAGCAGGCAAGCGATGCGTCCAGCCTTGTGGATCCGCTCGATGTCGTCGGCCGTGCGCGCCTGCTCGAAACCGGGCTGGCTGCGAATCATGCGCAGGGCCACATCAAATTCGCGCATCGCCTCGTGCAAAGACGTATGGGTTCGTTGCGTAGCAGATTCGACGAAGATGGACCAGTATTGCGCCCCGACGCGGCCTTCCCGGAGGCGAGGAATGTCAGCACACAAAGTGGGTTGGACTTTGCCTAGATCGTAATGCGACAGGTCTCCATGCAATTCGAGCAACATGGTAGGCAGGTCGTTGTGCGTATCAATGAGCGGGGCTTCCTTCAGCAGTGCGCGTGCCCGGTCCAGAAGCGCCGAATCGGGTTCTTGCGCCTGGGATGGGAGCGCGGATCCACACCCCTTCGAAAATGCACCCGGCAGCCCGTTTGCGAAGAGCGGCTTGATCTTCACGCCTGCAAAGGCCGCCAAAGCGCTGCCATACCCGAGAAAATCTCTTCGCGATAGCACGCAGTGTCCTCCTGAACCCCGGGGGAGTATATCGGAAGTGAGCGCAGCATTTCGTCGATTTGCCGCAATGCATACGGCCCCAGCCCGGTGGGCTCAACGGATGCGCAAAATCCGCGTCGCGCCCAAGTAGGTGGGTCCCTAGCCATCATTTTTGAAGCGGAGCTTCGCTCCGCTCGGCAGACGGGGCGTCTTCCCCTACGCAAACCATTTCGAGCGAGGAATCTGAATCTCTCCACTTTTTCCGCAACCTGCTTAAATCGTGCAGCAACCTGAGTTCCCGCCGCACCCTGCTAGAATCAAGAATTACCCCTCACTCCGATGGACGCAGCCTACATCCGCAACTTCGCCATCATTGCCCATATCGATCATGGCAAGTCCACTTTGGCCGATCGCCTGCTCGAGCTGACCGGTTCGCTCACGGCGCGCGAGATGCAGGCGCAGGTGCTCGATGCGATGGATCTGGAGCGGGAGCGCGGCATCACAATCAAAGCACACGCCGTGCGCATGGCGTATCCGGCGCACGACGGAAAAATCTACCAATTGAACCTCATCGACACGCCCGGCCACGTGGACTTCTCGTACGAAGTCTCGCGCTCTCTGGCTTCCTGCGAGGGTGCGCTGCTGGTGGTGGATGCCTCACAAGGTGTAGAGGCGCAGACGTTGGCAAACGCGTATCTCGCGATTAATCACCGCCTCGAAATCATTCCGGTCATCAACAAAATTGACTTGCCAAGTGCCGACATCCCGCGCGTGAAGGAGATGATTGAAGGCGCGGTCGGGCTGGACGCGTCCGATGCCTGCCTGATCAGCGCCAAAACCGGGCAGGGCGTTCCCGACGTTCTGGAGACGATCGTACGGCGTGTTCCCCCTCCCAAGGGATCACCGCAGCGCCATTTGCAGGCGCTCATTTTCGATTCCTGGTTCGATCCTTATCGCGGCGTTGTGGTGCTGGCTCGTATTTTCGAAGGAACATTGAAGAAGGGCCAGAAGATCCGGCTATGGTCGAACGGCCGGGCTTTCCAGGTGGAAACCATCGGCGTGCTGACGCCCAAGCCAGTCGAAATCGAAGAACTGGTGGCCGGCGAAGTAGGCTTCCTGATCGCGAATATCAAGAACGTCGCCGACACTAAGATTGGCGACACGATCACCGACGACGAGCGCCCGGCGATCGAACCGCTGCCCGGGTTCGAAGAAATCAAGCCCATGGTGTTCGCGGGACTCTATACGGTGGATGCCCACGAGCACACACAGCTTCGCGAAGCGCTTGAAAAACTGCGGCTCAACGACTCATCGTTCTTCTTCGAGCCGGAAAGCTCAGTGGCGCTCGGGTTCGGTTTTCGCTGCGGATTCCTCGGCCTGCTGCACATGGAAATCATCCAGGAGCGGCTGGAGCGCGAGTACAACCTCGAACTCATCACCACCGCGCCCGGCGTGCGCTATAAGATCACACTCACGGACGGCAGTCTCATCGAGGTTGATAATCCATCGCGCTGGCCCGACCAGAGCGAAATCGCCAAGGTGGAAGAACCGGTGATCCTTGCGGTCATCCTCACGAACGAGGAGTTCGTTGGCGGAATTCTGAAACTGGTCGAGGAAAAACGAGGCAAGCAGAAAAGCTTCGAATACGTCAGCGGCTCGCGTGTCATGTTGCAATACGAACTGCCGCTCAACGAGATCGTGCTCGACTTTTACGATCGCCTGAAATCCGTCTCGCGCGGCTACGCTTCGCTGGATTACCATCTCGCGGGCTATTGGGAGTCGCCCATGGTGAAGCTCGATATCCTGGTCGCGGGCGATCCCGTGGATGCGCTCTCACTGATCGTGCATCGGGACTTTGCCTATGAGCGCGGCCGCGCGCTGGTTTCAAAGATGCGCGAGTTGATCCCTCGACAGATGTTTGAAGTGGCAATCCAGGCGGCCGTGGGGGCCAAGATTATTTCACGCGAGACGGTCGCGGCCATCCGGAAAAACGTCCTCGCCAAGTGCTATGGCGGCGATATCACGCGCAAGCGCAAGCTGCTCGAAAAACAGAAAGAAGGCAAGCGCCGGATGAAGCGAATTGGTCGGGTCGACATTCCTCAAGAGGCCTTTCTGGCCGTGCTCAAAGTGGGCGAAAATAGCTCATAAAACTGATGTGTTCTGCAGCGCTCAGTGATGCATATCCGTGGTGCTACACCTCATAGATGTGCAAATCTCAAGGATTCCTTGAATTTACAGTCTGGTGTGCTGCATTTCGCAGCAGTGCACCTATGACAACTAACGCATTTATTTTCAATCGCTTGAACTCTGGTAGTACCGAGTTTTGCGCCGACCATGCGGTCGCTTTTTAGTGCTCAGGTAAACGCAGGAGGCCGCTTCCACAAGCTTTTCCACAGGTCGATGGGGTCCAGCAGCCCCAGGGAAAAGTAAGGCAGAACTGGGTCGTTTATTGCTGTCAGAGCGGCCAGAGGAATCTGCCCAAAACAGAAAGATCCCCGGCATAGATTTCGTGGATTGGTGACATCGAGACCCGCCTATTCGTCGGGCCCAATGCCTCCCTCGGCAAGCGACTCGAAGCGTGTGGATTGTTTGAGAAATGCGAGATTCAGGCGACCGATTGGGCCGTTCCGCTGCTTGGCAATGATGATTTCGGCGCGGCCTTGCAGGTCCGGGTCATCCTGCTTATAGACCTCTTCCCGGAAGATGAACATGACCAGGTCCGCATCCTGTTCGATGGAACCTGACTCACGAAGATCGGCGAGTTGCGGACGATGATCGCCACCGCGACTCTCGGGCGCGCGGCTTAGCTGTGAGAGCGCGATGACGGGAAGGTGCAGTTCCTTCGCGAGCGCCTTGAGTCCGCGCGAAATCGCCGAGACTTCCTGGGTGCGGTTTTCATAGCGCTTGCCGCCACCGGACATGAGTTGGAGATAGTCCACGACGACCAGGTCCAGACCGCCGCACGACTGCTGCAATCGACGTGCCTTGGCGCGCATCTCGCTGAGCGAAATACCGGGCGTGTCGTCGATGAAAATCCGCGAACTTGCCAGCTCCTCCATGGCGCGCACTACGCGCTGCATGTCGTCGCGCCAGAGAGAGCCGGTGCGCATCTTGTGCGCATCCACGCGAGCGCGCGAACAGAGCAAGCGAAGCAGCAACGCCTCACGCGACATCTCGAGTGAGAAGATTGCAACCACTTTTCCATCGACGATGGCGGAGTTCTCGGCGATGTTCATCGCGAAGGCCGTTTTGCCCATGGACGGGCGCGCCGCGAGAATGACCAGATCCGACTTCTGCAGACCGCTGGTCATCTCGTCGAGGTCGCTGTAGTGGGTGGCCAGGCCGGTGATGCGCTGGCCGCGCTGCAGCAGAGCATCGACCGAGCCAAAGGAATCCTTGACGATGTCCTGAATGCCCAGAAAGCCGCGGCCGATGCGTTTTTCCGACAACTGGAAGATGGCAGCTTCGGCATCGTTGAGGATGTCTTCAGCCGCGTCAGACTGATCGGCTGCGCGCGCGATGGCTGCGTTCGCCGCATGAATCAGGCCGCGCAGGAGGGCCTTGTCGCGGACGATCTTGACATAATGCTCGATGCTGGGCCGGTCGGGGACCCCATCCAGCAGCGACGAAACATATGCCATGTCGCCGATAGCTTGCAGTTCTTTGTTCCGGCCCAACTCTTCGACTAGCGTGATGATATCGATCGGCCGCGACGACTCGGCCAGATCGATCATGCGCGCGTAGATGCGGCGATGAGAATCGAGCGAAAAATCCTCCGGCCGCAGATGTTCGGCGGCCTGGTTGTAGGAAAGATTGTCGAGAAGGATGGCCCCGAGAATGGAACGCTCGGCCTCAACGCTCGCTGGAAGAGTACTGATGCTGTAGTCGGTCGTCGCCATCGAAAAGGGCCCCGCCTAGTATAAACGAACAAAAGGCGAAGACAGTGCTCCGCAATAGAGCGGGACCGGTTGATGCTAGATGGTGCCACGGCGAAGAGTTTGCGAAGACCTTATGAACACCTGTGGAGAAAATGTGGAACCAGGGAATTTGTTGAGGAAGGTGTTTGAAAACTAGGCTCTTACTCAGGATCACAGTTAGTGCTCTAAGCGCTGGTGTTTTGCTAAGAGTTCAAGCGCGTAATCCCGTCGCCGCTCGAGCGTCTGCATTCTGATTTGGTAAAGATGTTCTTCATGAATCAGTTGCTCGTAGGTCATTTCAGACCGAGCTTCCAATTCACGAAAGCGCGCGTTCTCCGCCTCTCGACATTGCTGCTCCATGTCTCGTAGCGCCTCCAAAAAGCAATTACATTCACAGCAGTCGCACTCTGAGGATTGATCCTCCAACCGATCGGTTCGTTCGCCCGTCATAATTTCTTCCTCCCATTTCTCCGAAACGATGACACAGATGTCACTGTGGAAGCGCAGCGCGCGGTTGGAAAAGCTAAGTCTCAACAAAAATTCGCCGCGTCAAAGTCTCGAGGGAAGTTTAAGCGAATGAAATACGAACGATTGATCCGCTGACTATGGTCGGGATGGAAAAGGACTATCCTGAGAGTGCTCAAGTGAAATTCGTTCCTTTTTTCCAGCGCTTTCCACAAAGAAACGCTGGCATTCACAGTTTCTGCACAAAGGCCCAGCGATTTTTGCTTGAAGCGCGCTCATGCGAGGAGCAAAGTGCTCACATCCAGCGAGATGTTCTGCGTGCCCTGCCTGAGCATTGCGGCAGAGCCGGCGGTTCCTGGCAATTCTCGAGGGTGAGTTGCCGGGAGGGTTCCTCCAGCAAGCGTTTCGGCGCAAAACTGGTTGCCCGGGCGTTGCGGCCTCCTCACAGAGTCCTCCACACACGGCAGGACTGGCCGCCGGCCACCGAAGTGCTGCAGATCGATCGGCGGAGTTTGCTTCGCAGATTGTGTCTGCCGAGTGGCATCGTTTTACGAGCGCTCTTCGGAGCGCAAGTGAGAGATGAACTCCCCCATGCCTCGTGCGTGGAAATGGGCGACAGGACATTCCGCGAAAACAATGCGGTTCAGGTGGCTGGCCTGGACCGCATTTGTTTGGAGTGCAGGTGTCAGGTGTCAGATGTGAGGTCCTGGGTGTCAGGTCTCAGATGGCGTCTTGATAGTTGCTTGAGGCGCCCCGTTTAGGTCGCGTGTGGATCGCA
>Ga0307472_100000387_pt1 | contig 14998 bp, 14 predicted proteins | sample atmos_gasesAM5C__2_FD_204582 | JGI IMG/M metagenome (GOLD analysis project Ga0307472, IMG submission 204582) | Hardwood forest soil microbial communities from Morgan-Monroe State Forest, Indiana, United States - atmos_gasesAM5C_05 | ecosystem: Environmental > Terrestrial > Soil > Temperate...
TTGGAGAAGCGCGGCGGCAAGCTCGCGCTCGCCACCATGTGCGTCGGCGTCGGGCAGGGCGTGTCGCTCGCGCTCGAACGAGCGTCCTGACGGCGACCAGCGAGTTGACAGGGACGAAATCAAAGACCACGGAACCAACGCCATGACATTCGCCTTCCCAACCGAGAGCCTCGAGGTCTTCCCCGCTCGCAACTATCCCGACTACAAGAGCACGGTGAAGCGCTCACCGACCAAGCCGCTCGTCATGATGCCGCATACCCTGAGCGAGCTGACCGGGCCGGTGTACGGCCAGGACGCGGTGCAGCCGGGCGACGACGACCTCACCCGGCAGCACAAGGGCGAGCCGCTCGGCGAACGCATCATCGTGCATGGTCACGTGCTCGACGAAGACGGTCGCGGCGTACCCAACGTGCTGGTCGAAATCTGGCAGGCCAATGCCTGCGGCCGCTACATCCACGTGGTCGATCAGCATCCGGCGCCGCTCGATCCGAATTTCACCGGCGCTGGCCGCGCCAAGAGCGACAAGGACGGCTACTACAAGTTTATCACCGTCAAGCCGGGCGCCTATCCGTGGGGCAATCACCACAATGCCTGGCGGCCGGCCCACATCCACTTCTCGGTGTTCGGCCACTCATTCGTGTCGCGCCTCGTCACGCAGATGTATTTCCCCGGCGATCCACTGTTCCCGTTCGATCCGATCTTCAACTCGGTCAAGGACGAGAAGGCGCGCCTGCGCATGGTGTCGTCGTTCGATCTCGACAACACGGTGCCGAACTGGGCGCTGTGCTACCGCTTCAACATCGTGCTGCGCGGCCGCAGCCAGACGCCGATGGAGCACTGATATGTCGGGAATTACGCCGTCGCAGACCGTCGGCCCGTTCTTCGCCTACGGCCTGACGCCCAACGAGAAGTACGATTGGAAGGACACGTTCAGCAACAACCTGGTGACGCCCGACGCCAGCGGCGAAAAGATCCGCATCGAGGGCCGCGTGCTCGACGGTGACGGCAAGCCGATCAACGATTGCATGCTGGAAATCTGGCAGGCCGACGCCCAGGGCCGCTATGCCAATCCGGCGGACAAGCGCTCGCTGCCCAACGCCCGCTTTCACGGCTTCGGCCGCATCGGCACCGACGAGAACGGTGCGTACAGCTTCGCGACCATCAAGCCGGGCAGCGTTCCCGGTCCCAACGGGACGGCGCAGGCGCCGCATATCGTCGTGGCCGTGTTCGCGCGCGGCATGCTGCGGCAGAGCTATACCCGCATCTATTTCGCCGACGAGGCCGGCAATGCGAGCGATCCCATCCTCGCCCTGGTGCCGGCGGAGCGGCGCGACACCCTGATCGCCAAGCGGGCGATGAAGAACGGCCATCCGGTCTATACCTTCGACGTCAACATGCAGGGCGGCGCGGAAACGGTTTTTTTCGAAATCTGACGTGGATGGAAGTATTTTTCCGGCGCAGCGCTTCGCGTCAGGCTCAAAAGCGACGCAATCGGTGCGATCCGCGCCGGCGGATCGCACCTATCCCGAGTTCACCATGTTGCGCGACGGCGGCATGCAGCAACATGCCGCCGCTTTTCGTTCTTTTCTCCCGTTGCAATCCGCGCTACGGATTGGTTGGCATACCAACGGATAGGTCGGCGGTGCACCTACCTGCCGGGTCCAAACGTTAATGCGCCCAAGGAAAACTTCGGAGGAAAATAGCCATGTCCCATCGTCCCTTGCGGACGGCTCTGGCGACGCTGGTTATCGGCCTGTTCGCCGCGACCGGCGCCTATGCCCAGAACCCCGTCAAGATCGGGTTCATTCTGCCGATGACCGGCCAGCAGCAGTCGACCGGCAAGCAGATCTCCGCCGCGGTCCGCCTGTACATGCAGCAGCACGGCGACACCGTTGCCGGCAAGAAGATTGAGCTCATCATCAAGGACGACGGTGCGGTACCCGACAATACCAAGCGCTTGGCGCAGGAACTGATCGTCAACGACAAGGTTAGCTTCATCGCCGGGTTCGGCGTGACGCCGGCCGCCCTTGCGGTCGCGCCGCTCGCCACCGAGGCCAAGGTCCCGGAAGTCGTCACCGCCGCCGGCACCTCGATCATCACCGAGCGTTCGCCCTATATCGCGCGCACGAGCTTCACGCTGGCGCAGTCGACCGTGCCGATGGCGGACTGGGCCGCCAAGAACGGCATCAAGAAGGTCGTCAGCATGGTGTCGGACTATGCGCCGGGCGTCGATGCTGAGAATTCATTCAAGGAGCAGTTCGCCAAGAACGGCGGGCAGGTGCTAGAGACGATCCGCTTCCCGCTGGCCAACCCGGACTTCGCGCCGTTCCTGCAGCGCGCGGGCGACAGCAAGCCGGACGCCATCTTCGTGTTCGTCCCCTCCGGCCAGGGCGGCACGTTCGTCAAGCAGTTCATCGAGCGTGGTCTCGACAAGGCCGGCATCAAGATCATCGGCCCCGGCGACGTGACCGACGACGACCTGCTCAACGGCATGGGCGACCAGGTGCTCGGCACCGTGACCGCGCACTTCTACTCGGCCGACCACGACTCGGCGATGAACAAGTCGTTCGTCGAGGCGTTCAAGAAGGCCAACAACGGCCTGCGCCCGAACTTCATGGCGGTGGGCGGTTACGACGGCATGCACCTGATGTACGAGGCCCTGAAGAAGACCGGCGGCAAGACCGACGGCGATTCGCTCATCGCCGCGATGAAGGGCATGAAGTGGGAAAGCCCGCGTGGCCCGATCTCGATCGATCCCGACACGCGCGACGTCATCCACAATGTCTATATCCGCAAGGTCGAGAGGAAGAACGGTGAGCTCTACAACGTCGAGTTCGCGACCTTCGAGGCGATCAAGGACCCGGTGAAGGCGGCCAAGAAATGATTGGTCGCCGTTCTCCTTGGGGCTAAACAATAAAGCGGCGGACGGATACGATCGCGATTCGACGATCGGCTGTCCGCCGCGCAGTTTCAGGAAGGCCGTCCGGCCAGCATTGAAGGGGATCATCCTGACCATCCTGTTCGATGGCATCGCCTACGGCATGCTGCTGTTCGTGCTGGCGTGCGGGCTTTCCGTAACGCTGGGGCTGATGAATTTCGTCAACCTCGCCCACGGCGCCTTCGCCATGGCCGGCGGCTATATCACCGTCGTCCTGGTCAACCGGATGGGCGTTCCCTTCCTGCTCGGGCTGCCGCTCGCCTTCGTTGTCACGGCCGCGATCGGCGCCCTGTTCGAGCGCACCCTCTATGTCCATGTCTACGGCAAGAGCCACCTCGACCAGGTCCTGTTCACCATCGGCCTGGTGTTCATGGCGGTCGCCGCGGTCGACTACGTCATGGGATCCTCGCAGCAATTCGTGCAGATTCCGCAATGGCTGCAGGGCCAGATCGACGTGTTCGGCGTCGGCGTCGGCAAATATCGGCTGCTGATCATCATCGTCTGCGGCCTGCTCACGGTGGCGCTGCAACTGATCCTGACCAAGACCCGCTTCGGCAGCCGTCTGCGCGCCGCGGTCGATGACCAGCGGGTCGCGCGCGGGCTGGGGGTCAACGTCAATGCGGTGTTCGGCCTTACCTTCGCATTCGGATCGGGGCTCGCCGGGCTCGGCGGCGCGCTGGGGGCAGAAATCCTCGGTCTCGATCCGATCTTCCCGCTCAAATATATGATCTACTTTTTGATCGTGGTGACGGTCGGCGGAACCTCGAGCATCACCGGCCCGTTCCTCGCCTCGATCCTGCTCGGTCTCGGCGACGTAGCGGGCAAGTACTACATGCCCAAACTCGGCGCCTTCGTCATCTACACCATCATGATCGTGGTGTTGATCTGGCGGCCGCAGGGCCTGTTCGCCCGCCCGGTCGGGCGTTGAGCGGCGGCGACGAACGAGCATCGCGATGACGCGGCCGCTGAGCAGCACCGTGGCGACCTATCTGGCTCGGCGGGCACGCTGGACGCCGCTCGAGATCGCGTTTTGGCTGCTCGCCGCGGCGACGATCTATTTGTTGCCGGGTCGCCATCTGATCCTCACCGAGATCGCGATCCTCGGCCTGTTCGCGCTCTCGCTCGACCTCATCCTCGGCTATGCCGGCATCATTTCGCTCGGCCACGCGGCGTTCTTCGGTTTTGGCGCCTATTGCGCCGGGCTCCTCGCCAAGCACGAGATCATCACCGAGCCGGTCGTCGCGCTGATCGTGTCGGGCCTCGCCGCGACCGTGCTCGGCTTCGTGACGAGCTTCCTGGTGCTGCGCGGATCAGACCTCACGCGGCTGATGGTGACGCTCGGCGTGGCGCTGGTGTTGCGCGAGATCGCCAACAAATATTCCGAGCTGACCGGCGGCGCCGACGGCTTGCAAGGCATCACGATGGCGCCGGTCCTCGGCAGGTTCCGGTTCGACCTGTTCGGCCACACCGCCTACATCTACAGCCTGGTGGTGCTGTTCGTTCTGTTTGTCATTGCCCGCCGCATCGTCAATTCGCCGTTCGGCCTGTCGCTCCGGGCGGTGAAGGGCAATCCGCTGCGTGCTTCCGCCGTCGGCATCGCTGTCAACTGGCGGCTGGTCGCGATCTATACCATCGCCGCCGGCTATGCCGGCATCGCCGGTGCGCTCCTGACGCAAACCACGGCCTTCACCTCGCTCGACGTGCTTGCCTTCGAGCGCTCGGCCGATACGCTGCTCGTCCTCATCATCGGCGGCACCGGATATCTCTATGGCGGGCTGATTGGCGCGGTGATCTTCAAGCTGATGCAGGACTGGATCGCCAATCTCACGCCACAGTACTGGCAGTTCTGGATCGGCCTCGTGCTGGTGCTCATCGTGCTGGTCGGCCGCGAGCGCGTCGCCGGATGGATGGCGCCCATACGCGCACTGATCGGACGGATCGGCAGGCGGGCGCGACGGGCGGACGCGCTCGGTGCCTCGCCGGGCCAGGGGGGCTGACCAATGGCGCTTGCGCTCGAAACCATCGATCTCAACAAGCATTTCGGCGGCATCATCGCGTCGAGCAACGTCTCGCTCAAGGTCGACAAAGGCGCGCGTCATGCGTTGATTGGGCCCAACGGCGCCGGCAAGACGACGCTCGTCAACCTGCTCACCGGCATCTTGCGGCCGACCAGCGGCCGCATCCTGCTCGAAGGCGCCGATATTACCGATGTGGAGCCGCACGACCGGGTGCGGCTCGGCCTCGCACGCACGTTCCAGATCAATCAGCTGTTCGGCGACCTCACGCCGCTGGAGACGATCGGTTTGGCAGTGTCCGAGCGCCATGGTTCCGGCTCCGACTGGTGGCGGCTGGTTGGCAGCCGGCCCGGCGTCACCGACGAGATCGTCGAGCTGCTGGCGCACTTCCGTCTCGAGGACGTCATGCACGAGCGCACGGCGGTCTTGCCTTACGGCCGCCAGCGCCTGCTCGAGATCGCGCTCGCCTTCGCCTGCAAGCCGCGGGTTCTTCTTCTCGACGAGCCGGCGGCGGGCGTGCCCGAAGTCGAGCGCCACGAAATTCTCGCCACCATCGCCGCGCTGCCCGCCGACGTCACCGTGCTGCTGATCGAGCACGACATGGACATCGTGTTCACCTTCGCCGACCGCATCTCCGTCCTGGTCAACGGCGAATTGTTCGTCGAAGGCACGCCCGAAGAAGTCGCCCGCGATCCCCGCGTCAAGGCCGTCTATCTCGGCGAGGAGGCCGTGCATGTCTGACCTTCTCGCAATCGAAGGGCTGTCCGCCGGCTACGGCGAAGCGGTCGTGCTCCACGACGTCTCGCTCGCCGTTGCCGAGGGCAGCGCGCTCGCGCTCCTCGGCCGCAACGGCATGGGCAAGACGACGCTGGTCAATACCATCGTCGGCGTGACCCGCTATATCGGCGGCACCATCTGGCTCAACGGCCGTGACATCACGCCGTTGCGCCCCGATCAGCGCGCCCATGCCGGTGTCGGCTGGGTGCCGCAAGAACGCAATATCTTTAAGTCGCTCACGGTCGAGGAGAATTTGACCGCGGTGGCGCAGGCGGGCACGTGGACGCCAGCCAAGGTCTACCGCCTGTTCCCCCGCCTCGCCGAGCGTCGCGGCAATCTCGGCAATCAGCTTTCCGGCGGCGAGCAGCAGATGCTGGCCATCGGTCGCGCGCTGGTGCTCAACCCGCGCATTGTGCTGCTCGACGAGCCGCTCGAAGGGCTCGCCCCGATCATCGTCGAGGAGCTTCTGGCCGCGCTCAAGCGCATCATCCGCGACGAGGGCCTTGCCGCCATCCTGGTCGAGCAGAACGCCCAGAAGATCCTCGGGGTCACCGACCGCGCCGTCATCCTCGAGCGCGGCATGATCGTGCACGAGGGCGATAGCACGACGCTCAAGGCCGATCGGATGGTGCTCGAGACCTATCTCGGCGTCACCGACACCGGGCCGCGGCGCGGCGGCAAGGCGAAGCACTGAAGCGGCCTCGCAGTTGGGATATTTCCCACGGCCCAACAAAGGCTTGTGCGGTGCGATTTGGATTGACCTGCGCACCGCTCCTGGCCGAGGAAAGGGCCGACAAGCACGACGGTGGCGCGCCAGCGCCAACAGGAGACGCCCGATGACAAGAACCATGCCGCCGTTCCGCGCCGACCATGTCGGCAGCATTCTGCGCACCGCGCCGATCAAGGAGGCGCGCGCCAAGCGCGAGAAAGGCGAGCTCTCCCCGGCGCAGCTCGAGGAGATCGAGGATCGCGAGATCGAGAAGATCATCAGGAAGCAGGAGGAGATCGGCCTGCAGCTCGCGACCGACGGCGAATTCCGCCGTTCGTGGTGGCACTTCGACTTCTTCACCATGCTCGACGGCGTCGAGCTCTATGAGCTCGACCACGGCATCCAGTTCCACGGCGTGCAGACCAAAGCGCAGAGCATTCGCGTCGTCGGCAAGCTCGGGTTTTCCAATCACCCGATGCTTGAGCATTTTAAATTCCTGAAAAGCCACACGCGCGTCGTTCCCAAGATGACGATCCCGAGCCCGAGCGTGCTGCACTTCCGTCTCGAGCCGGGCGCGGTCGACAAGAAGCTCTACGGCGGCAACGACGGCATCTTCGACGACCTCGCCAAGACCTACCGGCAGGCGGTCAAGGCGTTCTACGACGCCGGCTGCCGCTATCTGCAGTTCGACGACACCGCCTGGGCCTATCTGTGCTCCAAGGAGGAGCTGCGCAAAGCCAAGGATCGCGGCATAAACGTCGACCGGGTGGCGACGGACTATGCCCGGGTGATCAACCAGGCCCTGGAGGCTAAGCCGGCCGACATGGTGATCACCACCCACGTGTGTCGGGGCAATTTCCGGTCCACTTGGATCGCCGAGGGCGGTTACGGGCCGGTTGCCGAGATATTACTCGGAAAAGTCAATTATGACGGATATTTCCTTGAATACGATACCGAACGGGCCGGCGGTTTCGAGCCATTGCGCTTTCTGCCGAAGGGACAGAAAATCGTCGTGCTCGGCCTCGTCACTTCGAAGTCGGGCACGCTCGAGAAAAAGGACGAAGTCAAACGGCGTATCGAGGAAGCGACCAAGTTCGTCGATCCCCACCAGTTGGGCCTGTCGCCGCAATGCGGCTTCGCCTCGACCGAGGAGGGCAATGTCCTCGCCGAGGAGGAACAGTGGTCAAAGTTGAAGATGGTCGTCGACCTCAGCCGTGATGTGTGGGGCTGATCGTCGCGGACGTGACAATGGCCTCGAACGCGTCGGTTTTTGCGGGCGGGCCATACGAACCTCAGGAGGAACACATGCTGCATTTGAAGCGCGTTTGTGCCGGACTGGTTGCGGCACTCTTGGCCATGACGGCGAGCGTGGTGCCGGTAACCGGTGCGTCGGCGCAATCGAAGGATCCGATCCGGATCGGCTTCGGCATGGCGTTGACCGGCCCGCTCGCGGCCAACGGCAAGTCGGCGCTGCTCGCCATGCAGATCTGGGAAGAAGATATCAATGCCAAGGGCGGCCTGCTCGGCCGGCCGGTCAAGCTCGTCTATTACGACGATCAATCCAATCCCTCGACGGTACCGGGCATCTACACCAAGCTGCTCGACGTCGACAAGGTCGAGCTGATCATCGGCGGCTACGCCACCAACATGCTCGCGCCGGCGATGCCGGTGGTGATGCAGCGTAACAAGCTGTTCATCGGGATGCTCGGCCTGGCGGTCAACTCCGAGTTCGACTACCCGAAATACTTCGCCATGATCCCGTCGGGACCGCAGCCAAAGCCGGCCTTCACCAAGGGCTTCTTTGACACGGCGATGGCGCAGGACCCCAAGCCGCAGACCGTGGCGATCGTGGCGGCCGATGCCGAATTCTCCAAGAACGCCTCCGACGGCGCGCGCGACAACGCCAAGGCCGCTGGCCTCAAGGTGGTCTACGACAAGACCTATCCGCCCAACACGACCGACTTCACGCCGATCGTGCGGGCGATCCAGGCAACCAACCCCGACCTCGTCGTGATCTGCTCCTACCCGCTCGACTCGGTCGGCATGGTCAAGGCGGTGAACGAGATCGGGCTCAAGCCGAAGATGATCGGCGGTGCCATGGTCGGCCTGCAGGCCACCGTGTTCAAGACCCAGCTCGGCCCGCTGCTCAACGGGTTCGTCAACTACGACTTCTGGCTGCCGGCGAAGACGATGGAGTTCCCCGGCGTCATGGACCTGATGACCAAGTATCAGGCCAAGGCTGCCGGCGCCGGCGTCGATCCGCTCGGCTACTACATGGCGCCGTGGGGCTACGCCTATGTCCAGGTGCTCGGCCAGGCGGTCGAAGCGGTCAAGAGCCTCGATGACGAGAGGCTCGCCGAACACATCCGCAAGACCACGTTCAAGACCGTTGTCGGCGACGTGAAGTTCGGCGCCAAAGGCGAATGGGCCGAGCCGCGCGTGCTGCAGGTCCAGTTCCAGAACATCAAGGGCAACGACGTCGGCCAGTTCAAGGACATCTCGACGCAGGTGATCGTCACGCCCAGCCAGTACAAAGCCGGGAACGCGATCTATCCCTACGAGAAGGCCAAGCAGTAGGCCTCGAAAATGCTCTGACAGGCGCTGCGCCGGTGTGATCCGGTGTGGCGCCTTCCATCGCATGGAACGGTTCATGTTGCTTCCGACCTGCCTTGTTGGCTCCTATCCGCAGCCCGATTGGCTGATCGATCGGGACAGGCTGTCGAAGCAGGTGCCGCGGGTGCGCGCCCACGACCTGTGGCGCATCGCGCCGCCGTTGCTCGAAGCGGCACAGGACGACGCCACCATCCTCGCCATCCGCGACCAGGAACGCGCCGGCCTCGACATCGTCTCGGACGGCGAGCAGCGTCGCGAAAGCTATTCGAACCGCTTTGCCACCGCGCTCGAAGGCATCGACATCGACAATCCGGGCACCACGATCAATCGCAGCGGCAAGCCCATTCAGGTGCCGCGCGTGGTCGGCGCGATCAGGCGCCGTCACGCAGTCGAGGCGCGCGACGTCAGCATCCTGCGCGCCAATACCGATCGTCCGATCAAGGCGACGGTGCCCGGTCCCTTCACCATGGGCAAGCAGGCCCAGGACGACTTCTACCGCGACGACGAAGCGCTGGCGATGGGCTATGCCGACGCCGTCAACGCTGAGATCAAGGATCTGTTCGCGGCCGGCGCCGACGTCGTGCAGATCGACGAGCCGTGGATGCAGCAGCATCCCGACAAGGCGCGCGCCTACGGGCTCAAGGCGCTCAACCGTGCGCTTGACGGCGTCATCGGCACCGTCGCCGTGCACCTTTGCTTCGGCTACGCCGCGGTGGTGCACGAAAAGCCCGCGGGTTATTCGTTTCTCGCCGAGCTCGAAGGCGCGAATGCCCAGCAGATCTCGATCGAGGCGGCACAACCCAAGCTCGACTGCGCGGTGCTCGAAAGGCTGCCGTCGAAGACCATCATCCTTGGCGTCATCGACCTGTCCGATATGACAATCGAGTCTCCCGAGACCGTCGCCGCACGCATCCGTCGGGCGTTGCCTTACGTGCCGGCCGAGCGGATGATCATCGCGCCCGACTGCGGGATGAAGTATCTGCCGCGCGGCGTCGCCTTCGGCAAGCTCGAAGCGATGGTCGAGGGCGCGCGCATCGTGCGCCGGGAGCTCGGCGCGGCCTAGAGTACGTTTCGTTTGCGTCAGCATTCGTGGGCGAAAAGTGCTCTAGATTCGATCTCTGTCGCAATTTCTTTCGGAAAGCCGGTGGCGACCTTTCCGGAAAATGCTCTAGTGTCCACCCCTCAGGGAGACCACCATGCCTTACGTGACCGAACAGAACCTCACCGACGTCGTCCTCGAACGTTGGAAGAACATTCCCGATCCGCGGCTGCGCGACGTCATGGCATCGCTGATCAAGCACCTGCACGGCTTCGTGCGCGAGATCGAGCCGACCGGCGAGGAATGGTTCACCGCGATCGACTGGCTCACCCGCACCGGCAAACTGTGCACCGAGAAGCGCCAGGAGTTCATCCTGGCGTCGGATGTGCTCGGGGTTTCGATGTTGGTCGACGCGATCAATCACCGCCTTCCGAGCGGCGCGACGCCGACCACGGTGGAAGGTCCATTCCACATCGCCGACGCGCCGGAAGTCGCCCATGGCGGCGACATGGCGAAGAACGCGCCCGGCATTCCCTGCATCGTCGTCGGCACCGTGCGCGACCTCGACGGCAAGCCGATCGCGGGCGCGACCCTCGACCTGTGGCAGACCGACGGCGAGGGACTTTACGAGGCGCAGCGCGATGTGACCGAGCCGTGGATGCGCGGCATCTACCGGAGCCAGGCCGACGGGTCCTACACCGTCCGCACGGTGGCGCCCATCGGCTACACCATCCCGATGGACGGCACCGTCGGCGAGCTGATGAAGCGCACCGACATTTCGCACATGCGCCCCGCCCACATCCATTTCTGCGTCGATGCGCCCGGCTACACGCGCTGCGTCACTCACCTGTTCCAGCGCGGCGGCGACTACATCGAGACCGACGTGGTCTATGGGGTGAAAGAGCCGCTGATCGTCGACTTCACGAAACATCCCGCCGGCAAGGCGCTCAACGGCGACAACATCGATGTGCCGTACTATCTCATCAAGTACGACTTCGTCCTGCAGAAGATGGCGATGGCGGCGCGCACCGCGGCGGAGTAGACCTGACGCAGTCGGTAGCGGGATAGCCCATTGCATGGGATGATTGCTCCCGGTTTTTGCTGCGCTCCATCCGGGCCCCGGCCTTCGCCGCGTCGCGCGGATCGCAGATCTTTCTCCGCGATCCGTACGACTTCCGACCAAGCAGGACTCCCGTGCAACGTGCCAAGCCACCCTTCCGTGCCGACCATGTCGGCAGCCTGTTGCGCCCGGCCGCGCTGAAAGATGCGCGGGGTAAGCGCGAGCGTGGCGCGATCGACGCCGCTGCGCTCAAGGCGGTCGAAGATCGCGAGATCGAGAAAGCCATTCGCAGGCAGGAAGACATCGGTCTTGCGTCAATCACCGATGGCGAGTTCCGCCGCGCGTTCTGGAACTACGACTTCCTCGGCAAGCTCGACGGCGTCGAAGTCTATCTGGGCGAGCGCAAGATCAAGTTCCAGGGGCCGCAGCCGCGGCCGATGATGCTGCGCGTGACGGGCAAGCTCGGCACGTTCGGCGGCCATCCGATGATCGAGCATTTCCGCTTCGTCCAGGAGCACACCAAGGCGGCGGCAAAGATGACCATCCCATCGCCGTCCTCCCTGCACTTCCGCTACGGCCGCGACGCGGTGCCCGAGGCGATCTATCCGGGGATGGACGAGTTCTATCGCGATCTTGGACAGGCCTATCGCAAGGCGGTGCGCGGCTTCGCCGACGCCGGCTGCCGCTACCTGCAGCTCGACGAGGTGAACTTCACGTATCTGTGCGATCCGGCGCTGCGCAAGCAGGTCAGCGATCGCGGCGATGACCCCGAGACGCTGCCGGCGATCTATGCCGACATGATCAACACCGCGATCTCCGACATTCCGGCCGACATGACGATCACCATGCATCTGTGCCGCGGCAATTTCCGCTCGACCTTCGTCGCGTCGGGCGGCTACGAGCCGGTTGCCGAGATCCTGTTCAACACCATCGAGGTCGACGGCTATTTCATGGAATACGATACTGAGCGCGCCGGCGGCTTCGAGCCCTTGCGCCTCGTGCCCAAGGGCAAGACCGTGGTGCTCGGCCTGGTGACGTCGAAGCGCGGCGAGCTCGAATCGAAGGACGAGCTCAAACGTCGCATCGACGAGGCAGCGAAGTTCGTCGACATCGGTCAGCTGTGCTTGTCACCGCAATGCGGCTTCGCCTCGACCGAAGAAGGCAACGTTCTGGCCGAGGACGAGCAATGGGCGAAGTTACGCCGGATCGTCGAGGTCGCCGAGGACGTGTGGGGGTAGCTCGATGAGTTCGATTTCAGGTGTCCCGGGCGCGGCGCAGCATGACGCGCGCAGCGCGTAGCGGCAGACCGGGGAAGGGAGGGATTGCATGGCCAAGAGAACCAAGCCGCCGTTCCGCGCCGATCACGTCGGCAGCCTGCTGCGCACGGCGCCGCTCAAGCAAGCGCGCGAGAAGCACGCCAAGGGTGAGATCGGCGACGCCGACCTCAAGGCGATCGAAGACCGCGAGATCGCCAAGATCATCAGGAAGCAGGAAGACGTCGGGCTCACGTCGATCACCGACGGCGAGTTCCGCCGTGCCTGGTGGCACCTCGATTTCCTCGCCGGGCTCGCCGGCGCCAAGCTGGTCGACCTCGAACAGGGCGTACAGTTCAAGGGCGTGCAGACGCGCGCGCAGGGCGTGCGCGTGGCCGGGCCGCTCGGATTTCACGATCATCCGATGATCGAGCATTTCAAGTTCGTGCACGGGCATACGACCAAGACTCCCAAGATGACGATCCCGAGCCCGAGCGCGATGTATGCGCGGCACGGCCGTCTGCTGGTTGGCGCCGACGTCTATCCATCGCTCGACACGTTCTTCGACGATCTCGGCAAGGCCTATCGCAAGGCGGTGCGCGCCTTCGCCGACGCTGGCTGTCGCTACCTGCAGATGGACGAAGTCTACATCGCTCTGTGGTGCGATCCGGAACACCGCAAGGCACTCGCCGCGCGCGGCGACGACGCCGATCGCCTGCTGAAGACCTATGCCGACCTGATCAACACGGCGATGTCGGACATCCCCTCCGACATGACAATCGTCATGCATCTCTGCCGCGGCAACTTCCGTTCGACGTTCATGGGCACGGGCGGCTACGCGCCGGTGGCCGAGACGTTGTTCGGCCGCAGCAACGTGCACGGCTATTTCATGGAATACGATACCGAGCGCGCCGGCGGCTTCGAGCCTCTGCGCCTCGTGCCCAAGGGCAAGATCGTGGTGTTGGGTCTGTTGACGTCCAAGAGCGGCAAGCTCGAATCCAAGGACGAGATCAAACGGCGCATCGAGCAGGCGGCGAAATTCGTCGACATCGACCAGCTGTGCCTGTCGACCCAATGCGGCTTCGCCTCGACCGAAGAGGGCAATATCCTGGCCGAGGACGAGCAGTGGGCGAAGCTGCGGATGGTCGTGGAGGTCGCTGATGAGGTGTGGGGCTGAGCCCGATGCGAGGCGGCGCATGACGGGGCATCGCATCGGGCACCAGGGAGGAAAAGCCAATGACCAGGAGAACCAGGCCGCCGTTCCGTGCCGACCACGTTGGCAGTCTGCTGCGCCCCGCGGCGCTGAAGGAAGCGCGCGCCCGGCGCGACAAAGGCGAAATCTCGCCGGCGCAGCTCAAAGAGATCGAGGACCGCGAGATCGAGAAGGTCGTCAACAAGCAGGAGGCGATTGGCCTGCAATGCGCAACCGATGGCGAGTTTCGCCGCTCGTGGTGGCACTTCGATTTCTTCAAGGGCCTCGACGGCGTTGAGCCGGTGACGATGGACCACGGCATCCAGTTCCACGGCGTCCAGACCAGGGCCGAAGGATTGCGGATCGCCGGCAAGGTTGGCTTCTCCGGCCATCCCATGCTCGATCACTTCCGCTTCCTCAAGGGCCACGCGCGGGTGACGCCGAAGATGACGATCCCGGCGCCCAGCACCTTGCATTTCCGGCAGGGGCGTCAGGCGATCAGCACGACGGTCTATCCCGAGATCGATGCATTTTTCGACGATGTCGCCGCGGCCTATCGTCGGGCGATCCGTGCCTTCTACGACGCCGGCTGCCGCTACCTGCAGCTCGACGACACTGCCTGGGCAATGATTTGCTCGGAGAGCGAGCGCGAGCATTCGCGCGAGCGTGGTGATGATCCCAACGAGCTGCCGGCACGCTATGCCCGCACCACCAACGACGCGCTCGCCGGCCGGCCAGCCGACATGGTCATCACCATGCATTCCTGCCGCGGCAATTTCCGGTCCACCTGGATCGCGGACGGCGGCTATGAATTCGTCGCCAACAACCTGTTCGACGAAGTGAACATCGACGGCTACTTCCTCGAATACGACAGCGAGCGGGCCGGCGGCTTCGAGCCGTTGCGATTCGTGCCAAAGGGCAACAAGCTCGTTGTGCTCGGGCTGGTGACGTCGAAGAGCGGCAAGCTCGAGAACAAGGACGACATCAAGCGGCGCATCGACGAGGCGACCAAGTACGTCGCCCTCGAGCAATTGTGCCTGTCACCGCAATGCGGCTTCGCCTCGACCGAGGAAGGGAATATCCTCGCCGAAGAGGAGCAGTGGGCGAAGCTCCGGATGATCGTGGAACTGGCCGACGAGGTGTGGCGTTGAGCGGGAGCCCATCACAGGACGCCGACGACATCACGGCGATACGCGAGTCCGTCCGCGCGCTGTGCGCCGACTTCCCCGGCGAATACTGGCGCCGCCTCGACCGCGAGCGTGCCTACCCGACGCAATTCGTCGCGGCGTTGACGGACGCAGGCTTCCTCGCTGCGCTCATCCCCGAGGATTACGGCGGCAGCGGTCTCACCATGCGTGCGGCGGCGGCGATCATGGAGGAGATCCATGCCGCGGGTTGCAAC
>Ga0307472_100000389_pt1 | contig 14967 bp, 12 predicted proteins | sample atmos_gasesAM5C__2_FD_204582 | JGI IMG/M metagenome (GOLD analysis project Ga0307472, IMG submission 204582) | Hardwood forest soil microbial communities from Morgan-Monroe State Forest, Indiana, United States - atmos_gasesAM5C_05 | ecosystem: Environmental > Terrestrial > Soil > Temperate...
CGAGACCGAGAAAAACGACCCCACCGTCCAAAGCCCAGTCGGGCTTGCGGAAAGAAACAGTGCGGGTGGCGGCGGGAAATTTTGAGTCGGCGGTGGGGTCATAAAGATGGGTAGCTTCGGAGGGTTGGCCGAGATTGGTCCAGGCGAGCGCGACCTGTGTGGCGCCTTCGCGGTGGTCATCGGATTTGGAACGTAGAACCGCGAGGTCAGCGCTTTTCTTGCGCCAGGAGAGGCCGGAGTAGACGGAAGCGGAGGTGTCCAAAACGCGGACGGAGGCAGTGTGCGCGTCGAAGATTTGGACGCCGTTGCCGGTTTTGTCCTCGGTGCTGATGATCATGGCCAGGAGGGTGCCGGTTTCTGGCAAGTTCTGCCAGGCGGATTCTGAAACGTTGCCGAAGGAGGTGTCGCGGCCATTGGAAAGCTGGCGGAGAAGCAGCGTGGCACCGGCGGGAGTGTCGTCTGATTCGGAGGCGTCGCTAGAATCTTTTTTGTCCGAGTCCTTTTTCTCGGGCGGAGTGTGGCGCATGGCCAGCCAAGCACCATCGGGACTGAAGGCGAAAGACTCGATGCCTTCTACGGTGGAGAGTTCGCTGGTGGCGAGATTGAGAAGGCCGATTTTCTTGGGGACGGGCTTCTTGTCTTTCTTTAGTCTTTCTTCCTGGGATTCGGAAATGCCGATGGAATAGGCGACCCAGTGGGAATCGGACGAGAAAGCTGCCTGAGCGCCGAAAGCGACGGTCTTGGTGGTACCGTCGGCGATGTTGGTGACGCGAAGTTCGTTGTTGCGATTCGAACGGTTGATTCCGTAGGCAAGCCATTTGCCGTCGGGAGAAAGGCCGCCGTATTCACGGAAGGTCGCGACGGATTCCCACTGGCCGTAGTCGGAGGGAGGAACGGGAGGCTTGGATTGGGCGTGAGCGGAGACTGCAGCGGCAAGAATTAGGGATACGGCGATGATTGTGCGTCGCATGGCTGGCCTTTCCTGGAAGAATTTGAGCAGGCGAATTTTGAACCGATTTCGAGACGTAAGCAAGAGCGATCGGGCGATGAACGGCTAAGCTGCGGTTGCCTAGAAACGGGATTTCAACGCAGAGGTCACAGACAGAATAAGGAGTGTGCGAATTTCAAGTCAGACTAGACGATGCGGCGGGGGAGTAGTGGGTTGAGGTGCATGGTGAGGTCGTAAACGGAGGCGCCGCAGGATTCGGAGACGTCTTCGGGGCGTGAGCCCGGCTGGGCATCGAAGAAAGTGGCGAGGTCGCCGATTTTGACTTTCTCTTCGGAGCCGACTTCGACGATGCAGTGGCTGGCGGAAACCGAGGCGATGATGGGATAAAGTTCCCCGTTGATGCGAACCTTCGCGCCTTTGGCGGCAGTGCGTGGCCAGCCGTCGGCGTGCCCAACGGGAATCGTTGCGACCCAGGCGTCATCTTTTGCCAGGTAGGCGCGGTTGTAGCCGGCGCTGTCGCCTTTGCGGAGTTTCTTGGCATAGATGACGCGAGCTTTGAGGCTGATGGCGGGACGAAGGTCGAGGATATTCGTGCGGCGAAATTCGTTTTCGGAATAGATGCCGTAGATGGCCATGCCGGGGCGCACCATGTCCAAGAATGCGTCGGAATGCTGAAAGAGGCTGAAGCTGGAGGCAGCGTGCATTTTGCCGAGGGCGATGCCTTCCTTTTCGAATGACGCACAAGTTTCGTTGAAACGGCGAAGCTGCTCTTTGTCGAAGTCGGGATCTTCGGTGAAGGTCATCATCGTGCCCTGGATGCGGACCGATTTGCGGGCAGCGAGATCGCGCACGAGCGGAGCAGCCTGATGGTACGGAACGCCGACTCGACCGATGCCGGTGTCGATGCAGATGTGGAGCGAGACCGGCTTTTGTGTTTTGGCGGCGATTTTGTCGAGTGCCGGACCGACCGGCGTGTAAACCATGGGAAGGATGGCGCGCGCGACGGCATCGGCGAGGTTTTGTTCGTCGAAAGGGCCGAGAAGAAGAATAGGCTTACGAATGCCAGCATCGCGCAGGGAGAAGGCTTCGTGGAGCTTGACGACGGCGAAGCCGAAAATTTCAGGTTGAGCTTCGAGAAGCTGGGCAATGTTGGCGACTCCCATGCCGTAGCCGTTGTTTTTAATGACCGCGAGGATGGGGCGGCCGGAAACGCGGCGATAGATTTCGGCAACGTTGTGGCGAAGATTTTCGCGATGGATTTCGACCCAAGGATCAAAGGAGGAGTCGTGCGAAGCCGCGGTTTCAGGGAGCGGTGTGGCGGCAAGCCCCGGCACGGAATGCATGACCGCGGGCAGAGCGAGACCGGCCTCAAGAAACGCGCGGCGAGAGTGCTTCATGAGAGAGCCTCCGGAAGCGAGCATAGCAAGAAACGCGGCGAGGGGATTGAAAGACAGCGTCGCCGAAAACGGGCGAGCAGGGTTTTTCGATCGACCGAACCAAGAGGTCAAGCAATGCTAAGATCTTATGGTAGCAAGGACTAAAGTCTGTGCTTCTGGAGGAGCTACTTCTTGAAGAGATCCTCGAAAGCCTGGCGAGCGTCATTGGAGCGCGGGGGCGGGGCGGAAGCGTTCCCAGAGGGCTGCGCGTAGGAAGTAGGCGCGGTGTCCTTTTCGACGGTCATGCGAAATTCGTAGAAGGTGCAATTGTTCTTGGCATCCTTGGGGGAGACGCGTTCTTTAATCGGCTGCGTGCATTCGAACTGCGCGCCGGTGTCGAAGAAGCGGCATTGCTTGCAACAATGCAACTCGAATTGACACTTGGGACACTTGCCATTGGGATCGAAACCAGGGGCGAGGACAGCACCGCAATTCGAACAGCGGGCGCGCGTTACAGTTCCGACCATGCGCGGGGTGCGAGGGCCGAATTGATCGGCACCGCGCGGGCCGCCGGATGGCGGCTTCTTTTCGTGAGAGCGCTCGCGCTTCTCACCCTTCTCAGAATCGCGGTAACCGCGATGACCATACTTACGATCCACAAACGCCTCCGCCCGCCAGCCCTAACGGACTGCAACGGCTACAACTTAGACTTTGCACGCAACGGTGTGCCAACTTGGCTAGTATCCAACTGGATTGCTACACTCGGCCGGACTGCGCTATGCCTTCCTGAATTTGCTTGCAGAGTGACGTACGTCCGAGAGCAGGAGATGGGACCTCTATGTTTCTAGCGCTCTGGGAGTTCGAAGTCAAGCCGGGCTGTGAAAAAAGTTTCTTGAAAGTCTATGGCCCCGAAGGGGACTGGGCCAAATTGTTCCGGAAAGACGCGAACTACCAAGAGACTCGATTATTACACGATTCCGAGAATCCTGCAATCTTTCTGACTCTGGATTTCTGGGCCTCGCGGCAGGCGTATGAAACCTTCCTGGCATCACACGCCGCGAAATACAAAGTGTTAGACGCGGCGGGAGAGGAATTGACGCTGAAAGAGAGGAAGATTGCGTGGTTTGAGCGGGTTGATTCTTAAAGTTTCGCTGGCCGCGGACCTCCTAGCCACATCTGAATGAAGCCATCGGGCGGGAGGTCGGGTTGAAGAACCGTTCGTGGCGTGCCGGAGGCGCGAAGCAGAGCCTCAGCAGCAAGGTAGCCGCTGCGGACTGCGCCTTCCATGGTCGCGGGCCAACCGGTTTGCGTCCAATCGCCAGCAACAAATAACCCCGGGACGGAGGTGGGCTGTGAAGGACGCCAGCGGTCCACGCCTGGCTCTGGGGAGAACGTGGCGGCGGCTTCCTTAATAACGGTGGCTTTGAGCAAGTGAGCGTCACGAGCTTTGGGCAGGGCGTGGCGAACTTCGGCGAGACAGAGGTCGATGATTTCCTGGCGGGGTTTTTCGAGGAGATCGTAAGAAGCGCTGATGACGAGCTGGAGGTATTGCGTATTTTTTTCGGACCTTGCGGCGCCGTTAGAATCGCCTGAAGAATTCGTGTAGAGAGCGGTCTTGTTAAAAATCCACTGCGTCGTGGTGTCGAGGAGCGTAAGGAACGGTTCGTCCATAACGGGGCGGTCGAACCAGAAATGAACTCCGGTGATCGGTGAAGTTTTGATTTTGTCGAGGTGCGCGAGCGAAGGGTCGGATTGCTTAATGCTTTCGGGCAGGAGTTCGGCCAGGGCTGTGTGCGGGATCGCTAAGATGTAAGCGTCTGCAGATTCTTCGCGATTGTCATCGAAGCGCACGCCGGCGAGCTGGCCGCTCTCCAGTTTCAAGCCACGAACAGGCGAGCGCAGGACCACTTCCCCGGCCCGGCGCTCGATTTCCGCTTTGCAACCGTCGTAAAGATTCGATAGCGGGACGGCGGGCACGCCCATGCGATAGCCAATGCTGCTCGAAAGAAAGGCTTTCCAGAAAACGTCAACCCCAAATCGAGCATCGGTGCGATCGAGCTCTTCGTCGAGAGCGCTGACGAGAACGACGCGCCAAAAACGATCAATCGCGCCCCTGGTCTGACCGCGGCGGCGGAGCCATTCGAGCATGGAGATCCCGGCCGATTCATGGAGAGCAGGAGGATTCCCGGCGTTCTGAATGATATTGAGCATCGCACGGGCAATAGAAAGTTTGTCGAGCAGAGTAAGAGGGGCAAACGAAGCGAAAGAGCCGGTGAAGTGAAACGGAGCGGGGAGCGAACCCGCCTTCATTTCGCCACGGCGGCCCTGAGGATCGAGAAAAATCAGGCGGTCGAAGAATTTGATTTTGCCGGACGAACCAACGCGGCGGTAGAAGTCCGCAAGATTCGTGCAGCAACCGAGAGTGACGTGCTGGCAATTGTCAACGTGCTCGCCGTCGGGCAAAACGTACGACGTTGCGCGGCCGCCGAGGAAGGGACGCTGCTCGAATAGGCGTACTCGCCAGCCGGACTCAGCCAGCGCGACGCCGGCTGCCAGCCCCGCCAGCCCGCCGCCGATCACGATCACGTTTTTCAAGAATGTTCTCTTCCGTGTGGTGGCCGAAACGGGCCTTGGCCATGAATACCATCTTTTCGGCTTTGGGGAGACGGATTTTCTCGCCGAAGACAGCAAAGTCAAGCCATTCGATGCGGCCGAGCAGCGCGCTGTAAGTATGAAGGAGGAGCCATAGCGCGCTACGACTATCCTTGTCAATCAAGCCAAGCAAGGCGGCGCCTTCTTCGTAAAGCTGCCAGGCACGATCAGCTTCGAAGCGAAGCAACTCGCGCATACCCAGGGTTGCCTCATTGCGATCGAAATCTTCTGGCGAAACGCCATAGCGCGCAAGGTCTTCCTCGGGAAGATAGACACGGCCGAGCTTATGATCTTCGTCAACGTCACGAATGATGTTCGTGAGCTGGAAGGCGAGGCCAAGTTTCTCCGCGAGATCAAGGGCGCGGGCATCGCGGAAACCGAAGACGTGTGTGCAGGTAAGGCCGACGGTTCCCGCGACGCGGTAGCAATATTCCCGGAGGCGCTCGAAGGTCGGGTAGAAGCGAACGGTGAGGTCCATTTCCGCTCCGCTGATGAGATCGTGAAGATAGCGCGCGGGCATATTGTAGCGCTGCATGGTGTCAACCAGGGCGGGCAGGACTTGTTCAGCGCGGGGCAGAGTCGCCGCGGGAGAGACTACCGCGGCGTTGCCGTCAAAAACTTGCTCCTGACCGGTAATGGCCTGATCGAGGGCCCCGCGCCAACGCGCCAGGCCGCGCTGTTTAGCGGCGAGGTCCTGGCCTTCGTCAGAGACGTCGTCGATCAGGCGCATGAAAGCGTAGAGGGCCGCTAGAGCATCGCGCTTACGTTTGGGCAAAAGAAAAAAGGCGTAGTAGAAGTTGCTGTGTGAGGCGCGGGTTATGTAGTGGCAGTATTCGTAGGATTCGGCAATGGTTGTTGCCGATTGGGGCGCAGCATGGTGCATCCCTGCGCTTGCCGGCATTGCTGTGACTGCAGCCGACCGAGAATCACGCGCAGCCAGGTGCTTGACCATTGTGCGGCCGAGAAGGCGAGCTTGCTTCAGTTTGCTGATTGCGGGGCGTTTGTGAAGCGTGTCGGACCCCATGGCTTCAATGGCGTCGAGAACGGCGATGCCGCCCCGGCTGAACATCTCCAGGTCAACGCTCAGGCGGGAGTCAACCATTTTTGCAAGGGGCAATCCTTCGGCAAACAAGGCGCGCGTGCGAGAAATCAGATCCTGCATAAGACGAATGTAGCGATCATCGAAGCGGCGCTCAACGATGTCATCCTCCGTGAGGCCCTGGGCGGCAGCGGCGTCGAGGGGGATGTAGATACGACCTTTGTCGAGGTCGCGAGATACGTCCTGCCAGAAATTCGCGAGTTGGAGTGCCGTGCAAGTGGTGTCGGAGAGGCGTTGGCGTTGTTCGTCGCGATAGCCGCAGAGGTAGAGGACCAGGCGGCCCACGGGGTTGGCGGAATAGACGCAGTAGCCCAGAACGGCGTCCCAATTCGCGTAGCGCTTCGTTGTCTGATCTTGGCGAAAAGCTTTCAGCAAATCGGCGAAAGGTTGCTTGGGAATGTCTTTGGCGAGAATCGTCTGGCGTAGCGCGACAAAAACAGGATGCGAGGGCTTGCCGTCATAGCAAAGGTCTAATTCGCGCTCCCACCAGTCTAGAAGTTGGAGAGCGCGCAAGGGATCGGGCACTTCGTCGCCTAGATCATCGGCCCAGCGGCAATAGGCGTAGACGTTATAAAAATGTTGGTGGAGTCGCTTGGGGAGAAGCCAGGAGACGACGTTGAAGTTTTCGTAATGATGCGTGGCGAGCCAGCTCGTGTAGGCCTGCGCGTCTGCTGGTGAACAGCCGGCGGACGGCGTGTTGCGCATGATTTCGAGTTCAGCAGGGCGCAACATTAGAAGAAAGATTCCTCGCTTCGGAATGACAGGTGGATGTGGTGCGCACCTGCAATTTAGGGCCGGACGGCAAGCTTGATTTCGCCGCTGCGGGACTTCATGCGCTCGAAGGCCTGCGGCAAGTCCGCCAAACGAATTTCTTCAGTGACAAAGTCGTGCGCGGAAATATCTCCGCGGCGAATGGCTTCGAGCGCTTCGCGGAAAAAGCGCGGCGTGTGGTGAAACGTGGAGATGAGCTTGATTTCGGAATAGTGAATGGCGGCAGGCTCGATTTCAACATGCGTTCCCGAGGGCAAGCCGCTGAATAAATTCACGACGCCACCCCGACGAACGATGGCCAGGGCCATGCTCCACGTGGCGGGATTTCCCGCGGCTTCGACGACCGCATCCGGACCGCGCTGGTCTTCAGTTAGCGCTTTCACGGCCGAGACCACATCCCCGATTTCGGTCACATTGATCGTGGCTACAGCGCCCAAGCGACGTGCCACATCGAGAGGCGCCGTGCGGCGGGCAATGGCGATGACGCGCACGCCGCGGCGCGAAAGCATGCGAATGAATTTCAGTCCGATGGGGCCACAACCAATGACGGCGGCGGTATCGCCCGTGCGCACTTCCATTTCGTGGATGCCGCGAAGCACGCAAGCCAGGGGTTCGGCAAGCGCAGCGCTTTGGTCATCCACGGAGTGCGGCACGTCGAGCATGTTTTCCACCGCGATGCGGCCGGGAATCCTCATGTATTCCGCGTAGGCACCGTTGTTGAAAAGCAGATCGTCGCAAAGATTTTCCTGGCCGCGGCGGCAGTGGTAGCAGCGCAGGCAGGGAGCGGAATTTGCAGCCACCACCCGCATGCCGATGCGCCAGCGCGGATCGACGCGCTTGCCGACGGCCACGATATCACCAACCAATTCGTGGCCAAAGACGGCCGGCGGCTGAATCATGAGGGCATGATAACCACGCTTCCAAACTTTGAGGTCGGTGCCGTCGGTGAGCGCAAGGCGCACGCGGAGAAGCACTTCGTCGGCGGCCAGCGAAGGCACGTCGATCATTTCAATGCGAAGATCCTCGCTGCCATAGAGAACGGCCGCCGTCATCTTGGACGGCACAGCGACGCGCGTGACAGCAGTCTTCAATTCTTCGCCTATTTCCGTTTTCTTGTCGGTGGTCCTCATGCGTGTGTGATTAAGACCTTTAGCGATTCGGCCGTGGGCTGGGCAGCCAAATCCAAGGCCTCTTGAATTTTATCCAGGGGAAAACGATGCGTCACAATATCCATCACCGGAAGTTTCTTGTGGAGCACCAGTTCCGCGGCTGCTTCTTGGATGTCCACCGCGGCGCTATAGCTGCCTAGAATTTCTTTTTCGTCAATCCCCACAGCGGCTGCTGGAAATTCAATTTTGGTGACAGGATCGTTCGCAGCAAACAACAGGACTCGCCCACCAGGCCTCGCCGCCGCCAGCGCTTCCACGACCACCGCGGGATGCGCCACTGCCACCAAGACGGCATCAGCCCCCCGCCCCTCCGTACGGGCCTTGATTGCCTCCACCAGCTTACCACCACTGGGGTCAAAGGACTCAATCGCACCCAAAGTAAGGCTCTTGGCCCGCCGGAGGGACACGGGATCGCTAGTGTAGAGCCTAGGACCTGCAAGCTTGGCGACCATGAGGAGCTGGAGGCCGATGGGGCCGCAGCCGACGACCAGGACGGTTTCGCCGGGAGCAACGCGAGCTTTCTGGACGGCTTTCAGAATCGTATTGATTGGCTCGATGAACGTGGCTTCTTCGAAGCTGATATTGTCGGGGAGCGCCACGATTCCGCGCTCCGCAACCCAAGACATAGCTTTAACGTATTCGGCGAAGCCACCGCCGTTGGGAGTGAAGCCCGCGGTCAGGCCAGTAGTTTTGTATTGCTTGCATTGCGAGAAGAGGCAGCGTTCGCAGTAGAAACATTTTCCGCAGGGAATGTGATGAAAGCTCATCACGCGGTCGCCGCGCTTCCGTTTTGTGACGCCGCGGCCAACGGCGACGACCGTGCCGGCGAGCTCGTGGCCTAAGATTTGAGGCGGCTCCACATACCGGTGGTAGATTTTCTTGATATCTGTGCCGCAAACCCCGCAGGCAGCGACTTTGATGAGCACTTCGCCGTCGCCAACTTCCGGGACCGGGACTTCTTCGACGCGGACGATTCCCTTTTCGCGGAAGACGCCGGCCCGCATGGTCTTGGGGATAGGGCCCAACGTCTTCGAAGTCTCCAGTATTGTTCCGGTTCGGCTCACGGCACTGCAACCTTTTCAAATTGCTCGTTACTCCAAGCGTCGGTGCCATGCTGAATTGCCGGGACGTAGCGGTCTAGGAAGTCCGCCAGTGAATTCGCAGCGCGACGGCTTCCAAGTCCGAACTCAATCAAGGCTGGAATTCGTTGTGGCCGGCGACCAATTTCACGAATAAGATCGCCATACCTCAAACGTCCCCGATTGTCGGCAACCTTTCCGAAGTCAATAGGAAGATCTTCTTGAACCGTGTCACTTATCGCTCGAATGACGGCATAGGCCGGAATTTTCTTTCCGCTCGCGGCTGCTAAAATGTGATAGCTCTCCATCTCAACGATGTCACCGTGATCTCCAGCAGTTACCTTCTGTTGAGAAGTAGCGAGGATGCTATCGGCGGTCAGGCACGACTCCACCAAACGCGCTCCGCAATCCACCGCCGCGCGAACCATTGGTCTATGGCCTTCAACCCAAAGATTTGTTCCCAGACGCCCCGTCCTACGAGCAACGATGACATCACCCTTTCGATATGAGTCTTTCAATCCGCCAGCAAGTCCGGAGGAGATGCAATAAGCTGGCCAGGCACTCAAAACCGTGCGGAACGCGTGCTTGACGTTGCCCCAGCCGATGCCTGTTAGAAACACCCACACTATGTTAGTGCTAATGGATTCTTCGCTCCCGATTCTAGCCTCATAAACGTGAACAGCCGTGCCATCTTCCGCAGTTCCCGGCGAAACCCGATGAAATTGGTGTCTATCTCTCCACGGCGCAAACTCCGCTTCGACAGCAAATGTGACCAAGACTTTCATAAACGTTGGGCGCTAGTAATAGAGCAGCATTCAGTTCAAAACAGGCCTACGCGGCGCGGGCCTGCGCCATTTTCTTGGCGCGGCCTTTGATGATATAGCCATTTAGCTCGTACCAGCGCACCGCGCGCTCGAGAGCTGCCGACACCGGTCCCGCCTTGAAACCCAATTCGCGCTGTGAGCGCGAGCAATCCACAAACATCATGTGCTGCGCAATCTTCACGCCTTCGACCGGGATGCTTGGCTCGCGACCGACGAGCCTGGAAAACACGGTATTGGCATAGGCTACACCCAGCGCCAAGCCATGAGGAATTCTCAGCTTGGGCGCGGACAGACCGGTAACTCGTGACAGCGTGTCGAGGAGGGCTTTGAGCGTGAGATTCTCGCCGCCAAGGAGATAGCGCTCGCCGACTTTGCCTTTCTCGGCGGTGAGCAAGTGTCCGGCAGCGCATTCCTCGACGCCGACGAAATTCAAGCCCGTCTCGACGTAGCCAGGCATCTTGCCATTGAGAAAATCCAGAATGATCTTCCCTGTTGGCGTCGGCTTCCAATCCCAAGGGCCGACAGGCGTCGTCGGCATAACGACGATGGCGGGCAAACCAGCTTTCGCTGCTTTGAGGACTTCTTGCTCGGCCATCCACTTGGAGCGCTTGTAGTGGCCGACCATTTCCTCCAAGCGGGCATCCGTGAATTCGTTGGGATGCTGCGGGCGGTCAACTGCAATCGTGGCGACCGTGCTGGTATAGATGAGTTGTTCAACGCCAGCGCGCATGGCGGCATCGAGGAGGTTTTTTGTGCCGCCGACGTTGGAATCGTAAATGTCTTGCTTCCGCCGGGCCCACAGACGGTAGTCGGCCGCCACGTGGAAGACGCGCTTGGCTCCCTGCATGGCGCGCGCAACCGAAGCTGGATCACGCAAATCGCCGGTCACGTATTCGAGGGAGAGATCCGCAATGGCGCGATTGCTGCTCGACGGACGCAGCAGCACCCGCACGTCCTCGCCGCGCGACACCAATTGGCGCGCAACGTGGCTGCCCAAGAAGCCGGAAGCGCCCGTGACCAGTGTGGTCATGCGATTCTCACACTTTCTTCGCCAGCCTCGGTGTGCAAACTTTCAGCGACGAAGGCTTGCGCATCGCGCAATTCCCTGGCTGGCGTTTGCGCACGAAGGGCCGCATCCACATGCTTTGAAAATCGACGCCAGAAACTGCTGCGGATTAGCCCGCGCGCTTCAGCGGCCTTGCGGACAGCAGCCTCGTTCCGAGACGCAGCGGTAATCAGCCAGCCATCCACATCCTTTTGCGCGATAAACGAGCGAAGCGTTGTGAGTTGCTCGGAGTCCAAATCTTCGTGCACTGTCGAATGGATGACGGTGAGAAAACCTGAAAGACGCGCGGCGCGAAGTCCTTCGAGGGCGAGAGCAGACTCAGGGGCTTGCAGCGAATCCAGACGAACGCTCAGGAACAATTCAGGCTGGGGCTGAAATTCGTGAATCCGCCGGTGGAGAGAGGTTCCACCGGTCTCAAGAAAGACGCAGTGACCGCTCTGAGCAATGGCCCGCACAAAATGGCAAATGCCTGCATGAAGTAGCGGTTCACTGCCGCCAATCCAGATCACCGGAGCAGGATCCTCCAGGAGAGCTTGCATTTTTTCGTGAGAAACAGGCGCGGCAGCGCCGGCATGGAGAATTTCTACGGGGTCCACGCAATGGAGCAACGGGCCCGGCGACACAGAATTGAAAATCTGCGCGATGCGGGCTTTTGCGAGTTTTGAGGTAAGCCGCGCTGGCAAGCGCACCATGTAGCCTAAATCCCGCTGCGCAGCCGGAACTCGCTGGGCTGGAATTTTACGGCGCAATACTCTTCGGCTTTGCGCGATTGATTGGAGTAGCGCGCGAGGGCGTAAACCGGAAAAGAATTCCGGTAGAGGTGATATTTCAAGTAGAACACGCCGGGAAAGCCCGTGCCCGTAAATTCCGGCTCGCTCCAGGAGCCGTCCGCTTGCTGGCGATGGACCAAGTAGTTCACCGCTTTGGCAACCGCAGGGTCTTCCGTGCCTGCGCTCGCGAGCAGGCCGATGAGCCCCCAAGCCGTTTGCGAAGCGGTGCTGGTTCCCTGCCCCTTGGTCGAAGGCACGTCGTAGCTCAAGAGCGATTCGCCAAAGCTTCCGTCCACTTTCTGGACAGTGCGGAGCCAGTCGACGGCACGCTTGCAAAATTCGCGCGTGGCAAGCGAAACGGTTTCGAGGGCGCGCAGAACGCCGCTCGTTCCATAAATGTAATTGACGCCCCAGCGGCCGAACCAGGAACCGTCCTTGCTCTGATCCTGAAGCAGGAACTTCACGGCGCGTTGGATGACAGGATGTTCCGTGGACCAGCCGTAGCGGCCGAGACACTCGACGACCCGCGCGGTGACGTCGGCGGTCGAGGGGTCGATCATGGCATTGTGGTCTGCAAACGGGATGTTGCACAAAAACTTGCGATCATTGTCGCGGTCGAAGGCGCCCCATCCGCCGTCGCGATTCTGCATGCTGAGCAGCCATTGAATGCCGCGGTGCATGGCGGATTCCATCCGAGCGGGGCCGGGATATTGCACGCGCTGGAGAGCCATCAGGACAAAAGCGGTGTCATCCACGTCCGGATAAAAATCATTGCGAAACTCAAAGGCCCACCCACCGGGCTCCGCGTCTTTGTTCTTGACCTGCCAATCGCCCGGACCGAGCACTTGCTTGGAGAGAATCCAGTCCGCGGCCTTGACAAGAGCAGGATGGTCTGGGGGAAGTCCCGCTTCTTCGAGCGCAACCATAGCAATACAAGTGTCCCAGACGGGAGAGACGCATGGCTGCATGCGAATCGTCTGTTCATCTTCGATTTCAAAGCGCGAGAATTCCTTGACTTCGCGGAAGGTGAGGGGGTCGTCGGGGCCATGCCCAAAAGCCATCAACGCGAAAATCGAGTTCATCATTGCGGGGTAGATTGCGGCGAGGCCCTCAGTGCGCTCGATATGATTCAGCAACCACGACTTCGCTTCGCGGATGGCGCGCTGTCGGAAAGGCTTCCACGGAAACTTCTCGTACAGCTTGAACCCGCGGTCTACAGCAAGAAATACATTTTTCCAGGAAAGGAGTTGGTCGCTCCAATCCAGCGCGGCGGTCTTACGCTCAGGGTCCTTGAAGAGCTCGTCCACATGAGCGTGCTCCGGAAGCCGCCAGTTGGGACGTAGCACCGACAAAACCGCCATGGGGATGACAATGCCGCGCGTCCACGAAGACATTTCGTAAATGTTGAAAATGAACCAATGCGGGATAAGCATCAGCTCCGGCGGAATCGAGGGAACAAGATCCCAGCTCACCGCGCCGACCAGCGCCAGATAAAAACGAACGTAGGAATTGGAATGCTCCAGCCCTCCGAGACGATGCACCATTTCCCGCGCGCGCACCAAATTCGGCGCGTAAGGCGAATCGCCCGCGAGTTTCAAGGCGAAGTACGCTTTGCAAGTGGCGTTCAGTTCCGAAGGGCCGCCCGGATAGATGCTCCAGCCGCCATCGGGCAGTTGGCGTTGACGCACATAGTTGGCCAGCTTGGCGATGCGCTCGGGATCGGCTTTGCCGAGAACGTGCAGATAGTAGATGTAGTCCGATTCCAGCGTGGAATCGGCCTCCAACTCGCCCTGCCAGTAGCCTTGTTCAGCTTGAAGCGAAAGGAGGTGATTGGCGCCGCGCTCAATAGCTTTCTCAAGGCGCTCTGCCCAATCCTGCTCCTGCCATGGGACTTGCGCCGATGCGACGGCGGGTTCCTCACCTATGCGGGCAAATGAGGCCATAAATGCTCCCCCCAGAGCACGTAAAATTGGCGAGTCACGCAAGGCCGACCTAACCCGCCGCTCAAACTTCCTCTAACTGCTGTGCTCCCTGTGACTTGCACCAGAGCACGGCATCGAACGCAACTAGAGTTCCAGTAACATTGGTACTACTTTCGATTATCGCCGCCTTAATGCTAAGGGTCAACGGGTAAGATGCCTTGTCGTAAACGGAGAGTTGTCAAATTGAAACAGTTGCGGGCGATTCAAGCGTCCGTTGCACCAAAACCCGCAACGGCTGCGGCAGCGGTTCGCCTTCTTGCTGGGAGACGGAAGGCTTCTCTCGAAGCAGGCGCGACGGCACTTGCGTCCAGGCCGGCACGGCAGCCGAGAATGCTGCAGCGGACCCGCGAAGCACGAGGGCATCGGCACGATTCAGGGCGCTTCGAGCGGAATCCTTGAAATCTTCCTTGGAGGGATCGACTACCGCGAAATACAGGCTCGGCTTCAGGAATTGCAGCAACGAGTTACTCTCCAAAATAATGGTCGGCAGATCCCCATACGAAGTCGTTTGCGCTTCCTTGACGGCTGCCCTCAACAAAGGAAGCCCTTCGGCGAGAAAACCCTGCTTGGTGCGCAGCCAGAACGAGCGTCGCGCTCCGGCAGCCAGAAAACGAGCGCTATCTGTCCCGGTGTCAGCGTGCAACTCCCAGTCCAGCGCGCAGACATGTTCGGTGGGCGCGCAATCGCAATCCTCTCCATTCTGCGCGCAGACGCCGTGGCCATATTGGGTGATTTTTCCCGCAATCCAGTTTGCGCCCGGAAAGGCGGCAATCACGTCGCACACAAGCTGCGTCTTGCCGATGCTGCGCGTGTGACCGCCAATGACAATCACGCGCCAGTGCGCCGAGGCATCTTTTGGATTTGGTTTATTTGCTTCCAACTTTGCCCTCAAGATTCTTAATCCGTGCGGCCAATTCCGGCAGGCGACCGAAGAAGGCGTATTGCTCTTTGAATTTTTCGAGCGACCGCGCCGGCGTTCCCCAAACGGTTTGTCCGCTCCGAATCGTCTTCCCGCCGAGCACTCCCGATTGTCCTCCAATCACGGAGCCGTCTTCCAGTTCGCAGCGTTCGCCGAAGCCCGCCTGGCCGCCAATCACCACGTTTTTGCCGACGGTGCACGAGCCGGAGAACCCCACTTGCGCCGCCACAACAGTTTGCGCGCCGATCTGGCAGTTGTGGCCAATGTGGACCAGATTGTCGAGCTTCACACCCTCACCAATCCACGTGTCG
>Ga0307472_100000390_pt1 | contig 14949 bp, 12 predicted proteins | sample atmos_gasesAM5C__2_FD_204582 | JGI IMG/M metagenome (GOLD analysis project Ga0307472, IMG submission 204582) | Hardwood forest soil microbial communities from Morgan-Monroe State Forest, Indiana, United States - atmos_gasesAM5C_05 | ecosystem: Environmental > Terrestrial > Soil > Temperate...
CACCACCAGCAAGGCCAACACGGTGACGCTGCCCGCCCCGACGCTGCTAAACAAGAACGTGTCGTGGCTCAACAGCAACCTCAACAACGCGAGCAAGTTCAATGGCGAGGGCGCCAGCGCCCAGAGCAACAGCCTGACCGGCTATCTCACCGCGACCGTGCTCAAGGTGCTGCCGAACGGCAACCTGTTCGTCGCCGGCGAGAAACAGATCGCGCTCAACCAGGGCAAGGAGTTCGTGCGCGTCACCGGCGTCATCCGCCCGAGCGACCTGGCTGCCGACAACTCGGTGCCTTCGTTCCGGGTGGCGAGCGCCAGGATCACCTACAACGGCAAGGGCGCGATCGCGGACGCCAACACGCAAAGCTGGCTGGCGCGCTTCTTCAACTCGCCCTGGGTGCCGTTCTGATGCGCGCGCTGCTCACGGCTGTCGCGCTCACGCTGCTCGCCGGGCTCGCCCACCCCGCGCACGCCGAGCGCATCAAGGACATCGCCAGCGTGGCCGGCGTACGCACCAACCAGCTGGTCGGTTACGGCCTGGTCGTGGGTCTCGATGGCACCGGCGATCAGACCACGCAGGCGCCGTTCACGGTGCAGAGCATCGAGAACATGCTGCAGCGCTTTGGCGTGACCATCCCGCCGAACACCAATCCGCAGCTGAAGAACGTCGCGGCCGTGACCGTCACCGCGGATCTGCCGCCGTTCGTCAAGCCCGGCCAGACGATCGACATCACCGTCGCCACCATCGGCAACGCCTCGAGCCTGCGCGGCGGAGCTCTCATAATGACGCCGCTGCGCGGCGCCGATGGCCAGATCTACGCGATGGCCCAGGGCAACGTGGTGGTGAGCGGCTTCGGCATCGCCGGCAAGGATGGCTCGCGCATCTCGCTCAACGTTCCGAGCAGCGGCCGCATCCCCAACGGCGCCTCGGTCGAACGCGAGGTGCCGGTGCACTTCGCCGCCGATCCGCACCTGGTGCTGAACCTCAACACCCCCGACTTCACTACCGCCGCCCACGTCGCCAGCGCGATCAACAACGCCCTCGGCGCCGGCAGTGCCGAGGCGGTCGACGCCGTGTCGATCCGCGTGGTGGCCCCGCTCGATGTGAATCAGCGCATCTCCTACCTGGCGACTCTGGAAGCGGTCGAGGTCGAGCCCGGCGAGGCCCCGGCTCGCGTCATCGTGAACTCACGCACCGGCACGGTGGTTATCAGCGCGCACGTACGCGTCACCGCCGCGGCCGTCGCCCACGGCTCGCTCTCGGTGACCATCACCGAGCGCAGGGACGTGAGCCAGCCGACACCGCTCTCCCAGGGTCAGACCGTGGTCACGCCCAAGAGCAGCATCGACGTACAGCAGGCGGATGCCCGCATGTTCGTCTTCCCGGCGGGCGTCACGCTCGATGAGATCGTGCGCGCCGTCAATCAGGTGGGCGCCGCTCCTGGCGACCTGGTCGCAATCCTCGAGGCGCTGAAGCAAGCGGGCTCGCTGCGCGCCGAGCTCATCGTCATCTGAAGCCGCGGCCATGGTGACCACCCCCGTCAACAATGCGAGCGTGTACGGCGATTTCGCCGGGCTCGAGAAGCTCAAGTCCGGCGCGGCCCGCAGCGATCCGGCTGCGGTGCGCGAGGTGGCGCGGCAGTTCGAGAGCCTGTTCGCGCGCATGATGATCAAGAGCATGCGCGCTGCGGTCGGCAAGGATCCGATCTTCGGCTCGGACCAGGCGCAAACCTATCAGGGAATGTACGACGATCAGCTGTCGCTCGAGCTCACCAGGGGCAAGGGTCTGGGGCTCGCCGACATGCTCAGGCGGCAGTTGCAGCAGGCCGGCGCCCCCCACGCCGCGGGTGCCGCGGGCAGTGCTGCGGCCACGCCGCACGCCCCGGCCGCCGGATCCGCTTCGAGCGCAGACCGCGCCAGCTTCGTCAGCCAGGTGTGGCCGCAGGCGGAGCAGGCCGCGCAGCAGCTCGGCGTGCACCCGGTGAGTCTCATCGCGCAGGCGGCGCTCGAGACCAACTGGGGCCGGAGCATCCCGCGCAGCGCCGGCGGCGCCTCGAGCAACAACCTCTTCGGCATCAAGGCCGGCAGCGGCTGGGGCGGCGCCTCGGTCACTACCGGCACGCAGGAATTTGAGTGCGGCGCCGCGCAGGAGACCCGCGCCGCCTTCCGCGCCTACGCGAGTCGCGGTGAGAGCTTTCAGGATTATGTGGCGCTGCTGCAGACAAATCCGCGCTTCAGCGGCGCGCTCGGCAGCGGCCCGGGCGTCGCGTCCTTCGCCGCGGCGCTGCAGCGGGGCGGCTATGCCACCGATCCGGATTATGCCCGCAAGGTGACGGCGGTCGCGGACCAGGTGCTCGCGACGCTCGGCCGGGGAGCCGCGCCCGCGGCTTCCCCCGCCCTAAAGTTTGCCGACGACCCGCCGATGACGTCAGCGACTCGGCGCGCTCCGGGGGAGGAGTTAGGCCATGGGTGACATACTCTCGACCGGCGTTTCCGGCCTGCTGGCCTTCCAGCAGGCGCTCGACGTTACGAGCAACAACATCGCGAACTCCTCGACGCCCGGGTACAGCGTCGAGAACATCAATCTGACGCCCGAGCCCGCACAGGGCACGGCGGGCGGCTATATCGGCAGCGGCGTCGAAGTCCAGGGCGTCACGCGCTCCTACAGCGAGCTGCTCGCGCAGCAGGTGCGCTCCTCGCAGGCCAGCTACGCGAGCTACAACACGCTCGCGACCCAGGCCGGGCAGATCGACAACATGCTGAGCGGCTCGGGCACCGGGCTCACCGCGAGCCTGCAGAGCTTCGTCAACGCGCTGCAGACGCTGTCCACCTCCCCCGCTTCGACCGCCTCCCGCCAGGCGCTGCTCAGCCAGGCGCAGGCGCTGACGCAACAGATCAACTCCTATGACTCGCAGATCCGGACGTACGGCTCCGGTCTCGAGCAGCAGATCGGCGTCGACGTTCAGCAGGTGAACTCGATCGCGGGCGGCATCGCCAAGCTCAACGCTCAGATCGCCACGGACATCGCCGGCGGGCAGACGCCCAACCAGCTGATGGATCAGCGTGACAAGCTCATCGACCAGCTGAGCCAGTACGTGAGCGTCACCACGTCGACCCAGTCCGACGGCTCGATGAACGTCTACATCGGCAGCGGCCAGGCGCTGGTGACGGGCGGGGTGCCGCAGCAGCTCGCGACGATCGCGAATGAGTACAACCCGACCGAGTCCGACATCGGCGTGACGAGCGCCGGCGGCACGACCAACGTGACCTCCGAGATCTCGGGCGGCGAGCTCGGCGGATTGCTGTCCGCCCGCAGCCAGGTGCTCGCTCCGGCGCAGAACGCCCTCGGGCTGATCAGCGTCGGCCTCGCCACCATCGTGAATCAGCAGCAGGCCTCGGGTATGGACCTCACCGGGGCGCAGGGCCAGCCGATGTTCGCGGTCGGCCCCGTGCAGACCGACCCGAGCAGCCACAATACCGGCGGCGCCACTCTCTCCGTGACGCGCACCAACCTGAGCGCGCTCACCGCAGACGACTACCGGCTGAGCTACACCGGCGGCGCGTGGCAACTCAAGGACGTGAGCAGCGGTCAGTCGGTGGCCGTGAGCGGCGCCGGCACCGCCGCCAGCCCCTTTCAGGCGGCGGGCCTTTCGATCGTCGTGGGCGGGGCCGCAGCGGCGAACGGCGACAGCTATCTGATCCAGCCGACGGAAGCGGCTCCCGCGGGTCTGGCGCTGCTCCTGACGAGCCCGGTGCAAATTGCCGCGGCCTCGCTCGCGCAGACCGGGGCGAGCGCCGGCAACAGCGGCAGCGGCGTGATCTCCGCGGCGAGCATCACTGCGCCCGCGAGCTGGGTACCCGGCACCTATACGCTCTCCTTTACCAGCCCGACGCAGTACCAGGTCACCAACAGCGGCGGTACGGTAGTGGCCTCGGGCGCGTACACCCAAGGCCAGCCGATCTCATTTGCAGGCGCGCAGGTCACCGTGAGCGGCGCGCCGGCGGCCGGCGACAGCTTCACGATCGCGAGCAGCACCGCCGCCAACAGCGGCGACAACAGCAACGTGCTCGCCATGATCGGCGCGCTGTCGGCCAGAACCCTCGCCGGCGGCACCACTTCGCTCACCAGCGCCGCCAACAATCTGGTGACGCAGGTCGGGGTCACGACTCAGCAGGCGCAGGCGAATGCCAGCGCGCAGCAGTCGGTGAATCAGGATGCCGCTACGGCGCGCAGCAACCTCTCGGGCGTCAACCTCGATGCCGAGGCCGCGAAGATGCTGCAGTACCAGCAGGCTTACCAGGCGATGGCGCAGGTCATCCAGGCCTCCGGCACCATGTTCAATTCACTGATGGACGCTCTGAAGTACGGCTGACCATGACCATCTCGACACTCACCTTTCAGACCAACGCGCTCGCGGAGATGGAGGCGCTGCAAACCGCCCTCACGCAGACGCAGACCGAGCTCTCCACCGGCAGCAAGCTGCCGAATGCGGCCGCAGATCCCGCCGCCATGGAGCAGGTCAATCAGCTCAACATGACGCTCGCGGCTTCGCAGCAGTACGTGAGCAACGGCACCGCCGCGAGCGCCAACCTGCAGCTCGAGCAGAGCGCGCTCACCACGGCGACCAATGCGTTGCAGAGCGCGCGCGACCTCGCGGTCGAGGCCAACAATTCCGCGCTGAGTCTGGCCGACCGCCAGGACATCGCTACACAGCTCCAGCAGCTGCAGAACGCGCTGCTCGGCGCCGCCAACAGCACCGATCCGGCCGGCAACTACCTGTTCGCGGGCACGGCGAGCGGCACGCAGCCCTTTGCCCAAACCGGCAGCGCCGTGAGCTACCAGGGCGGCAGTCAGGTCAACCAGGTGCAGATTGCCCCCGACCAGAGCATCTCCGCGGGCGACGCCGGCAACACGGTGTTCATGAACATCCCGGCTGGTAACGGTACCTTCAGCACCGGCGCCGCTGGTGCCAATACCGGCAGCGGCTCGATCGACACCGGCAGCGTCATCAACGCCACCGCCTGGGTCCCCGACAGCTACACCATCGCCTTCACCAGCCCGACGCAGTACCAGGTCACCAACAGCGGCGGCACCGTGGTTGCTTCCGGCAACTATGCCAGCGGCAGCGCCATCGCCTTCGCCGGCATCAAGGTCACCGTAAGCGGCGCGCCGGCCGCCGGCGATCAGTTCACGGTGGCCCCGGCGGGCAAGGCCAGCGTCTTCAGCACCATTGCCAACCTCATTACGACCCTGAATTCGACCTCGCTGAGCAGCGGGCAGGTGACGACGCAGATCGGCACCGCACTCCGGCAGATCGACAATGCCCTGAGCGGCTTCGGTTACGTGCAGGCATCCGTCGGCGGACGGCTGAACGCGGTCACCGCCGCGGCCAACAGCGCCCAGACCACGCAGACGGAGCTGCAGGGCACGGTCTCGCAGCTTTCCTCTACCGACTACGCGGCGGCGGTCACCCAGCTCAGCACCCAGGAGCTGGCGCTGCAGGCGGCGCAGCAGTCCTACGCCTCGATCGCCAAGCTGTCGCTCTTCAATTACATCTCCTGAGCCAACGTGCGCACCAGACGCCTCGTCCGCGAGACCTGTCGGCTGCCGGCGACAGATGTGTGAGCCATTCGGCAGTTTGCCGCCGATTTCCTGCCCCGCCGATTCAAGTTCGGCGCGCCGGCACCGATACACAAGCTGTACGGGAAGCGGCAACGGGCCGCTGACCAAAGGCGCGCAGGACTGATGTCCGGCGTGTGAACCAACTTACGGAGTAGCACACATGTCATTAGTCCTTAACACCAACTACAGCTCGCTGGTGTCTCAGGAGAGCCTGAGCACCTCGGGCAGCCAGCTCAGCAGCGCGCTGCAGCAGCTGTCTTCGGGCCTGCGGATCAACACCGCAGCCGACGACGCCGCCGGCTACGCGATCGTGCAGGGCATGACCTCGCAGATCAACGGCCTCGATCAGGCCGCCCGCAACGCGAACGACGGCGTGTCGCTCGCGCAGACCGCGCAGGGCGCGCTCACCGAGATCACCAACGACCTGCAGAGCATGCGCGACCTCGCGGTGCAGTCGCTGAACGCGACCAACAGCGCCCAGGACCGCGCCGACCTCAATCAGCAGTTCTCGCAGCTGCAGGCCGACATCAACAACGTCGCCTCGACGGCCGCGTTCAACGGCGTCAACCTGCTCGACGGCACGTTCCAGGGCGCGACCTTCCAGGTCGGCGCCAACGTCGGCCAGACGATCACGGTGTCTTCGGTCGCCAGCGCCAGCACCACCGCACTCGGCACGCTGTACTCGGCCGCGAGCACGGCCGGCCCGGCTGCCGCGATGACCGCGGGCGACACCGGCAATGTGGCGATCACGACCAGCGCCGGCACCTTCACCACTGCGAACTTCGCAGTGACCGGCACCCAGGCGGCCGACGTCAAGACTGCAGTGGCGGCCATCAACGCCATCTCCGGTCAGGACGGCGGCATCGTCGCGACGGTAGATGCCACCAACGGCGGCATCGACCTGAGCAGCACCACGGCCCAGTCGGCTGCCGTGACGGTCGCGGTCAACGCGGTGTCGGGCACTTCCGTCACTGCGGCCAACCTCGGCGTGAACGCCAGCTACACGATCGATAACACCGCCACGGTCAGCAACCTGAATGTTGGCGCCGTGACCTCGGTCGACAGCTCCAACCTGGCGTTGGCGCAGATCGATGCGTCCCTGCAGCAGGTCGCTGCCACGGGCGCGCAGCTCGGCGCCTACCAGAACCGCTTCCAGGCCGCGATCTCCGGCCTGAAGAGCGATTCGACCAACCTGCAGAGCGCTCGCAGCCAGATTCAGGATACGGACTACGCATCTGCGACCTCGCAGCTGTCGAAGGCCCAGATCCTGCAGCAGGCGAGCACGGCCATGGTGGCGCAAGCCAACATGATCCCGCAGAACATTCTGACGCTTCTGCAGAAGCTGCCGTAACGATGGTGAAATACCAGTCGCTTGCACTGGTAACTGGGGGCGGGCGCCGCAGGGCGCCCGCCCCGCTCCTTTTCCAGGGATTCTTTGAGGGCGAATCATGAGCACCTCGACGGTCACACCGGTGAGCTCGGTTCCCCAGACCCAGCCGGTCACCACGGTCGCCAGCAACAGCAGCTCGGGCGCAGCCGGTGGCTCGGTCATCAATGTCGCGAGCCTGGTCTCGCAGCTGGTCGCGGCCACCGAGGCGCCGCAGCAGGCGCTGATGGCCAGCCAGACCCAGCAGGTGACCACGCAGATTTCCTCGCTCGCCCAGCTGAAGGGGGCGCTCTCGAGCTTCCAGTCCGCCCTCGGCGCGCTCGATACGCCGAGCGCCTTTCAGGTGGAGACTGCCAACAGCAGCGCTCCCACGGTCTTCACCGCCACCGCCGGCAGCGGTGCACCCGCCGGCACCTACAACGTGTCGGTCTCCGCGCTGGCCACGGCGCAGCAGCTGCTGTCGAGCCCCGTCAGCGGCAGCACGATCGGCACCGGCACGCTGCAGCTGTCTCTCGGCAGCGGCAGCTTCAGCGTCAAGGTCGACAGCAGCAACGACACGCTCGCGGGTCTCGCCGCGGCCATCAACTCCGCCGCCGGCAATCCCGGCATCGCCGCCACCGTGCTGCAGGGCGCGAGCGGCGCATACCTGCTGCTCTCCTCTTCGCAGACCGGCGCGGCCAACGCCATCCAGGTCTCCGAGACCGACGGCGGCAACGGCCTGACGGCCTTCACCTACGGCACCGGCAACACCGGCAACTACACCCAGGAGGCGGCCGCACAGGATGCCTCCTTCGCGATCTCGGGGGTGAATTTCACCAGCCCGGGCAACTCAGTCAGCAACGCCATGAGCGGCGTGACGCTGAACCTCCTCGGCCTGAGCCCGACCAGCGGCACCCCGCCCACGCCCACCGCGGCCACGCTGTCGATCGCCAACGACACCTCGACGATCACCGGCAACATCCAGAACTTCGTCTCGTCCTACAACGCGCTGCAGAGCACGCTCACTCAGCTCGGCGGCTACAATTCCTCGACCAACACCGCCGGAACCATGATGGGTGATGCGGGGCTCGAGGGCATCCAGGGCCAGATCCAGCACGCCCTCTACAGCATCGTCAATACCGGCTCCTCGACCTACAACAGCCTCGCCAGCATCGGCATCACGACCAATGCCGACGGCACGCTGAGTGTCAAGACCGCCACGCTGCAGAGCGCGCTCAGCAGCAACTTCAGCGCCGTGAGTCAGCTGTTCAGCAGCTCGAGCGGCGTCGCCGCGAGCCTCAATACCGACATCAAGAGCGCGCTCGGCCCGAACGGTTCCCTCACGGCCGAGGGCAATACGCTCGCCAGCCGGGACAACTCGCTCACCCAGCAGAGCAACCAGCTGCAGACTCAGATGGCGGCGCTGCAGGCAAGCCTCACACAGCAGTACTCGGCGCTCAATGCGCTGCTGTCCTCGCTCCAGAGCACCTCTTCCTACCTGAGTCAGCAGTTCGCCACGCTGCCGCAGGTGCAGGGCAAGGCGAACGCCTGAGGCTTCACGCTCCGCGCCGCACGGCGCTCAAGTTACCCGCTGCTGCGCCGCTACAGGGGTATCGACCGCAGGAGCGTGAGCAGCCGTGAGCGGATTCGCATACAACCCGAGAATGGCGGCGTACCGCAGCACACTCGCACACGGCGGGGTGGCGGGCGCCGATCCGCATGCGCTGGTGCAGATGCTGATCGACGCGGCGTTCGACCGCATGGTCGCGGCGCGCGGCTGCATCGAGCGCGGCGATCTCGCCGGCAAGGCGAAGCTGCTGCACAGCTGCGTCATCCTCATCGCGGAGCTGCGCGGCAGCCTCGATCTGGAGAAGGGTGGAACGCTCGCGCGCAACCTGCGCGATCTCTACGAGTACATGACCCAGCGGCTCCTCATCGCCAACGTGCGCTCGGACGCGGGCTGCATCACCGAGGTCCTGAGCCTGCTCGACGAGATCCGCAGCGCCTGGGTAGCGATCGGCCCGCAGGTCCGCACGGCCTGAGGCCGTAAGATCATGGCGCGGGCCGCGGCACGCTCAGCGTGCAGCCGAAGCGCGCCGCTCCCTGCCCGGGCCGAACGGCACGCTGGCATCGAGCGTCGTGCCACGCCCCGGGACGCCGAAGACCCGGAGCGCGCCGCCGAGCTGCGTCAGCCGCTCGGCGGCCGAGAGCAGACCGAAGCAGCCGGCCTTGCCGCGGTCGCGATCGCCGATGCCGACGCCGTCGTCGCTGACGCGCAGGTGCACCGATCCGTCCTGCACCCAGACATGCGCCTCGACCTGGCGCGCGCGCGCGTGCCGCACGACGTTGGCGAGCGCCTCCTGAAAGGTGCGGTAGAGCGCCAGCGACAGCCGCGGGCCGAGCTCGGGCAGGTTGCCGGCGTCGGTGAGCTCGATGGTGAGTCCCGACTGTGCCGCGCATTCGTTCGCGAAGCGTTGCAGGGCGTCGACCAGCCCGAGCTCCTCGACCCCGGGCGGCTGCAGCTCGAAGGTGATGTGCCGCAGCTCCTCGAGGCAGGCGCGCGCGAGCTCCGCCAGTCCGGCGAAAGCCGGCTCGGAGACCGCTCCGGATGCGGCGCGCGCGCTCAGCGCTTCGATCTCGCCTTTGAGCGTCGTCAGGTCCTGGCGCAGCGCGCCATGGAGCCGCCGCGCGACCCCGGCACGCTCATCCTCGCGCAGCTGCTCGAGGCGCTGGGCGAGCGCGCGAATGCGGCCGTGAAAGCCGTCGAGCGCCGCACGCCGTTGCAGCTGCTCGGTGACGTCGACGTCGATACACATGAAGCCGGCGAGCTCGCCGGCGTCGTCGCGCAGCGCCGCCGCCCGCGAGTGCACCGAGCGCAGCTCGCCGCCGCCACGGCGGTAGCGGAACTCGAGATCGAGAGGCGCGCCGCGCCGCAGACTCTCCCAGGCGTCGCTGACGCGCTCGCGGTCGTCCCGGTAGATCGCCTCCCACCAGCCATCGCCGCGGGCCTGCTCAGCGGTGAGGTCGGCGAGCGCCAGCCAGCAGGGATTGGCGTAACTCACGCCGCCGTCGGCGTCCATCAGCAGGATCCCGACCGGGGCGGAGTCGGCCAGCTGGCGGAAGTGCCCGGCCGCGCCCGGCTGCGCCTCGCCGGAGCGCAGCGCGTCGCTGGTCCCGAGCCGCGCACGCAGATCGGTGACGGTCTGGATGCGGTAGCTCACGGGCCCGTTGCCGTCGCGCACGGTGACCAGGGTGACCTCCACCGGAATGAGCGAGCCGTCGCGGTGGGCCTGTCGGGTCCTGAGCGTTGCCGCGCCGTTGAGATCCGCCGAATGCTCGGCGACCAGCAGCTGCACGTGCTCGCTCGCGGGGTAGACGGCGCTGGACGGTCGTCCTTCGAGCTGCCCGGGCGTGCGGCCGACCAGCTGGGCGTAGGCGGGATTGACGGCGCGCAGCGTCGAGGTAGCGGGGTCGATGATGGCAATGCCATGCGAGCCCAGCAGGGCCGCCTGCGCCCAGAGTGGCTCCAGAGCATCCGTACTTTTCGCCCGCATCCTCTCACCCGGCGCAACCGACGGCGGCACAGTGACGTCGGGTCCGGTCTTTGTCAATGCGCGCGCAATGTGCGGCAGAGCACGCGAAATCGCGCGCCCACCTTCAAGAAACGGCAATCCCGGGTCGATACAGGGCACGGACCGAAGTCGGCTCGGGCGCCGTGTTGCCTCAGGCGTTAAGTCACATGCTGCAAATCATCGGCTCACTGGTCGTGGTCGGATGCATCCTCGGCGGATTCGTGGCCGAGGGCGGGCACATCCTCGCGCTGTGGCATCCGTTCGAGGTCGTCATCATCGTCGGCTCAGCGATCGGCGCCTTCCTCATCAGCAATCCGATGAAGGTCGTCAAGGCGGCCTTCGCCGGCGCGCTCGCGCTCCCCAAGGGACCGCGCTACAAGCGCGAGCACTACGTCACGCTCCTGCAGCTGCTCTACGACATCCTGGTGAAGATCCGCAAGGAAGGCGTGATGGCGATCGAGCGCGACGTGGAGTCTCCGCAGCAGAGCGCGCTCTTCAAGAAATACCCGCACGTGCTGGCCGACCACCACATGACGGAGTTCATCACCGACTGCCTGCGGCTGATCGTGGGCGGCAACCTCGATCCCCAGGAGCTCGAGACGCTGCTCGAGTACGAGCTCGAGACGCACCACAAGGAGGCACACGAGCCGGCGCACGCCGTGCAGAAGGTGGCCGACGCGCTCCCCGGCTTCGGCATCGTCGCCGCAGTGCTCGGCATCGTGAACACCATGGCCTCGCTCGAGGGTGCGGACACCGCCACGATCGGCCACCGGGTGGGTGCGGCGCTGGTCGGCACTTTTCTCGGCATCCTGGTCTCCTACGGCTTCGTCGGCCCGATCGCCGCCGCGATGGAGCACATCGCGCGTGAAGAGGCCAAGGCCTTCGAGGTGGTGAAGATGGCGCTGGTGGCGAGCGTGCGCGGCTACGCGCCGCCGGTCGCGGTGGAGTTCGCGAGAAAGCTCCTCTTCAGCGAAGTGCGCCCGACCTTCGCCGATCTCGAGGCGCACCTGAGAGGCAAGGGCAAGCCGGGAGCGGCCGGCGCGCAGGCTGCCAGGCCGGCGGCGGCCGCCGCGGCCGCGGGCAAGTGAGCGCAAAATGCCCCCGCGATCCGACAAGCGCGCGATCGTCATCGTCAAGCGCTACAAGCGCGGCGAGACCGCCCATCACGGCGGCGCGTGGAAGGTCGCCTACGCCGACTTCGTGACGGCGATGATGGCGTTCTTCCTGGTGATGTGGCTCGTAACCGCCGTGTCGCGTGAACAGCGGGCGGCGATCTTCGACTACTTCAAGAATCCGAGCATGGAGCAGGGCAAGAGCGTCAAGGCCGCACCGGGCATGGCCGGCCCGGGCGGCGCGAGCACCAGCCCGATCAACATGCACGGCGGACTCGACGCGCCGCGCATGATGCAGAGCCCGAGTCCGGGCATCGGCGCGCCGGTGGCCCCGATCGTGCCGCCGAAGACGCAGGTCACCCATCCGACCCTCGAGCCGCCGCACGCCGCGCAGAAGGAACAGGACGACCTCGAGGCCGCGCGCAAGGCGGTGCAGGCGGCCGAGCGGGCGCAGCTCGAGTCGCTCATGGACGAGCTGAAGAGAGCGATCGATGAGAGCCAGGCGCTCGAGCCCTTCAAGGACCAGCTGCTGCTCGACATCACCCCCGAGGGCCTGCGCATCCAGATCGTCGACAAGCAGAATCGTCCGATGTTCGACATCGGCAGCACACGCCTGAAGCCCTATACGGCTGCGATCCTCGCCGAGCTCGCCAGGTATCTCAACACCGTGCCGAACCACCTGAGCGTGACCGGACACACCGACGCGACGCCCTACGTCGACGGCAGCGGACGCACCAACTGGGACCTCTCGGCCGACCGCGCCAACGCCGCCCGCCGCGCGCTCGAAGCCGCCGGACTCGCCGGCGACAAGACCGCGCGCGTCGTCGGGCTCTCCTCCTCGGTGCTGTTCAACAAGGAGGACCCGCGCGCCCCGGTCAACCGCCGCATCAGCATCATCGTGATGACGCGGCAGGCGGAGCAGGACGCGCTCAAGACCGAGGCGGCGCCGGAGATGACCCTCCCGGCAGCGCCCGCCCACTAAAGAAGCAAGAGAGCCATGCGTTACAAGGAAGACAAGGACCAGAGTGCCGAGCTGCTGCGCCTCGCGCTGCCGCTCATGGCGCGCCAGTCGGCGGCGCTCCACCCGATCAGCTACACGCTGTGGTATGAGCACGTCGCCGGCATCAACCCGCCGCTCAGCGGCGTGCTCGAGGCGAGCCTCGCGGGCAAGCTCCCTCTCGGCGAGGACGATGTCTACGACCTGCACGCGCGCTATATCGTCGCACGCGACATGGAAGTGCTGGACCGCCTGCAGCGCAAGCTGCGCGCCGTGCTCGAGGAAGCGGCGCAGACCGCGGCCGCAGCGCTCGAGGACAGCGGACAGTTCGAGGCCGCGCTGCGCGATACCCGCAGCCGTCTCACCGGGGCCCCGAGCCTCGAGAGTGTCCACGCGATCATCACCGAGCTCGCGCGCGAGACAACCCGCATGCACTCGGCGACCGAGGCCGTGCATCAGAAACTCGAGACGCGGGCCCGCGAGGTCGAGCTCCTCACCCGCCAGCTCGAGCAGGCCAAGAGCGAGGCGCTGCACGATCCGCTCACCGGACTCAAGAACCGCCGCGGGTTCGAGCTCGCGGTGAAGGAGCTCGGCGCCTCCGGCAGTCCCTTCAGCGGCGCCGCGCTGGTGCTGGCGGACATCGATCACTTCAAGCAGATCAACGACAAGCACGGCCACCTGCTCGGCGATAAGATCCTGCGGGCGATCGGCCAGACGCTGCAGTCGAACATCAAGGGGCGCGACATCGCGGCACGCCCGGGGGGCGATGAGTTCGTGATTCTGCTGCAGCAGACTCCGCTCACGGGCGCGCGCGCGCTCGCCGAGCAGATCCGCACCGCGGTCGCCTCCGGCCGCATCCGCCGCGCCGACAGCAAGGAGCAGCCGGGCTCGGTGACGCTCTCGATCGGCGTGGCGGCGGGAGGGGGCGACGATACGCTCGAGAGCCTGCTGGCGCGGGCGGATGCGGCGCTTTACGCCGCCAAGCGCGCGGGTCGCAACCGGGTATCGGTGGATGCGGACGAGCTGCTGATCGTTGCGGCTACACGTTGAAGCGGAAGTGCATGACGTCGCCTTCCTGCACCAGGTAGTCCTTGCCCTCGAGACGCAGCTTGCCGGCATCGCGGGCGCCGGCCTCGCCCGCCCCCGCGAGGTAGTCGGCGAAGGCGATGACCTCGGCGCGGATGAAGCCGCGCTCGAAGTCGGTGTGGATCACCCCCGCAGCCTGCGGCGCCGAGGCGCCCTTGCGCACGGTCCAGGCGCGCACCTCCTTCGGTCCCGCGGTGAAGAAGGTCTCGAGTCCCAGCAGCCGGTAGGCGGCGCGGACCACCCGGTCGAGCCCCGGCTCCTCGAGGCCAAGCTCGGCGAGAAACTCCGCGCGCTCGCCTTCTGCGAGCTGGGCGATCTCCGCCTCGATGGCCGCGCATACCGGCACCACCAGCGTGCCTTCGGCGGCGGCGCGCGCCTCGAGCGCCGCGAGCAACGGGTTGTCGCGCAAGCCCTCCTCGGCCACGTTGGCGACGTACATGACGGGCTTGGCGGTGAGGAGCTGCAGCTCGCGCAGGTCGCGGCGCTCCTCCTCGGTGAGCGCGAGCGCGCGCACCGGCTTGCCGGCGTCGAGCTGCGCCCTGACGCGCTCGAAGAGATCCCGCCGCCTGATCGCGTCCTTGTCGCCGCTCTTGGCGCCCTTGGTGGCGCGCTCGAAGCCCTTCTCGAGCGTCGCGAGGTCGGCGAGCGCGAGCTCGGTGTCGATCGTCTCCACGTCCGAGACCGGGTCGACCCGGCCGGCGACGTGAATGATGTCGCCGCTCTCGAAGCAGCGCACCACGTGCGCGATGGCGTCCACCTCGCGAATGTGGGAGAGAAACTGGTTGCCGAGGCCTTCGCCCTGGGAAGCGCCGGCGACGAGGCCCGCGATGTCGACGAACTCCACGGTGGTCGGCACGACCTTCTCCGGCTGCGCGATCGCGGCCAGCTGCGCCAGGCGCGGATCGGGAACCGGAACGACACCCACGTTGGGATCGATGGTGCAGAAAGGATAGTTCTCGACGGCAATCTGCGCGCGCGTCAGCGCGTTGAAGAGCGTCGACTTGCCGACGTTCGGGAGCCCTACGATTCCGCAGCGGATCGGCACGCCCGTCAGCTCTGGTCCGCGGGGCCCGCGGGGCCCGCGGGCGGCTCGCGGCTGTGCAGCAGGTTCATCGCGACCTGCGCGCCCTCCTCGAGGAGGACCGGCACGATGTCCGCGGCGGCGAGGATAGCCGCACGGATCAGCTCCGCCTCCT